>Ga0181581_10000034_pt1 | contig 76854 bp, 61 predicted proteins | sample 071ome_22_FD_132433 | JGI IMG/M metagenome (GOLD analysis project Ga0181581, IMG submission 132433) | Coastal salt marsh microbial communities from the Groves Creek Marsh, Skidaway Island, Georgia - 071404AT metaG (megahit assembly) | ecosystem: Environmental > Aquatic > Marine > Intertidal... | reverse complement strand
GACAAGTAGCTCGTCAGCCTGAACAGCCTGTCCATAAGCTGAACCTAAGTTGAGGTCCGTCGCTTGAATTGTCTGGGCGGAGACCTTATCCACACTCACTGAATCGGCTTCAATTGAGCCTGCCACATCAAGCGTAGCCTGCGGGTCTCCATTATTGATTCCGGTAAACCCATTGTCCATAACGGTAATTCCTTTGCCAGCGGAGCTCAAAAGGCTCAAGCCATCAAGACTTGTTTGAATTTCCGAAATGGAAGAGCTATGAAAATCAAGGGTTGAGTTCACAATATTGACCTGTTGACCGAGAAGGGCCACTGCATTGGAGATGTTGGCAATGGCCGACTCACTGCCAAGCTGATTTATGGAAAGCTGTCCAAGTTGACTCTCAAGATTGGTTTGACCCTGCTCCAGGTTCACAACAGTTCCCGTCAATGCCTCCATGACCAGAATTGTCTGGAATATATTTTCATCCATGAGCAGTATTGCATCGCCAAGGTCCAGCTGACTTGTCTCAAGAGCTGAGATTTGAGCGGACTGAGCAAGCAATGAAGCCTGAATCAGTTCCATCTCGGATGTCAGGTAGCCAAGGTCTTGGTTGCTTGAAACCAGACTGGCAAAACGCTCTTGCCATTCCTGGGAGCTCATGCCGGAAAAGCGCTGGGAGTCTATAGCCAGTGGTGTGTAGTTCAGTGCTCTTCTGGGAGAAAGAGCTTCTCCATTGATGACCAATTCCAGCCAGGAAAACTGATTGAGATCAATTCCATCTACAGGACCAACATTGATTTGAAAAATTCCATCTTCAACGACTACAGTTTGTTCTGTACCCACCTCGAATGGCAAACCTCCATCGGGAGATTCATAGAGTCGGGTGCCGACTGTGATTGTGGTGTTTCCAACTAAACTTGAACCGTCACTACTTAAGAACTTTCCTGTATACGGAAAAGAGCTCGCGTAGCTTGATGTGCTTATCAGTGTTAGTAACGCGACTAAAATGCCTGTAATTTTATTCATAAAGGACTCCCCCCAGAAGAAACCTGCCAAAATCATGGAACTCTTCCGGGCAGCCAGTATAAAAAGGAGCCCGGTTTTGTCAATATTCCCAAGATTAAATTTGGAAAGATCTTTGCTCTCTACTTTACCATTGGGAAAGTAACAATATGTGAGGCATTCAAAAGAGTTTTAAAGAATCGAGTCCTCAAGTTTCAACTCTTTACCGAATTGCACAGGTTTTTTTTCTAAAAACTCTCTCTTTAGAAAGAAGCTCTCCAGGTCTCGATCAATAACTTCCCATCCATCCAGACCGAGTCGTGCCAGACAGAGCTCCATTATATTTTCTTCACTGAGTTCCTGGTTGTCAGTACTCACCACACGAAGGAATCCATTGGCTTTCTCATGACTGAGTTGTTTGAAGAAAACTCCGCCTCTTGTGCCCTTGATCAATTTCAAGCGGCAGTACTCCCATTTTTTCATTGATCTCCCCTTCGCTTTTTACCTTTCCAGTGGCCTATTGATGAAATTGTGATCGATTTCCTGTTAGTATTTGGAAACATTTTACAGACAACAACGGTCTTATTAAAGACTGGGGCAAAGCAAGTTCTTGCAATGAAATCGTTCAAAGCAGTAGTTCAAGGGAGTTTTCGTGTCCATTTTTGACTCTATCAAGGCGCAGTCCAATGTGCAGGACAAGATCGACAAGACCCGCCAATTCCTTTCAAAAAATGCTAACAAACCTCTACCCGCCGAATTTTATGATTTTTTGGAAGAAGAGATTTCCAGAGCTGAGAACCCTACCTGGTACAAGTTTTGTGTAGAACAGAAAAATCAGTATCAAACTCCCGATGCACCATTTCCAGGTGGAGAGGATGATGACGATTATGATGAGTTCATAGAGGAGGAACCCTCAGAGGAGGCAGGTTCTCAAGATGAAAGTAGTGATGAGTCCGCCCCACCGGAGGAAAGCGCAGTCATTGATCCTAGAGTTACTGCTCTCGAACCCGGTAGTGAGCAGGACCGCGCCGAGTTTGCTCATGATCTTCTAAAAATTCGCTCTCAGAGCCAGTTGGAAGAAGCCATTCAAAAAATTCCCGGATACTTTCCTGATTCCCGTTGGAATCTTGCTCATCTCTTTCGAATTGTAGCTCCTTACAGTTTTTCCAATGAAAGACTGGCAAGACTGATTCTATGGCTGGTAAAGCAGTACCCCCTTGCTGGAAATGAAAAGGAACTGGAGGAAGTTTTCAACTCTTTACTCAAGCTGGAGCATTCCTGTCGGGGAGAATTGGCGAGAGAGTACCATTCGATAATGCCCAAGGTATACTTCGATTCAGTCAGTGTAATTATTCACAATGCGGGAACTGTAGAAGATCTGGGTAAAATTGAGTGGGCCACAGAATATGATTCCCGCCTCGATGATGTGTACAAGCACAGGCTCTCTCAGTTGAGCAAGGAAGATTCTCGAAATCTTCAGGAAGCCATCACAAGGGCTCAAGAGACTACCCGTGAAGAAGAAAGAGAAAGTGCAAAAGAGCAGATTCAGGATGTTCAGAACCTTTATCAGGAGAAAATCAATCAGCTTGAGGAGGAGTTGTCCAAAGAAAGAGTCGCACTGGATGAAGAGGTCGAGGGTAAGTATTTAAAATTTTCGATTGTTGGGAATGCCTTTCTCTTTTCACTGGTCATGCTCTTGTTGTTTGCTGCTCCAACCCGTCGAGGTGGCAAGGAAGGCAAAGAACCCCTTTCAGAAGTAGTCGAACTGGAAAAGAAGCTGGAGGAGTCTCAAAGTCTTGTTGTCAGCCTGGATTCAGATTTGTCCAAGTACAAGGAAGCTGTCGAGCGACTCGAAAAATCGGACAAACATTTGTTCAGTAATGTGGTGGAGAAGTTCACCAGAGCACAGGAAAGTCGCAGGCTGGATCATTGGAAGATGGCTGTGATTCTCTGCCGGGACTTTCTCTTGAAGCATCCACAATCTGAATATAAGGGAAGAGCAACAGGTATGATGCAAAGTTCCCTGGAGGAATACCTTCAAAAGCTGCTTTCTTACCTTTCTGATGATGCGGGTGCCTTGGGTTCGAGAGATAATCTGGAAGGGTTGAGACTGGTTTTGAGAAGTATCGAGCAGGGAATCGCCAGTATGGGTGAGGAATTTCGCAATGCTACTATCTCGCGCTGCGAAATGTTGGCCAGAGAGTGGTCCGAGAAATTGAAGACCTATCAGAACTCTCTTTCACTATTCTATGCATCCATGGATAGCGGAGACTTTGAAAAGGCAGGTAGTCTACTTGACGAGATTCAGGATGATTTCTCCGGTTACTCCTTTGATGATTTGCAGCAGGATTACGTGAAGTTGCGGTTTTCAACAAAGATCAAGTGGATTGAGCGTTTCATCGCCCGAGGAAAGCAGCTTAGAACTGATGATGGTGATGACGGGAATCCGTATCACATTTTTTCTCTTTACAGCATTCACAACAAAGTGGGCTTGAAATCAAGAGCTGCCCTTTACCTTCAGCAATTCGTTGGTTTTCAACCAGTCAAAGCTCTTTTTGATCAACCCGAGTATTTTCTCGATTCAGTCTTGCGGCTTCAGAAGGATCACCCACAAAAGCCTGAAATCCCGGAGGATTTTCTGGGGCGCTGTCTTGAATATGCCAGAACTATGGATGTGGATGCTCTGGGGACTAGAGCGCGCGGGATGAGCGTGGTTGCGAGAGCCTTTGCTGCAACCGGGCAAGCTCAAATCGCCTACGGTATTCTCAATGAGATTGTTCTCAAAACCGAGTTCTACGACACTTCTGCCTCAGAAATCAAAGCCAGGGCACTGCTAGCACTTTTACCGAAGTATCCCCCTGCTAAAAAGTCTGCTCATCTAATCCAGCTTCAAAAGATGGATGTGACCAAGTTCCAGGAGTCCTTGCTGGAAGCCTATGTAGCACTGGGTGAGTACAGAAAGCCACTGGAATTGGCCAAACAATTGGAGAGTTTTCGAGTTTCCAGACTAGCTTCTGCTTATGCACATGCGGGCGAATACGAGCGCATCGAGGAATTGCTTCAATTTTGCTCAAGAAGTCCTGAAGGAACTGAGTATGAGAGAAAACTCTTGTGGTTTGAAGTGGCCAAAGCCTATGTAAAAGACCAGAGATTCAGTGAGGCCCGCCTTTTGCTTCCCAAGCTGGTGACCACAAGGCCTACAGAAGATTTGCGCTATCTTACTCTCGAGCCGCGCATGAGAGCAATATTAGCAGGAGAGATGGGTAAGCTCGGCAAAAAGAGAGAAGCTCTGGGGGTCATCAAAACCGGAGTGGATAATCTCAAGAAATTGTCCGCTGAAGTGGATTGGCTGATTGTTAAGATACATACCATGCGAGTTCTGGCCCAGGCCTACAAGGACATAGGAATGAGCTTCGAAGCCAGTCGATTGGCTATGGCAGCGTTTTATCTTGTGGAGAAGATTCCGAATACAGAGCCGAATCTTTATTTGGTGAAACATCCTTTTTTTACTGGCTTGATAGAGTCAGGGAAGGACTTTCTTAGCAGGGAAGATTTGAGCAAAGTGGGATTGAAAATGCGAGAGTACATGCAAGCTTATGAGGGATTCTTCATCAAAGAGCCAAAAGAATACCCTTCATTCTCACTTGCTTTAGCCAGAGCCGGTCTGATTCAGGAATCTCAGGATTTACTGGAGGTAATGGCTGAAAAGGAGCTGCGCTCGGACCTGTCCAAGGTGAGTGAGGCTTATTTGGAAGCGGCGTTGGCCTACAGCAGATTTTAGGAAACGAGGAAAAATGAAACCAATAGCAATTCTGGGTGGTGGAAACATCGGTGTCTCCATTGCCAAAGGTCTCAAGGCAAGTGGTCTGGTAGAGGCTGGAAACATTCAAATCACTCGACGAAATCTGGAAGCTTTGAAAGGGCTGCAGTCCGATGGATTCCAGATTCACAGTGATAACGGAAAGGCTGTTCAGGATTGCGATGTCTTGGTCATTGCTGTTCGCCCATTGCAGTTCCCAAGTCTTTTTCAAGAGATCAAGCCTTATCTGAAATCTACACATAGAATACTGAGTGTGGCTTCTGGTGTGAGTATTGAAGAAATTCAAAATTTATCCTCTGCTGATTGTCAGGTTGTACGAGTGATGCCCAATACCGCTATTGCGGTGCGAGAGTCAATGACCTGTCTGAGCGCCAATTCAGATTCCAGGGAAGCTCTTGCTCAGGCCGTTGAGATATTTAATACAGTTGGAAAGACTGTGGTTATCGAAGAGGAGCAATTCAACCCTGCGACTGCATTGTGTGCCTGTGGAACAGCTTTTTTTCTACGCTCAATCAGGGCGGCGTCTCAGGGTGGAATCCAGATTGGTTTTCACAGCGATGAAGCGCTCATGATGGCAGCCCAGACTGCCAAGGGTGCTGCCAGTTTACTAATCGATGCAGGCTCTCACCCTGAAGAAGAGATTGACAAGGTAACCACACCCAGAGGTTGTACAATTGCCGGCTTGAACCATATGGAGCACAAGGGATTCAGTTCAGCATTGATTCAGGGGATTGTCACTAGCTCTGAAATAGCTGGAAAACTGTATTGCGATGATGAGGAATAGAATGAGTGAGGAATTTGTTTTTACGATGATTGAAGTAGCTACCGAGATGGATGTCTCTCTGGCTACAGCCAAAAAGTATTTCAAGCAGTTTAAAGTCTTTATTCCCCATGAAAAGAGAGGAAGGACTCCATTTTTTTCCCGTGAGGGTCTGAGGAGAATGAAATTTTTAAGGCGTCTTCATCAGGAAAAGAAAGGTCAGGATAAGATTGAAGCTGCCATGGTCAAAAAGTATCCCGATGAAGCAGCCGCGTATCAGGAAGATCAGGCCAAGGTTAAGGATAAAAAAGCTCCCTTGATCAAGAGAGTCGAAAGCCTGGAGAAGAGACTGGAGGGTGTTGCCCGCTACAACCAGCTGGATAAACGCCTGAGTGCTTTGGAGGGCAAGTCAGGGAAGTCTTCTGACAAGGATTTGAAGCAGAAGCTTGAAAAGCTGGAGAAGGAGCTCGATAGAATCCGCAAGATTTTGGAAGGCTAGCTCAATGCTGGACTGTGAATGCTTCGTTTTGGTTGGTGGACAATCAAGAAGAATGGGCAAGGACAAGGCATTTCTACCCTGGGGAAAACGAAGTCTGATCGCTCATCAAGCCTATCGCTTGAGCAAGCTTTTCCAGCGAGTTTCTCTGGTGAGCAAATTTGACCAACCGGATCGATTTCAAAAAGTTGATTGCCCCATCATTTACGAGCCTGATGAGCCCAAAACTCCGCTGCTTGGGATAGTTAGTTCACTACGGGCAAGTCAAAGCGAATGGTCGTTTGTGTTGGCAGTAGATCTGCCCTTTTTTAGTGCGAAGAGTATTGATTGCCTGAGCTCGCATCGCGAGAATCACAGCATGGTATTAAGCAAGTCAGAAGAAGCTGTCCAGGCTCTGGCAGCTTATTACCACAAAAATGCTCTGGAAATTCTTGATTCTCGATTGGAGTCAGGACTGTTTAAGTTGAGTGAATTGCAAGGTCAGTCAGATTGCAAATTGGTGGATGTTTCGGCTTATGAGCTAATGAATCTGAATACTTCACAGGAGTATCAAAAAGCGCTTGAAATTGCAGGTTTGGCTGAACCAAAATTTTCAAAAATGTGATTTCGATCAATTCCATTGCAAAGGCGAGCTGAGTCACTCGTCATTGCTTCAGTTTCTCAACAGGTTCCCCTTCAAGACTCTTGCTCAGGACTGCCATTCGGTGACGACTGATTTCTTCAAGACTCTGAAAATGCTCTCCAAACTCACCAATCTCATTGTCACTTTCTTTCATACCCAGTAGATCAATCAATTCCCGGGGCGAAACATTTCTCTTTTTGTCCTTGAAAAGACCTCGAATCAGCCCAACGGCATAGACTTTTCCATGGCTTTCGAAGCGTTGCTCCATAAAAAACCACTTCTCGTCCCATCCCAAGACACTGGTAATGAGCTCGAACTTTTGTAATGGTTTCAGCCCAATGCGATACCGAATAAAAGTCGAGCCTACCATGGGAGCCCACTTGTACTTTACAACTGCAGGTCCCAGCTCAGTTCGAATCATATAATCCACACGACCAAGATCCATGAAGGATAGATAGCGAGCATTTGTCATGTGAAAGTTCGGATCGAGATCGAACAACCAGGTACGAAAAGTCAGTCGGGACGGTTGCTTGCCCGTAATCGTGGACCGATTGAACAGACCTGTAATGAAAACCCAAAGGAAGCGAAAATATAAGTTCATCTTTCCCTGAAAAAGTGATTAATTGATTGAGGCTGCACAACTTACACGATTTTCAGCTTCTCTCCAACGAAAGGTAGCTTCCTTGTACAAATCCTTCGAATCTTCCTGGTGGTTTGGATACCTTGCCGGGGTCTGCGCTTACCTGATCTGGGGACTCTTACCCATTTTCTGGAAGCAGTTGAGTAGCGTTGGTTCTGTAGAAGTGCTGGCCCATCGCATGCTATGGGGATTCGTTTGCACCGCTTTACTTTTGATGTTGCGTTCGGAGTTTTCCCAGTTTTTGGCTTTGTTTAAAGATCGTAAGACCCTGCTTTACAGTTTCATCGCCTCCTGCTTGCTAGCGTTCAATTGGTTGATTTACCTGTGGGCTGTACTTCACGATCACATCATTGAAGCCAGTCTGGGCTACTTTTTGTGTCCGCTGGTGATCATTTCTTTTGGGACAGTCTTTCTCAAGGAGTCACTCACACGTCTGCAAAAGATTAGCATTGGTTTGGCCGTGATCGCGGTGATCATACTCTCCTGGCAAACCAGCTCCATTCCCTGGGTAGCCCTAGCTTTGGCAATAACCTTTGGGTTTTACTCCCTGATTCATAAAACAAGACCCCTGCCAGCTCTGCAAAATCTGTGTCTGGAGACATTCTGGATGGCTCCCTTGTGTGTTTTAACCATGCTCTATCTTCAATCACAGGGAAATTTGTCTTTTCTACACTCTTCTTTCAGTTTGAACATGTATATGCTGATGGCGGGAGTTGCCACGGCTTTTCCTTTGGTATTGTTTGGCTTTGCCACAAGCAGACTCAAGCTTTCAACGGTGGGAATCCTTCAGTACATTGCTCCCCTTTTGCAGTTGTTTTGCGGTGTTATCTTATACGGAGAAGAATTTGCAACAGCTCACAAGTATGCCTTTCTCTTGATTTGGATAGCATTGAGCTTATACAGTGCCAGTTTGTTCAAGAATCGAGAAAGGAAGCATTATGCAGTCTCAATTGAGTCTGGAGATTTACAAGCACGAGCTCGCTGAAGTTTGTTTCACGGAGTTTCGCCCGGCCCAAACAGATCATGAAGCCGTGTGTATTCTCTACCACGGATTGAATAATACCCACCATGAAACCACCGAGTTGGCCTACCGTCTGGCTATGGCAGGAGTGCGCTCCCTTTGTGTGGAAGGACCCCGGCATGGTGTCAGGTCTCATCCAGATCAGGATGGACTCAAGGGAATAGTAGCTCCTGATGTTTACTGTGAGATGTATGATTTGATTCGACAGCAAGTTTTTGAGGACTTTCCCCGACTTCTCCAATGGATTGATCAGGAAACTCAGTGCAGATTCCTGGGTGTTGGCGGGATTTCCATGGGTGGCATGACTGCTCTTGCTCTCGCTGCTCATCAGGAAAGAGTTGATCTTGCGATCAGTTTGATTGGACTTCCTGATTTTGAAGCCGATTTGGGGAAAACTTTGTCTTACTATCAGAGGAATCCACAACAGCTGGTCCAGAATCACGCTGAGTATTATGATTATTTGAACAAACGCTATGAGATGGTGCGCAGTTTGAACCCGGCACCTCGTCTGGCTGCATTTGCTCCAAAGCCCCTGTTCTTTGCTCAGGGAAGCAAGGATATTCATGTGGACTCGAAAATGAGCTATCAATGCTATCTTTCCCTTCGATCCAATTATTCAAAAAATCCTGATTCCCTGAAGTTTTTTCAGCAGGATGTAGGTCACCGGGTAACCCTGGAGATGAGTCAGGAAGCAGTAGGGTTCTTTTTGAGGCATTGCTTCTGAGAATTTGCTAGAAAACAGAGCTCATATACCTCAGATGAAGCTTTTGCAATAATTGACTGGAATCAAGCAAAATGTTGATGGTTTCTTGGGACTGGAGGTCTGTCCTTCAGACGTAATTTTCCAGCTCCTTGAGAATCTTCATTTCCCCCTTTTCCCTGGCGAGTTGATAGGGACTGACTTTGAGCTGATTAATGAGTAGCGGGTTGGCCCCGAAGCGTAAAAGTAGTCGTACTTCTTTTTCATCAGCACTCTCCACAGCATAGTGCAAAGCGCTGTTTCCTTCACCACTTTGAGCATCGGGATTGGCACCGCTCTGTAGTAATTGGGTGCTCAGATTCAGTCCGGAATACTTGCACAGAACCAGAATAGGCAGGGAGCTTCCAGTAGCGGCATTAGGATTGGCACCATAGCGCAGTAAAAGATTAAAAATCTCAGGCTCTTTTCTCTCCAAAGAGTGGACCAGAAGTGACTTCCCCCGAAAGTGATGATCCACATCAGCTCCCATTTTGACTGCGGTTGCCAAAAGATTGTGGTGTCCCTCCAGCAAGAACTTCCCGAGCACGCTCAATTGCAGCTCAGGATGAATCAGCTCAAGATCCAGACCAGGAACAGGAAGGAGATCAGGAGAAATCGAAGCCCAGTCATTGAACTGAAGGGCTTCCTCCTGAACGGCTTCAAAGGAAATGTTCTGTTGCTCACGAACTGAATTGCGTGCATCAGGCAAGAAATCCGGGATCTGATTTTGATTGAGAAGATAATTAGACAGGGCGCTATCCATGGCAGTCTTGTGTCTTAATGAGTCATGGATGTCTTCCATAAGACGCTGAGCCAGTTCTTCATCAAGCTCTGGATCTTGCATGGTCTTAATGAGAAAGTTGGACGCCCTCCCGGCTGGATAGAGAATCGAATGTCGTAGATACCCTTTGTAAAGGCTTTCCTGAGCGAATAGTCTCTTGCCTCCACCGGAGCGAAACTGAATGGAGTATTCTGTGTAATTGCACTCGTCCAGTAGCTCATGGATTTCAGATTCGAGCTGGTCCAGACGATGTTTGGCCTCCTGTTGACTCATGCGAATATTTCTTAGAGTCAACAAGAGATCACCCAGTCGGGCATGAGCCGAGAAAACTCTTGCCTTGTTTTTTTGCCATTGGAGTTTTGAGATTTCATCGAAGGCATAACTGAAGGTCCACCCTGTTCGCAAAAAATCCAGGGCTTCCTCATAGTTCTTACTCATTACCAGTGATTTGAGATGCAAATTGAGCAACTTGCCCTGCAATTTAGCCAGTTGAGCGGGGCTTTTCTGCAGGTCCTTGAGAAGTTGGCGGGAGAGGAAAAGCAGTTGTACCCACTTTCCCTCGAACTCGAGGCTTTCGATTTGTTTCATTCGGTTTTTGAAAGCACTTTCTTCCATGGATTGACTCCTCACAGGATTGTCACTTGACCTGCTTGAATTTCTCCATTATAACAACTGCACAGGCTTTTCATTGCTGGATTTGAGATCGCTGTTAATCTTTCGATTCAGGAAGGATTTTACGCGCTGGTTCAGTGTGGGAAGAGACAAGGGGAGTACACATGGCAGGCCATTCGGGACCACCGGATTTTGAAAATACGCAGATTGCATTCCAGTCGAAGACTGATTCTCAAATCAAGAAAGCCTATTTTCTTTTTCAAATGCTAAACATTCCTTTTCTGAATCAAGCGGGGACATTGTTAGCCCAGGTTGCACTCTCGCTGGGAATGCCGATTCATGGGCTTATTCAAGCTACAGTTTTTGATCAGTTTTGCGGTGGTGTTTCTCTTGAGGATTCGAAGTCTAGAGTAGAGGCTCTCGCTCGACATGGCGTGGGAACCTCACTGGATTATTCGGTAGAGGCTGTGGATGGAGATCAGGGATATGCTGACACGGTTGAGGAAACTTTGAACATGGTTCAGTTTGCGGCCGAAAATCCATCCGTTGAATTTGTCGTGGTGAAACCCACCGGTATTGGTTCCATGAGTTTGATGGAGAAGGTATCCGAAGAAAGACCTTTAACCCAGGAGGAAGAGCTCGATTTGCAGGCAATTCGATCCCGACTGGATTTGATCGCCAAAGCTGTCAGCGATGCTGGTCAACGCTTGTTCATTGATGCAGAAGATTCCTGGTATCAGGACTGTGTGGACATGCTCGCTCGTGAATTGATGCAAAAGTACAACCGGGAAAAAGTTTGTATTTACAGTACAATCCAGTTTTACAGAAAGGGACGACTCGAATTTTTGAAAAGAGAATTAGAGCGTTCTCATGAAGGAAACTACCGGCTGGGTTTCAAGTTGGTGAGAGGTGCCTACCTGGAAAAAGAAAGGGAGCGCGCAGCGCTGCTCTCCTATCCGGACCCTATACAGGATACTAAAGAAGACACAGACCGTGATTACAATCTGGGTGTAGAACTCTGCCTGGAAAATATTGATAAAATGGCCTTTTGTGCAGCAACTCACAATGAAAGAAGTGCTGCCCTGCTCTGTCAGAAAATGTCTGCCTGTGATATTGAGGCAGGAAATACAAATGTTTTCTTTTCCCAGCTTTTTGGAATGGGTGATCAGATCAGCTACAATCTGGCTCGCGCTGGCTACAATGTATGCAAATACCTGCCCTATGGGCCAGTTGTGGAAATGATACCCTATCTGATTCGTCGGGCTCAGGAGAACAGCTCAATTGCTGGTCAGGCCAGCCGCGATCTACGTCTGCTCAAAAATGAAATCCGGCGGAGAAAGATTTGAACTGGATTCTATTTCTTCTTCTGCTGAAACCAGTCTTTACTCAAATAGAGCACCCCTGGTTTGATCTTCCAACTCTTTTGGAAGGCGATCGCGAAAGACTCAAACAGAATATTTTGGAGGATTCTCTGATCTGTATTTGAGAAGTCCTTCTGAATACAAAGAGGAGTCACTCTGGATTCAGAATCGATTTGCACCAAATCCAGTGCGTCCCAGTATCCATCAAACCTTAATTTTGGGACTGCATTTGCAAGACAGGGAATTGAGCAGACTTCTCTATGAAAAGTTCAAAAACCCACTTATTCCCAATGAGGAATTTAAGAAAATCCAGGCTTATCTCCCCTACTTTCTTTGGCAGTTTCAGGGAAGGCCTGCTCTGGCACGAATGCTAAAATCGAAAGATCTTTCACTCTATGTGGAAGGAAAATTTCCATGGAAAGCTCCTGTGGTAAGTTTGAAAAAAGTTCCCGGTTTTCGAGGATTGCTTGGCGAATTGTTTTCTTGCCGATCTGCAGAGTGTTTCGACTTCATTTTAGAACTTGAGAAGCAGTCACAGGAAATGTCGGACTATTGGCAAGTTTTTCTCAGGTCCTTTTTAGCTAGAAAAGACTGGTTGGTGCGCAATTGGAAAGAAGAAAATTTCTTTGATTTGCTCATGACTCAGAAAGGTTATAATTCACGAATCCTGCAAACGGTAGTCGTCCATCAAAAGCTCGTTCACTTCAAACCTGATCTTTCATCTAAAGAGTTCCTGCTTGACGAAAATACTCGCAAAGCCATTCGATCTCTTGGTCTTGGGGACCAGTTAGCCTTCAAAATCGAGAAACGATTGAAGTTTCGTCAGATAAGGATCAAACCAGGGATCAAGTTCTTTGGGCTTGCTGATACTCTTTTCAACAAACCTTCTGTTTATATTAGTGAATTGATTACTCGTAAACAGTACTCTCGGGTGATGGAGAGAAATCCCTGGAATAGCTGCAAGGATGCTAGTGCTTCCAAGGAGAAATACTTGAAAATTGATGCAGCAAATTGCGTCAATCATGATCAAATGAGAGAGTTTACACACCGGGTGAACATGGACATGGAGTCGGGGCTGTTGAGGTTACCTTTTGCAAAGGAAATCAGCAGATTTCTCGACTTTACCAAACTGCTCGGAAAGTCGGAAAATCGAAACTGCACCGAATGGACAGGAGAGAGTTTTTCAAAGTCAGATCAGGACTCAGCGTATCGACTTGTATTGGATGAGAAGTCACGCAGGCTGTCTCAGAGGTCCGATCTTCAGAAGATGTCAACCTGCTTTCGACTAGTTTTGACCCACAGTACTTTCCAGTAGTAAGCGAAAGCCCAAATTGTGACTGGCATAGCTTACATTGACGGGGGTCATCATGTGGCTGTAGCAGCTCGTAGGTTCGATATTGTCATAGCCACAATTCAGGACAAAGCGCATGCTGTTGTTTCCATTGACTTTTTCTTCCACCCATTCTCGGACATTTCCATGGGTATCATAGATGCCCCATGAATTGGGCAATCTTTCACCGAAATTTCTAGTAGCATTTCCGGAATTCAGCCCATACCAGGAATAGTAGCTCAGTAGATGATGGGTATCACCGAAATGGTAGTTGAAACTGCTTGAAGCTCTCGCCGCATGAAACCACTCCGCGGCTGTTGGAAGACGATAAACAAGCGGTGCTTCTCGTTCGTTCAATCTTCTTACAAATTCCAGTACATCTTTGTAGCTCACTTGTTCGACCGGCGCGTTGACACTGTCAAAGCGACTGGGGTTTGTGGCAATCAGGCTCGTCCATTGGGACTGGGTTACTTCATATTTTCCGATATAATAGGGAAGCCCCCCTTCTTCCACAGGTGGTACCAAGCGAAAGGCCATTCTAAGGGTGTTAGTGACTTCATGCTCCAGGTTATTGGTGTGAAAAGTGTAGTGCCAGGCTGTTACTGGTGAAGGAAGGCCATTGTCCCCGCACCAGGCCACTGATTTGAGGATAGTGGTTTGCGTGATTTCAATCGGATTAGCGGGGTCGTAGAGCGGAGAAATCTGAGAGGGATTTGTCCCGTCGAGAGTGTAGAAGATCAGATTGGTGGAACCTGAGCTCAAACTCACTGAGACTGGTTGGGTGGTTAGTGCTCCGGGTGGGTTGGCAAAAGCCGGGTCCGGAACTACGCTTCCTGTGGTCAGTGTACAGGCAATGCCTTGATTGATAAGAAAAAAGCTTAGAAGGAGTAGGCGTAAAATCACAGATTAATCCTTAATTACTTTCTCAAGCTTCTTTTCCAGGACTTTGAATTTCAGATCCATAGCTCTTAAGCGTGCTTCCAGAAGTTTGATTCGTGAGAAGAGCTCTTCTCGTTCATAGGAGCTGGCCCGGTTCACGTACACATCCCCTGTTGAGAGGAGGTAACCAACCAAAACGCCGTCATGAGTGAAGACCTTTCCATCAGCAAGTTGTACCTGGGATCGTCGGAATGGTACTTGCCCCATCAATCCAACCAGAGCATGTGTTTTTGGGTCTCTCTCCCGTCCTCCGGTGATGCCTGGTTTGGTGCTGGCTACTCCCAGAAGAAAGTCACCGGCCTGGTAAGGTCGAGCCTTTCCGGTTACGATATTTAAACCGACGAGATCCCCCTTCTCTACAGGCTCTTCTGCTGGAAAGTACTCAGCATAATCAACTCCGCTAATGGTAGTGTTCACTGCATAAATGGTGCCATTGCTATCACTGCTATTACATTGAGTGTCATTACCAACACAAAGACCACCTGAGGCCACATGCAGGGTACTTTGAGGATTCGTAGTATCAATTCCCATCTTCACAGACTTGAAGACTGCTACATTATTGACTGTTACAGTTGCAGTAGTGTTACCACCATTGAAGCCGAAGGAGCCATCACTGTTTAAAACAAGCCTTCTTCCTCCTCCGATTGTTGAGTAAAGGCCATTCAGTGAGTTTTCAGATCCCCCCAGGATACTTCCTCCTGTCGCTGTGTCTTCAATGAAGTTTCCGTCTCCTCCAGCGATCACAGAAAAGTCGGCTTCGGCGGTATTCTCAAATCCTCCACCAACACTTGCATAGGACTTGACAAGACCATTTTGACCAGTAGAGCTGTTCTGACCCAGGTTGACATGGGTCGCTCGATTGCTTCCGTATTGATTGTTGGTATTGGATGCACTGATGGAACCATCGACCGTTAAGTTACCACCTATGGCAATATCACCTGTCATGCTCAAAGAAGTAAAGGCACTCATAGTCCCGGGAAAACTGAGTGTTGTCCCGTCTCCATAATAGCGGGTGGCTTGAACATTACCGTTGACTTCCAGAGCTTCAGAAGGAGCTACTTGATTAATCCCTACTTTAACGCTGCCCACAAAAGCTACAATGGCATTGTTGGTTATGGATTTCGCCCCACCGCCGGCATTGAAACCAATGCTGTTGTTTCCACTAATCGTCAGGTCCTGTCCACCGAGAACAACAGAATTGTTTCCATTGATGACGTTATTTTGTCCTCCCAAAACTGTGGAGCGATTGTTGGTGATGGAATTGGTATTTCCTCCTAAAATTGTTGAGTTTGCTCCTGTTATTGAATGTCCTGTTCCTCCTACTATTGCAGCTTCCTGAGCTCCTGCTGTATTTGCTCGCCCTCCCAGTACTGCGGCATACTGTCCAGATGCCAAATTACCATTTCCTGCAAAGACACCGCTTTGATTGGCACTGGCAGTATTCCAGTTACCACCTACAACTGAAGAATAATCTCCAGAGGCAAGATTTCTCATGCCACCGGCCACATGGGAGTAGTCTGCACGAGCTGTACTGTAGCGTCCTCCAACCACACTGATCCAGGAACGATTGAATCCATCTTCCCCTGTCACAGCATCCTCACCAAAGTTTACATGGGTACCCCAATTGGTTCCGATGAGTCGATTGTCCACATCACTGCTGAAGGAGCCTTGGGCAGTAACATGAGCGGCTGCTGAAACACTGGTAAAAGACTGAATCGAGTTAAACACCAGGTTGGTTGCATTACCATAAAAGTTGTCAGCTTCGATGGAGCCATTCACATGGAGCGCTCGCATGGGCATTGTGGTGTGTAGACCAATCCATCCATTCGAGGAAGTATAGATGGCTGGAACCATGGAGTTCCAGGTTTCCACGACAAAGGCTGGAGTCGAGTCGGAGCCAACGACATGCAGCCAGGCTCCCGGGTCAGTGGTGCGAATCCCTGTGTGAACACCCATTACTGAGAACACTTTCGTCCTTGAGACCGTATACGAGTTCGATTCGTGACCATTCAATCCAAAACTGTAAGCTGTCGTGATGGTCATGTTTTTACCACCAAGTATTGCACTGTAGTGCCCCTGTGCAAAGTTATTCAAACCTCCAAGCACGGCTGAATAGTTGCCAGCGGCTTCATTGTTTCGACCACCTGCAATGGAGGAATACATTCCCGTTGCATCGTTGACTCCACCGCCACCAATAGCACTGTAATTTCCACCGGAGAAGTTATCCCAGCCACCACCAATGTGAGAATAAGTCCCTGTAGCCCAGTTGGAGCTTCCCCCGCCAATGGAGCTGTACTGGGCTTCGGCTGTATTGAATTTACCCCCGACTACACTGGCCCAACCAGAAGTGATTCTGCTTTGTTGCCCACCACCAATAAAACTGTAGTTGTAATGGGCATGGTTTCCCCATCCACCAGCGATTGCTGAATAGTTGCTGGTGGCCTGATTTTGAAAACCACCGGAGACGACTGAGTAGATTCCGTTCGTCCAGTTGCCCCAGCCAGAACCAATGAAGTTATAGTTTCCAACGGCTGTATTGTAACGTCCGGATCCGATGCTGGAGTAGTTTCCGGAAACCCAGTTTGAACCACCAGCTGAAATTGCACTGTAATCACCAACCACAGTGTTAGCCCAACCTGCACCCACACTGGAATAGTTGCCGGTGACCAGATTGTATTGACCTGCGGAATTTGCAGAGTAGTTTCCGGAGACGATGTTACGGCTTCCAGACCCAAGAAAACTGTAATCTCCAGGACTCCAGTTCCAGGTTCCGGCACCAAGAAATGAATAGTCACCAGCTGCTGTGTTCCAGCGGCCTGTTCCCACGGAGCTGTACATTCCTCTGGTCCAGTTGTCACGACCCCCCAGGATAGCGGAGTGGGTAGCTGAGACAACATTACTTTGACCACCTGATATTGAACTGTAGGGACTATCTGCGACCTGATCCTGGCCGGCTAGTATTGCTGTATACCGATTTGACGCGCGATCGAGAATTTGATTGTTGGAACCACTTCCGATAAAGGTGTGTGTTGCCATGGCCGAGTTTCCTGCGCCACCAACAACCACTGCATACTCCCGGTTGGTCTGATTATTGGCCCCTCCGACAATAACTCCGTAGGGTTTTTGAATCTGAGCGTTACTGGCAGACCCAACAAAAGCATATTGATCCTGGACGAGATTATTTAAACCATTTCCTATGAAGGCGAAGTTTCCGGTTAGCTGGTTTCCTGAGCCATTGAGAATAGTTCCATAGCCGCTGGTTATTCTGTTGTTAGCACCACTACCGATGAAAGCAAAGTCAGCCTGAGCTGTATTGTATTGGCCTCCAATAATTGAGCTGTAAAGGTTCCAGGCTTCATTATTAAGCCCTCCAAGAATGGAGCTGTAATTGGCGCGACTTTCGTTCCAGCGACCTCCTACAGTGACTGAGCCGGTTGCCCAGGCAACATTGCCTTCCCCGGCACCAACCAGTGAAAAATCACCAGCAGCCGTGTTGCCATATCCACCAGCGATTGAGGCAAAACGAATATTACTATCGGTTCTTCCTGTTGTGGATTGGGCTCCCAGGTTCACATGGGTGTCCGAAAGTAAACCGGTCAATATGTTGGAGGTGTCTCTGCTAAGAGATCCACTCAGGGTTAAGTTCCCCGAGCCTAAAAGGTCCCTGGCCATGATGTTGCCATTGACATGCAGTTCAACCATCGGATTGGTAGTACGAATTCCCATACTGACACCCGCGAAAATGGCAACAGAGGAAACAGTCACTGTTTGATTGGTGGTGCTACCATTGAAACCAAAGGAGCGGTCTCCTTCCATGGTCATATTAAAGCCCCCTGCTACCGAGGAGTAGTGGCCACCGGCTTCATTGATCAGCCCGCCCAGTACGGAACTGTAATTTCCAGCGGCTCGATTGTTTCGGCCTCCCCCTACAAAGGAATAGTTGCCCTGAGCCCGGTTGGTACTTCCACCTACAACGGTAGAAAAAGTGGTGACCGCGTAATTGTTTTCCCCCGCCCCAACGAAGCTGTACTCACCAGCTGCAGTGTTCCATTTACCAGCGAAAACGGAAGCGTACATTCCGTCACCCATATTTCGAAAACCTCCCCCTACAACAGCTCCGGTTGTATTGGCGGTACTGTAACCACCAGAAAGGACACTGGCGTAATTTCCCATTACTTCATTTTGATTTCCACCACCAAGTACAACGTAATTTCCAACGGCAGTATTCCAGAGTCCACCGCCTATGGACCCGTAATTGCCACTCACAAGGTTACTTCGACCTCCACTGATGAGCGAGTACATTCCATTAACCCAGTTATCAAAACCACCGGAAACTGTTGCACCTGTTTGCCAGGCCGTATTATTGGCACCACCGGCGATCACCACATAGCTATCACGGGCCTCGTTATCAAGACCCCCAGACACGGTAATGTGCATCGGATTATAGGTTGTTGTTCCCATGCTCCCACCGACTCCCAGGCTAACCATGGTAGTTGAGATACCTGTTAGGGTGACACCAATATCCCTGGCAATGGATCCATTGACCAGTAAGGTCGCATTTGGAGTACTTGCAGTAGTGATTCCGATACCAACGGAAGAGTCATACGCTGCGTAGAGTCCCTGATTGGTAAAAGCTCCGCTTGTTGGTGAGAAAACATTTCGACTGACTCCACCCAGAGTAATTCTATCTACTACCAGGGTACCCTTGATCTGAAGATCAGCATTTGGGTCGATATCTGAGGTTTTGATTCCGATTTGGCCATTGGAAGAAACTGTAATCACTCTCCCGATGGATCCAGGACTGGTGTTCACTAGAAGTGGGTGGTAGCCATTGCCAACAATGTGTAATCGACCCATGGGGCTTGTAGTCTCCAGACCCATCTTTGCACCCATGATCAAGGCTACCTGACTCATGGAACTGGAGTACCAGGTACTGGAGGCATTGAATCCGGTGGATCGGTCACCCATCAAATGAAGTCCCCAACCCCCAAGAATTGAGCTGTAGTTTCCTGCTGCTGTATTGTGAGATCCGCCAGAAATACTGGAGTACATCCCTGCGGCATTATTTTGACGTCCGCCGCCAACAGTAGAGTACATATCCCAGGCCCGGTTCCAGCGTCCACCAAGTATGGAGGCAAAGGCCCCACTGGTCATATTGGACTGACCTCCACCAATAAAATCGAAGGAATGATAGGCCGTATTCCATTGACCGCCAGCAATACTGATATAGGCAGAACTGCTTCCGTTCATACCTGTTTGACTGGATCTTCCAAGATTAATGTGAGTGGGAATCATATTACCCATCATCTGATTGTTTGGATCAGCACTAATGGACTGAGCAACGCTCAAAGAAGCTGAAAATGCGATGGGACCACTAATTTTTCCACTGGTTACTGCAGCCTGGGCGATGTTACTGTTTTGAACCTGGTGAGTTCCAATATCTGAACTCATAATGGTTAAGTCACTGATTTTTCCCGAGGTGACCGCATTGTCAGCCAGTTTACTTTCCAGAACGGAAGCAGGCTGCAGATATTGGCTGGTGACGATGAGGTTGGTGATCTGGGCACCATCACCGATTAGTTCACCAGCCTGAACGGTCTGGGCCCACAACTTTCCTTGTGAGTTTAACCACAGGAGATTTCCAGCACCCCCAACAACAGCCAATCTTGTTGTTGGTTGAGTTGCTGTGTTGGGAAACCACAATGCAGAACTTGCGCCAGTCAAGCTTAGTTGACTGGTCAGAGATATGGGGCTTCTAAAGTCTTTCTCACCGCGTATGATTTCATTTCCTTCCGTGTGAACCACTTTAGTGATGGATAAACCTTCTCCCGACAGCATGGTGGCGGAGAGAATTCCACTGACGTTGACTCCGTCTTCAAAGGTCTTGAGTCCTTTGATGGTTTGCGCTCCGAAGGTGTGAACCACATGGTTTAAAAAAGCGCCACTTCCCCAGTAGCTGGTTGCCTTTACATTTCCCTTGCTATCTACCTCAAATTGAACTTGTGCCTGCGAATCCACCACTGCGATTCTGGTTGTTGTAATGGCTGACGTACTGGCTTGAATGGTCAGCTGGGAAGATTGGGCGATGTTTACTGGAGCGATGATATCTCGAGGAGTGTCTATGGTCAGGATTCTGGGGTCAGAATAGGCTGCATTGGCTGCTTCAGAATCAGTATAGCGAGGATGGTCGCCTGCAGCTATTGTCTGTAAAAGATCATCCGCTGTGTACAAACCCAAAAACTGAGATCTTCTAGAGTTGAGAGCCAGAGGAATACTGGGTAGCTCGGTGCGCGGCGAAAGTGTGACTTCCTGATCAAAGGCCTCCACTTTCAAACTGATCTCTACATAGCGATAAACATTGATGTCAGGCAGGCCCGAGCTTGGAAAACCGTTTTCACCCACCTTCAGTTCTATATATCCATCCTTCACTTCTCTATTGGAGAATGTCTCTGTATATCCAGGGACAGAACCACCAGTGGGAAAGTCGTAGAGTTTGACTGTGATGGAGTTTACGGTACGAGTCAAGGCCAGAGGCTGACCCTGATCATCTGTGAAAGTCAGGCCATAGGTGAAAGTGTCGAGAGCAAAGGCTTTCCAGGACAAAAGATTCAGGATGAGTCCCAGACTTAGTATTTTTAACATTGCTCTCATTGTTTTCCTCCTGCTTCTAACCTGATGATGTTGTGGTGGTCGTGATTCCGAAAGCTTCCATTGCATTCAAACTGGCTCGAACCGGTTTGATTTCCGGTGCCAGACGGAAGATTCCATCAGGTGATTGCATGGCTTTACTATTTAGTAAGATTTTTAGTGAGATGGTTGATTTGGTTGTTTCATCGATAGAAGGTGGATTCAGTATGTCACGCTCGATAACAGGAGGGACCGTTAACCCCGAGCGTGTGTCTTCGCTATCCAGTGTAATCAGGAAGGTCAGTGGCTCCGTGGAAGGGATTGCCGCTGCGAGATCAGGATCTTGAAAGTCTTCACTGACTTCGAGAATTATATCATCCAGGACCGCGTCAAAATCAGGATGCAAACCCACTGCCAGTCCACCACCATTGGCTGCGAAATCCAGCAAAACATCCAGAGAGTTTTCGAAGCCTGCAGCCGGGTCATCAGTCAGGAGTAATGTGTTGATTCCCTTTTCCACCATGGCCTTGTTTGCGGCTGCGATCAGCTTAAACTTTTTACCAACTTCTGTGGGAGGGTTCTTCACGATCTCTGTTTCGATAACCTCCAGCTTGTCTTCCAGGTCATCGATTACATCTGTGGAGAAGACAATACCGGCGTTGCTGTCCGGTTCAATGGGAGCGGCGAGGATTCCCTGTTTCTTGAGCTGCTGTTCCATCATCAAGGCCTTGGCATTACTCAGATGAGATACCTTGGCAGCATTTCTGATTTGTGGATCGGATGTAATTGGCTTGAAAAGAGCTGACTTGAGTCTCAGGTCACTGACTTTTGGCAGGAATGATTTCAATTTGGCTTGTCCGGGCTGCATCGGTCGAAGGGAGCCACCTTTCGTTTGAACCATACTTCCAGGAACACTGTCAGCAAAAACATAGAGCTTGTCATTTGCATTCAGGCCTGCCAATGTCTCCTGGGTTATTACAAGGTTAGATTCTCCGATTGCATTGGTCACGCCATTTGCCAGCGTGCCTTCCCTCAAAGAAACCAGACGAACTCTGGTGTTGGATAAAAATCCGTCCTTGACCTGGACGGTAAAGATTACCCTGTTGTCTGCTTGTGGCCCGGCTCCACCTTCACCTGTGCCGCCTCCACCACCACCAAGACCACAGCCGGCAAGAAGCAGGCAGAGTACACCCAGGATATGAAAGCAGTAGTTATGCATATTAGTTATCATCGAGCAGCAGGACTGTTCCCCTTGAGTCCTTAAGCCAAAAATCCTTGGAACTTAAAGGAAATTGTTAAACAGCAAAAACCAGGGCGGAAGGTCCGTCCTGGTTTTCTTTGTCATCCATTGTTTATTTTAGTGGAGATTGGCGCAAAATCGTTACTTTTTTGGTGAAGAATCTCAATAAGTTCACCAAGACTCTGACAACTTTGTTTGATTTGCCCCTCTTGGGTCAGTTGGTAGCTCTGCTCTTCCCTGTTGAATTGAAGGCTTAGAGTCGCTTCGCCTTTCCTTTCAAAACCAAGTCTGGACAAGGCCATTTCAGTAAGGGAAGTTTGAAGTTTATCCAAAGAATTCAATTCCCAGTTTAAAGGAAATTTTGAGCTCTGCTGGATTTGAAAACTGGCGGTGTAAGGGTCAAACTGCAAACCACCCTTGCAAAAGACATCCTCGATAATTCCTGATTGTATCAAGACTTCAGGGCTATCTATAAAATAGGTACCCTTGCCCTGTTTCTGATTGAGAATCATGATCTTGTCACAGACTTTCAGGGCAAGCTCCAGGTCATGGGTGCTGTAGAGGAAACTGACTCCCCTCTTTCGAGAAAGTTCCCAAAGCAGGTGCATTAACTCAACCTTGTGAGGAAGGTCCAAAAAACTGGTGGGCTCGTCGAGTAGTACTACAGAAGGTTCCTGTGCCAGAGCTCTCCCAATGAGAACCCTTTGTCTTTCCCCGTCACTGAGTTCAGTCATATTTCTGTGAACAAAATTACCGAGCTTGAGTTGATCGATGACTTCATCAAGGATCTCATGATCATTTGGGCTCAAATACCCGGACCAGCCAGTGTATGGATACCTGCCCAGGGCGAGAAATTCTCCAACTTTTAGAAATTGATCGGAGATTTTTGAAGTGAGCACCACAGCCAGAGTTTTTGCTCTGGTTTTAGGTGGCACAGCTTTCATCAAATCGCCCTTGAGGAAGACTTTCCCATTGATTGAGTCCTGTAAACCGCTCAGGGTACGTAGTAGTGTCGATTTGCCAGCTCCATTTGGACCAAGTAAGCCAATCAACTCTCCAGACTGAATCTCCAAATTGAGATTTTCATGAACAAGCTTTTCCATGCTTTTGAGCTGATAGCCAGTACTGAGATTGTAGCAAGACAGTAAGGAAGTGCTCATTAATTGACCCCCTGGCTTGTGCTCTGCTGTCTTAGGAGTATCCAGACAATAAGCGGGGCTCCGATTAGTGAGGTAATTGCATTGAGAGGCAATGTTTGAGAGCTTCCAGGGAGTTGGGAAAGAGTGTCGCTGATGAGGCAAAGGCAGGCTCCCAGAACAGAACATGCTGGAACAAGGATTCTGTGGTCCTGAGTTTGGAAGAGGATTCTGGTTAAGTGAGGTACGGCAATTCCGATGAACGCGACCGGGCCACAGAAGGCTGTAACGGTTCCCGCCAAAACAGAGGTGCTCAAGAGCAGAAATTGGCGGGTTCTCTGAACGGACACGCCCAGACTGGCAGCGTAGCTTTCACCGAGGCAGAGAGTATTCAGTGACTTCAGAAAAAACAAGGAGCCCAGAGTACAAAGGATGATGGGAATTGCTATTGTGGGTAATCTCTCCCAGGGGACTCTGTCAAAACTCCCAAAACTCCAGTGAAGAAAGCTCTGAAGCTCTTGCTGACTCCCGAAGTATGCCAGGATACTAACCAGAGAGCCGGCAACGTAACCAATCATCAATCCGAGAATAAGTAGAGCGGTATTGCTTCGTATTCTGTGTGAAAAATGAAGTATTAAAGCCAGAAGCAGGCTGCTGCCCAGAATAGCTCCTCCAAGTTGTAAGTGATAACTGGCCAGACTTAATCCAAAGGCGCTGTAGAAGAACTCTTTTAGTCCAGTAGCAAATAGGATGGCAAGAGCCACTCCCAGGCTTGCTCCTGAACTGATACCCAATACATAGGGACCTGCCAGTGGATTTTGAAAAAGGCTTTGCATGTAAAGACCCCCCTGAGACAGGGCAACCCCGCACAGCATGGCAGTAAGAGCTTTAGGGAGTCTGTATTCGTAAAGGATTGTTGCGAAGGCAGACTGTTCGTTGCTGCTGATGCCTTCCCACAAGTAAGAGGGTACTTCGAGAAATGGAATTGAGACGCTGCCAAGCGAGAGATTGACTGCAAAAATCAAAAGCAGAGCGCAGCACAAAAGCAGGAGTTGAATCAGTTTCATTTCAGGCGATGATACCACCTCGGCTTCACACCCTGAAAAAGCTCTGGATGGAAGACTATCATGAGATCCTTGAGCAAGAGATCAGGACGGGCCAGAGCAGTTTCGAAGAAATCATTGGTCTGACCCTGAACTTCCTTGAGATTGTTGTTCCAGATCATTCCTGTTTGAAAAGGACGCAGGAGTGCAAATCTGCTATCTATGGCGAGGAGTTCATTCTTGCTCTTTACGTCGGAAGGATTCAACCACAAATCCAGTTTTTCAGACTTCAGTAAAACCTCTTCAAAACTGAGTTTCAATGAATTTCCCTGCTTGCTTTCAGCCCAGATGTACTTGAGGCCGGCATCTTGTAGAACACCTGCCATAAAGCCGTTTTTGGCCGGCATATACCAGGTTCCCGCGTAAGGGATGTTCACAAGGACTGTTTTTTCACGGGAGTGTTGACTGGCCAGTTTGCGAAGAGATAAATAGCGTCGTTCGATTCTGGAGTAAATTTTTTGGGCCATTTCGAGCTTGTCGAAAAAGACTGAAAAAAACAAAATCCATTCGGCATAGCCAAGAGGATTATTCTCAAGATACTCACCCACAAAAACCGGGACAATACCCTGCCTTTCCAGCAGGTCTTTGTGAATCATATCGCTTGGAGGCAGGTAGGTGAAGACTACTTGTGGAGCAAGTTTGAGCAAGACCTCCATATTCACGGACTCAGCGAGTCCCAGAGAGGCAATCTTACCTTTCTGCATCTGTTTACTCAGCCAGGAATTACTCACATCCTGTTTTCTTGAGAAGGCGCGCATTGATGACAGGACATCAAGCTCGGACAAAGAGTTCAAATGGGTTGTGGACAGACTGGCATAGTTTAGCAAAGGTATTTTCAGACATTTTTGCCGTTTACATTCCTGGCTGTTGAGTTGGGCACTGTCTCGAACCAGTAGAATTTGCTGAATCAGCTTGTTTTCTTTGAAAGTCTGAAGCTTGTAGCCATTTTGCACTTCTTCAATCTGAAAAGCTCGTGCCCTTTGAATCAAGGGCTCTTGAGAGGCGTGCAGTACTGGTTGGAGCAGCAAAATTAGTAAGCCAAAGAAGTGAGATGTATTGATCAGGTGAGTCGGCATCATTTTCCTTCTTCCTGGTTGAGCCGAGCGAGAATAATCTGATCCCAGGCTTGTATCTCGACCTCTTCTTTCACTTCCGGCATTGTAGAGTTTTTCAAATGAAACTTTCCATTGAAAAGGACCTTGTGCCATGTACCTTTCTCCAAAGTGTAGCTTCCCTTTCGGGACCCGGGATTCACAATGACGACCATCTCCTCGAAGCTGTCTCTTAAATCCCCTCGATAAAACTTGTAACCAAGTGCAGTACTGGGGAAATTCTTGCAGCTTTCTGGTTCCAACAAGGAGAAGTATTCCTCGATGTCATGCCTCTGGGTTCTGCGAAGCATTCTATGCTGGGAGCGAAGTTTGATCATATTCTTGTGAAAATCGAAAAGATCTTTCTCCTCCTGCTTTCTGGTCCATACAATCTGGTTGATTTCATCTGGGCTTTGATAGGAGTTATGATCAAAATTCTTGGAGCGTCCAAACTCTTGACCATTATGTAGAAACGGAATTCCAAAACTTGTAAACAATACCACTGCACAGATCTTCTCCATGGAGCGCACTACTTCCAGATGTTCCTTTTCCTCTGATTCGAAATCTCTGGTGCTTAGCAAGAGCTTGTCTCGCAGAGTGTAATTGTCATGACAGGCGACGTAATTAATACTCTCTAACGGCTTGGAAGCAAAATCCTGAATGGAGCCCATAATTCCCTGGAGTACTTTGTAACCATCTCCGCTACCCTGCAGGAAGCCCTTGTCGTGAGGGCTGTTATCTCCCCTCAGAGCGTCCCTGAAATGATCATTGAAAACACTGACTTGACGATCTCTTTGAGCCCCTTTTCCATAAACTGGAACACCGGACTGAGCAGCGACCCAAGGCTCTCCGTATAACAATACATTGGGGTTAATCGCCTTGAGTTCCTCTTCAATTCGAACCATGGTTTCATAGTCCATCAGACCCATCAAATCAAATCGGAAGCCGTCAATTCCAAACTCCTGCATCCAGTATTTCAGACAGTCCAGAATATACTTCCTACCCATGGGAGATTCTGACTTGAATTCATTACCGCACCCTGAGCCGTTGAAGAATGAGCCGTCATGACGTCTACGATAATAGTAGCCCGGAGCTATCGCCTGAAAGTTGATCACTCCCATGCTGCCCTCAGCAGTGTGATTCAAGACGGTGTCCATGATGACTTGAAAACCCTTTTTGTGAAGGGCGCTGACCATATCCTTCAAATCTGTAATTCTGGACAGATTTGAGGGGTCACTGGCGTAGCCTCCGTGAGGACAAAAGAAATGCATTGGCATGTAGCCCCAATCATAGGGAGCGTTGAGATCATCCTGATCAAAATTTGTGAACGGGAGGATCTGAATCGTGTTCACTCCAAGCTCTTTCAGGTGATCCAGTCCGGTTTTGATCTTTGTCCCGGGAACTCTACTGCCCTCCTCAGTCAGACAAAGGTACTTCCCTTTGTGAACCATCCCTGAATCCTCACTAACGCTGATGTCCCGCAAGTGTAGTTCGTAGATCACTGTATCTTCTCTTTTGATTTTTGGACTTTCGTGGACTGTTTGCTTGTCTTCGAAAATAAAAGCTCTTCCCAAGCGGTGATTTAAGCATTTAGCGTAAGGATCAATGGCCTTTCTCTTGCCAAGTTCTCTTTGTGAGTGAAAACAATGCTCATCACCTTGTACACTGAATTCGTACCAGTGATCCAGTACTTTATCCCGGGAAATCTTGACATGGTAGAGGCCCACCCGCTCTTCTTTCATTGGGTAAGTTCGACAGTCATTGGCCTCAGGGCTTCCAAAGATCAGCAGATCCACTTTTCGGGATAGTGGAGAGAAAGAGCGAAAGTGAATAAAGTCTCCAACGATTTCAAATCCCAGTTTTTCCTCATAGTAATATTCGGGGTCATAAAGGATCCCGCGGGGAATAAGGAAAGAGGATCCATGTCTCTTGCATCGCACCTGGTATTGAAAGAGGGTTTTGTCCCCCAGATCCAGTGGTTTCACTAAAACAAGATCCACATCACCGTTCTCTTTTGGCTGGACGCTCTCGATATCCAGTTTTCTTGACTCGGAATCCAGCACCTGAAACTGATCGAGAGGAAAGTCCGAATCTATAGCCAACGGAAACTGAACTTGAATGGTTCTTCTGGAGTCCAGAAATGCGCTTTGAATCTCAAGTTGGACGTTTGGTCTGTTCACGGTGATCTCCTGATGGCCCTGGCGAAGGTGTAACACTCTGTGTCTCAAGTGGGGAGACAGGATTCTATCCTCTCCATCCTTGGCCTGCCAATTTCTTTGAAAAGGTAGAAAACCCAGTGATTTCTCGGGATCTTTGGGTATCTCAAAAATGAGTTCAGTGGGATTGCTGAATTTTGGTGCAAAGGCTTCCCCCTGATCTTTTCCGGGTTCCCAAGTCCACACAAGCCAGTCGGCCAGATTTGGATCCACACCATGATAATGCAGACGAATAAATCCTTCCGGGGGCTCTTCTTCTCCTGCAAAGTCTCTTGTAAAGAGAAATGCGTAGGCCAGGACGACCAAACCAAGATAAAACATAGCTTCCAATTGAGTCTTTCCCGGAGTTTACTTCTTCTTGTCCGACACTGACTTCCTGGATGCTTTTTTACTAGCTCCTTTTGCGGTGCTTGAACTCTTCTCGTCCGTAGACTTGTTGCTGGCTGACTTTGTGGTCTTTTTGCTGGAAGACTTTGATTTCTTCCCTGCGGCTGGTTTCTTCTTCTTCGGCTTGGGAATTTCGATGCCTTCCGGCATGGTAAAAACTTTTAAAAGTTGTTTTTCCGGACCCATTTCAATCATTTGAGGGGCGTCCAGAGCCTTAAACACCAACATACCAAGCGGAGGAAGATTCAACTCCAGACTGAATGGCTGATTTTGTGCCCAAACTGTCTGCGACTGAAGTTCGCCCTGATTACCAACATTTGAGCCACCGTAGTATTCGCTGTCCGAGTTTAGAATCTCGAGGTAGCGCCCCTTGAAGGGAACTCCTACCCGGTAGTTTTCTCTGGGAATTGGAGTAAAGTTAAACACAAAGAAAACCGTGTGAGCAGGGTTCTTGGTCTTGCGCATGTAGGAGACAACAGTATTTTGGGTGTCATGGAAGTCAATCCACTCAAAACCCTCAGAGTCGAAATCAAATCGATGCAGGGCTTCTTCGTTTTTGTAGAGATGGAGAGCGTCTTTCACGAATTTGTTATAGCCATCGTGGATTGGGTACTGTAACAAGTGCCAGTCCAGCCCCTGGTCGTGATTCCACTCGATTTGCTGCCCGATATCACCTCCCATAAAGAGAAGCTTCTTTCCTGGTAGAGCCATCATGTATCCAATAAGGAGTCGAAGGTTCGCAAATCTCTGCCACAAATCGCCGGGCATCTTATTTAGCAGGGAATACTTTCCATGGACGACCTCGTCGTGTGAAAGAACAGAAATGAAATTTTCACTGAAAGCATAGTAGATGGCAAATGTAAGCTTATCCATGTGAAACTGGCGGTACAAGGGATCCGTTGACATGAAGGCAAGCATGTCATTCATCCAGCCCAGATTCCATTTCATGTCAAATCCCAGACCTCCCAGATGGGTCTGCTGACAGACCCCTGGCCAGGAGGTAGACTCTTCCGCAATCATGAACACACCTGGATAGTTTTCATGGACCGCATTGTTGCAATGTCGCAGAAACTCCACGGCCTCCAGATTTTCTCGGCCACCGTATTCGTTGGGAACCCATTCCCCCGGATTCTTGGAGTAATCCAGATAGAGCATACTCGCCACTGCGTCCATACGAAACCCGTCCAGGTGGTAGAGTTCACACCAATACAAGAGATTAGAAATCAGAAAATTCTGAACTTCCCGGCGACCATAATTGTAGACAAAGGTTCCCCAGTCTTTTTGCTCCCCTTTTCGCCAGTCAGCATGTTCGTAGAGTGCAGTACCGTCAAATCTGGCCAAACCGTGCTCGTCCTTTGGAAAGTGTGCCGGCACCCAATCGAGCAGAACGCTGATGCCATTTTGATGACAGTAATCTACCAAATACATGAAATCGTGGGGATTCCCATATCGTGAAGTTGGAGCGTAGTAGTTGATGACCTGGTATCCCCAGCTGCCGTAGAAAGGATGCTCGGATACGGGCAGCAGCTCAATGTGTGTGTAACCCATGTTTTTGACATAGTCCACAAGTTTGTGAGCTAGTTCTCGATAATTCAACATTCGATTGTCGTCAGTCCTTAACCAGGAGCCGAGATGAACTTCGTAGATACTGATGGGTTTGTCCAAAGTATGTTGATCAGCCCGTTTTTCCATCCATTCCTGATCATTCCACTCATAACCGTCGAGATTGAAAACGATATTGGAAGTTTCTGGAGCTTGCTGCATCGAGACACCGTAAGGATCGGCCTTGCTCAAGACCCGATTGTCGCTGGTCAAAATCTCGAACTTATACAAAGCTCCAGAGTCAACTGCAGGAACAAAAAGCTCCCAGATTCCGGACTGACCCAGGTTTCTCATCACATGAATGCTGCCGTCCCAATAATTGAAATCTCCAACAACGCTCACGCGACGGGCATTGGGTGCCCAGACACAAAAGTAGGTTCCCTGAACATCCTGGACCGTCATGGGATGTGCGCCGAACTTTTCATAAACCCGGTAATTCTTGCCTTCAAAAAATAAGTGACGATCAAACTCTGTTACAACAGGCAGGAAACTGTAAGGATCTACGATTTCAATGGAGTTGCCTTCTTCATCGGAGACTTTGAGCTTGTAGGCAAAAACTTTGGAGCGGTTGGGAACAATCAATTCGTAAAAACCTGTTTCATGAATGAGTTGCATGGGAAACTCTTTTTGGTGCTCCAGGTCTATCACAGCGACTTTCTTTGCATCCGGGCGAAATGCTCGCACCACTACCACATCACTCTCTGCGGCCTGTTCGATATGCATACCTAAAACAGAAAATGGATCCGGGTGTGTTCCACGTATAATCTCGAAATAATCCTGGAGATTCTTGGCTGAGCTCATGACAACCCCTCGCTCTCTGATGCTTTTTTTGTCAAGCTTAAAATTTGTTGGACTTGCGAAATCCTTGAATAAAATTCTCGAATAAAATACTATTAAGCGTCAATCCTGTAAAGCTACTCTCTGCGAATGGAGATGATTTGTGGCCAGGCCAAAATACAATCTGGTTACGGACCTCACTGAGGACCTGATACCGCAACCCGCCCAGGCGACTCGAATGAGCCTGGAAGACTTTCTATCCCTCCCCCTGGAGAAAATTCTCTACGTGGTTTTTCTGACCGGTGCCGATGTAGGTAGGGTGAAGGAGACCGATATATGGAAGCAATCCAATGTTTACTGCATAGAAGTAGTAGGCGAGCTTGGGGACAGCGAGGCTTTTTCGAAGTTTAATTGCTTCTCCACCATGGAGGTTCCAACGATCTCGAGTGTGGTTGAACTCACCATGAAACATATCAAGCTCCACCATGAGCAAAAGATCGAGCTCAAGACACTCAAAGACGTTCTCAATCATGAGTCACGTAAGCTCAAAGAGTTAAACGAGATCGGTCAAAGTCTCTCCTCCATCAGTGATCCACAGGTTCTGATGAATCTGATCCTTGAGAAGAGTCGTGAGTTAACCAACGCGGACGCGGGATCCATTTGTATCGTCAAGTACAACAATGAAGAGCAACCTATCGAAATGGTCTTCAGCTTCTTCCAGAATTATACCTTGAAGCAAAATCTCAAGGTAGATCTCTCAATGCCTGTCTCCAAAAAGAGTCTGGCTGGATTTGTGGCTTTGACGGGCGAGTGTTTGAAGATTAAGGATGCCTACGAAATTCCTGAAGAGAAAGATTACGCCTTCAATCAGAATGTAGACATGTCTACAGGTTACCGGACCAAAAGTATTCTGGTTCATCCGATGATTGATAATACTTCAACAATTCTCGGTGTTGTACAGCTGATCAACAAGCGCTCTTACGACTATGAAGAGCTTGAAGATGGAAAAGTAAACGTCGATCAAATTGTGGAGTTCTCTCCGGATGATGTAGAGATTATCAGTTCTTTGACTTCCCAGGCAGCGATTTGTCTGAAAAATACTACCCTGATTCAGGATATTCAGATGCTGTTCGAAGGCTTTGTGAATGCTTCTGTGACAGCTATTGAGCAACGGGATCCAACCACTTCCGGGCACTCCTTTCGAGTGGCTCTTATGACAGTTGAACTTGCCAAAGCTTTAAGTCAGGTCACCACAGGGAAATTTGCGGGAATCAGCTACAACGAACGAGAACTTCAGGAAGTTCGCTACGCCAGTTTGCTGCATGACTTCGGGAAAATTGGAGTTAGAGAGCAGGTACTGGTAAAGGCCAAGAAGTTGTATCCCCATGAAATGGACATGATTCGTACTCGCTTCGAATACATTCTTAAAGATGTAGAGGCACGAATGCTGGCCAAGAAGATTGAAATGATTCAGTCTATGGGTTACGACATGGCCAATGCTCACTTCGGGCAACTTGATGAAGAGTTGAAGACCTCCATTGAAGAGATCGAAGAAATAGTTTACTTCATCATCCAAACCAACGAGCCTTCTGTCCTTGAAGAAGGAAACTTTAAGCGGTTGCTGGAGATTGCAGAGAGGACCTATCTTGATCCTTACGATCAACCCAAGCCCTTTTTGCTGGAGAGAGAAGTGGAAGCACTTTCTATCCGAAAAGGTTCTATCACCGCAGATGAAAGAAAAGAGATTGAGAGTCACGTCACTCACTCATTTACCTTTCTGTCTAAAATTCCCTGGACTCGTGGCTTAAAGCAAGTTCCAACCATTGCGTATGGGCATCATGAGTGGTTGTCAGGTGAAGGTTATCCGAATCAATTGACAGAAGATGAAATCCTGGCACAGTCCAAGATGATGGCGATTGCGGATATCTATGATGCCTTGACAGCGTCAGATCGGCCGTACAAGAAAGCAATTCCGGTGGAAAAAGCACTCTCCATTTTGAATATGGAAGTGGATCGTCGTCACCTCGATGGTGAACTGGTCCAATTGTTCATCGATAAGAAAGTCTTCAAAAGCGCTGAGAACTACTAGTTCTTCAATGAACTACATCATCAATTGAAGAAACCGCAAAGCGATCTCCCATTCGGCGAGCTCGACTGGAATTAGTTTTGCAGCAAGATCCTCCGCCAAAACAGGGCCCGGTCTCAGGTTTACAAGGTGCATTCCCAAACTCTCCACGGACAAGACATTGTGCAGGAGTAAAGCAGGCAGGAAGATGTGAGAGGTTTTCGCGCATAGATGAAAGAGAATACACTTCTCCAAAGCACTGAACTCATGAATAAGTTTTGAAAACCATTCTCTATGGCTTTTACTCCAGCGCGTTACTTCACAAACCTCCAGGTCTGCGACAAAAAAGCAATCTACGAATTGGGGAAATCTGCTTTCCCATTCCTGTCTGGGATGATCAGGGAGCCTGGAGAGAAAAGGATCGCTACCCAGGGCTTCGCCTATCTTTAATGTTGGTTTCAAGCCAAAACGTGTAATCTCGCTGAAGCTGCTCAGAAGTTCGTAGATCTCTGAAGGAATACCATGGGAGACAAGCATCTTCAAGACCTCTGGATTCCTGGCAACCAGGACAGCTTGCGACGGTGAGGTTACCGGATCGCCGTTCTGAAGTAGGGCAAAACCATTTTCATACTTTTGAATCTTGAATTTACTATTTGAGTTCATCTGGTTTCAGCGGGTAACTTTGCGCAGAGCTGTTCTCTCTTCGGATACCCACTGAGATCTCAGCTCCCTTTCCAAATCTTCCATCAAAATTTTCAGTTCTGAAGACTTGAGCCAGTGCATTCGCTCCGTTCGATAGATTTCACGACTCAGATCTGCTTTGGGGTCTTTGCTTTTCGCGTTCTTGAAAAAATTGCGAAGGTCCCCTTCATAAACCTCCTCAAAGCTGGAAAGAAGTGCTAGTGCATTTCTGGACTGGCGAACGCCTCCTTTTCGAAGCAGATTTTGCAGTAACATGACGAATCCGAGTTCATCCTCTGAAGTTTTAAATGCTTCGAGGAGTTTCTCTTTGCCTGCAATTGGAAAATGCAGAGCTAATTCAATGGCCTGGAGCAGGACCTCGGGTTCATTGTCCAGAAAGTTCTGCTTCTGCATCGTATGAAGCAATGCAAAGGGGTCGATCATATGAGCTTTGAGTATGTGCAGGATTGTCGGGGCAAGAGATGGTGAGATCTGATCCGTATTGGTTAGTAATTCCTTGGCCGCAAATTGCTTCTCGCGCTCCTGAAGCTCCAGACAGAGTAGAAGATTGCGCGTAAAGTTGAGATCATGATGCCAGGGGTACCAATTGCCCGCTTTTTGCAGACGCTCGCGAATACCTTCATCTGCCCTGGTGAGATTGAGGTCTTGAATACGCTGGCCTTCATGGCGCAGGTAGAGATCGAGAAATTCGGAGAGCACCGGGTTTTCCTCGGCATCATGGATTCCCTCCAGACGGGCAAAGAGAATTCTTGGTTTCCCTTCTACAGGATTGGGCAGGTCCTTGAGCAGGTTTGAGTACAGAGTCTTGTCGATGGCTGTTTGCATAGGATTTACAAGACTGAGAACCAGTTTGCCTGCAACTGGCAGGCAGATTAGAGCCAGGAGTACAAGCAGTGCCTGTTTTAACTTCGGTTTCGCTGCCGACTGACTTTTGGTCAGTTTCAGGCGTTGCAGGGCAAGACCTCCCTGCTGATAATCCAGTGAGTCAAAAGCCAGAAAATCACTACTCAAGGTTTGGCTGCAAAAAACACCTCCCCGGGGAAGCTTTTTTAAAATCGAAGTTATTTCCTGGATGTGACGTTTCACTTCCGGGGTTAAATCAGGAGCTTCGTAGATGTAGTGGAAGACTTCGATCTCGAGTTCTTGCCCCTGATTTTTAAACTGCTCAAGTAAGTCCTGCAGGTCCTTCAGGTATTCTATGGTTGCCCCTTCATAGGGAAATTGAACAAGGGCAAGGGAACCCTTGCGCTTTAGAATTCGACCTTCATATTTCTGAACCCGCGGTATGAAAATAGTGTCCAGGGCGGCCTGAACTTCCTCAGAATCACCTGTCAGAGGATTCTTGTCACGGCTGAGCCGATAAATTTGTACGATATAGCGCTGCTTTTCCTGCATTTTGGATGACCTGTTGGTTTAGACTGAGTTATGCTGTAGGAGTTCCATGAGATTTGTAGACATTATCTATGTAGATGACAATCATCTCAACCGTGTTGTGGTTGAAAAGAACCTAAACCCTCATTTTTCCATAGAAACACTGGAAACAATTGAGGAGTTGTTCGTCGTACTCAAGACTTATGTCCCGAAGGTTTTGATTCTGGACTGGATGATGCCAACCATTTCGGGACTGGATGCATTGAGCATGCTTCGCTCTGAAGATCGATACAAGAATCTGATCATCATCATGTTCACAGCACGTGCTAGCAAAGAAGATATGGTCAGAGCGCTCAGCCTCGGTGCTAACGAGTACATCGTAAAGCCGCCTCATTTTCCCGAAATGGTGGCTCGTATCAAAGCACTTTTGCGGCAGCAACGTGCCGAAGAGCACACCAGAATGCAAAATCAACTTCAAAGTTATGAAACTCTGATGCGTGGAATGACCCATGAGTTCAACAATATTTTTTCTGCGTTGAAACTGACCTTGCAGTTTTATGAGAAGAAAGGCGCAAGCTATCTGGACGACCGGCTTCCAGAGGTTATGGACTTTCTTGACCGGGGAGTCAAGCTGGTCAAGGATTTGCAAGCTCTATCCAGCCGCCCCAGAAGAAATTTCGAGGAAGTAAACCTGGCTTTGGTTTGTGCCAAGGCGGTCAGGGAGTATGAACTCAGTTGCGAAGACTCGTGGATTAGTTTCCAGTTTCAGGGAGATACAGATTCGAAGCAAAACCTGATTTTCGGAAATGCTGATTTAATCCACCAGGTGCTCATCAATTTGCTCTCCAATGCTGTTCATGCTGTAGCCAGAGTAGAGAATCCAGCTGTAGTTGTACAGGTAAACTGTAGTGAAGAGTCAGGTGCCAAAGTTCTTGTGCGGGACAACGGTGTTGGAATGGATCCTGAAATGCTCAAACGCATTGGTGACTTGTTCTTTACTACCAAAGGCTCCTTTGGAGGAGAAGAATTCGACAAGAGATCTGGAACGGGTCTGGGATTAAGTATCTGCAAACGGATTCTTTCTGATCACAACGCCTCCATCTCAACGAAGTCGGCTCCGGGAGAAGGTACAGAGGTAGAAATCAGCTTCCCGAGTTTCTACGGATCTGCCGTTTAATATTGCATTCTAAGCGGATGAAACCCTGCTGGGTTTGATGGGTGTACACAGTAGAAGGGCTTTTGAAGAACTTCGGCATCCGCTCTCCAATCTATTTTTTCACCTTGTGTAGAAAGTATCTGAAATCCCAGAGACTCGAGGATGGGAAATAGTGCGGCAATATCCCACAGAGTTCCCGAGGTTACCAGGACAGCCTGACAATAACCTCTTGCAAGGTAAACTCCGTGGAAACAAATAGAACCGAGGCATCGCACTTTGAAAGAAAGCGGTAGATCAAAGTCCTCGAAGTAATTCGAACTGGCCATTACTGGAGGTAAAAAGTCCCCGGGTGCGTCCAGGGGCTCACCATTAAACTCTACCAGGCCGTTTTCGATTTCCAAAAGCTGATTCATGTAGGGCAGGCAAACAGCACCATAGAGGCATTTCCCCTTCTCATACAATGCAATTGAGATAGCGAATGTTGGAAGCCCGGTAAGATAAGCCTCGGTCCCATCAATTGGATCAATGATCCAGACAGGCTGTTCACCATGGATATTATTTTCACCACCAAATTCCTCCCCCAGCACCCGATGAGTAGGAAAGGTGTTTTCGATCTTCTCCCTTAGAAACTTCTCAATGTCCTTGTCTGCTTTGGTAACAAAGCTTCCATCAGCTTTCACTTCATGAATTTTGTTGCCGAATTGGGCCAAGCTGATCTTGCAGGACTCTTCGATCCAGGGCCTGACTATTTCTTTGAGTGTGGTGGTCATAGCTTGAGGTTTATTCTAACGGTGATTGAAAATTATAGTTTGATTCTTGTGACCTGGATCTCTTTGAGCTTGGAGTTTGTGTAAAAAATCATGTTTTCCGCAAAGGCAACTCCGCCAATAGGAACATCAATTTTTTCTTCATTGAGAAGCTCTCCTGTTTGTGGATCCATCACAGCGATCCCGGCTGTTTTCTTGCGACCTTCTTTGGCGAAGGAAATCACCAGATTCTGGCCGTCCCATCCCAAGGCACTGGGTACGCGCTCTGTTTCAAATTCTCTGACTACTTCTCCCGTGGAAGGATTGAATCGAACTACCTTTTTTTGAGTAGAAGAGGCACCCCAGAAATACTCCTGGTCATAAATCAATCCTGTATCCACTTCTTCTGGACAAAGCAGGGTTCTCAGAATCTTACCGTTCATTACATTGATTTGAATCAGTTCGCTGCTCACCTGAGTTTGAGGATTATGGTTGGCAACAATCAGGGAGTCATTGGCAAAAGTAATTGCTCGAGGAATTCCACCAGGCAAAAACTTGATTTCCTTGATGACCTTTTGCTGGGCAATACTGACCCGCTTGATTTTCTTTTCTTCGATGTCAGAAACCCACAGATCCTTTCCATCAAAGGTCATACTGTCCAGACTACTTGTCTCTACTGTCATCATTTTTTGCATGGGATAGCTCCTGCTCGCATAGCTGTAGTGTCTAAAGAGATTGAAAACGCAGGCCTTATCGGCTTCGTTAGCCCCTTGAATGAAGGGGAAAATACAAAGAGGAAAGGACTTCCTGCTTGGAAAATAATACTATCACATGCTTCCTTCAGAACCAAAAGCCAATTTCATGTTTTGCTTACCATGGAGCAGGTCTTGCCCGAAAACTCTTGGAGAACTACAATTCAACCGGTGCAAATTGCAAAAAGAAAGGGAATTGAGATGAGCTGGAATCGTGATTGGCTGGAGAAAGTATTTCCATCAGATCAAAGCAGAGTAGAAGATTTTCACGGAATTGAGATCAAAACCATGACAGAGGGGCCTGTCGACTGCTTCGATGGAGGGTTCTTTGCAGTTCTGAAAATCAGTGGACCGGACGGGACAAGTTATCTTAATGGTCAACTCTCCAACAAGGTAGACTCCCTCAAAGTTGGAGAGACTCAGCTAACCAGTCTCAATACTCCCAAGGGAAAGACATTGGCAATGATGCATCTCTTTCGTTCAGCCAATTCGTACTATCTTGTGATGCCACAAACCTGTATTGAGAAAGTTCATCAAACCCTTGATCTGTATCTTTTTGCTGAACAGGTTGAGCTGGAAATCATGAAATCTCACTCCCCTCTTCTGTTTCTGAATTCCCAAAAATCCAAACTTTTTGAGTTGCTTGAACTCGATGAAAATGAAGCAGCTGTGCATGAGTCTTCAGGCTCGGTCCTTTTGAGTTCATTAATTTTTGATCGCAAGAATGCCTGTTTGTTCCTTCCCTCTGAGGAATTACTGGAGAAAATGAAGGGGGCCAATTGGTCTCTGGGTTCGTCCTGCTCGTTGGAAGAAGCCAGAATCAGGGCCTTGTATCCATGGCATCCCAATGAATACAAGGAAGAAAAAATTCTGACACCAGAATTGGGGCAGGAAGAGATTATCAGCTACAACAAGGGCTGTTATGTAGGCCAGGAAGTCTTTGCCAGGATTCGGACCTACGGGCGAACCAATAAAGTGCTGGCCGGTATTGAGTTTGAGAGTCACGAGGAACTCCTTGGAGAAAAAATTGAAATGGATGGAGTCAGCAAGGGAGCTGTCACCAGTTGCTTGAAGCTATCCGACGGAAAACAACTTGCGCTTGGCTACGTGCCAACTGCTCTCAAGGGAGTTGATGAAGAAGTGGAAGTGAACGAAATCGAGGGGAAGATTATCATCTGACGCTTTTCCGTTGTCTTTCAGACTGTTTGCTTTGGCTGAATAAATCACAAGGAGATCATTGTGCCGGCTTGATTTTTTAATTGCCAGTCTTTGCATACCCTAGATTTTGTTCACTGCCATACTGATGGCTCGAAAAGGACTTTGATGGAGCTGATCAGGAATCTTGGCGAAATCGAGTAATTCATCAGGTCGCTCTTCCAGGGAATAAAGTTGTCGGTCAGTGATTACCTTAAGACATTGAGTGATGGAATCATGCAAGTCACCAATGAACTTTTCCTCACGAAAATCAGCAGACCAGCTCTCAAGCCTGGTTTCCACCCGAACTTTTGCATTGAGTTTAAGCTGCCTGCTGTCTGGAAGACTGATGAAAAAGTCCCCCAGATCAAGATCCCTCTCCATTTTTGACTTTTGAACAAGTTCCAAAAGGCCATGACCCGCAATCTGTAGTTCTCTGGCTTTGCTCACTGAAAGTGAGACTTCGTTCTTCTTCGCAAACCATAATCCATCCACCAGGGCGGGAGAGCTCCCACCTGTCATGTCATGGTCCAGAAGTTCTTTGAAACTGAGGAAACTCAGGCGATGTTTTTGCAATCTTTCAAAGGCCTTCAGACTCCTGATTACAGGCTTTCCCTGAAGTCTTAACTTAAGCAGGAAGAAAAAGCCCTCAGTTAATCCCAAACGACGACAAGTTCTGTACTTTAAGACAAGTGGACCGAGCAAAACCGAAGCGGGCAGGAGGAGGGCCAGTAAGAGAAAAAGTTGACGAATTTCCAGTGGAATCAAGGGGTTTTAATCTTTGATGTCAAGTTTGAGGTCTACATCGTCTTTTGTGAGAAACAAGCGCGTATTTTCACCGGAAAGGGAGGAATAAAGCTCTTGTTTTCGCAGCATTTGAAAGACTTCCAGCTTTTGTGGCAAACTCAAATCTGAACCAAGCTTGTCAAGAAAGGATCGAACCCAGATAGCTTGTTGTTCCCCTTGAGACTCACACTCTCTTTCCTTCCTTTGAATCTTCATTTCCAGAAGCTTGCGCTCATTTTCCTCAGCCAGGATTTCCCCTTCGATGCGCTTCATGGTGACTTCATTCTCACTAATCTGTTTCTGAATACGATTGATTCGAGTGGTCGTTTCCTGAATGATTTCACTGAGAACATCCTGGGTTTTTTGATCCTTACACGCGATCTCGCGAACTTCTACAGAGTGAATCTCGATTCCACGACTTTCATAAAAGCTGTCTTCAGGGTTTAAAACCGAGCTTTTGATCAATTGGTTGAACTCTTCCAAAAAGTTGGAGAACTCGACCTTGCTGACTTCTTGAATGATGCGTGAGCGTGCATGAGAACAAACATCTCCGGAGGCGTCGTCCGTGGTTCGTATAAGGGTTTCCACATCTGTGATTCTCCAAAAGAAAGTGACTTTCAGGATGAGTTCCACATTGTCTCTGGTTCGCACGTCGAACTCATACCACATGAACTTTGGCCTCAAATCGAATTTTTCTATGACGAGATTTCGATTCTCCTTGTGAAGCCCGCTCGACCAGTGGAAGCTTAGAACTTCCCAATAGGGAGGAACAAAAAAGGAGGACTCTTCAGACTGTCCGCTTCGGAAGTGAAAACGCCCCTTTTCATCCTTGAGAACAATGACCTCGTGCTCTTCTACGAGAACCTTTTTGATCACAGATTCGATAGACTCGTGTTCGGAGGGAACAAAAGCCTGGCGAGAAGTCTCCAGTCGAAGACTACCATCCGCCTGATTCCTGACAAGAACAGCATTGTGCTCATCAATGGCAATTGCCTTCTGCTTTTTGCCGCGAAACTTTTCAAATGCCTGAAGCTTGTAGGAAACCTCCCCTTCCACGATCTTGACTTGTCCTGTATTCATGTTTACAACTTCGACATATTCCCCCTGTGCGAGAGGAAGGGCATTCTCTTCGAAAACCACTTCCTCATAGGGTTGAAGCTGAAAGAAACCTGGTCCTTCATAGAGTTTGAGCTCCCCATTCAAACTGTCTCGTGCGTGAGCGTATTCGTTAGCCGCAAGGCTCAGGCCCTTTCTTCTCTCGAGTATTCGATGAAAGAAGGGCTTGAAAAATACCTTCGGCCCGTTGACTACATAGCGTTTGGACGGAGATTGAACAAGCAGTTGCTCCTGCTCGCTGATGAAGTACAGGTAGGGAACCATTAAACGACCTCGACCTGCTTGAGTCTACCGTCATCAAGGGCTTCCTTCTTGATGCTCGCCAGGGTTTCATTGTAGTAATCAATGATCTGGGAGATATAATTTCTTTTCTCCAGATAAGTACCTGGAAAAAATGCTGCTTTGTAACCACCAATACACAAATTTCTAAGTATCTTCTGATCGATATCAAAAAGATTGATGACTCGCTCATATTCATCGGTCACGCTGACTCTGGAGATGGCTCTATTGTCCGTGCTCAATGCGATACGAATCTTGTTGGTCAGGTAGTGATTGAAAGGATGCTTGCTCAGATCCCTGTACTCAGGAAGTGTTTGGCTGTTACTCTTCAAACAAACTTCCAGAGCGATTCTGTTTTCAGCAATCCATTCCACGATATCACTGACATACTCTCTTCTTTGAGATCGAGTGAGCAGCTTTCCATCCATATTTCTCTTGGTAATAACATTTTGTCGAAAAAGTTGAGTACCGTGACCAATTCTTCTGGCCATACAGTCTTTGACTGCGGATTTAATACTCTCGGGACCATAGGCTTCCCCAGCGTGACAGGTTGTGCCAATTCCTCTCTCGTAGCAGTACATATAGGCCTTGCGGTGAGTCTCAGCAGGAAAGCCATCTTCACGGCCAGCGAGATCAAACCCTACTACTGAAAGCCCTTCATTGATTGCGATTTCGCAAAGTTTGGCGATTTCAAGGGAGGCCATTGCGGAGAGATTTTGGAGGTCGAGTCCCACATGAAGATCGAAGAGGTTACGGTAGTAATCTCCCATGTGTTCGTTGATCATTCTCATAGCACAAAGAATCATCCCATACTTATAGGGAGGCTCTTTTCCAGAGAGTACCTCTTTCTTTTGATTGTATTCATTCGCTGCTTTTTTCAGGCCATCTTCCACAGCTTTGATGATGTCCAGCCATGCAAACCCACTTCTCCAATGCTTTTGAGGGGCAAAACGAACTTCGAAATATCGGACACCTTCACGAAAGTTGTCACAGGCGAGATGATAAGCTGCTTTGGAGAGTGATTCTTCTGATCGCAAAACTTCATTGATAAACTCAAAAGGTACGAGGTATTCACCCAGACTGTCGTAAGTTTCCTTGAAGATTTTGGATTCGAGTTCTTCGACATCCCCTGTTTTTAAATCTCCAATGTTTAGCTTTTGGGAGACTTCAACGAGGTTGATTCCCTGTTCTTGTGCGAGTTCGGCGACCAATTGTGGCGGAACAGAGCCATCCAGGTGTACGTGCAGGTCGGTCTTAGGGAGTCTTTTGAGGTCTTTTCTTGTGAGATAATGTAGTCTCTTCATTTTTTATTCCTTTCTATTATTGGACTGATTTTACCAAAAAAGTAAGGACTTTGGATTCTTTTAATCGTGGTCTCTGGCACCTTTTAGAAGGTACTTGTCCAGCTTGAGCACCAGAAAGAAGAATACTCCTGTTGCCAGCACGGTAGCAACGACTAAAAAGAGTGCAGGAATCCCGGTGAGGAGTCCGGCAAACTTCAGAAAAATCGAATAGAGAAAACCCTCACCCAGGAAGAGCAGGCCAAAGAGGAAAAGACTGGTAACAGACTGGTACTTTTCAAGTTGGAAGCGTTTCATTGGATCGAGAAGATTGAATAAGATCTGGTATCCGGCAAGGGGGTAGCAGGGTGCAAGAGAAAGAAAGGCCATCATGAAGTTCACAAAAGCCAAAGTAATAAAAAACTGTTGAGAAGTCTTCAAAAGACCTATCGCTTCCGGGGGTACGTTGATCAACACTGTTGCCGCCAGTAGTATCAGTGCCCAGAGCATCAACAGAAAATTAAAAAAACTTGCGCCAATCAGGAGTAGATTTTCATCCCGAATGGAATCTTCGAAGGCTTGCTTTCGATAGATGTCGTCTCGAACCCAACCGAAATGAAAAAATACCAGAATCAAGATTCCCATGGGATCAATGTAGGCACCTGGATTGGGTTTGATATCTGCTTGACTGTAATGATCCCCGAGGCGATGCGCCATCACATGCATAATGTAGCCCCTCAAACCGATAGCGATGAGCCCGGCCGGAAGTAAAAGTGCGACTTCTTTAAGGCGCATGTTCATACCGGTACTTATTTGCTCTGTGGTTGAAGCATCCAGGGGCACAACAAAAACCAGAAGAGACAGGACGGTCAGAAGAATCATCACTGTTCTCCACCAAATTTCTTGAGAAAGAACTCAATGCTTGGTAAATCAAATTGCTCAAACTCGGTTGGGTTGTCCCGCATCTTTTCAAAGCGAGTGGAAACCGCATCGAGAGAGAGGTTGCGTTCCATGCACATGAGCTCATAGACCCTGCGTGCTTGTGATTCCATGTCTTTGAGATCTTCCTCCCAAAGGACTTTTCTTGAATAATAGGCGGTGCGTTCAAAGGTCTTTTGAGTCGTCTCAATCCAGCGGTAGGTACGAGATCTGTCCAGAATCTCTCCATTGTGGGTGACTCCCCATTCAAAGGGTAGCGTTTTGAGGTTTTCCAGAGATTGGTTCATTCTCAGAGGATTGATGTGATTGGATACAGGGGTGAGAAAAGTACAATAGTCGTAACTTTCTCCCTGAGGTTGAAGCAGGGCTCCAACAAAGAGTATTTTCTGACTCATTTCCAGAATCGCGATATGGTCATTTCTGGCATTGTGACCCGAGGTTTTTACAAGGTAGTACTGTCTTCCATCCAGCTTGATGAACTCTTCTTGTTGAGTCATCGCGAGGAACTGTGACTCTCCGTAGCTTTCCTCATTCTTGGAGTGTCCCAGGATACGAAATGGAAAACTCCCGGGTTTGGTTTGCTTGAGTAACTCCAATGCCTGAAGGCATGCCTTGTCTTCCTTGTCATAATGAGTTAGAAAAACACAGCGAAGAGGAAGTTTTCGACTACGAGCTTCAAAAATCAGTCTCAGGATGGTTTGTTCATAATCCAATCCCAGACCGTGGAGGTGAATACTGTCTTCCTGAATCAGAATACAGGCTCCAGACTCCAGAATGAGAACATTGTCCAGGTGACAGTCTTCGCAAAGTTCCTCGAGCTCTCTTTCAAGTTCATCCAGGGGAAGTTCCACTCCACCCAGAGCTATGTTTTGTAGTTCGCTAAACGCTGTCATTTTTTAGATCCTGACTTTCTTTTGCTCTTTTTACAATAAGGTTTCAGGTAGTGCCCTGTGTAGGACTTTTCTTCCTGGGCCAGATTTTCCACAGGACCTTGAAAAACCAGTTCGCCACCTTCCTGGCCCCCTTCAGGACCGATGTCCACCACATAGTCGGCACAGCGAATCACATCAATATTATGTTCGATGACAACGACAGTGTTTCCCTGGTCAACCAGTCGGCGCAGTACCATCAAGAGTTTATTGACGTCATCGAAGTGCAATCCAGTGGTAGGTTCATCCAGAAGATACAGAGTATTTCCCCTGCTTCTGCGTGCGAGTTCTCGACTAAGTTTCACCCTTTGGGCTTCTCCTCCGGACAATGTGGTTGCAGATTGCCCAAGATGAATGTACCCAAGGCCAACATCCTGAAGTGTTTTCAGAATTCGATGAACATTGGGAATCTTCTCAAACAGTTCCACACCTTGATTCACACTAAGATCCAGAACATCAGAAATAGAGTGGCCTCTGTATTTAACTCTCAGGGTTGCATCATTGAATCGCTTTCCCTTGCAAGATTCGCAAGTGACAAAGACATCGGGCAAGAAGTGCATCTCCACCTTGATAACTCCTGCTCCCTGGCAACTTTCACAACGTCCACCTTTCACGTTAAAACTGAAACGTCCTGCCTGGTATCCAAAGACCTTGCTTTCTTCAAGGCTGGCGAACAGATTTCTGATGTGATCAAAAACCTTCACGTAGGTCGCGGGATTAGAGCGAGGTGTGCGACCAATCGGAGACTGATCAATGTCGATGACCTGATTGAAGTAATCCAGACCCAGGATCTTGTCATGTTCACCCACGGGGTTTCGGGTTTTATTGAAATAGTTCTGCGCGGCAGGCCACAAGATGGAATTGATCAGACTGGACTTCCCTGCTCCACTGACCCCGCTAACTACGCTTAGACGACCCACGGGGAGTTTGACATTGATATTCTTAAGGTTGTTGTGCCTTGCTCCAATCACTTCAAGGTACTCGCTGGAGTCGCTCAGGGTTTCGATTCCTTCACCGATGACCTGTTTTCCGTAGAGATACCGGGAAGTTAGAGAGTTTTTACAGCTCTTCAGTTGCTTCACTGTTCCCGAAAAAACAATTTCTCCCCCGTGGATCCCTGCTCTTGGGCCGAAATCCACCACATGATCAGCAGACTTGATCGTGTCATAATCATGCTCTACCACCAGAACCGAGTTTCCAATGTCTCTTAGATGCGCCAGTGTGGAGATGAGGCGATCATTATCTCGCTGATGGAGGCCTATACTTGGCTCATCAAGGATATACAGAACCCCGGTCAGCTCGCTTCCAATCTGACTTGCAAGTCGGATCCTCTGACTTTCCCCACCTGACAGAGTTGGAGCCAGGCGATTGAGAGTCAAATAATTCAAGCCCACGCTGGAGAGAAATTTGAGACGGGATCGAATCTCCTTGAGGATTTCTTCTGCGATTTGAAGCTCGTTACCTTTCAATTTAAGGTTGTCAAAGAAATCAAAGGCTTGGGCAATAGTTTTTGAGCAAATACTGGCAATTGATTCCTCATGTACCCTGACAGCATTGGATTCGGGTCTCAGGCGAGATCCTTCGCAGTCGGGGCAAGCAATGTTCTTCACATGCTTGGAGTGAGATTCACGTAATTCGGCACCTTCTTCTGCGCTCTCCCTGATCTTCTCCATGTAGCTGTTGACCAGACCTTTCCAATAGCCACGGTTATGCCTTTTAGGTTTACTTTGCAGATCCACGACTTTCTTGGTTGCCTGTCCATAAAACAGGTAGTTCCTTTGAGTCGCCGTGAGTTGCTCAAAGGGTTTGTGGGGGTCAATGTCGAGCTGGTCCAATACAGAGCTGATGATTCGATAAGTCCATCCCCTCTTTCTTTTCATTGCGGAAGCCCATGGAATGATGGCTCCCTGGGCAATGGAAAGACTTTCGTCTTCTACAAAGCTGGACTCATCAACGGCAACCCTGCTTCCCAGTCCATTGCAATGAATACACATTCCCATCGGGGAATTGAAAGAAAATGAGTTTGGATTCAGTTCTGGAAAGGAAATATTGCACGAAGTGCAGGCAAGCTTCTCTGAAAAAACTACATCCTCCTCAGTGTCGAGGCGATGAACGATGAGGCTCCCCTCTGAATGACTCAAGCCCGTTTCCAGGGAATCAGTCAGACGGTTGCGAATTCCATCCTTGAGAACCAGTCGATCGACTACGATTTCAATGGAGTGTTTGAGTTTTTTGTCGAGCTCTATCTTTTCTTCCAGACTTCTGAGTTGTCCATTGACTCTAACCCTCGTAAATCCCTGGGCGATAGCATTCTCAAAGACTTCCCGATATTCTCCTTTTCTGTGACTTACCTGCGGTGAGAGTAAAAGAATCTTGGTTTTTTCTGGCCAACTGAGAATATGCTCCACCATCTGCTGAGCCGATTGGCTTCCCACTTCTTCCCCACATTGGTGGCAATGCTGCCTTCCTACCCGGGCAAAAAAGACACGAAGATAATCATAGATTTCGGTAACGGTTCCCACTGTGGATCGAGGATTCTTACTCGCAGCCTTTTGCTCAATAGAAATTGTTGGAGACAGTCCCTTGATATAGTCATAGTGAGGTTTCTCCATCTGCCCCAGGAATTGCCTGGCATAGGAGCTGAGACTTTCTACATAGCGACGCTGACCTTCAGCATAGATTGTGTCGAATGCCAGAGAAGATTTCCCTGAACCACTGACCCCGGTAAATACGACCAGTTTGTTCTTGGGTATTTCCAGATAGATGTCTTTTAAATTGTGCTCCCGCGCACCTTTCACTATCAACTTGTCTTTCATGGGCACTCTTTTCTGCTTGAGCAAAGGGAACTCTATGATTCCCGAAAGTGGGGGAAGGATGACCTGCGTCGCAAACACGGGCAGGACATTCTCCCCTGAAAGTCAAAAGTTAAGGGAGTCGTGGAGAAAGGTCAAGAACTGTCAAATATGGAAGTCTTACTTACGTCGTCGTTTGTAGGCTTCTCTGGCGGCTTCCTCTTGTCTGTGTCGGGCATTCTCCACGGCTGAGCTCACCTGCTGAGATACACCGAATGCCAGATTCAGGTCTGCCTCTGAAAAGGAACTATCATCAGGAGAGCTCAGGAAAACGGCACCGTAAACCTCATTATTTTGAACCAGAGGTACGGCCAGAATACTGTTGATACCATCGTTTGAGAGCTCTTCAAGAAGTACGCCGGAAAGGCCAGTAGATTGATTGATAAATCCTTTTCGGTGGGACTTTAATTCTTTCACAAGCTTGTCATCCAGGTCAGACTCTTCCTTGGCTTCTCCCAGATGGGCTACAACCTCGAAGGCTCCAGCCAGATCATTAAAGAGTGTGATTCCACCTCCTGCAGCTCCCAAAGTTGAGCCCAGTCGGTCCAGGATCTTCTGGCACATGGATTTCAGATCAGCCACCCGAGAGACAATCTTACCCGTATCATAGAGTACAACAAGCTCCATATTGGTTCTTCGAAGCCGGGCTGTCATCACCCGGATGACTGCGCTGAGTAATGCAGCACTAAGGATAGTGTCAGTTTCTACCAGTTGATGGAAAGTATCCGCGCTGATTTTTATCAGCCAGGCTTCTTCCTGGCAAATTACAGTCGCAGAACGAGGAGCTCTGTCAAACAGAGACATTTCCCCAAAGAACTCTCCACTGCGGATGGTCGCTAAAGCCTTGGCTCGACCACTTTCTGTATCAATAACCTTTGCAATGGTAACGGCTCCCTGGCAGATGACAAAAAGTGCTCCACCGTCTACATCACCCTCGTTAATAATGACAGAGCCACCGGGATAGTGAAGCAATTCGGTCTGATCGATTAGACGCTGAAGCTTGTGGGGGCTTTCCTGAAATGCCTGGAAGAGAGGGATGTGAAATAAATCTTCGAGTTTGATTTCCATGCTGTTCGTCCTTAAAAGTTGGGTTTGATGTTTTCTGGAAAGATTGCTTTGCCAACGGCGTCTTCGTAGGTAATGAGACCTTGGTCTAGAAGGTGACCCAGATGTTGATCCATGGTAATCATTCCCATTTTCTGACCAGTCTGAATTGCATTGGGAATATTGTAGGTTTTACCTTCACGAATCAGGTTGGCTATTGCGGGAGTCACAATCAGGACTTCTCTGGCAGCGACCCGGCCTCCGCCCTTTTTCGTAATAAGCTGTTGGGATACAATTCCTCGCAAGGTGGTGGATAACTGTGCCCTGATTTGTTCCTGCTGGTAGGCTGGGAAGACGTCCACAATACGATCCACTGTCTGTGCAGAATCCTGAGTGTGGAGTGTGGATAGAACCAGGTGCCCGGTTTCCGCAGCCGATATGGCAGCCCCAATGGTGTCAAGGTCACGCATCTCCCCTACAAGAATCGTGTCGGGATCCTGTCGTAGAACGTAACGAAGTGCGGTAGGAAAAGACTCTGTGTCCGTTTTTAATTCTCTTTGGTCAATAATACAGTTTTTATGCTTGTGGACATATTCAATCGGATCTTCGATTGTAATAATATGTCCACTCTTGCGTTCATTAATCAGGTCAACCATAGCTGCCAGAGTTGACGATTTTCCTGATCCGGTAGGTCCGGTAATCAGTACCAGGCCTCTGGGTAGCATGGCCAGAGTTTCCACTGCTTTCGGGAGTTGCAATTCATTAAAGGAGGGAATGGTCTCGGTGATCGATCGGAAAGCGGCACCAACGCTTTTCTTCTGTCGATAGACGTTCACACGAAATCTAGCTACACCAGGTATGCTAACGGACAAGTCGAGCTCGAAAGATTTTTCATACTGGGCAATCTGCTCCTGGCGAAGGAGAGAATAGATCAGCTTTTTGATCATGTCTGGATTCAAGACCGGGAAGTCGTCCTTTCTTAAAGTTCCATTGACGCGAAACATGGGTGGGAGTCCCACGGAGAAAATAATATCTGAAGCTCCTTGCTGATGGGAGCGTTGCAACACTCCAAACATTTCTTCCTGAGCTGTTCCAAAGGTACGTCCGCGAAATGTGGGACGATTACCATCGAACATTTGGGCTCCTGATCCAGTTGCAGGCGGAGGTGGAGCCTGGGTGTTCTGTGCAGGGGCTTGTCGGGCGGCTTGAGCCTGACGTGGTCTGGCTTGCTCTTGATCTTGTGCAGGCTCATTTCCCTGCGGTGCACCAGCTCTTGGTAGGGTAATTGCCATGGTAACTCCTTTAGTCCATGGTATCGGCAGTCCTTGAGTCAATGGTAACTCGTGAAGCGTGAACTCTCAAAACTGAACTCATTTTTTGAGTTAATCGAGCATCCGAGAGTACCTGAATAACCGTCAGACAGCTGTAATTTACTGACCACTTTTTCCTAATCAGACAGAAACTAATCTAATAATTTCAGGTTCGGATGCATAGTCTGACTGACGAAATCGTCCCAATTTGGTCAAACTTGGCCTGTAGTACAAAAAAAGCTGGTCTTTTTTTTTCCAGAGATTGACCCCATACCCTGCGGTTGTTATAGTTTGAGGCTGAAGTGTATCCATCAGATAACTCCCTTTTGGAGAGCTTCCAATAATAAAAAATCAACGAACAAGCTGGAATTATAATAAGGCTGCCAAGGCAGCAAACCTTAAGTGAGGAAACACTATGAAGCGCATGTTTACGACTCTGGCTGTAGCCAGTGTAATCACAACTACCGGTTTCGCCGGGACTTTCTCCGATGTACCTGCCAATCACTGGGCATACAAGTCCGTTGAGCAACTCTCTTCTCGAGGGATCATTAAAGGCTGGAACGAAAAGTTTAACGGTAATGACACAATCACTCGCTACCAGATGGCAGTCCTAATTGGAAGAATGCTGGATGCTGTAGACAGGGGTGCTCCTACTGATTCTGCTGCAACTGCAAGTTTGAGTCGACTGGTAACCGAATTCAGTAATGAACTGGCTCTCATTGGAGCCAAGGTTGATGCTATCGAAGCAAGAACAATCAGTAACGAAAAGCGAATCGAAGACCTGGAGGACAAAGTTAAGTCCCCTTCAGGTTCTGGTAAGTTGAACTGGAGTGGAAAACTTGGTTTCCGATGGGAATCTCTCTTCAATGATGGAATGTCTGATCGAGTTTCTTCTGATCCTCAAGTACGTTTCCAATTAGACCTTGGTGGAAAAACTAATGATAAAGTGACCTGGGGTGCAAGCCTTCTGACTGTTGGTGATGATGCTCCTGCAAGTAGCTGGAAAAGCTTCGGAAGTAACGCTGGTGGTTCCGGAGTCTTCGGTGGTAACGAACTAAGACTTCATAAGTACTGGTTTAACATTAAGGCGACTGACAAATTCAGTTACACTATTGGTAAGCAAGAAAATCCTTTCAGAAATACTGAGCTAATCTTCGACAAGGACATTGCTCCCGCTGGTTTGACTCAGGAATACAAGATTGATGACAACTGGACTATCCGTGCTGGTCAATACTTCTTGCGCGATGGTGTAACTTTGAACGCTGCTGGAAATGCTGCAGTTGCTCAAAGCAAGGAAGATATCTACCTCTTCGCTCATCAGGTTGAATTCAAGCATGAAGGATTTGGTGGCGAATGGAAAGCCAACATGTCCAACCTGAACTTCTCTGGAGAGCAGTTTTTGCATAGTGGACAAGGTTTGAATGCAAGGTACTTCAACACTGTACCTACGTTTAACTCAGTAGCTTTCAATTCCAACGTAGCCAGAAGCGGTAACTACTATAACGTAACTGCTGATGGAAGCTTGAACAATCAGGGGAACGCTGCTCATAATGCAAACGCTACTACTCTGAACCGCCAGCTCCGTCTGATGTCTGACTTCAATATCTTCAACACTTATGTTGAATACAAGAATACAGACGACAAGATGGATCCATGGGGTGTAAAGTTCGATTTCGCAAGAAACAACAGTGCCTGGAACGGAGACGATACAGCGTACTGGTTCGAACTGTACCGTGGAGAGCTTAACCGCAAGGGTAGCGTTAACTACGGTTATGCTTACAAGAGAGTTGAAGCTGATGCAGTTCTGTCTTTCTTGAACAAAGAGTACCTGCTATCCAACGTCAAGGGATCTTCTGTATTCTTTAAGACCAGAGTGCAGGATAACCTGGATTGGTTCACAACATTCTTCTTGTTTGAGCCAGTACACGGTGTAGCTGCTGACAAGCAGGGATTATTCCGAACAGGTTTGAAAGTTAAATTCTAATTTAGGAATATTGAATCCCCTCTCGATTATTCGAGGGGGGATTTTTTTTGGTGCGCCTGGCAGGGTGCACACAGAATTGGCAATAGGGAGCTCACTCAAGGAACGGTGGGCCATCCAACTTTCTGATGTCGGATGACAAGTTGATTATGGGAGCTGCATTCTTCGTTTATTGTCCAGCTTGTAAGACAGTTTGTCTGATTGCATTCTTCGTTGGTTACCAATCGTATAATTCAGTTCATCTGTTTAAGGAAACTGTCTATCAGGATGGAAGAGGCTGCCGAAGTCTCACCCTTGAACCTTCTATAAAAGCGAAGTTGTGTCACTGGATCTGGAGTTTCTGTTCAAACCAGACCTTGAATTCAGCCTCTGGTTCAATTCTCAGTTTTTGATGAACCACGAAACAATCCGCTGCGTTTTCAGGCATACGGGCGTGATCTTTGGCTGTGATCAAAACCTGTCTCCCCTTCCTGTTGGCCTCTCTCATTCTCTCAAGGATTGTTGAACTAAATTCTCCATGATCCCCAAGAGAAATGAGTTCATCAATGCAAAGCCCTTCGCTTTCCAGCTGAATTCGCAATAGTTCCGGGTGGGCAATCCCGGTAATCAGTATTACTGGTTTAGCTCTGTTGAATACTGACTGATCACTGGAAGTGAACTCTTCAATTCCAGAGTGAAGTAAAAACACAGGACCCTCATAGTCGTACTTCTCCAACTTTTGGCGGTAACTCTCGAGTGTTTCGGTGGGATAGGAAATCACCACTGCCTGAACACGCTTCAACTCCACTGGTTTTTCTCTGAGTGGTCCATCGGGAAAAATGCTCCCGTTACCAAAACCCAGACTTCCATGAATCATGCAGATTCGAATGGCATGACCAAGACGCCAGTACTGGAGGGCATCATCAAGTAGAATGACCGAGTCCGGTCTACGTTTTGCTGCACGCTGAACGAGCACCGCTCTGCGTTTCCCAACTCCTGCTTCAATACTTGGAAAGCGCTTCAGGCAGAGTTGCAGTTCATCACCGAAAAACCCTTCTCGATCCCAGGAACCATTTTCATAGTGGGCAAAGCTTCCCTGAAATCGGGAACCATATCCACGGGAAATCAGGACAGTGTGTTTACCCCATTTATTGAGATACTCAAGCAAGGTTAGAGTCATCGGTGTCTTGCCCGTTCCTCCTACAGAAATATTGCCCACAACAACGACTGGATTGGGAGTATTCGTCTTTAAGAACGGAAAGGAATCGTAAATGCCCCTTTTTAGACGACTGAATACTCGATACAATAAAGAGAGCGGTTGAAGCAGTAAACTCAAGGATGAGGGTGTCTTTGAGTATGCATGAAATTTCCAGAGATCTTCCAGTTTCGACACAGCAGTAACATAGGCGGTCTAATCTTGAAAATCAAACCAATTCTACTGACATTGATGATGAGTTCAGTAATTCTGATTCGATTGCCTGCTTGCGATCCTATTTTAGAAGCTCTGATCTTTTCTCAGGACAAGGTGACCCGGCTTGATCGGCATTTTCGGGAGTTCTCAACGAGATTAAATGAAGCTGGGTCTAGTTGGCGTCTCAAAGGATCTATAACCGATACACTGGTTACTCAATTGAGATCTCTTTGGTTTTCGATCTACCAACTATCCTATTTGTATACACCAGAAAGTTGGACTATGCCCAAGAGTCAATGGCAGAGCAAGATGGATGAGATCGCAGCTTTACTGAAAGAGTTACTTTCCATTAAGAAAGGGAGAGCTCTGCATAGCGTGATTTTAAGACTTCAAAATCGACTTGTGGAGCTCTATCAACCTTATGACTCAAGAGATATAAGCTCTCGTTTGAGCTATCTTAAGCACAGGAAGCATCTCTATCTGAGATCCCTGGAGGATGCTCCGGAAGAGGCTGATCGAATTTACTCTTCAATGCTCAAAATAGTAGAAGAACTGGAGATTAAAGAGATCCGGGAAATGATCCAGTTCAAAGTGATTCTGGACGAATACCTCAAGATCAATGAAAATGAAGAGCAGGCCTTTTGGAAAAAGAAAGGTGTTCGTCGAACAGGGAGTTGGTAAGAATGCGAAGTCTTTATGTCTTTGGTAGTAAAAAAGCGACGTGTAAAAATTGTCGCAAGGCGGAAGCAATTGTAGAAGAGATTCTCGTTGGGCATGAGGCTGAGTTTGACTATAGAAAACTTCATCTGGATTCAGCCGAAGCTGAGGAGCTGGGTGTGCTGTGTACTCCTGCAATCGTCCTGGACGGGCAAATACTCGTCCTGGGAGAGGTTCCAGCGAAAGGTTTATTGAAGGAGGCTATTCTTGGCACATAAAAGTTGGAGTTTGGGTGCAAAAGCAGCACTGAAGAAAATAAGCAGTGAGTTTGAGGAGCTGCTGGAAGAGAAGACTGAAGAGTTCGTAGAGCATGAAGGGCGGCAGACGATTAACGAGGAAGATGTAAAAATCGCTCTGGTTGATCTGCACAAACGCCTGGCTGCTGAAGAAATATCCCTTCCTTCTTCCAGGTTCACCACCAATGAACTTCTCAAAGGTTTGCAATTGTTAAGAAAGATGAAGAAGTAACAGGTCCAAGACCGATTCGGGAGAGAAGAGATGAAACAGACAATCAAGGGAATGGCTTTAGGTATCGTGATGACTGTAGTTGCAGGGGCCTTGATCGGGGGAACTGCTCATGCTGAATGGTTTAACTCAAGAGCTTCTGGCTCTGATTCTTCAACACTCAAGAGTATTGCAAGTTCTCTGCAGGGAATTGAGCGACAGCTTGGTGAGCTTGTTGAAGTTCAAAAAGAGTTGTTGAGAAGCGAGAATAAAGACTAAAGAAAAAAACCCGGACGAAGCCGGGCTTAAATTTAAGAAAAGGAAGTCTTGAGTCAGGCTTCCTTTTTGAATTCACTTTCTTTACGAGTTTGCTTTTTCAAAGTAGGTCTTGGAGCCTTCTGGATCAGGCACCATAGTGTCGTCCCCTTCAGTCCAGTTGGCAGGGCAAACTTCTCCGTGTTCATCCGTAAACTGGAAGGCTTTGATTACTCGAAGAGTCTCATCTACGTTGCGTCCAACGGGAAGATCGTTGATGGTTGAATGTCGAATTGTTCCAGCAGGATCGATAATGAAAAGCCCTCTTAAGGCGATTCCCGCGTCGAGCAATACGCCATAGTCTCTTGCAATAGACTTGTCCAGATCTGCAACCAAAGGATAGTTGCAACCACCGAGTCCACCTTGTTTCTTGGGTGTATTAATCCAGGCAAGGTGAGTAAATTGACTGTCTACACTCACTCCTATGATTTGAGCATTGATGTCAGTGAATTCGGAAGCACGATCAGAAAATGCAATGATTTCTGTAGGGCAAACAAAGGTGAAATCCAAAGGGTAAAAGAAGAGTACCTTCCATTTTCCTTCGTAGTCATTCAGACCAATTTCCTTGAACTGACCATTGTCAACTGCTTGGGCCCTGAAGTCCGGGGCTTTCGATGTAACTTGTGGCATGTTTAGCTCCTTGTAGAATAGTAAATCCGTCTACGTAGACGAATCGAAAACTGCTACAACGTATCAAAAAGCCTCATTTCTTACAAAAGATTGTTTTCCATTCAATGTTCCATATCGGGGACGATCGAAAACGGAACAACTCAGACAAGCTTTATTGCATTAATCGCCGGAAATTCAGGACTACTTGACTTTGAAAGCCCGAAGGAGTAACTCCAAGTCTGTCGCAAAAGGATAGTGTTACTTTGGCCATCAGCTTGGATTCCTTCCGAGTATTGAGTACCATGGTCATCATATGCTGTAGGGAGGCAAAATGAGAATCGAGAAAGAAGGCTTCGCACAAGTAGGTCGTCACAAATTTGAAACAACAAAACCCAATCCGGTTTGGGAAGATGTTGAGGCAGATCTCTGGGATAACTGGATCTGGCAACAATCTAATCGGGTCAAGACTCTTCAGACTTGTGAGAAAGTCGTGAAGATGACCGAGGATGAAGTGCGGGCATTCAAAGATTCCAGTGAAAAATTCCATGTGGGAATCACTCCCTATTATTCCAGTTTAATGGATCCGGATGATCCCGCTTGCCCAATTCGTTTGCAATCAGTGCCACAGGCTGGAGAGCTTAAAATTTATCCCGAAGACCTCGCTGATCCACTCAATGAGGAAGGAGACATGCCAACTCCGTGTATCACCCATCGATATCCGGACCGGGTACTATTTTACGTGACTCATAACTGCCCAGTTTACTGCCGGCACTGTACTCGTAAGCGAAAAGTATCAGATCCTTCGTCAGCCACAATGAACAGGCAAATGGAGGAAGCTTTCAAATATCTGGAAGAGCATACGGAAGTTCGCGATATCGTCATTTCCGGTGGTGACCCATTGAGTCTTTCTGACAAGAAACTTGATCAGATTCTAACGAGGTTAAGGTCTATCCCGCATATCGAAATTTTTCGACTGGGAACAAGAAATCTGGTGACTTTGCCTCAAAGAGTGACTCCAGAATTTGCCGAGATGCTCAGAAAGCACGCTCCAGTCTATGTGAACACTCATTTCAATCATCCTAAAGAACTGACTTATGAAGCCTACAAGGCCTGCAAGTTACTCGCAGATGCAGGATGCGTCATAGGAAATCAAAGTGTTCTTCTACGGGGTGTGAATGATGATCCCGAAGTGATGAAAGAGTTGTGTCAAAAGCTACTTGTAGCTCGTGTGCGACCCTATTACATCTATCAATGTGATCTTGCTGAAGGAATCTCCCATTTTCGAACTTCCATCAAACAGGGAATTGATATTATCGAACACTTGAGAGGTCATACTTCTGGACTTGCCAATCCTACTTTTGTGGTGGATGCTCCTGGCGGTGGGGGTAAGATTCCCCTTCTTCCTGAATATCTGGTGAAGCATGAAGGGAACAAGTATACCTTGAGAAACTACGAGAATAGAGAGTTCACTTACGTTGAGCCAGATCACCGGGAAGAGTAAATGCTGAAGAATCGTCTGGTTCTTGCGGCCACTGAACGTGAACTACAAGCGGTGATGCGCCCCTTTCAGGCGCATATCGTCCTCAACAAAGGGCCTTTTCGTATCATGAAAGCCCGTGGTCATGAGGAGGAGTTTGTTTTTTGTGCGACGGGTATTGGAACTGCTCGCTCGAGTATGGCTACGAGCTTTTTGCTGAGTCAATTTTATATTGTCAATGTGACGCTAGTTGGTTTTGCAGGTGCGTTGTTTGAGAAATTGAACTGTCAGCCAGGCGAGCCAGTTGTTGCTCGTAGTGAACGATTCTTGCATCTGGGTGGATTTGATACCGATGGTAATTACGAGGACTTGAGCCAGAGGTTCTCCCTTTCAGCAACCCGAGATCTTAAGAACTCGTTTTCGCTCCATCTTCCTGCGGACCAGGGATGGAAGATCTGTGATTTTGGAACCAGTGACTTGGTGACTTCGAGAAAAGAAGACCTGGATTTCATGAATCGCTATCATCCAGAGGTTTGTGTTGAGTCGATGGAAGGCGCATCCGTAGCGATGGTTTGTCAGGAATTCGATGTTCCATTCAGTCAGATTCGGTGCATTACCAATCAACTGGGAGATCGAAATCACCAAAACTGGAGTTTTGAGGAGGCTATCGCCAGTCTGGAAGGAATCGGGTCCCGACTTATCCAGGGGCATTTGTGAGAATAGCAATTTCTCCCTGTCCCAATGACACCTTCTTGTTTGCAGCTTTGCTTCAGGGGAAAGTTGAGGCACCCTCAGAATATGAGGTTGATTTTCTGGATATTGAGCAACTGAATCATCTGGTTGCCAAGGGTGAGTCTGGTCTGATCAAGATGTCCTTTGCACAGTATTTTCAGGTGGAGAAGCAATACGAACTTTTAGATGTTGGCAGTGCTTTGGGGTTTGGATGTGGGCCGCTTTTGGTAGGCGGACAGGACAGTCAGTTAATTCCACAAACGAAGGTTTACATACCCGGCTACAAAACAACTGCCAATGCCCTTCTGGGCTTTTTACACCCCGGATTGCAAAACAAAAAGGAATTATTGTTTAGCGATATCCTGGACAGACTCAAACTTGAATCGAATTCTCTTGGCGTCTTGATTCATGAGACGCGCTTTACCTATCACAACTATGGATTGGTCTGTCATAAGGATTTGGGCAAGGAGTACGAGGACAAAACTGGATTTCCAATACCATTGGGCGGGTTGGTTATCTCCCGTGATCATATCTCTCAAAAGGAAGAATGGGAGGCAGCTTTAAGGGAGTCTCTTGAGTACGCCTGGCGCAATATGGAAGAAACACTGGACTTCTGTTCCCGCTATGCCCAGGAGATGAATCGAGAGGTCATGAAAAGCCATGTGGACTTGTATGTGAATGACTTCACCAGAGACCTGGGTGAAAAAGGTCATGCAGCCATTGCCAAATTGAGGGAGCTATCCATTAATTGCCGGACTTAGACTTATTCTCGAAATCCCCCATATCCGGGTTCAACTCAAAGGGATTTTCTCCTGCTAAAACAGATTTTCTAAGTTTCTGAAAGAAACCTGGATTGAAATAATTCCATTTTGAAGAAATCTCAAAATCAGGCTTCCCTTCTTCTCCAAGATTTCTGACACAGCGAAAATTGTGTAGGGCAATCTTCAAGCTGGCTCTTCTAAAAGTAAGGTCCGAATAGATGTCTTCACGCATGGTTCCCTGCCCTCTCACAACCTTGAACCAGCCACCTTCACGGAGTGGATTTCTGATGTCTTTTTCAGTTTCTTGAGGGTAAGGAAAGTACCCATCAAGAGTCCATTCAGCCACTCCAATTCCGACTGAATTTACACTATAGTATCCATGAGTCTTCCCGTCTCTTACACGTACAGTACTGTCTTTCACGATCCCTCTAACCGTTTTCTCCCATTGGGCTTCCGATGGCAAGTCTTTCCCATTCGCCTGACAATAGGACCGGGCATCATCCCAGGTCACATAAGCCAGGAGCCGGTCGCCTCTCAGGTGCTGATTTTCCGGAGAATGGAAGCTTTTGTAGGAACTCTTCTTTTCCCAATCTTGATAGTCTTCAATTCGAACAGGCTCACGATCAATTTCAAAGGAATCCAGATAAACTTTTGCAAGTGGCTTTGATCCTTCGATGGTCTCGCTGCCCCGATAAAAATAACCGAAGGGAATGCGAACCATAGTGCTGGTTTGGGCAGGACTTTCTTCACTGACCAGCTCTTCCCTTTCTCTGAGAAGTTCCAGAGAACTCTGCCTTACCCTGGCTTCCCTGTCTTGAGCATCCAGTCTTTGTACCTTTGCTGCAAGCTGGTCCAGTCTGCTCTTGGCTGCTTGTGTACTGGCATCACTGCCATCTTGATTATAGGCGACTTTCTTCAAACCTTCAGGGTCAAGAGCAAGTGCGCCAGCTCCTTCGTTGAAGGTATTCAGGGGTGAGCGAGCACAGCGAAATCCCACATCGGAAAGGGTGTTTTCTACAGCTTTGACCACTCGAAAAGCTCCGACCTGAACACCAAAGACTCCATCAAGATAGCTACCTCCGTAGACCAGTCTATCCAGAGGTTTACTGAGCTTCTTCTGATTTTTCGGCAGATCTGATGTCCATTCCGCTACATTTCCAGCAAGATGAAAGATTCCTTCCGGGGTCGCATACTCTGGAAAGGCTCCAATGCTGGAAACTTCCGTTGGTTTGTGCGAGTGAGTGACAAAGGGGGCTGGTTTGTAACCCGGAAATTCCTGTCCAAAGGGATAGTTTCTTGGTAGTCTTCCCTGAGAAGCGCTCACGTACTCCAGATAACTCGGCAACCTCTTTCCTTTGGAAATGCAATAGAGACGGGCATCAAACCAGTCGACGTAGCGAACAGGCGTTTGACTTTGTGATTCTTCAAAGTGCGAAGTGTTGACCTGCATTGTACGAGCAAACTCAAGAAAGTCCCTAACACTTACTTCCATGGGATCAAGGAAGAACTCTGCTACCTTAACTTTCTTGTTCTCAAAGAAGATCTCTCTTTCAGGAAACTGAATCTCCTTACCCTGCAGCAGCGGGCAGCAAATGAGAATGAAAAAGAGAATTCGGATCAATTCTAGTTCCTATCCGAGGCTTTCCAGTCTCTTTCTGTGTTCACTGATGTAGAGAAACTGGGAACCTTCCTTCAAAGGAAAGTTGTCATTGACTTTAAGCATTCGATGACTATCCAGGACTCCCAGAGGGCGCACATCCTTCCAGCTGTCTTCTATCTTCTTGCAGACCTCGCCAAAGGTTCTGTCTTGAAGAGATGTGGGAATGGAGTCCGTATAGATTTGAAATCCAACTTGATTGGAGAGTAAGTCACGCAGGATGGGGTTGATACCCTGAGAAGCTATCCCTTGAACCACAAGTCCTGCCGTTAATGCCTCGAGGGTAATCACTTCTGTAGCACCTGCTGTGATCATGGTGACTTCATTGTTCTGATCCTGGCATTGAGCAATAATCTCGATTTTTTTGTTATCCAGGTAGCGACGAACATTGAGAATTCTCATGAGAGTAATTCCATCGGATTCACTGTTGTCATTGTCGTCAGACAAGATCACTATCGTGTGCGCATTTTCCGCATTGCATCGTTTCAGTGCCTCTGGTGAACTGGGCTTTGCCTTGATGAAACGAACTTTTCCATCCATCAAACTTTGAGGAATCTCCTGGATCAAGTCAGTAACCAGACATATGGGTTTGCTTGAGAGGAGTCTGTCGAGTTTGATTTCGCGTATGATTTCCACAAGCATGGGTTCTCCGGGAAACCCCATAATCAGAATGTGATTGTCTTCTTTCATAATTCCCAATCCCCTTTCCTTTCTGGATCTGGAGGTGATGTTAGTTTGTACTTTGTCCAATAGAATTGCCAAAACTGCAATACCTACCAGCATGGTAGGAACGCCGACCAAAAATTTGCCTGCATTAGTTTGAGGAGAGAGGTCTCCATAACCTACAGTTGTCATGGTCACGATGGACCACCAAAGGGAGTCGAGATAACTAAGCCCTTCCTGACTAGCGCTCTCAGTAAGATAAAAACCCATACTTGAAAGCAAAACTGTAATGAAAACCAGCCCGGCTACATTGGCTTTGCTTAGGACGACAACCGACTTGAACCTGTTGAGTAATATTTGAAACAACATACTTTCCTTTCGGAATCTGCATTCAGGCAGTGTAGTGGGATGGGACAGATACCATAGAAAGGTGTTGTGGTGACATAGTCTTTTCAGTTCAGAGCTTCATCATGTACACTAAGCAAGTTTGTCCCCTAAGAACAAGATCAATTGAGAAAGGACCGGTTCCCCATTTTATGAAAATGGAACATTTTCGGCGCTATCAAGTCAACAAAAAGACAGCAATTCAAATCAGCAAGGAACACCCCTGGGTGTACTCAAAGAACCTTTCCACTGCGGCTGAGGTCTTTCAGGATGGTGATTTTTTACGACTTCATAATGGTGAAAACAAAGTCATTGGATATGGAGTTTATTCAAAGGAAGACCAGATCTCGATTCGTTTGTTTCACTTCGGAGACCAGCTTCGAAATCGTTTTTTTCTGAAGCGCTTGCGCAAGATTTTTGAAGTAAAAAAAGACCTGCTTGTAGAGACCAATGCATTCAGGCTTCTGAATGGCGAAAGTGATGGTTTTCCTGGAGTAACTGTGGATCTATACAATGGAACTGCGGTGATTCTTGTTTATTCGAGCAGTGTCTACAAGCTCGCAAGACTGGTTTCTTTTCTTCTGCCTCATTCCATTCCAGCAGAGTTGTGTAATAACATCATTATTCGAAGTGCTCAAAGGATTGGATTTACAGGCGCTCAGATTAAACCTTTGCGTGTGTGTAGAGGTGAGTTGCCGACTGAGGTCTCGATTGGTGAAAACGGATTTCAGTTTGAAGTTGATTTGGAGCAGGGACAAAAGGGTGGATTCTTTCTTGATCTGAGAGGTGCCCGAAGATTTCTTTCCCAGATCGATTTTACGGGTAAGCGAGTCTTGAATCTTTTCTCGTATACCGGAAGCTTTTCCATGATTGCTCTACGCAATGGCGCAAGTCAGGTGATCAGTGTCGATCAATCCAGACAAGCCCAGGAGATGCACGCCCGAAATCTGGAAATCAATGGACTTGATGCCTCTAAAGACAGGCTCATTTGCTCGGATGTATTCCGATATCTGGCAAATCTTGCACCCGAAGAGAAATTCGACTTTATCATTCTGGACCCTCCGAACATGGTGGCGAGAGTCTCCCAATTGCAACCTGCTCTCAAGAAGGTAGAAAAGATGCACTATCTGGCTTTGCAACATCTACAGGAGAAGAGTCTGTGGATGTCACTGTGTTGTACGTCTAGAATCTCAAGGGAAGATTTTGTGAAGGCCGTCGGCAAGGCAAGCAAGGCTTTGCATGGGAAAGGGCAAACCAAAATCATCCAGGAGATTCCTGAAGAGTTGGATCATCGCAGCAAAAAGAGTTTTCCCCAGGGGCGTTATCTGACTCAACTGGTCTATGCAAATTCCAGCGAGGTGGAACTTTCCTGAAAGATCTTTTTCGGGTGTAATTTTGCTTGAACAAATCTTTAGCTGATAAAGATTAACTCCGGTAAATCCTTGTCAGTATTGGTTCCAGCCACTAAGGAAGCAGAAGACTTCAGAAAATCTTGATCAGGGCTGAATTCCCCAACAACTACGATTTCCTATCAGGTTTTGGGACGGCAATTCCTTCACTAATGGATCGTCTGATCTTTAACTTCGCTGCTCTCATCATAGCGCGAAACAACGGGCTTTTGAAATTTTGGTTCCCGTCCTTCATAAGCTGCTCTTCCCTCCTCCAGAAGATCTCTGAGCTCTCCAAGATAGCGTCTTGAATGGTGTACCAGATGAAGAGTTTTCACTCTGGCTTCCCGAGCCAGTTTCCCTGATAAATAGGCGGTACTGTGATGGTGTCTTCTTGCATAATCCCAGTCAACCTGACGAAAGAAAGACTCGATGTACAACTCATCAATCTCATAGAAAAAATCTTTGAGTAGACGATGATTCTCCCCTCCTCCCAAATGATCCATGGCATAACCCACTTTGTAGCCGTTTCTTTCCTTCAACAAGGAAAAGAGATCACTGGCAGGCATGGTTTTCCCGTCAATCTGAATTTCCATCTCTCCCCTTTTCTGGCGGTAAGCCTGTTTCAGGGACTCTATCCAGGGGCCGGGCTTGTAATCAAACTTGCCTATATTGAGATGATTCTCTTCGCAAAGTCTGTAGGCGATGCTGGGGATCTTGTGATCGAGGATGCAGTAATTAATGAAGATCTGATCGTGTTCAAAGATTTTGGAACCTCGCTGTATCCCGACAGGTCTGAGCTTCCAGTGAGGTGGAGATAGACGATACACCTTGTAAGTCTCCGGGTCCAGGATCTCACGGACTTCAAAATAGGAGCCATTACGCCCGATCAGATTCCAGGTATAGGCGTGCAGTTTTCCCTGGACATTGCGCTGGATTCCCTTGGGACCGCAAATGATGAGTGGATCTCGACTCCCGGCACGGTTCCTTAGAATGGCATCAAAGTTGACGAAGTGATCCACGTGGGTGTGGGTGACACACACTACTTTGGTTCGCATGACATCGCTGATATTCAGTAATGAGGCTTTACCACAATCAAAGAGGTAGCTGTAGGGGTGATTTACAGGGGAAGCCATCATGCAGATGTCTTCATTGATCTTGCTTTTCAGTTCAGTGTGGATCATAGTCACTCATTTTTTCGCAGACTGGACATTGAGGTCTCCCTGTCTGCAATGATTATACCCTTGATTCTATCGCAGTTCGAATGATTTTGAGCTGAACTGTTCCTTAGAAAAACTGACAATCTGGGATTCCATCATGACAAACGGGTCTTCAGTCGTTAAAATGTGCCTTTTCAGTCCTGTTTCTGCAGCATTTTATTAGTACAAGAGAGGATTTTCATGGAACTGAACAATGATAATGAGAACATTTATCGAATACGACACTCGCTGGCTCATATTCTCGCTCAGGCCGTATTACAGATTCAGCCCGATGCGGAGCTTGGATTCGGCCCGCCAATTGATACGGGATTCTACTATGATTTTCGTTTAAGCGAGCCTCTGGCCCCTGAAGATCTCAACAAGATTGAAAAAAAGATGAAGAAGATCATCAAAAGCAATCAGCCTTTTGAACAGTATGATCTTGCTGTTGACGAAACCTGTGATTACCTCAAGGAGCACAACCAGCCCCTCAAGGCAGAATATGCCCAGGAGTTGGGGGTATTGAACCCAAAACTTTCTTTTTTTAAGAATGGCCCTTTTGTGGATATGTGTGAAGGTCCTCATGTAGAGAAAACCAGAGATATTCCTATGGACTGTTTTAAATTGGACAGTATTGCTGGATCTTATTGGCGTGGTGACAGCGACAAACCCATGCTGACCCGAATCTACGGTCTTGCTTTTGAAACAAAGGAGCAATTGCAGGAGTTTCTTGAAGAACGAAAGCTGGCCCAGGAGCGAGATCATCGCAAATTGGGTAAGGAACTTGATCTTTACACTATGGATGATGAAGTTGGTCTTGGCTTACCTTTGTGGCTTCCCAACGGAACTGTGCTCAGAGACGAGCTTGAGAACTTTGCCAAAGACGTAGAGTTTCAGGCGGGCTACCAAAGAGTGGCGACTCCGCACATTACCAAGGAAAACCTCTACTACACCTCGGGACATCTTCCTTACTACAAGGACACCATGTACTCGCCCATTGAGATTGATGGTGAAAATTACTACCTGAAGCCCATGAACTGTCCTCATCATCACAAAATTTACGCATCCCGGATGCGTTCCTATCGTGACCTTCCCCTGAGAATGGCAGAGTACGGTACTTGCTACCGCTATGAGCATTCCGGTTCTTTGAGCGGTTTGTTAAGAGTAAGGGCTCTGGCCATGAATGATGCCCATATCTACTGCACAGAAGAGCAGGTTCGCGAAGAGTTCAAAGACGTGCTGAAGATGCATCAGGATTACTATGAAAAGTTTCGTATCAAAAAGTACTGGGTTCGCCTTAGTCTTCATGCACGGGATGAGAACAAGTTTATTGATTCAGAAGACCGTTGGCAGTTTGCTGAAGGCATTGTTCGGGATTGTCTGGAAGAATTGGAAATTCCCTACAAGGCGGAAGAAGGTGAAGCAGCCTTCTACGGACCCAAAGTTGATTTTCAGATTCGAAATGTAATCGGCAGAGAGGAAACAGCCTCTACCAATCAACTTGATTTTGCTGTAGCTCAGAGATTTGACCTCAAATACACTGGAGAAGATGGCAAAGAGCATGAACCATACATCATTCACAGAGCTCCCCTGGGAACTCATGAGAGGTTTATTGCTTTTTTGATTGAGCATTTTGGGGGAGCATTTCCAACCTGGCTTGCTCCTGTTCAGGTAAGAATTGTACCTGTTGCAGAGGCTTTCTTCGAGTATGGAGAAGAGTTGAAGAGAACCTTCTTTCAAAACGGATTTCGTGTAGAACTGGATAATGGCTCGGATAAGTTTGGTAAGAAAATCCGAAATGCAATCACTCGAAAAATTCCGAATATTTTGATTATTGGAGAGAAGGAAATGCAGGAGCGCAGCATTACCTGGAGACGCTATTGCAAGAAAGAACAAGTAAGCATGGCTTTTGATGATTTCCTGAAGTTACTTGTGAGGATGCGTGACGATCGATTCATGGATAATTTTGAAGATCTGGATCTGCCAACTCAGTAAACTCATCTAGAGGGAGAATTTATGATTGTTTTGACCGGTGGTGCAGGTTTTGTAGGAAGTGCTTTCCTTTGGGAGCTCAATCTGAACGGAATTGATGATGTTTTGGTTGTAGATCATCTGGGAACCAGCGAAAAGTGGAAGAATCTGCGAGGCTTGCGCTATCGGGACTATCTGGAGAAAGATCGATTTCTTGAGGTGTTGAATTCCGGGAAACTGGACTCGCAGATTAAGGCTGTGTTTCATCTTGGCGCTTGTTCATCTACAACTGAATCCGATTGTTCCTACCTCATTCAAAACAACTATGAATATTCGAAAACTCTTGCACTCCACTTCATCAAACGGGATGTACCTTTCTATTATGCAAGCTCAGCGGCCACCTATGGAGATGGACAGCAAGGCTATAGCGATCGCACAGATATAGATACCTTGAGGCCTTTGAACATGTATGGTTATTCAAAGCAAATGTTCGACCAATGGATCTTGCGTAACCAGCTGCAGGAGAAGGTTGTAGGCTTTAAGTTCTTCAATGTCTGGGGTCCCAATGAGTATCACAAGGCTTCCATGCGCTCTATGGTGGTGAAGGCTTATGAGCAGGTAAAGAAAACCTCGCGAGTGAAACTCTTCAAGTCCTACCACCCTGATTATAAGGATGGGGAGCAAATGAGGGACTTTGTCTACGTAAAAGATGTGACAAAAATGATGCTGCAGTTCTATCATAAGCCTCGGGTTCACGGGATTTTTAACCTGGGTTCCGGTCAAGCCAATACATGGCTAGACCTGGTGAATCCAATTTTTAAAGCTCTGAATATGAAGTCTGATGTGGAGTTTATTGAAATGCCGGAGGAGCTTCGAGGGAAATATCAGTACTATACGAAGGCGGCTATGGACAAGTTCTCACAGTTGGGTTTTACACACACTCAAACCCCTCTTGAAGATGCCGTAGAGGATTTTGTTTTAAATTATTTGGAAAAAAGTGCCTATCTTGAGCTTTCTTGAAATAAAGGTAGTCATACATCGTAGGAAAATATCCTGATCTGAGGGAGAAATTATGTTGAACAGGAACTGGATCGCGTTGACCGCCGTATTTCTGGCTCTTGGAATCAATGCACTGATGGCTAATGTAGAGCTGGTAAAGCCCACATTCATTACCTCTTATCGAGGGCACTATGAGAAGCATATTGCCCCTCAACTTCACCAGCTGGACTGGCAGAATCATGAACTGGTTGCCAAGAAGCTTGTGGACAAGGACGAAGTCTTTCCAAAGACAATCGAGTTGATCGAAAGTGCAAAAAAGCAGATTTTCTTTGGTTCATATCTTTTCGGGGGAAAGATCGGAGACGACATTCTTGCAGCTTTGAAGAAAAAGCAAGATCAGGGTGTCAACGTCTTCCTGGTTCTATCTAAAACCAGCCAGTCCTACGATAAGGCGAAGCTTAAGGAACAAGAGATTTTTGATGAGCTTCATGAAGCAGAGAAAGCTGGAAATCCGGTTATCAAGTCACCTTACATGCAAAAGATGAGCAAGGCGAAGGCTATGGGAATTCCTACAGTTCACGCGGAAACCAAATTCATTGATGCCTGGGTACCCGTGCGAGTTGATCACTCCAAGATTCTTGTGATTGATGGAGTTGAGGCTATTTTCGGAGGAATGAATTACGCGGACACAACCAGCAAGAACCACGACACAATGGTACATGTTGCCGGTCCCTTCGTTCAGGAATTGGAAAAGAATTTTGCCAACAACTGGATCTGTGGATGGGCCAAGGAACATCCTCGTCTTCTTTATACCGAAGAAGATGCCCTGGCTAAAATGGAAGAGCTTTACAAAGATCCTTCTTACAAGAAATCTACATCCAGATTTACTGTAACTGCACCGTTTGCGCGCAATACTCGAGAAGAGTTGATTCGACTGTTTGATGAAGCCAAGCACTCCATTTTGGTTGAGAACCTTCTCTTCAATGACACCAAGGTATTGAAAGCAGTAGCAAGAGCGGCCCAGCGCGGAGTGAAGATTCGTCTTCTGCTGGACCCGGCTGAGCACCTTTACTATCGTGACTGGAGAGGTGGACCTAACAACAAGGCTGTAGCTGTGATCCAGAAAATCCAGGAAAAGCATCCGGAACTGGACGTGGAGGCACGATTTTACAAGGTTGGCCCAGGAGCTGAGCTTCATATGAAGATCTGCATCGTGGATGACAAGACTCTGGGAATAGGTTCCACAAACTTCACCAGTGGTGCTTTCCAGTCAAACTATGAAATGTTCGCCTTCATGGAGGGTGGAATTGTAGAGGAATACCTTGATCTGTTCTGGAATGACTGGAAGAATCACAGCAAGGAAGCTCCCAAAGTAAACCTGGGACGCAAGATCATCTCTATCATTTCCGACTGGATATTCTAGGTCTTCAGTCCACTGAATTGGAAAATCTTAAAGCTGCCAGAGTTTCTCACGAGACTCTGGCATTTTTTTATGGCCGGCATGGTGGGTAAACCCAGACTGAGGTACTCAGGCGTCACTCTGATCAAGGGTAAGACAATCCAAATAACTGATGAATACTCCCAAATGCCAAGGTAGAAAAATTGAGATGTCTGCTCAAAAGGAGCCTTACAGATCGTTCTCAGAAGTCATTCAGGGCCTCTTCTACAGCAAGATCCAAGGCGTCTTTTTCTTGCAACGTCAGTTCCCGCCAGTCCTTTCCCTCAATCGCTCCGTATAATGCATGCAGAGCATTGCGATTCACTCCATTACTAAAACGTAGCTTGAGTCGAACATAGGCTTGAGGGGCTCCCAGAGATCGCAAATCCTCTTCATTGAAAATTGAAACTTCCTCAAGCATTTGGGTCGTTTTTAGCCCAAGACCGGGTAGCTGGTGAAGATCTTTACTCGTACTCTTCAATGAGGTAGTCTTCTTCACTCATATCTACAATCATGGAGTGATAACTGACATCAAACCACTCTTCAAACATTTCAAGGCTGATTTCTTGTGGCCATTCCTTTTCGTCCTGTGTCCAGGACCGAAGTTCCATGAGGAACCATTCTTCCCAATTTTCTTCTACAGCTGTTGCCAGTAGGTCATGGGGTGCCATCTCTTCAAGTTCATCACTGGAGTCCAAAAGGTACGCGGAACTGTCTTCATTGACTTCTTCGAGACTAAGCTGCTCCCCTTCGGTATCTTTCAGGGAATTCACCCAGGTCAACATTTCTTCAGTGGCGCGAACCACATACAAAGTGCGATTGCTTAAACAGTTCATTTCAACCCCCAACTCAAGTAAGCAAAGTATGCCCACCCGACTAAAAACAGGACTCCTCCAATTGGGGTCACTGCACCTAAAATCCTGATATTACTCAATACAAGAACATACAGGGAACCACTGAAAAATACCATACCTGCTAGAAATAGAAATCCACAGATCAGAAATGAGGGATTGTCAAAACTCCTGGCAATCAGGGCACACAAAAGCATAGCCAGACCATGAATCATCTGATACTGGGTAGCAGTGCTCCAGATAGCAAGCATGGATTCGTCTACTCGGGACTTCAAGCCATGAGCACCGAAGGCACCTAAAGCCACCGCCAAGAACATTGCAAGGCCTCCTGTAAGCAACACAATTTTAGGGCTCATAAATTACTCCCGGGACTTAACGTTAATCATGGCAAGAAAATCAGCGCCAATGGAAAGAACAATATTCCAACTCCCATTATTGCTATGCAGTATCCCATAATATGAGCAGCTCGCAAGCCAGTAATTCCAAGCAGGGCCAAGGCCCAAAATGGTTGAAACAGATTAGTCCATTGATCACCATAACAAAAGGCCAGGAGAGTTCTTTCATAACTTGCGTTCAAGAGCTGAGCAGCTTCCATGATTATTGGTCCCTGAATCACCCATTGTCCTCCTCCTGAGGGTACAAACAAATTCACCAGGCTGGCGCTTAAAAAGACAAGGCAGTAAAAACTGCCCGGGCCCGTACTGGCTGAAGTTAGTCCGGAAATAAACAGGCTGGCCAGGCCGCTTCCTTTCATTAAACCCATGATTCCTGAATAGAAAGGAAACTGTAGAATGATCCCGGCGCAGGCACTCGAAGCTTCCGAGACAGCTTTTGAATAGGCTACCGGGCTGCGATGAAACAGAAGGCCGCAAAACAAAAACAGGAAATTGATCCAGTTCAAATTGAGGGGAAGCTTGGAATTTTCGAGGTAATAACTGTAGGTAGCAGCCACCGCCATCCCCACAATCAAGAAGGTGATCAGAAACGAGTTGTCCAACAGTCCTGCCAGACCTTCTCTTCTTGCGGGTTCATTACCAACCATTCTGTCTTGAAAGTGCTCTTCCGCCAAGACATCTTTGACGCTGATGATCTTTTCTTCATCTGTGGGAACCAGAGCTTTAAGCAAAAGCGGAATGCCTGCTAGCAGAAGAAGTGAAATGATGAGATTCAAACCGGAAAACAAAGTGGATTCCAGGGCGATTACTCCTGTTATCTCAGCAACACTGTGGTCGGCCTGGGAGACAGCCAGGAGTGCAGAACCGCTCCATCCACCATGCCAAACAGCAAGACCCATATAACCCGCTGCACCCAGGATAGGGTAATGCATGACGATTCCCTTTTTGTAAGCCTGTATTGCAACTTCTCGGGCAAGTAATGCTCCGACTACAATAGCAAGGCCCCAGTTGATGAGACCTGTAAAAATACTTACGGCAGAGATAAGAACAGTGGCAGATCCAGTGGACTTTGGAATGCTGGAGAGTTTCTTTAGCAGGAACTGTATCGGAGGGCTGGTGGCAAGGGCAAAGCCAGTGACAAGAATCAGACACATCTGCATCCCAAAACTGAGGATTCCCGAGCTGAAGAAAGCAGAGCTCCAGTGATTGAGTACTGAAAGAAGGCTCGTTTCAGTCAGTAAAACAGCTAGTCCAAGAGTCAGGAAGGTCAGAAGAATTGAAAACAGGAAAGGGTCAGGCATATTGCGTTGGGCCCAATAGCTGAGTTTTGATCCTATCTCTTGTAACATAGTGCCTCCTTGAAGTAGCTGTGAAGATAGCACAGAGCATAATTTGGTGGAAGAAATCGCGACAATCGAGGTATGGGGTGCAGCAGATTGATTTTGCAATCGAAGGATTGCTACTGGATATGGATGGGACTCTCTATATAGATGGAGAATGGATTCCCGGAGTAGTTGAACTTCTGAGCGAGCTCTTGAAAAAAGAGTTTCCCCTGCTCTTTGTAACCAACACCACTACAAAGCCCCGAAAAGACTTGCTTGAGCTTTTTATGAAGGAGGGACTTCAAGTTCGAGAAGAGCAAATAATAACTCCTCTGATTGTTGCCAGGAGTGCTCTTGAGGAAGTTGGAGTTACTGGTGTGACTTTATTGATGCGCGATGTTGCCAAGACCGAGTTCAGTGGGCTGAAATGGCAGTCACAGGGAAATCATGTGGTACTTGTGGGCGAAATGGGTGAAGAATTTACGATGTCAGCCTTTAATCATGCGCTAAGACAATTAATGGAGGGTGCCTCTCTTTGGGCCTTTCATACCAATAGATTTTACAAAGCCAAAGATGGGCTGTGTGCGGGACCAGGTGGATTCGTAAGAGCCCTTGAGTACGCCGCTTCAGTTTCTTGTGAGAGAGTTCTTGGGAAACCCCAAAGAGATTTTTATATGCTGGCAGCCAAGATATTGGGTAAGAAGCCTGAAAATCTGATGATGATTGGTGATGATTTTGAGTCTGATGTACTTGGTTCCCTGGACCTGGGCTTTCGCTCTTGCCTTGTGAAGAGTGGGAAAGCCAGCCTGGAGCAGATTCAGGAGGCAATTCTAAGGGACATCCCTGTTCTTGAAGATTTGACTGATTTAAAACTCGAGCCCCGGATTTCTCTTTAGGATTTGTTCGCGAATATTATCAGGAACTTGTCCTGGGCCAGGAGCTTGTATCTTGTTTTCTCCGGGTTTGTCTCCTGGCAATCTTTGTTCGGGCTCCACTTCAGTAGCGTACCACTCAAAGAGAAGAATGAATAACAGCATAAACACAAGCCCAAAAAGTAAAAAAAAGGCACTTTTGAGTTTGCGTTTGACTTTGATTTTAGTGGCTGATGTTGCTGCGATTTTCTCATGATCGAACCAGGTATTGGTTTCTTCCTGTTGCGCAATGAGCTTCTTGATCTGGAGTTGAATCATTTGCGTCTGTGCCGCTCTTGAGACTGTGTAGTGGGTAATCCCGCTGAATCCTTTGAGAGGATCAAGTTTCTGATTACCCAGACTGAGGCCGACTACAACCGGATGCCAATGGATTTCCTGAATTCTGTTAACAAGCCCTTGCCAGTCCAGGTTCATTTGGGTCCCGTAAAGAATCAAATCCCATTCTTGTTCTGTAGAGAAGTCTACGGGCTGGGTAGTGTGATTGACTTAATATTCCAGACTCAATTTGTCGCAGAGTTCTTCTATTCTTGGATCATTGTCTATTATGAGGACTTTCTTCATGGAAGAATCTGGTTTAAGTAGTTCTGCACTTCGCTCAAGTTTGAAAAGACTGCATCTGCCCCTGCATCCGTAAGTTCCTTGCTGCTCGCAACACCTGTGGTCACTCCCAGAGCCAGGATATTGTTCGCTCTGGCAGCTTTCATATCCTGAGTTGCGTCACCAACCAGAAAGCAATGACTCAAACCAGGAAACTCCCTGAGGGCATAAGCAACTAACTCGCTGCGCTCTCCACTGTGACTGGAGAATGCTCCGAAACAGAAAAACTGATCAAGAGAGGCCTTTTTAAGTTTGTTCCAACCAATATTCTCCATGTTTCCGGTAACAGCACAGATTGGAATCCCACGAGCTTTCAGGTATTGAAGTACTTCAGATGCCCCTTCAATCTCCTGAACCGTATCTGGCTGCTCAAATTCAATCCTGAAATACTGGGAAATCAGTTCCTTCTCAAGTCCTTCAAGCAAATCTTCTGATTGTGAGATCCCGGCATTCTGTAAAATTTTTTTGATTAAATTTCTGTCGGTCTGACCGTGAACGGGTATTCCTTCCAGTCCAAGTGGTTGACCAGTACAAGACTCAAACGCCCTTTCAAAAGCTGCCCGATGGTTTTGTGTTCCCCGAATCAGGGTGGAATCAAGATCAAACAGCGCCAGAACTTTGGAATCTCGAAAGTCTTCTGAGGTTTCAGGAGTGTTGAAGCCAGATTCTTCGCACCAGGGAAAGGGATGGATGCGGCGAATTGCATCTATCGAAATTGGTCCATAGACATGGGGAAACAGCATGCCTTCTTTATAGCAATCTTCGTAAACGAGTTTCGATTTGAGGATTTCAGGATCAGTGTCAATTTCCAGCAATCTCAGGTCAGTTCGCCCGGAGAACAGGGCTTTGGCCGGGTGTAAAACCTGCTCCTTGGTACTGCAGTGAATAAACTTTTCTGATTCCAGGGTCGGGGTTGTGTAAACTCCCGTTCGAAATAATTGTTCAATCGAGTTTTCAGGGGTGATATGAAAGATGCGAGAGTGGTACACTTTGAGGCTGTTCCCGGAGTTGTCAGTCAATATATCCTTATGGTCCGGATTCTGTAAAGAGACTACGGGAGCGAATTGAAATCGAAGCAGAGATGAAGAAAAAGACAGCAATAGCATTCACTGTAGTTCTGGTGGCGTTTCTTGCTCTGCGATTCTCATTTCCAGTGGTCAATGATGTGGAAACAGGAAAATCAGAGGCCTACCCTGAATTGAAACCAGTTTTGTGGAAAGGTTCTTATTCGGCCGTATTCTGGGTCAGTGCTCGAACAGCCAAGGCCATGCCTCTTTGGACTCTGACCAATGTCCAGCTCTCCGATGGAGTTATCCAGGCCGAAGCCAGAACTCCTACTATGGGATTTGTTGATGATGTCTGGATCAGGGTTGAGCAAACATCTCAAGGGATCAAAGTTTCCATGAGAAGTAAATCCAGAGTAGGTAAGTCAGATTTTGGAGCGAATGCGAGACGAATCCAGGAATACCTGGCGCGATTGCAAAGATCTCTGAAAGCACAGGATTTGGTGGGGGCTTCCTCCCGGCAACGGGTTGGTGTTGCTGACACTGAGTAGGGATGAGATTTTTCAGGAAAGTTCGCTCCAATCTTTCCCTCCGGTTTTTGCTGAACTTTTTGTTGGCGGTCAGTTTGCCAGCTTACATCCTCTTCAGGTTGGGCTACGATACTTTCCATCGCAAAAGTGATCTTATTCAACGCAGGATTCTTCAGGAGAATGTGGCGCAAGCCAAAGAGTTTGAAGATATCTTTTTGAGCTATCGTGATCGACTGCGTCAGATTGGTGCCGACTTTTACCAGGATAAAGTCTGGAGAGATCTCCCCGGCTCAAACTCTGTGAAGGTTTGGCTGAACAAGAATCGAAAGCAGTTTGAAAAGCTGGAGGAAGAACCAGAGAAAGCCAGAGCATTGCGTCTGGCCTACTCAAAGCATCAGCTCCGTTACCGCAAAAAAGTGGACTGGAGAATATTGCAGAAAAGCCCGGATCTGGACTCTAATGATATTCCACTGCATTGTCAGGTATTTGTATTGGAGCGCTCCGGAGCAGACCCCTTTTATCGTAATTATGGGTATCAGCCTGAGAAAGATCTGGATCTCCCAATGACCTATTCGAGTCTTGCTCCCAGGCCAGAAACAATACCCGAGTACTTTGACAACAAGGAAGAAGTTTATCGGTTTTTAGAGAAATCGAACGATTCACGCTACTTTAGAAACCTTCCCAACCACCCAGCTATATTTTCCAATGATATGGGCCAGTTGGTCTGGGATGAATTGATCAATGTCTTTGTGCCTGTGATGCGCCAATATGTCTATGGAGAGCGACTCAATCAGGTTCATATGCAGGAGTTGACTGACTTGTTACAGGTGAATCTGCTCGATGCTTCTGAGAAGTTTCTGAAGGTCAGACTTCTTAATCCAACCATAGATGTCTACTACGGAGTCTTGCCACATAATTACTCCTGGGAAGACTACCTGAATTCAAAAGCTGATAAAAAAGGAAAGACTGTGGAAGCAATCCAGGGTCTTTACGTTGTTTTCCTCGATTACAGACAAACAGAGATATTGTTCTACAAGGCTGCTGGTAATCAGCACAGGCTGGCTAAAACATTTCAGAGCGAATTGAATCGCCTGGAGACCTTGAAAGAGAGTTTGTTGAACAATGAGCAGAGCTTTGATGCTTTCAATTATGATCTCAATCTGGGCTCTTTGTTTGATGCCGATGATCGATACAACTTCTTTCTGTCTCTAAGCAAGGAAGATCGTGGATTCAAATATCTCGAAAGTGACGAATATGCCGGTATTTTCTATGAAGGCAGTAGCAAGGAAAAGGACTTTCGAGAAGTCGGAAGAATGCTCTCTCTGCTCAATCCTGAAAGTGGAAATCTGGAATGGTCCAGTGCTGAATTACGGGAGTATTTGAGAGATGCAGTTCAAAAGGAACAGGAAACAATTCACTTTGACCCATCAGTTCAACTGATGGCAAAGGCCGCAGTAAAGCAGCAGCTTCCACTTCATTTTGAGATGCTGGGTGAGCAGGGACAGAAGCTTCTTTGTACACTCTACCCCAGTGAACACTTTCACAAGCAGACCATGTTAATAACCCGGCCCATCGACGCTCTTCTAGCGCCTCTTCGCAAGGAATTGCTTACCAATACATTGATCATTGCCCTGGTACTGTTTTCCAGTGGAATATTGGGCTTCATCCTGTCAGGAAAGGTTGTGACTCCGATTCGGGCATTAAGTGAACAGGTGGATCGCCTGACTCGTGATGAAGACTTTGAAAAGGTTCAGATCAGAGACAATACAGAGATTGGCAAGTTGGCCCACTTCTCAAATGAAATGACGGACGAGGTGCACAAACGTTTGAGTGTGATGATTACCATTCGTTCGGTTCAGGAACAGCTTGCAAGTGGTCGTGACAAATTAGAGATTTTGAATTCTTTGTTACAGGCAATTGTAGACAGGACTCAAAGTAGCAGGGTGGTCTTTGGTTTTTTTGAAAGAGAGTTTCCTCACTTAAGTAGCCAATATTTGTTTCACGGATTCGATGAAGAAGAAAAGAAGCAATTTGTAGAAGAGTTCTTGAGAATTGAAGTTGTTCAAAACCCGAAGGAGCTGGAGTACAGCGTGCATCCTCAAGTCAATGTTCACAGCTGGAATGGGAGGCTGTTTTTGTACCTTCCGCAAGCCGATGCAAAGGCTGAGAAAAGGGTGAAAGGTCTCCTGTTTTTAGAGGGAAGTCAGGATTCTGACCAGGAGTTACTGATGGCTATCTTCCAGCAAGGTCGAACAGTTCTTATGAAGAGTTTTCTTGATCAGATTCGACAGGATACTGCGCAGGGACAGCAAGTCCAAAAGAATCTCTTGCCAGAGAAAGCTATCGAAGATCCTAGACTAAAAACATCTTTTCATTTTGTGAGTGCCAGAGGCCTGGCGGGAGATTACTACGATTTTATCGGACCCGTTGGTGAAAACTCCATGCTGGGTGCGGTCATTGCCGACGTTTCCGGTAAGGGTATTGGACCTGCGCTGTTCGGGGCGACTTCTCGAGCAAGCATGCGGGCTATGGTTCTTTCCCATACCCAGCCAGGGGATTGCCTGGATGTTTTAAATCAGTTTCTTTGCAAAGATAAATCTTCGAGTCTCTTTCTGACGATGTTTTATGCACTTTTCGACCTGAAAGAGGGCAAGCTTCATTATGGCTCTGCAGGTCATAATCGCATGTTTTTGTTTAGCAAGAATGGAGATCTTAATGAGCTCAGTGCCAAGGGTATGCCCCTGGGTGTATTCGAGGGAATGCCCTATGAGTCCAAAGTACTGGATTTGGAGGATGGAGACACTCTCCTACTTTACACCGATGGAGTGACGGAGTTGGAGAATTCCAGGCTGGAGCTATTCGGAGAGCAACGTTTGATAGACTTCTACAAGAAATTCAGGCATGAATCTGTGGAGGATATCTCCACACTACTTGTAGAAGAATTGGATCGCTACCGGGAAGGTGTTTTCCCCTCTGATGATGTGACCTTCATTCTCATGCGTTATGAGGCTCAGTGGGGAGCGGCTTGAAGAGCAAAAACTTCAATGGAAAACTGAGTCATCGCTTTTTACTCTGGTTTGGGCTGGCTTTATTAGGCCCGGCCTTACTCCTTATGTATTTTCTGCAAAGTTCATGGAGTGACAGACAGGAATTGTTGGTTCGAGATATCAAGCAACATCACAAAAGGCAGCTGTCTCAATATCAGTCCTATTACATGAATAAATTCAAGCCATCTTTTCATGAAGCCACAATGGTTGCATACGATCATATGGGCAAAGAATTTGAAAGAGTGCGTCAAGCTCTTGGAATGCAGGTGGATGAGTTTTATCAAAGACCGAAAGAGAATTTCGAACTCTATCTTCAGTCTTTCCACGGAAAAATGGGCTTCATGCCACGTCCATCAGAAAAAGATCTTCCCAGAGTAGACCGCTTCTTCCCTGTTAGAGTCCAGGTTTTACTCAATACCTACGGAAACGGATGGGTGGATCAGCTGGATTTGATGGCTAACATTCCTGATTTGGCCAGAGTCAGGCAGCACTTTGAGGTGTTTTTCAGAGAATATGAGGAAGCTAGAATCAAGGGTGAAAATGAAGACGAAAAACTCAGCAGATTGAATGACCTTACAGAGCTTTATTTCATCTACGAAGTTTTAGGCTGGAAAGCCGGGATCAGAGAGCGACTTAAAACTTTGCTCGAGAAGACATCCCAAGTGCATAGTCGGGATTTTTTTGACTTTGACAAGCTCTATTTGAACAGTCCTTTTGTTGAGCAAAAGATGATGAGTATTCGATCGATATTGAATCAACAAAGAGTTCTCGATTCGGATTCCATGCGCCGATTACGAGAGATTTTCTTTGAGTTGGAGCAATATCGAATTCAATTCCTGGAGAGAGTTCTTGAGATTCGATCCAACTATGACTCCCAAAATGAGTATGAGAAAGCTCCCGTGAATCAATCGGTGGACCTGGAAGAGCTCAGGTTACTCTTCTCCCCTTTTTCCACTACGTCTAGATGGGAAGCGATAGATCGCTTACTCCAGCGACTGGCGAGCAACAATTCTCTTCGATCTGATGAATGGGCTGATTTGGCGAGACTTTGCGATATGTTTGATGCACCGCTCTATGAGTTCTTCCAGTTTATCAACGCAAAATGGGATAAATATTTGGAGCAGATTCGATTTGACCGTGATGTCTCCTCCCAAACTTATGTGATTGGTTTTCTCAGAGAATATGACAAGGTTCGTGATGACAAGGACTGGTCAAGTCTCAAACTAATTTTGAGACATCTTACACG
>Ga0181581_10000031_pt1 | contig 77789 bp, 78 predicted proteins | sample 071ome_22_FD_132433 | JGI IMG/M metagenome (GOLD analysis project Ga0181581, IMG submission 132433) | Coastal salt marsh microbial communities from the Groves Creek Marsh, Skidaway Island, Georgia - 071404AT metaG (megahit assembly) | ecosystem: Environmental > Aquatic > Marine > Intertidal... | reverse complement strand
CATCTTCGCCATCTTCGCCATCTTCGCCATCAGGCTGTTTGGAAAAACGTGCTTTCATGCCGGCCAGAAAGCCTGCAGAGGCACCATCAGTCTCTGCTGACAGATTGCGCGCATCAGCAGACTCCGCCAGACCGAATTCTTCCACGCCGGTTTCGGCCGCACGACGGCGCCAAACCAGGATGCCGACAACCGCCAGAATCAGGGCAAAGAGACTGCCCGCCAGTACCAGCGTATTTTCAAAGGCCCGGCTTAATTGCCCCATCAACGTGTTGTCCTGGGGTGTGGGCTGGGCGGGCTGGGCTGTCTGTGTGGGGGGAGCAGTAGTCGCCGCTTCCTGCACAGACTCCTCAAAGTTGGCCTGTACCTGTGCAAGCCTTTCATCCTGCATGGCAATAATGTTTTGCAGAATTTCTATCTGTTCTTCCAGTTCGGCAAACCTGGCACGGAGTTCCTGATTCTCCAGCCTTGCCCTGTCGAGGTTCTCTTCACTGATTGCCAACTGGTTTTCAAGAGCGGCAATAGTCTCGGCAAGGTCGTCATTACCGGATAGCGAATCGGTGCCGTCTTCTCCGCCCAGGATAGCCAACTCATCGGAAGGCGCTGGTGCCGCATCACCACTGTCCTGGGTCAATGCCAGCGGCTGAACGGAGACTGCCTGGTTCTGCAAGGCAATCTGGTTCTGTGCCTGGGTCTGGTCGATACTCTGGATATCCTCAACGGAAGGAATCCTCAATACTTCACCGACCCTCAGCGGGTTAATATTGTCATCTATAAAGGCATCAGGATTTGCCCGTTGTATGGCCAGCATGGTCTGTTCAACCGAGACACTGTTTGTCGGTCTGTATGTGGCCGCAATGTTATACAGGGAGTCACCGGCTTCAACGGTAATACTTTCTTCTTCGAGCTCTTCTTCAGCCTCTTCCATGTCGGCATTTGGCTCTTCCCCGACAATCATCTCCCCGGCGGAATCACCGGCCATGGCAGGGGCGGAATCTGCGACTTCTTCCACAACCGGTTCAGGTGAAGCCTCCTCCGCGGTTACTGTATTTTCAACTGGTGCAGCAGGCTCTGAAGATGAGATAACGTCCAGAGACCGGATAGGTGTCTCGTTGACAGGTTCAGGGGCGGGAACTGGTTCAGTAGCTTCAGGCACATCAACAGGCACTGCCTGGGGCTGGTCAGAGACAAAAACAGGAAGATCAATCAGGGCGGTGTAATCGCGCATGAGCCGGCCATTCGGCCAGCGAACGCTGATTACCATATCGAGAAAAGGTTCAACAACGGGCTCCTCACTCGTCAGACGCAGAATCCCTGATTCACGATTGAAGACAACAATTTCGATACGGATGTCATCAATGAGCCCGATCCTGTCAATACCGGCTCGCTCGAAATCCTCAAGGCCACCGAGACTGGCAAGAATCTGGTTGTCATTCAGCCCATCCAGGCCCAGCATCTGAATGGAGGCATCCAGAGGTTCATTCAGGGTGGAATTGACAGTCAACTCGCCAAGGCCAAGTGCCAGCGTGCTGCTGGCATGCAGTATTCCTGTAAGCAAGATCACCAGGGTGAAAAACTTTCTACATCTGGCCAGCATACATCATCCTGTCAATTGCGGTTAGAAGCCGAATCCCCTCAATATCATTCTGTCAGCAAAACCACAGAATTCTTTTTAAGAGTCCGTCGCAAGTATTCATTACAAATAGTCTTTTATCAATACTTCGGCTATCTGAATTGAGTTTAGAGCAGCCCCTTTTCTCAAATTATCTGACACAATCCACAAATTGAGTCCATTAGGGTGAGATATATCACGTCTTATTCGTCCTACCCAGACAAAATCATCATCAGTTCCCTGCCCGATTGGGGTCGGATAACCGCCATCTTCGCGCGTATCCATGACTTTCACGCCGGGGAACTTCTTCAAAAGAGCCCTGGCTTCGTCTTCAGTGATTTTCGCTTTAGTCTCAATATGAACCGCTTCCGAATGGGCATAGAAGACCGGCACCCTCACGCAGGTAGGATTGACCAGGACTTCGTCATCTTCAAAGATTTTCTTCGTCTCCCAGACCATCTTCATTTCTTCCTTGGTGTAACCATTATCCATGAAGACATCTATCTGCGGAATCACATTGAAGGCAATCTGCCTGGGATAGACCTCCGGCTTGGCTTCCTGCCCATTGAGCAGCCTGGCAGTCTGGCCCGCCAGTTCATCTATAGCTTCCTTTCCTGTGCCGGATACCGACTGGTAGGTGGCTACATTAATTCGGGAAATACCCACAGCATCCTTGATGGGCTTCAGAGCCACCAGCATCTGAATGGTTGAGCAGTTTGGGTTGGCAATTATGTTATTGGTGGTATAGCCGGCAATGGCATGGGGGTTCACTTCGGGCACGACCAGTGGAATATCCTCTTCGTACCGGAACTGCGACGTATTATCAATCACGACACAGCCCGCTGCCCCGGCTTTTGGCGCATAGATCTTGGAGACGCTGGCACCCGGTGAAAACAGCCCAATATGCGCCTTGCTGAAATCAAAATCAGCAAGATTTTCAACAACATACTGCTTTTTATTGAAAGTGATTTTTTCCCCGGCACTGCGCTCACTGGCAAGCAGATAGAGATTGTCGATGGGAAAGTTGCGCTGCTCGAGAATGCTCAGCATTGTGCGGCCGACAGCACCGGTGGCACCAACGACGGCTACATTATAACGGTCACTCATAGTAATCCTTTCTTTGCCCTGCACGGGCAAAAACTCTTCAATGTCAGTTATTTCCTGGTTTCAGCCAGCCTGATTGAATAACCAGGGAGACTTCTCCTTCCAGGCGTTTTCAAAAGCTTGGATATCGTCCTGGCTCTGAAGCGTCAGGGATATATCATCCAGGCCGTTAAGCAGGACATTCTTGCGCGAGTCCTCGATATCAAAGGAAATCGTCTCTCCTCCTGGCTTGGTGATCGTCTGGGTAGTTAGATCTACCTGCAATCGATACCCTTCGACAGCATTCGTTTCTGCAAATAGTTCATCAACAATTTTTTCATCTAAAACAATAAGTAATATTCCATTCTTAACGCAATTGTTGAAGAATATATCTGCATAACTCGGCGCAATGATACAGCGAAAACCAGCGTCATCCAGGGCCCAGGGAGCATGTTCCCTGCTTGATCCGCAACCAAAGTTCTCACGAGCCAGAAGAATGGATGCACCCTGGTAGCGAGGCTGGTTCATGACGAAATCCGGGTTCAGTGGACGGCCGGTACATTCTGCATCGGGAAGCCCCTTGTCCAGGTACCTGGCCTCATCAAACAGATTCTTGCCAAAGCCGGTACGCTTGATTGACTTGAGAAACTGCTTGGGAATAATGTAATCGGTATCCACATTGGCCCTGTCCAGGGGCATGACGAGACCATCTTCAGCGATAAACTTTTTCATAATTCTTCTCCGTATCTCAAGTGTTAGTGCAGTTCCATTTCCCTTACATCCACAAAATGACCATGGACTGCAGCAGCTGCTGCCATGGCTGGACTGACAAGGTGAGTACGGCCGCCAAAGCCCTGGCGTCCCTCAAAGTTTCTGTTGGAGGTAGAGGCACAGTGCTCACCTTCTCCCAACTGGTCGGCATTCATGGCCAGGCACATGGAACAGCCCGGCTCACGCCACTGCAGGCCTGCCTCAACGAAAATCTTGTCAAGACCCTCTTTTTCAGCCTGGGCCTTGACCAGACCTGAACCTGGTACTACCAGTGCTTCCTTGATACTGTCCGCGACTTTCCGACCCTTGACGACAGCGGCAGCAGCTCTCAAATCTTCTATCCTGGAGTTCGTACACGACCCAATAAATACGCGATCAAGTTTGATCTGGCTGATAGGTGTCCCTGCTTCCAGCCCCATGTACTTGAGTGCCTGTTCATAGTTACCGCGCTTCGTGTCATTGGCGGCGTCTGCAGGATCAGGCACTTTGCCAGTGACCGGCGCTACCATTTCAGGGGACGTTCCCCAACTGACCTGGGGCACAATATCTGCTGCATCCAGCTCAACCACGGCTTCAAATTCAGCGTCATCGTCACTGACAAGATCCTGCCATGCCTGAACAGCCATATCCCATTGCTCCCCCCGGGGCGCAAAAGGGCGGCCTTTGATATATTCAACAGTCTTTTCGTCAACAGCCACAATACCTGCACGGGCACCGGCTTCGATGGCCATGTTACACAAGGTCATGCGGCCTTCAATGGATAATGACTTGATGGCATCTCCACCAAATTCAATAGTGTAACCAGTACCGCCTGCGGTCCCGATGTGGCCAATAATCGCCAGAATCACGTCCTTCGCTGTCACCCCTGGCTTTAATTCCCCATTGACGCTGATCAGCATATTTTTAGCCTTTTTCTGGACCAGGCACTGGGTAGCAAGCACATGTTCAACCTCGGAAGTGCCGATACCATGGGCCAGGGCACCAAGAGCACCATGCGTAGAGGTATGGGAATCACCGCAAACAATAGTCATGCCTGGCAGGGTTCTGCCCTGCTCAGGACCAATGACATGAACAATGCCATGGCGTGGATCATCAATCTGGAATTCATCAATACCAAACTCTTTACAATTGCTATCCAGGGACTTCACCTGGATTTTGGAGACAGGATCGATAATGCCCTCCACACCACGGGAGCGTTCATCAAGCGTGGTGGGCACATTATGGTCTGGTGTCGCCATATTGGCGCCGGAACGCCAGGGAGAGCGGCCAGCCAGGCGCAAACCTTCAAATGCCTGTGGTGAGGTCACCTCATGAAGGAAATGCAGATCGATATAAATCAGGGACGTCCCGTCATCCTGATTCTTGACCAGATGGTTATCCCACAACTTATCGTATAGAGTTTTTCCTGCCATTATATTTCTCTTATATTACAGTAGGTTATTGATTAAAATTAAAGTAATTTAATGTATTAGTTCTTGCCCGCCGGTATAACCGGAGTCTGGGACCTGATCTCCCCATTCTGCCCTCTGTTCCTGAGCAAGTGATCCATCAACACGATAGCCATCATGGCCTCTGCGATAGGGGTTGCCCTGATTCCAACACAGGGATCATGTCGTCCGGTTGTGACTACTTCTGCACTGTTTCCATGGATATCCACGGTTTCACCAGGTTGCCGGATACTTGAAGTGGGTTTCAGGGCAATATGGGCGATCACATCCTGCCCGGAACTGATGCCACCAAGCACACCGCCGGCATTGTTGCTATGAAATCCATCGGGGCTTATCAGATCCCGGTGCTCACTGCCCTTCTGGGCAACCGAGTCAAATCCTGCCCCTATTTCTACTCCTTTAACGGCATTGATACTCATCAATGCATGCGCCAGGTCTGCATCAAGCCGATCAAAAACGGGTTCGCCGAGGCCTGGCGGTACCCCTTCAGCCACGACTGAAATACGGGCCCCAACGGAGTCACCTTCCTTGCCAAGGGCCGCCATGTAATCTGCCATTTCATCCACTTTCGATGGATCCGGACAGAAAAAGGGGTTTCTTTCCACTTCATCCCAGTCACGCAGTTCAGCTGCAATCGGACCAAGCTGTGAAAGATAGCCGCGAATCCTGATTCCTGCGGTCTCCAGCAGGTATTTTTTGGCAATGGCTCCGGCAGCGACACGCATCGCTGTTTCCCTGGCAGATGAACGTCCGCCTCCACGATAATCACGAAAACCGTATTTCTGCTGATAGGTATAATCTGCGTGAGCCGGACGGAAAAGATCCTTGATATTGCTGTAATCCTTGCTTTTCTGATCCGTGTTCTCGATCATCAGGCCAATGGGTGTCCCCGTAGTTTTACCTTCGAATACTCCGGAAAGAATTCTGACCTGATCAGCTTCCTTGCGCTGGGTAGTGAAACGGCTTTGACCCGGCTTGCGTCGATCAAGATCTGACTGAAGATCATTGGCATCCAGAGGCAGCCCGGGTGGGCAGCCGTCCACAATACAACCCAGAGCAAGACCGTGACTCTCTCCGAAAGAAGTCACAGTAAACAATTTGCCTATGGAATTACCGCTCATGGATTTAGCCTAGTGTATTCTGCCGAATAAAAAAGGCGCGCATTATAACGCATCACCCCGGGATTTGTTACTGAAAAAACCAGTCAAACCGCTGGTTTAGCTGGAATATTTAAGCCCCTTTCCCATAATGGGCCTGCAACTGCCTGGCAGAAAGGGCGCAGACCCCTTCCCCTCCATATTCGAAATCCAGCCAGAGAAATGGTATCTCGGGCAAGGCCTCAGCCAGTGACGCCCATGTATAGCCTGTTTCCAGAATCAGTAACCCGTCTTGGTTAAGATATGAACCGGCTTGCTCCAGTATCCTCATTGGTATCGCCAGCCCGTCGCCGGCACTCACCAGCCCCATTTCCGGTTCCTGCAGATACTCCAGGGGTAAGTCCCTGTATTCAGACTCCGGTACATATGGCGGATTACTGATAATCAGGTCAAAACGTTCGGAAATAGACTCAAACAGGTCGGAATGACAAATCTGCACCCTCTCCTGCAGCTCAAAGCGATGAATATTGACCTGTGCCACAGCCAACGCCTCCTCCGATAGATCTGACAGAATTACCTGGCTGTCTGGAAACGCCAGGGCCGCCGCTATCCCAATGCATCCGCTGCCGCAGCAAAGATCCAGAATTGTCTCCGGTGGGTACTCCAGTATTGGCTCAAAGCCTTGCTCTATCAATTCGGCAATCGGCGAACGAGGCACAAGAACATGTTCATTGACGTGGAAGCAAAACCCACAAAACCAGGCCTCATCAAGTAAATAGGCCAGCGGTGTCCTCTTCGTTATGCGCTGTTCCATCAAAGCCTGCATTCGCCTGAAATCTTCGTCACTGACAGGTGAATCCAGGGTAACAGTATCCAGCCCTGATTGGCGTAGTACAGCGCTGAGCAACCACTGGGCCTCAGCACCGGGATTATCAGTCCCATGCCCATAAAACAGGTCCGACTCCTGAAGTTGTCTCTCAATTTCAGGCAGGCAGTGTCGAACTAATCTTGTATCCGTGTTTTTCAAGGATTTTCTTTACCCGGCTTAAAGTTTCCAGTAGGGTGCGCAGTTTACTCCCAAACCACTGTTGAGCCCAGTGGAAAAACCATTCAAAAAGAAAGAAATCCCTATGCAAGACAATACCTTACGTGACGCATTTGCCTCCATCATCGAAAATGTTGGTGAAGATCTGGACAGACATGGACTCAAGGATACGCCCCAGCGTGCTGCCGATGCCATGAAATTTCTCACCCAGGGCTATACCCAGGATATAGATGAGATTGTGAATGACGCCCTCTTCCCGACAACCTCCAATGAAATGGTGATCGTGAAGAATATCGAGCTCTATTCCCTGTGCGAGCACCACATGCTGCCTTTCATAGGAAAATGCCATGTTGCCTACCTGCCTTCAGAAACTGTGATCGGCCTGTCCAAGATTGCCCGCATCGTTGATGTATTTGCCCGTAGACTGCAAATCCAGGAACACCTTACCCAGCAGATCGCTGAAACGATCCAATCCAAAACCGGTGCTCGTGGGGTTGGGGTCATCATCGAGTCCCAGCATATGTGCATGATGATGCGTGGAGTGGAAAAGCAGAATTCCGTGATGACCACATCCTGTATGCTCGGGGCATTCCGTGACAAGCAAAGTAGCAGAGGCGAGTTCCTGTCCCTGATACGCTGATTATCCAGGTTTCTCCAGGAAACCCTGTATGAGGGTTGCTACTGACTCCACATCGCCATCAAGGTGTTGGTGATGTCCGCCCGGCAGCATTTCAAGCTGGATATCGCGGACCAGGGCTGCCCGACGTTCTATTACTTCTTCCGCAAATACCGCTTCAGTTGATCCTAGAACCAGGACCGGGCATTCAATAGCTTGTAGAAAAACCGCTACCTGTTCTTCGGTCAGGCTCAGCAGGCTTTTTCGGGTAAGGCGCTGGTCATGGCCCCAGTACCAGTATCCCTCTGCTTCCCTTATCCCTCTTTTACCCAGCAATTCTGCCGCCTTTGTTGAAACACCGACTCTGGCCCTGGCATTTACCGCCGCCTCGTATGAAGGATATTGACCCGCCTTCCTCAGGGGCTTGTCCACTCGTTGCGACAGTGCCTTTTGCATCTGCGGAATCATCTCACCAGTCCCGGTCGCAATCGCTCCCAGTACATCCAGCAGAACCAGTTTCCCAAGTCTTTGTGGAAACAGACCCGCCAGCAGGCTTGCTATACCACCGCCCATGGAATGGCCTATCAGGGTAAACCTGTCAAGTTCCATGGCATTGGCAACCTGCATCACTTCCGTACAGTATGACCACAATGAATATTCAGCCCCAGCACCACGATTTTCCGACAGACCATGTCCGGGCATATCCGGAGCGATCCAGTAATAATCAGGGAAATATGGGGCCAGGCAATCAAAAGTAGCCGCATTGTCCAACCATCCATGTAAAGCGAGTACTGGTGGCTTGTCGGCATGCCCCCAGGTCTTGACTGCTACCGACAGGTTTCCGACTTTTACAGTCAGTTCATTGGTTGTCATGGAAATATCAGTTGTTCAGTCAGGAAATATGGCCCAAGACAGCATCAGGCTCCAGAATAAATGGGCATGAGCCCATCCCGAGGCCCATTATGTCGAATTGGATGCAGGCCAGGTTGCCTGTATCCAGAATATGCATACGGTCCACATTTCCATGAGTCATCAAGGCGAGTAGTTCTGAAAGAATTGGGTTATGGCTGACCAGCAGGATATTTTCGCTGCTACTCTTATCTAGAAACGCCATCAGCTGGGAAGCCCTTTTATTCGCACTGAGCTCTTCAATAGTCGTGATCTGCGGTGCATTAAAGGTCTGTTCAAGGAAAATGCTGGCTGTCTGCTGTGCCCTAAGTGCCGGACTCACATAGCAACTGTCTATGGAGAGATTACGGCTGGCGAATTGACGTGCGACATTGATAACTTCCTGTCTGCCCGCTTCGGTCAATGCTCTGAGAGTATCTCCGGTGCCCGAGGCTGGCTCGGCCTCACCATGCCGCAAAAGATATAAATTCATCAGTAAACACTACTCGGCAGTTACAGGAATGCAGGCTTCATCAATTCAATAATATAGTGGATATCAGTTGTTTTGCAGGTCGGAACCCGGTTTTTCCTTGTCATCGGAGCTCTCTGACTCATTGGTCTCCTCTATTTCACCTGTACCTTCTGTAAAACTTATATCCCGGAAAACATCATCTTCGGTTTCTCCCGGGGTGGGAGTCCCGGCATTACCGGTACTCTCAGCAGTAGTGTCAACAGCGGGTTCTTCAGGATCCGGTAAGACCTGGCTTTCTGCCGGCTCATCCTCGACAGATTCACTGGACCGGGGAGTGGTTGCCGCGTGCTCCTCGCCCGGAAATCCGCTGCCCTCATTAAATGGCCAGGGACGATCATTGGTCTCGTACACCAGGTAGTTCAACAATTCATGAAAATACGTTGCCACCCGTGTACCCACAGTACGCAGGTTTTCGTTATCTCTGCCGGTAATCAGGCTGATCAGTACCTGCGCAATAATGACGACAGTCAAAACAATCGTCAGCAGCCAGCAGGTTACCGCGTAAAACGCCATGTAGAGGATTCTGATCCACTGCTTTGGCGACAGGATATTCTGCTTCAGCTCTTCAGCCCTGTCATCCTGCATACCGTTATTTTCGTTCTGACTCATTGGAACATCTCCTATCGGGAATTCCGTATGGGAATTTCAGCCCTTTAATCCGCCAACGGCGTATTCAACATCGAGCCCGTGCTCTTCGAGCATTAAGGAATTGATTATATGGTCAACCGTCTGATTGTTGTAGACAATTTCGTAAAGTCCATTCACCAGTGGCATTTTCACATCCAGTTCAACCGCCTTCTCCCTGACCTGCTTGAGTGTATTCACCCCTTCTGCCACCTGGTCCATTTCACTGATAACCAGTTCTATATCCTTACCTTCACCCAGGGCCTTGCCCACGCGGAAATTTCGGGACAGGGGTGAAGAACAGGTTACAATCAGATCCCCCACACCGGACAGTCCCAGGAATGTCATCGGGTCTGCTCCCAGTGCCACGCCAAATCTGGCCATTTCCGTGAGACTCCTGGTCACCAGCATCGCATTGGTGTTGTGTCCCATCCCCATGGACTCGGCAAGCCCGGCTATAATCGCATAAATATTCTTCAACGATCCGCCAAGTTCCACGCCCAGCATGTCATTATTGGAATACACCCGAAAGGAATCAGACCGCAATACATTCTGCACTTCATCCACAACCATCGGATCCTTGCTGGCAACGACAGCTCCGGTGGGGCTGCTGATAGCTATCTCTTTGGCAAGGTTCGGGCCGCTAAGCACAGCAATATGCCTGTTGCTGGTTTCCTCAGCAAGAATCTGGCTCATGAGTGCAAATGTTTTCGCTTCAATTCCCTTCGTTAGACTGACCAGGATCATATCCTGATGCAGTAGTGGTCTCACCTGCCTGACAACGTCACGAAAACTGCCCGATGGGACCGCCACGAAAATGAGATCCACATCCCGGACAGCCTCTTCCAGGTCATCTGTGGCTACCACGTCTTTATGCAGCTTATAGCCTGGCAGGTAATTGATATTTTCATGGAGGGTATTGAGTGACGCTACCTGGTCAGCATCGCGCATCCACAGCAGGGTTTTGTGCCTGTTATTGGCAATAATATTTGCGATAACAGTGCCAAAGCTGCCACCGCCCAGCACGGCCACATTTTTTACTGACATAATCCGGACTCTCTGCTTGCTGTGTGCAGGGAATATCCAGCCCCTTGCACCAAGCGCGGAAAGATAACAGCTTAGGCAAGGCAACTCCAGCAAGCACTGCAATACCATTTATCCGCGGCCTGCAGGTTTGCTAGCTCCAGGGACATGCTATAGAATCGCAAGCCCTTCAAAACCTAAGTCAACGTCATGGAAAACAATCTCTGGGACACAATTCGTCAGGAGGTCAGTGAGCAGTTGCTGAGTGAACCGGATCTCGGTGGTTACCTGAGTAAACGGATTCTACAGCATGATGATCTGATGGCGGCCATCAGTGACCTGCTTGCAGGAAAACTTTCTACTGAAGAGATGCCAGCTGCCAGCCTGAAAACAGTCTTCAATGAAGCGCTGCGCTCTGATCCGGCCCTAGCCGAGTCCATGACCACTGACCTGCTAACTATCCGGGAACGTGATCCAGCCGTGAAAAGTTATTCCACAGCCCTGCTTTATTTTAAGGGCTTTCAGGCTCTGCAATGCTACAGGGTTGCTCACTGGCTGTGGGGGCAGGAACGCTTTGGTATGGCACTGTATCTGCAAAGTCAGGTATCCGAGGTGTTTGGTGTAGACATTCACCCTGCCGCCAAAATAGGACGCGGTGTTCTCTTTGACCATGCCACGGGAATCGTCATTGGTGAAACCTGTGTACTGGAAGACAATATCTCGATTTTCCAGGGGGTAACCCTGGGAGGCAGTGGCAAGGAGTCCGGAGACCGTCATCCCAAGGTTAGAACGGGCGTGCTTATTGGTGCCGGCGCAAATGTTCTGGGCAATGTCACCATCGGAGAAGGTGCGTGGATCGGCGCAGGCTCTGTGGTGCTGAGTGATGTGGAAGCCCACACCACCGTGGTGGGCGTACCTGCCAAGGTCGTTGGACGTCCCCGTAGTGAATTTCCCGCCCTGGATGTCGACCACAGTCTCAACGGAAAGGACTGACTCCTGTCATCTCCTGCCCTTGTTCTGGTCCATGGTGCATGGCACTGTGCTGACTGCTGGTCAGAACTGCTCACTTACCTGGAAAAACACGGCATGGAGATTCATACACCGGACCTGCCGGGGCATGGCAGTAACCCTCTGGACTTGTCTGAAATTTCCCTGAAACGCTACGTTAGCTCACTGGCCGGATTTATTCAGCAATTGCAAAAACCAGTAGGCCTCGTGGGACACAGTATGGCCGGCATGGTGATATCCCAGGTGGCAGAGCTAATCCCCGAATCCATAGAGCGGCTCGTATATCTGGCGGCATACCTGCCACGAAACGGCCAAAGCCTCTTTGATCTGATTGAATCAAATCATGCAACGGGTGTGACGGCCCCGGTGGAAACGGTAATGACCATGACAGCGGATAAACGCCAGTGTGGTATTCCGGCGGACCGGATAGCATCCCTTTTCTACAATCGCTGCCCATCGGAAATCATCCCGAAGACTTTTCCTAAACAGGCTACCCTGCCTCTGTCAGGCAAGGTCCGTTTGTCCGGGAGCCGGTTCGGTAAACTGCCAAAATCCTATATCTGCTGCCTTGATGATTGTGTGATTCCAATTGCTCATCAACGTTACATGCTCACGCAGCAATCCTGTGATGAGATGATTCAGCTGGATGCAGACCACAGTCCATTCCTGTCATGCCCTGAGGTATTAGCGGCCATCCTTGGCACCATGGTCAAAACGTCATAAATTACGCCCCTCCTGGCAGGACGCAGTACTAGATCAGGCAAATTTCCCCAAGATAACCGCCACCACCACAGTAAGATGAGTCCTGTAGTTGCATACGAATACCGTCGGGGTCAGTGAAATAGACCTCCGGGGTTCCTCCCTCTACCCCACCACGAGCTGGCATCCTGAGGCTGATATAGTACATTAACGGACCAAGTGCTCTGTCGTTCTGTGCTGTCAATCCGGCCTCGCCAAGCAGCTCGAGAATGTCATCCACGATGAAGTCGTCCATATTAAAACTGGCGTGATGAATGTTTGCCGGTGCATTTTCCGCTCCGGAAAAAGGGCCAGCGTACATCACAAACTGCTTGCCATCACCAATCCCGTTTACCGGCGCCCCGGGTCCCTGGTAGGCCTGGATTTCAAGACCAAAAAACTCCTTGTAAAACTGATTAGCCCCCGCACCATCATTTACAAACGACGTGAAATGATTGATTTCACCCAGCGCCATCAGGCCAGGCCCGGGGTTCTCAGGGAGCGTGCACTGGTTTCCCAGTGGACCACTACCACCACACCATGACGCATCGGAAAGTCTGACAATCAGACCTCGCGCATCGGAAAAATACAACTCATCTGTATCTCCCCGCTTTCTTACCCAGGTAGTCATGGCATTATCCAGGCCAGGTAAGGCTATATCAGGCGGGGAAATCTCGGTGAATCCCCTCCCCCTGAGGATTGATAACTGGGTCTGCAGGTCATAATCGGGTACCGAATAGCCTAGTTCCGTGATAGCCGGGTCTTCTCCACGCCCTGCTGGCCTGATTGCCATGGTCTGGAGACTTTCACCGATTTGAAGAATCACCCTGTCCTGATTTCTTGAAATCACCGGGAGACCAAATACCCGCTGGTAAAACCCCACCGAGCGATCAACATCACGGACACGGATCTCGAAATAATTGAGTTTATCGACCCTGATATTACTGCTCGCAGGCTCTGCCGAGCGACAAGAAGGTAAAAGGAAGGCCCCCAGGGCACCAGCAAGGGTTTTATGCAGAAAATGACGGCGGTTCGGCATGCGTATTCATCCTGTGAAGCAATTAGTTCGAGTAATATACTGACTCGATCATGCCTTAACCCGTCAGGCTAGTCCAGCGTTGAGATTGCAAGTCGTCCCGGTGTTACTGATAGTAAAATCGGAACATGGCAAGCCCCCTATTATTTAGGTCAGGGCAGGTCAATCTTCACTATGCTTGCACAGTTGTCCACAATAATCACTTCCTGTGATAGCGCAGACCATGCATAAATAGGATACGGGTTTCTCACACGAAGAAACCATCAACTTAAAGGGGATTAACATGACTTTGAAAAAACTCACCATTGCCGGTGCCCTTGTAGCATTAGCAGCACCCGTTTTTGCCCAGCCTGGCGGCCAGGGGGATCAAGACACCAGTATGAGTTTCTTTATCACCAGTCGCGGTTTGGGGGACGGAGCCAATCTTGGTGGACTTGCTGGCGCCGATGCCCATTGTGCAGCACTGGCTGAAGATGCTGGCGTCAGTGGCAAAACCTGGCGTGCCTACCTGAGCACCACAGGGCCATCCGGTGTCTATGCAAGGGACAGAATTGGCAATGGGCCCTGGTTCAATGCCAATGGAGAGCTGGTTGCACGTAGTCTTACCGACCTGCACTACAGCAATACCAATGTGACCAAACAACGGGCCTTGACCGAGAATGGTGACATGGTTAATGGTGTCGGGGACAACCCGAACATGCATGACATTCTAACGGGTAGCAATCCGGACGGCACCGCTTCTGATTTAACCTGTAACAACTGGACAAGCAACACAGATCAGTCACGGGCTATGGTTGGACACTTTGATCGTGTCGGTGGTGGTCCCCTGGCAGAATCCTGGAATGCCACTCATCCATCCCGAGGCTGTAGTCAGGAACAGTTGCAAGCTTCAGGCGGCAATGGTTTCTTTTATTGCTTCGCTACGGGGGAATAAATCCAGCCCGAAAAAAGGCGCCAAATAGGCGCCTTTTTTTATGCAGGCAGCGAGAATGCTGGCCCTGATATTTTATCCCGAGAACATTCTGATTACTCATCAACTTTGGTGTAAAATGCCCGACTTTTGACAGCGGGCTCAACGCTTTTATGAATCTCAAGAAACTCCTGGACAGTCGTATTTCACAGGCCCTAACCAAGGTCTCGGATCTTCCTGATTGTGATGCACTGATCAATTATGCTCGCGAAGAAAAGTTCGGTGATTATCAGGCCAATGGCGTCATGGGGCTGGCCAAGAAACTGAAACGTAATCCCAGGGAGATTGGCGAAGAAGTGATTGCCGCCATGGACCTTGGCGACATCGCTGATAAGATAGAACTGGCAGGCCCAGGTTTTATTAATATCTTTATATCTACTGAGTACCTGTCTGCACGTCTCAATGAACTTCTCAATACCGATTCGCTTGCTGACAAGACTTCCTCACCCCAGACAGTGGTTATCGATTACTCTTCCCCCAACCTGGCCAAGGAGATGCATGTCGGTCATTTACGTGGGACGATTATCGGGGATGCCCTGACACGGGTTTTTGAATATCTCGGCCACAAGGTCATCCGCCAGAACCATTTTGGTGACTGGGGTACTCAGTTTGGCATGCTGATTACCTGGATGCAGGAACTGAAGGATAAAGAAACAAACCTGGGCAATGAACTCGCAGACCTGGAAGTGTTTTACCGTCATGCGAAAGAAAAATTTGACAGTGATCCTGAGTTTGCCAAAGCCAGCCGCGATAATGTTGTCAGATTGCAGGCCGGTGATGAGGAATGTCTGGCTCTCTGGCAGGACTTCATCAAGGTGTCTGTCTCACACTGCCAGAACCTCTATGAGAAACTTGGCATCACATTGGGTGCAGATGATATACGCCCCGAAAGCTTTTATAACGACAAGCTTGCTGGAGTAATACAAACACTGGAAGAAAAGCAGTTACTCACTGAATCTGACGGCGCCAGATGTGTATTTCTTGATGAATTCACCAACAAGGAAGGTGACCCACTGCCTACAATCATCCAGAAATCCGATGGTGGCTATCTCTATGCCACCACAGACCTGGCTGCTATCGAATACCGCAATCATGAACTACATGCGAACCGCATACTTTATGTCGTAGATGCCCGCCAGAGCCTCCACTTTCAACAGGTTTTTCGTGTTGCTGAGCTGGCCGGATTCACCACTGGCCAGTGCTCCCTGGAGCATCTTTCCTATGGCACTATGATGGGAAGTGATGGAAAACCCTTCAAGACCCGTACCGGCGGTACAGTCAAGCTGATGGATCTAATGGAAGAAAGTGTTCGTCGTGCTTTGGATGTGGTGACAGAGAAAAATCCTGATCTTGAAGAAGCTGAGCGCCAGAACATTGCCGGCATTGTGGGTATTGCTGCCATCAAGTATTTTGAATTGAGCAAAAATCGCAACAGTGACTATATCTTTGACTGGGATACGATGCTTTCCTTTGATGGCAATACCGCACCGTACTTGCTTTATGCCTATGCCAGGATTCGCAGTATTTTCCGAAAACAGGAAGCCCAATCAGGCCAGACCTATCATATCCAAATACACGAGAAGGCGGAAAAGGTACTGGCCCTGAAGCTTCTGCAGTTTTCCGAAGTCATTGAGCAGGTGGCCCAGGACTGCTTTCCAAACCAGCTATGCCTGTACCTTTATGAACTGGCTGGTATCTACATGCATTTCTATGAAGTCTGTCCTGTTCTCAAGGCAGAGCCTGAGATCAGGAATTCCAGGCTCGGTTTCTGTCACCTGACTGCATCCACCATAAGCCAGGGCCTTGATTTACTGGGTATTAATACACTTGAACAGATGTAAGCGAGCAAGCATGTTGCTATAATTCGCCGCGCATAATGCCTGTGCTTCCCCGATTGCAGGACAGGCTCAAAATAAAATAAATCAGTAGTCAACAATATTTCCCAGGTACCGCATGTCTGACAATCCAACTATTATTTATACCCTGACCGACGAAGCTCCAGCGCTGGCCACCTATTCATTACTCCCCATAGTCAAGGCCTATACCGGAACTGCTGACATAAACATCGAGACCAGAGACATCTCACTGGCCGGCCGTATCATAGCGGTTTTCCCCGACTATCTGCCTGAAGAGCAGCGCCAGTCCGACGACCTCGCCTACCTGGGGAATCTTGCCCTTAAACCGGAAGCCAATATCATCAAGCTACCCAATATAAGTGCGTCTCTTCCCCAGATGAATGCCACCATCAGGGAACTGCAGGAGAAAGGATATCCATTACCCGATTATCCGGAAAACCCTGCCAATGATGAGGAAAAAGATATCAAGGAACGTTATGACAGGGTCAAGGGAAGTGCTGTAAACCCGGTGTTGCGTGAAGGAAATTCCGACAGGCGTGCTCCTGGAGCCGTCAAGCAATTCGCCCGACAGAATCCGCATTCCATGGGAGAGTGGAGTTCGGATTCAAAAACACGTGTCGCCCATATGGAAGACGGGGATTTCTTTGGCAGTGAGCAGTCAACTACACTGCAACATGAAGATACATACAAAATCGTTTTTACGGATGATGATGGCCAGGAAACTGTTCTGCGCGATGAAGCCCCCCTGCTCGCAGGCGAGGTTATTGATGCTTGTGTAATGCGCAGCAAAGCACTTCGTGAGTTTCTTGAAACTGCTATTCAGGATGCCAAGGACAGCGGAGTGTTGTTATCACTCCACCTGAAAGCCACCATGATGAAAGTCTCGGACCCGATTCTTTTCGGGCACGCTGTCTCCGTCTTTTTCAGTGATGTCTTCGAAAAACATGCTGATACCTTCGCTGAACTGGGTGCCAACCCCAATAATGGCTTTGGTTCCGTCCTGTCACTACTCGATAATCTGCCAGCTGAAAAGAAAGCCGAAATCGAACAGGACATCCAGTCATGTTATGAGAGTCGCCCTCCCCTGGCCATGGTCAATTCAGACCGGGGAATCACCAACCTTCATGTACCTAGTGATGTGATTATCGATGCCTCCATGCCGGCAGCCATTCGCTCCTCCGGCAAAATGTGGGGTCCTGACGGGGAACTCCACGACACGCTCGCCATCATTCCAGATCGCTGCTATGCAGATGTTTACCAGGAAACTATCGACTTTTGTAAAAAACATGGCGCGTTTGACCCCAGGACTATGGGCTCAGTACCTAATGTCGGTCTGATGGCGCAAAAAGCTGAAGAGTATGGTTCACACGATAAAACCTTTGAAATAAGTGGCAGGGGACGTGTGCAGGTCCTCAACAGTAAAGGCGAAGCCATGCTATCCCATGATGTTGATGCAGGGGATATCTGGCGTATGTGTCAGGTGAAGGACGCTCCTGTCCAGGACTGGGTCAAACTGGCTGTTAACCGTGCACGGGCTACAGGCAATCCGACGATCTTCTGGCTGAACCCTGACCGCGCCCATGATTCCCAATTGATCAAAAAAGTAACAACCTATCTTAAGGACCATGATACTGATGGCCTTGAGATACGCATCATGTCACCTGTGGAAGCAACCCGTTTCTCGCTGGAGCGCATGAAGGAAGGTAAGGACACTATCTCGGTCACAGGTAATGTACTCAGGGACTATCTGACAGACCTTTTCCCCATCCTCGAGTTGGGTACCAGCGCTAAAATGCTTTCAATTGTTCCCCTGATGAATGGTGGCAGTATGTTTGAAACTGGTGCCGGTGGATCTGCGCCAAAACATGTGCAGCAATTCCAGGCAGAAAATCACCTGCGCTGGGATTCCCTGGGAGAGTTCCTGGCACTGGCAGCATCACTGGAACACCTTGGAGAGTCTACCCACAATGACAAGGCCACTGTACTCGCCAAGGCACTGGATGAGGCCACTGGTAAATTATTGATAGAAAACAAAAGTCCTTCAAGAAAAGTGGGTGAGCTGGATAATCGTGGCAGCCATTTCTACCTTGCCCTGTACTGGGCCCAGGCCCTGGCTGCCCAGAACGACAACAGTGAATTGAGAACTGTCTTTAGCAGTATTGCTGAGTCCATGACGGCCAATGAGAAAACTATCGTAGATGAACTGAACAGGATACAGGGACAAGCCGTTGAATTGGGCGGGTATTACAAACCCGACCCAGCTAAATGTGCCAGTGCCATGTGCCCCAGCCAGCTACTCAATGACACGCTGGCTGCAATCTAATGACCAGTCATTGATAAAAAATACCGGGAATTACCCGGTATTTTTTGCTCTATTGTTTAAGATTAACGATATGGTTTACTGAAAACAAGAACCGCCCTGGCAGTCTGGCCACGGACACTGAATACAGCCACACTGCGATCATCATTCGGGTTGTCCAGCAAGTTACTGTCCGAATCCAGCACAAAGCCGGCAGAAGTCACTTCATCAATGATCACATCCTTACCGATAGGTGGATATTGCCTGAATCACGCCATTCCGTCCCCTCTTCTGCCAGATGATCAATAAGCATGTATTTCCCCCCAGGGCGAAGAGCTGCAAACACGCTATCATTAAAAGCATCAGTATCCACCCCGAAACTCTGAAAATCATGATAGGAAAGCACATTGTAGACAGCATCCAGGTTTGACGGGAAATCGATGTAGTTATAATCAACAATGGTGCACTCAGCATTGTCATGGGCATCAGCAAATGCCTGGCCTGCTTTACCGGAATTACCGTCCTAAAAAAGATGCCAATAAAGGTAGATCATACATTTCCAATTTTCCGGCAGGTCCAATGGCGTTGACGAGAATTTCTGTATAGTACTGGCCGAAGGTAGATATTTCAGCCACATGGTCGCCCTCATTCAGGTCCGCAAGAGTCAGAATCTCAGCGGGCTTTCTACCAGCATCCCGGACAACCTGATTTTCAGATCTTGATGAAGATTCAACGGCATTCCTTATATGCGCAGGCGTATTTTCAGGAACTGTATATCCTTGTGCCAGTACGCAAACAGACAAATGGTTTCAGTAGGATTTTCATTGATTCACCTTGTAAAAACATAGTCAAAAAAAAGGGCTTACGATTGTAAGCCCTATTCATGACAAGTTGAAAGAAGCCTTTTCCGCTACTGGCTTAAATCCAGGAGAAGTCTGTTAAGGCGGTGAATGTAACTGGCCGGATCGTCAAGCTGACCTCCTTCTGCCAGGCTTGCCTGGTCAAAAAGAATTGATGCCAGGTCGTTGAAGCGGTCTTCGTCTGACTCCTTGTCCAATTTGGAGACAAGCGGGTGCTCCGGGTTAATTTCAAAAATTGGCTTGAACTCCGGCATAGCCTGACCAGCGGCTTCCATAATCTTGCGCATCTGTGCTCCCATATCATGCTCCGAAATGGAAAGACATGCTGGTGACTCAGTGAGCCTGTTCGTTGTTCTGACTTCTGAAACGCGATCACCCAGAGACTCTTTCAAACGATTGAGCAGGGGTTCAGCATTTTTGTCAGCTTCTTCCTGCTGCTTCTTGTCTTCTTCAGTATCCAGTTTACCGAGATCAAGCTCACCACGAGTAACGTCCTGGAACTGCTTACCATCGAATTCAGTCAGATGGCTGATAAACCATTCATCGACCCTGTCTGATAATAACAACACTTCAATGCCTTTCTTCCTGAATACTTCAAGATGTGGGCTGTTTCTAGCCGTGTTGTGGGAGTCGGCTGCAATATAAAAGATTTTTTCCTGACCATCCTGCATGCGAGAAACATAGTCTTCCAGAGACTGATTCTGAGTGGCTTCATTAGTATGGGTAGTTGAAAATAGCAGCAACTTGGCAATTTTTTCCCTGTTAGCATAATCTTCAGCAGGTCCTTCCTTGAGAACCTGGCCAAACTCATCCCAGAATTTCTGATAGGTTTCGGCATTTTTCTTTTTCAGCTTGCCAAGCATGTCAAGCACACGTTTCGTGAGTGCACTCTTCATGGAATCTACTGCAGGATCCTGCTGCAGGATTTCACGACTGACATTTAATGAAATATCGTTTGAATCGATAACACCTTTGACGAATCTCAAATAGAGTGGAAGGAACTGTTCTGCATCATCCATGATAAAGACACGTTGCACATACAGTTTCAGTCCACGTGCCGCATCACGGTTCCACAGGTCAAATGGTGCTTTACAGGGAAGATAAAGAAGACTGGTATATTCCAGCTTACCCTCGACCTTGTTATGACTCCAGTCTATGGGATCTTCAAAGTCATGACTGATATGTTTGTAGAATTCCTTGTATTCATCGTCATTCAGCTCGTTCCTTGGGCGCGTCCAGAGAGCCTTGGCTGAATTGACCGCTTCATATTCAGGTGCTGATTCTTTTTTATCCTTGCCCTCTTCATCCGCACTAGCTGGCAGCTCATCCTTTAGCATCATGACAGGAATTGAAATATGATCTGCATATTTCCTGGCAATACTTCTCAGACGATAACTTTCTGCAAAGGAATACTCCTCTTTTTTAAGATGCAGAATGATGGTGGTGCCACGTTGCGTTTTTTCTACAGGCTCTACTACGAAATCCGATTCTCCGCCGGACTGCCATCTGACACCATTTTCAGGGGGTTCTCCCGCTTTGCGTGAAAAAACCTCAACTTTGTCAGCTACAATAAATGCGGAATAAAAGCCGACACCAAATTGACCAATAAGCTGTGAGTCTTTCTTTTCATCACCTGTTAGAGATTCCAGAAACTGGGCCGTTCCTGATTTCGCAATAGTCCCAAGATGCTCGACAACATCATCCCGATTCATCCCGATACCATTGTCAGCAATAGTGATGGTGTGATTCTCCGGGTCAAAATCAATCGTGATTTTCAAATCCGGGTCATCTTCCAGTAACTCAGGTTTGTCCAGCGAGGAAAATCGCAGCTTATCAGCTGCATCAGATGCATTCGAAATAAGTTCTCGTAAAAATATCTCCTTGTTGCTGTACAAGGAATGGATCATCAGGTGAAGCAGTTGCTTGGCTTCTGTCTGGAACCCCAGAGTCTCTTTTTTTGCTTGTGCGCCCATAAATTCTGGCTCCCCTTTGAAATTGAATAACGCCATTAAGATGGGGCCCAAATTACGTTTTTCAAGTAAAAAAAAACGCATCCGGAGATGCGCTTCTACTACTTACTGCTTTATCGTTATTATTATTAATATGATCGGTGTTACCTGAAATATTCAGCCAGATCCCGACGTTGACGCTGGAGTGTTTCATAACGCTCCTTCTCTCGAGTCAGGACAGTAACCCAGGTCTGAGCTGTATCTTCACTACGCTCATCCCGAGCCGCAGCACGGGCTGCCTCGATACCTTCGTCATATCGATTCAATTCCATGTAGCAGCGTGCAACAGAGAGATTTGCCTGGTCAGGACGTTCCAGCCCGCCTTTTTCAAAAGCATTGTTGAAAGCTTCTACACACTTGCCAAATTCAGACATGGTGGAATAGATACGTCCGAGCCTGGCATAGTTTTCACCATCTTCTGACATGGCCGCAGCTCTTTCCAGGGGAATTGCAGCTTTCGCATCTTCTCTGGCAATCTGGTAACAGGTTGACAGAAAAGAAAGATTTCCTTCATCTTCTTCAATGATTCCGGCATCCATACCTTCCTGCATTACCCTGGCACAGCCATAAGGATAATCATTATTGTATAACTGGGCAGCAAAGTTGATCAGTTGTGAATCTGAATCCAGGTTACCCAGGGCATAGTTTACGTAGTATGACTGCGCCTGTTCCTGAAACCGCTCAATCTGCCCGAGAACGGCAGGTAAAAGTACCCAGTCATCAGCTTCATTGAACAGAACGATAGACTCACGAAGTACATCATGTGCTTTTTCATAGTCTTCAACGTTGAAGTACAACGCCCTGAGCAGGTCAAAGGTATTCTTTGGAATAACTTCACCCTTGTTACGCAGGATCTCCATATTCTGCAGTATGTACGGAATGGACTCATTGTATTCTTCAAGCTGGTAGTGAGCCGTCCCTATACGGAAATAGACATCATCATTAGGTTCCAGTGCTATTTCGTTATATTCGGAAAATTCCGCAATCGCTTCACGGAACTGTTCCTGAATATAGTACAGGGATCCAAGATAGAACAAAGTCTGCTCAAGCTGCTCCTGAGTCAGGTTTGGAAGCTCCATAATCTGCTGATAGGCATTAATTGCCTCATCATACTGTTCCTGAACCTGGTAGATATTGGCATAGAACTGCCACATGACAAATTTTTCCCTGTCATTCAGGCGATCCCTGTCAAAATCCTCTTTAATCTCACCCAGTATTTCCAGCGCCTCATCATACTGTTCCATATCACGCAGTTCCATGACTTCATTGATACGGGTAAATACGCGTCGACCAAGTGTCTGTGAAGAGCGCGCTTCAGGTGGCGCACGCCTACCATCCTCATCTTCATCTGCAGCAATTGCCTGCTGATTGAACAGACCAACACTGCTGGTCATGGTCACAACTATCAGCATTGTCTTGCCGAAGCCAAGCAGACATTTAGGAAAATTTATATATTTCATAAATACTCTCTCTTGATTAGTCTGCCAGGTTATAGCGGAAAAGGTATCTTACACCCGGTACGGCAACTGGCTGACCGTCTTCAACAGCAGCGTTGAATTTGAAACGGGAAACAGCACGACGTGATGAAGAATCAAAAATACGTTCTGGATCAGCATCCACAATTTGGATGGAGTCCGGATCGACAGTTCCCTGGGCAGTCACGGTGAATGAAACCAGACACCATCCTTCAATTCCCCTTGAAGCCGCTCGCTGTGGATACTGCGGTTCAATGGTTACAATAGGCAGCATCTCTGAATCACTGGCGGAAATGGAGGCCGAATTTTCCAGCCCACCCATATCTACCTCAACACGGGAAATATTCAGACCTTCACCGGTAGGCGCATCAAGAGCAATATCCGGTTCCGGCAGATCAGGAATCTCTTCGGGAACATCAGGCTCCTCAGGTTTCGGTTCCTGTCGCTGAACTTCCAGTTCTATTTCAGGCATCGTGATATCGGCAATTTTCCTTGCTTCTGTTCTCTCTGGCTCAGTCTGGTCCATGGAGATCAGGAATTGCATCAGGAAAAAAAGACCGAATGTCACGGCTGAGGCAAAAACAATCGCAAATCCAATATTGAACAATCTGATCATGATTTAATCCTCTGCAGCTATCTGAATATTAGGTGCTTCAGCTTCTCTGGCTGCGTTCATAATCGTAAGCACAAACTCATTTGGCGCATCCTGGTCGGCCTGAATAACAACAGTCGCATTAGGTGTTTCCGCCAAGCGTTGCTCAATTCGCAGCCGCATATTTCTGGGAGGAATAATATCCCCGTCCATCCACATTTCACCGACAGGTGAGATGGCTATTAATATAGGCTCACCGGATGTTGGTTCTACCGTGGACGCCTCCGGATAATTCACCTCATATCCGGCTTCTTTAACAAATACAGAAGTTACAATGAAGAAGATCAGCAGGATAAACACCACATCCAGCATGGGAGTCAGGTCAATTTCACCTGCCTGTTCTTCTTCTTTCTGTCTGGCAATACCTTTCATAACATATCCTGTTAGGCGTGCTGGATCTCAAGGTGATCTTCCAGCAGTTGCAGTTCCCGGTTTGTTCTCACTTTAAGAATGTTACTGGCAAAAATACCTGACAGTGCACCAACCATTCCGGCCATTGTCGGGATTGTTGCCTGGGCGACACCTCCAGACATTTGCTTGGCATCACCACCGCCGGTAACAGCCATCACGTAGAACACCTCTATCATTCCGGTTACGGTACCCAGAAGACCAAACAGAGGACAGACAACAACCAGCACCTCAATGATTGGCAAGGTTGATCTCAGGTCAAGTGTCACACGTGAGATCAGTTCTGTACGGATAGCATGGGCAGTCCAGGATTTTTTGTCTTTCCTGGACTCCCATTCTGACAGGGCATTAACAACATTCTTCTTGTGGACAGTGCTCAGAAACCAGAAGCGCTCAATCATCAGGCTCCACTTCACAAAGAGCAAGATCGCGATGAGATTGAGAACGGGGCCACCTCGTTCCATAAAAACATCGATGGCCTCGAAACTTTCACTTAAAAAACCCATAAGCTAAATCTCCAGCTTAATTAATTGCTTTCTTTATAGCTTACGATGCTGCATTGGCTTCCGCGCGACGGGCAATGATACCTGTAGCCTGCTCTTCCATTATCTGAATGATATTGTCACTCCGTGATTTCACGATTGTGTGGAAGAGAATAGTCGGAATAGCAACCACAATACCCAGTACTGTAGTTACCAGAGCACCGGAAATACCACCGGCCATAATCTGGGGGTCACCAGTACCAAACAGGGTAATGGCCTGGAACACAGTGATCATACCGGTAACTGTACCCAGCAGACCGCCCAGAGGCGCAACTGTGGCAATAATCTTGAGAAGCGTCTGGAAGCGTTCCAGTTTTGGCGTTTCAAGCAGAATGGCTTCACCGAGTTTCAGCTCCAGAGTCTCAATATCCATGTTCTTATCGGTTTCATAGACAGACAGCACACGGCCCAGCGGATTGTTCTTGGTAGGACGGTCGCTGTTTTTCAGCTGACGCTTCACTTTTGCATTGATGAAAGACAGAGTAATCATCCTTTCAACTGCCAGCAGTGTCGCGAACAGGCCAACGAAAATGATGATCTGACCAATAGTCCGGCCCTGCTCCCAGTATCTTTCACGGAATGAAGGTGAGCTGATCAGGGCTGCCAGGTAAGAACCACCAAAAGGACCAGTGGGGTCGATACCAACCATGGTGAAACCACTTGTAGCAGCCTGAATATTTGCCGCTGTTTCTGTGTAATCACCAGGCTGGCTGGGCAGTATGCTCAAACGCTTGGTGTTTGCGTCGAACTCAAGGTACTGCCCACCGGAGACAATATTATATGAGCCGATACGAACAACTTCCTGTTCGCCCTGCGTGCCATCAGGCTGAGCAACAGAGGCAGTGAACTTGCTAACATTGCCTGATTCGGTCATTTCCTGAAGCAGGTAGAACCAGAGGCGCTCAAGCTGTTCAATAGTAGGCAGCTGTGACTCACTGGCCATAATGCCAGCAAGTTCTGTCAGTGTTTCTTCACGACCCGGGAACTGTGCTGAAACCAGAGACGCTTCGAACTGGCTGCGGGTATCACCAACAACACCGGCGATAGTACCGAACAGCTCATCCAGGTCACCGAGACGTTCCTGCAGGGTTTCAAAGCGCTGGGCCTTGATAATTTCATTTTCGTTATAGGTGTTTTCCAGATCTACGGAAATCCTTTCTTCTGCAGCTTCCCTTTCCAGCATTTCATTGAGCAGCGCCTCACGCTGGTTCACATTCTGCTGGAACTGCTGCATACGTTGACGGTGCTCCTCAGTCTCATTCAGACGAGCCTCTTCAACGAGGTCAAGCAGATCATCAAGATTAGCTGCCTGCTGCTGGGCGAATGAAATCGAAGCAGAAAGACAAAGAATAGATGTCGTCACTGTTTTAGTAATAATCTTTGCAAATTTCATTGGTGCTTACTCCGGCGCGGCAATTGGTAATTCAAGAATTTCAGTACTGGCCAGGTTCTGAGCCATCCTGATAGCGTTGGCAACTGGACGCCTGTAGGCATCTTCCAGGGTTACCCAGCTGTTCGACTCTTTATCCCAGACACCTGTCTGAGTCTGGTCACTGGTCTGATAGATCAGGGCAATACGGCCAACACGCAGGATATCAACATCACGCTCTACACCACCGATCTCCAGTGAGTCTGTGTAATGCTGCATGGCCCTGCCATAGTTGATTTCCTGCTGGTAAGCAGCAAGAACAAGGCGAAACTTTTCTGCTACGTTTACGCTTGAGTCATCAAACGTGTCACGAATCAGGTCAAGACGCTGTTGTCTCTCATCAAGCAGAAATGGCAGATCAAGCTCAACAAACTGCTCAAGCGCAACCATCATACGTTCCATCAGTGGTGGAACCTGTCTCTGTAGAGCGGCGGCATCTTCAATTGACGCATCGTACTCGGCAATGGTGGCTTCCTGCTGGGCAATCGTGCGGCGGTAACTGGCGTTATACACTTCCAGACCTTCAACACGCTTGGCAGCTTCACCGTATTCCTGAACCAGTTCGTCAGCTTCGTCAGAAAGCTGATTGATCCTGACCTGGGCTTCAGCAGCGGCTGCAATGGCTTCGCCTGCAGCGGAATTGGCCCTGTCGATAATACTGGTATCAACGGTGGAGTTCTGTGCAGATGCCGAGCCGACACCCAGCACTACAGGCAACATTAATAAAGGAACAAGAATCCTTTGCTTGAAACGATGGTAGTTCATGTGTAGTCCCACTTGTTTTAGAAAAGCTTAGTTTTTAAAAAAATTGAAAAAACTCGCAGAGGCCTGTCAGGCTTCCAGCAGGTGTCCAGCGGCTTGTGATTATTATTCCAGCTTGACGGTTTGTTGGACGCAAGAAGGTTCTGTAAGTCTAATCGAAAGGTTAATCCCCTAATAATCCATTCAGAAGCAAATGCTTCTGACATTGTGTCTCTATAGATATTAAATTACAAAACGAATTTGTAATTACTCTTCCCTGAGAAACCCCTAATATCCCTAAGGCGGGCCAGCATATCAAATACTGCGGTGAGATTGAACACCTTAATTCCTAAAAAATCAAAGGATTTCTGCCGGAATCACTGACCAATCGGTCAGACACAAAAAAGCCTGTTTTTTCAGGGAATTTCCCTTAAAAGAAACAGGCTGTTTCTGAGTCATTTTGGTGCAATCTGAACTGACTGCCGAGTCAACTACCAGCCAGCTGCAGATTTTAGTCCATTACCGATTTCTGCAAGGCTACGAACAGTGGTGACACCTGCTGCATTCAGGGCTTCAAATTTCTCATCAGCCGTGCCTTTACCGCCAGAAATGATGGCGCCGGCATGCCCCATCCGTTTTCCAGCGGGCGCAGTAACACCGGCAATATAGGACACAACCGGTTTGCTGACGTTGTCCTTGATAAAGGCCGCCGCCTCTTCTTCGGCTGTACCACCAATTTCACCGATCATGACAATAGCTTCAGTCTGCTCATCTTCCTCTAGAAGCCCCAGTATATCGATGAAGCTTGATCCTGGAATCGGGTCTCCACCAATACCAACACAGGTAGACTGGCCGAAACCGTAATCCGTTGTCTGCTTGACTGCTTCATAAGTCAGGGTCCCGGACCTTGAGACAATGCCCACTTTGCCAGGCAGGTGGATATGACCTGGCATAATGCCAATCTTGGACTCCCCCGGTGTAATGATACCAGGACAGTTCGGTCCTATCAGTCGCACACCCAGTTCATCACATTTCACCTTTACTTCCAGCATATCCAGTGTAGGAATGCCTTCCGTGATACAGACGATGAGTTTGATTCCCGCAAATGCGGCTTCCAGCACAGAGTCCTTGCAGAACGGTGCCGGAACGTAAATTACCGAAGCTTCCGCACCGGTTTCCGAAACAGCTTCACTCACGGTATTGAATACCGGTAAATCAAGGTGGACCTGCCCGCCTTTACCCGGAGTGACACCACCCACCATATTGGTGCCGTATTCGATAGCCTGCTCGGAATGATAGGTGCCCTGTGAACCAGTAAAACCCTGGCAGATAACCCGGGTGTCCCTGTTAATAAGAATACTCATGCTGCACCTCCTGCTGCCTTGACTGCTTCCTTTGCTGCATCGGTGAGACTGTCTGCAGCAATTATGTTCAAACCACTCTCGGACAGGACCTTGCTACCCAGCTCGGCATTATTTCCTTCGAGACGCACCACGACGGGAACTTCTACACCAACTTCCTCCACTGCACCGACGATGCCTTCGGCAATCAGGTCACAGCGAACTATTCCGCCAAATATATTCACAAGAACGGCCCTGACGCTTTCATCGGACAGGATAATCTTGAAAGCTTCTGAGACACGCTCTTTTGTCGCGCCGCCCCCTACATCGAGAAAGTTTGCTGGCTGTCCACCGTGCAACTTGACGATATCCATGGTTCCCATGGCCAGGCCTGCACCATTGACCATGCAGCCAATATTCCCTTCCAATGCCACATAGTTCAGATCCCATTGGGCCGCATGCACTTCACGCTCATCATCCTGGGAGGGGTCATGCATTTCTTTAAGCGCTGGTTGCCGGTAAAGGGCATTCCCATCTATATTCAGTTTCGCATCCAGGCAATGCAGGTTGCCTTCTGTAGTAACAACAAGCGGATTGATTTCCAGCAGAGCGAGATCACGTTCCACGAACATCTTGGCCAGGCCAAGAAAAATCTTTGTGAACTGCTTGATCTGATCACCCGCCAGGCCAAGTTTGAAAGCCATTTCCCTGGCCTGAAAGGGTTGAGGACCTACCAGCGGGTCTATGGTGGCACGAAGAATCTTTTCCGGGGTTTCATGGGCCACTTTCTCAATCTCAACCCCCCCTTCTGTCGAAGCCATGAAGACAATGCGGCGTGAACCCCGGTCTACTACCGCGCCAAGATAAAGCTCTTGATCAATATCCGTGCATTCTTCCACCAGTATTTTTGAAACCGGCTGTCCGTCCTTGTCGGTCTGGTAAGTCACCAGTCTTTTTCCCAGCCACTGCTTGGCAAATTCTTCGATGTCAGCCTTGTTGTCGACCAGCTTGACACCTCCGGCTTTACCGCGGCCTCCTGCATGGACCTGAGCCTTGACAACCCAGCGGTTGCCACCGATTTTTCCAGCGGCTTCCACCGCTTCTGCCGGAGCGTTGCAGGCATAGCCCTTTGAAACGGGTAAGCCATACTCCGCAAATATATTCTTGGCCTGGTATTCGTGTAAATTCATGAGATTACTGGCTCTCTTTTTTTAAGTGTCAGTGAGTTTAAGAAGTTTATTGCTGTTAACGTTTCTTGCGATTGGCCACATGAATGGCATGCCCATTTACGGCCAGGGCGGCTTCATGGACAGCCTCACACAAGGCTGGATGAGAGAACACTGTCAACCCGATATCCTCTGCACTAGTGCTGAACTCCATGGCAACAACAACGGTCTGGGCAAGATCTGCTGCAGAGGGACCAATAATATGACATCCCAGTACCCGGTCAGTTTTCGCATCTGCCAGCATCTTGACCATGCCATCAGAGTCATTCGCAGCCAAGGCACGACCTGACGCTGCAAAAGGAAAAACACCAACATTGTAGTCCACACCCTCTGCCTTTAACTGCTCCTCAGTTTTACCTACCGCGGCAATTTCCGGATGCGTATAAATTACGGATGGGACTAGATCATAATTCATTGAGGCTTTTTCACCGGCTATAATTTCAGCAACCATAACGCCCTCTTCCGAGCCTTTATGAGCCAGCATCGGACCACGCACAATGTCACCAACAGCATAGACTCCCGGGACCGAAGTAGCACAGTGGTCATCGACCTCTATAAAGCCACGATCATTTCGTTTAACGCCGCAGTCATCGGCTAACAGGCTTTCTGTAAATGGGCGACGTCCGACACAAACAATAAGCTTGTCGAAGCTTTCCTCTTTTTGTCCGTCCTTGTCTTCGTAGATTACCTTGACGCCTTTCGCTTTTCCTTTCTTGAGTTCGCTGCCGGTCACCTTGGCCCCCAGGCGAATATCCAGCCCCTGTTTTGTCAGGATTTTGTGTGCTTCCTTCGAAATCTGCTTGTCCACCATGGGCAGAAAATCATCAGCCGCCTCAAGCACAATCACTTCGGAACCCAGCCTGGACCAAACCGAACCCAGTTCAAGGCCGATAACACCCGCACCTATGACACCCAGACGTTTGGGGACTGCCTGAAATTCAAGTGCACCCGTTGAATCAACTATGACATCACCATCAAGAGGTGTTGGGGGAATCTCAATGGGCACAGAACCGGCGGCAAGAATAATGTTATCTGCAGTCAGTGTCTGGACCTTTCCGTCCTTGTCAGTGACTTCCACGACCTTGTCTTTCAACAGTTTACCGGTTCCCGATATTCCGGTGACCTTGTTTGCGCGAAACAAACCGGTAATACCACCTGTGAGCTGTTTTACCACTTTTTCCTTTCGGGCAATCATCGCCGGTACATCGATCCCTACCTTACTGACCTTGATACCATGAACATCAAAATCATGACTTGCTTCAGCATATTTGTGGGAAGAATCAAGCAGTGCCTTGGAGGGAATACAGCCAACATTAAGGCAGGTGCCACCATAGACTGGCTTCTGATCTTCATCAATCCATTTCTCAATGCATGCTGTTTTCAAGCCAAGCTGTGAAGCACGGATAGAAGCTACATACCCTGCGGGACCTGCTCCGATAACCAATACATCATAATCTGCCATTGTTTTTTCCTGTCTTCCTGTCTCTGTTTATAAATGCCCCAGGGCAAGTTTGCAGTCAAATAATTCAACCTTACACTTCAAGAAATATACGTGCCGGGTCTTCCAATAACTCCTTGATTGTCACCAGGAACTGTACGGCTTCTTTTCCATCGATCATGCGATGATCGTAGGAAAGTGCCAGATACATCATGGGTGCGACTTTAACTTCACCGTCGATAGCCATTGGTCTTTCCTGGATTTTATGCATTCCCAGGATTGCCGTTTGAGGTGGATTGAGAATCGGAGTCGACAACAGCGAACCAAACACACCACCGTTGGAGATGGTAAAGGTGCCACCTGTCATCTCTTCTATGCCGAGCTTACCGTCACGGGCCTTGAGACCATAATTGCGAATATTTTTTTCTATGTCTGCAAAGCTTAATGTATCGGCATCACGCAGCACTGGTACTACCAATCCTCGAGGTGATGATACTGCAACGCCGATATCCTGGTAGCCGTGATAGATAATGTCATTACCATCCATTGAAGCATTGACAGCAGGGAAACGTTTCAGAGCTTCGACACTGGCACGTACAAAGAAAGACATGAATCCAAGGCGTGTACCATCATGCTGCTTTTCAAATGCATCCTTGTATTTATCCCTGAGCGCCATAACCTCCTGCATGTTGACTTCATTAAACGTGGTCAGCATCGCAGTTGTCTGGGTAGCCTGCAATAAGCGCTCGGCGACCTTGGCACGCAATCGTGACATGGGTACACGCTTCTCTACCCTGGAACCGTCATTTGAGACACTGGGTGCTGCAGCTTCAGGTAATGGAGATCGAGGAACTTCCGGCACTTTCTCTTCAGGCGCCCTGTTCATAAAATTAACGACGTCTTCCTTGGTCACACGGCCATCCTTGCCAGTGCTTGGAATAGAGTTCGCATCAAGGCCATTTTCTTCAATGAGCTTGCGGGCCGCCGGGCTCATCAACACTTCTACACCGCTTTTGTCTTCATCGACAGAAGCTTCTGCGGAGCTTTCCTCCGCTGGCGCCTCAGCACTTTCCGGTGCCTCAGTTGCCGAGGCAATCTCACCTTTTTCAAAGACAGCCAGTATTTCATTGCTGACAATCGTATCGCCCTCACCTTTGAGTACTTCCTTGAGGACTCCATCTGCAGGTGCGACGACCTCCAGCACTACCTTATCTGTTTCGATATCCAGAAGCAGCTCATCCCTGGCTACACTTTCACCCGGCTTTTTGTACCAGGTGGCAATGGTGCCGTCAGGTACAGACTCGGGTAAGGTCGGGGCTTTGATTTCAATTGTCATGCCATGTCCCTTTTATTAATGCGGTTATATTTCCTGATAGGTTTACAAATATTCAGCCAGAAAAGCTGACATTAACTTTCATCCAGTCCCAAGGCATCACTAACCAGTTTTTCCTGCTGGGCAAAATGCAGTGCCATATATCCCGCTGCAGGTGAAGCGGATGCCTCACGGCCAGCATAATCCAGCTGAAAATCAGGACGTGTGCGACGGATAACTCGTTTAATATGGTGCTGACTTGGATACCATGCTCCCATGTTCTGGGGTTCTTCCTGGCACCAGACCACTTTCTCATAATTCTTGTAAGGCTTCAGAATCTCATGGAGCTTCTCTTCCGGGAAGGGGTAAAGCTGTTCAAGACGAATAATCGCGGTATCCGTTATATTCAGTTCACGTCGTTTGGCCCGAATTTCGTAATAGACCTTGCCACTACAAAGCACAATGCGTTTTACTTTCTTCGGATCGATATTATCGTCAGTTTCAGGGATAACGTTCTGGAACTCGCCGTCTGCCAACTCTTCAAGCGACGATACTGCCTCGGGATGACGCAACAGGCTCTTCGGGGTCATGACCACCAGCGGTTTACGCAGTGGCCTGATAATCTGGCGACGCAGCATATGGAATACCTGCGCGGGGGTGGTTGGTACACAAACCTGGATATTTTCTTCCGCACAAAGCTGCAGAAAACGCTCAAGTCTTGCCGAGGAATGTTCCGGTCCCTGTCCCTCATAACCGTGAGGAAGCAACATGGTCAGGCCACACAATCTTGCCCATTTGTACTCACAACTGGTCACAAACTGGTCAATGACAACCTGGGCACCATTGGCGAAATCACCAAACTGGGCCTCCCAGATCACCAATGCATCAGGACGTGTACTGGCATAACCAAACTCAAAGGCAAGGACTGCTTCTTCAGAGAGAATCGAATCAAAAATGACAAATTTACGCTGGGATTCAGAAATATGGCTCAGGGGCACATGACTTCTTCCGGTTTCCTGATCGCGCATGACAGCATGTCTGTGGGAGAAAGTGCCACGTCCCACATCCTGTCCGGTAATACGCACTTTATAGTTATTATCAACCAGGCTTGCATAGGCCAGGCACTCAGCAAACCCCCAATCCACAAGCTGTTCACCACTGGCCATGCGAGAGCGGTCTTCCAGCAGCTTCCTTACCTGTCGATTCGGCTTGAACCCCTCAGGTAAGGTAACCAGGCGCTCTGCCAGCTTTTTCAGATGAACGATATGTATATGGGTTTCACAGGGCATATCCCAGGAATGTCCCAGGTAAGGTCGCCAGTCAACAAACAGGGCTGTATTGGGTACATGTACAAGGCTTTTCACCACGTGCGTACCTTCATCCAGAGACTTCCTGTAACCGGCATTCATCTCTTCTGCATGTTTTTCAGAGATGAGTCCTTCCTTGATCAAACTCTGGGCATACAAGGCACGGGTGGAAGGATGCTTCTTGATGGCCTGGTACATCAGGGGTTGTGTTGTTGTAGGCTCATCCGTTTCGTTATGACCACGACGACGATAGCAGACAAGATCCACTACCACGTCCTTTTTGAATTTATTCCGGTAATCCAGGGCTAAATGGGTTACGAACATAACCGCTTCAGGATCATCACCATTCACGTGGAAGATAGGAGCCTGTACCATTTTGGCCACGTCAGTACAGTATTCCGTGGAACGGGAATCATCGCGGCGTGAGGTAGTAAACCCGACCTGGTTATTCAGCACGATATGCACAGTACCACCGGTACCATAGGCGCGTGTCTGTGACATCTGGAAGGTTTCCATCACGACACCCTGCCCCGCAAATGCGGCATCACCATGAATAATGATTGGCAGTACAGTTTCACCTTCAGGATCTTTCCTGCGATCCTGACGTGCACGGACAGAACCCTCCACTACAGGTGACACAATTTCCAGGTGCGATGGATTAAAAGCCATGGAACAGTGCACTTCACCGCCGGCTGTCATGATGTTGGAAGAAAACCCTGAGTGATATTTCACATCTCCGGAGCTTTCGTAGACGGCCTTTCCTTCAAACTCGGAGAAAAGGTCGGTTGGATTCTTGCCCATGATATTCACAAGGACATTTAGACGGCCTCGATGAGCCATACCAATAACAATTTCCTTGCACCCGTTCTCACCGGCACGCTGGATGATGTCATCGAGGGCATGAATCATACTCTCTCCACCTTCCAGGCCAAAGCGCTTGGTACCCGGGTATTTACCGTCGAGATGCTTTTCCAGCCCTTCGGCAGCACTCAGGCGTTCCAGGATATGCAGTCGTTTAGTTGTACTGAAATCTGGTTTACCGCGATTACTCTCAATACGATTCTGGATCCACTGTTTCTCTTCCAGGTTAACCAGTCCCATGAACTCATAACCAATGGAGGAGCAGTAAATATTTTCCAGGATTTCGATTATTTCAGATAACCTGGCCGTACTTTCTTCGATAAAAAGCGGCTGGGTCTGAAAAACCAGATCCAGGTCGTTTTCAGAGAGATTATGAAAATCCAGGTCCAGGTCAGGGACTTTTTCACGGAACATGATCCCGAGCGGATCAAGCTTGGCATGCTGGTGGCCACGTACACGATAGGAAGAAATAAGCTGTACTACGCTGACCTGTTTGGCTTCGTGGACGAGATTGTTACCTGCCACAATCTCAATACTGGATGCCATTCCTCTTCGAGGCAGTCCCTTGAACTGCTCGACGATTTCTTCATGACTGATTTCCTCGCCATTACCACCTTCTACAGCTGGCAATGCCGTAAAATAGTCTCGCCACTCATCAGAAACGGAAGACGGATCATGTAGCCAGGATTCGTATAATCCTTCTACATAATCAAGATTACCGCCGGCAATATGACCGGACTTCAACATCAACTCACGAAAATTTTCCAGCATTTCTAACTATCATCCCCCTGGACGGCAAGGAACTGCCTGGACAGAAATTGGGTCAGGTGCCCCGCTCCATCAACATGGAACGGATATGACCGATGGCTTTGGTAGGATTCAATCCCTTGGGGCAGACGGCAACACAATTCATGATGCCCCTGCAACGAAACACACTGAATGGATCTTCCAGATCAGCAAGGCGTTCTTCCGTTTTCGTATCACGCGTGTCAGCCAGGAAGCGATAGGCCTGAAGCAACCCGGCTGGACCGACAAATTTGTCCGGGTTCCACCAGAAAGACGGACAATTGGTAGAACAGCAGGCGCACAGGATACACTCGTAAAGTCCATCCAGTTTCGCCCTGTCTTCAGGAGACTGCAGACGCTCTATTGCAGGTTCCGGCTCATCATTCTGGAGATAGGGCTTGATGCGCTCGTATTGTTTGTAGAAGGCTGACATGTCAACCACCAGGTCACGTATCACAGGCAGTCCGGGCAAAGGCCGGATGACCAGCTTGTCATTTTTGACCACCTCGGAAAGATGGGTAATACAGGCCAGACCATTAACGCCATTCATGTTCATGCCATCGGAGCCGCACACCCCTTCCCGACATGAACGTCGGTAAGTCATGCTTTCATCCTGCTCTTTCACCATGTGCAGTACATCAAGCACCATAATGTCCTTGCCATCGGGTATTTCGATATCGAAATCCTGCATGGAGGGTTTCAGGTCTGTTTCCGGGTTGTAGCGGTATACGCTTACTTTCATCGCTCAAATCTTCTGATTAAGTAACTTCGTTTAACATTTACAGGAACCAAGGTTCCTGACCTTCAATTTAACGGATACAGGGGAGACAAATTGATTGTCACCATTCACCAAATAGCTCGCCCAATCCTCTTTAATAAGTCCTGATTTTTGGTTCAAACGTTGGAACAGTCTTCGGTGTGAAATTCACACCGCGCTTGGCCAGGCTCTTCGTATCAGGGAAATACAGTGAATGGCACAGCCAGTTCTCATCATCCCTTTCGGTGAAGTCTTCACGGGCATGGGCACCACGGCTTTCATCCCGGCCTTCTGCTGCAATTGCTGTAGCTTCCGCCACCTCAAACAGGTTTTCTAGCTCCAGCGCTTCAATGCGTGCTGTATTGAAGGTGTTGCTCTTGTCTTCAAGATGCTGGTTTTCAATGCGCTCACGCAATGCCTGCAATTTACTGATTCCTTCCTGCATGAAATCACCACGACGGAAAACACCGAAATGATTCTGCATGATGTTCTGCAGTTCCTTGCGCAAATCTGCGGTTTTCTCGCCGCTCCTGGACTCATTCAGGCGTGACAAACGCGCCATGGCGCCTTCGATATCCGACTCACTGGCTTCCTGCTGTTCAACGCCACCACTGAGCATTTTCTCGATATAGATGCCGGAAGCGCGGCCGAAGACCACGAGATCAAGCAAGGAATTACCCCCCAGACGATTGGCGCCATGGACAGAGACACAGGCCGCTTCACCGCAGGAGAACAGTCCTTCAATGACCTGATCATTACCTTCCGCATCGAGGGTCAGGGCCTGGCCATGCACATTCGTCGGAATACCACCCATCATGTAGTGACAGGTCGGAATGACAGGGATCGGTTCCTTGACAGGATCAACATGGGCAAAGGTCCTGGACAGTTCCAGGATACCGGGCAGTTTTTCGTTGAGGACTTTCTCACCAAGGTGATCCAGTTTCAGCAGTACATGATCAGCATCCGGGCCTACGCCCCTGCCTTCAAGAATTTCAAGAATCATGGACCGTGCCACGACGTCACGACCAGCCAGATCCTTGGCATTGGGCGCATAACGCTCCATGAATCGTTCACCATCCTTGTTCACAAGGTACCCGCCTTCACCACGGCAACCCTCGGTTACCAGAGTGCCTGCACCGTAGATGCCGGTCGGGTGGAACTGCCACATTTCCATATCCTGCATGGGGAAGCCGGAACGCATGGCCATTCCAATTCCGTCGCCGGTATTAATAAGGGCATTGGTGGTGGACGCATAAATACGCCCAGCGCCGCCGGTAGCCAGGACAGTCGCCTTGGATTTGATAAATACCACTTCACCATTTTCAATGCAGATGGCTATCAGGCCGACAACATGACCAGCCTGGTTCTTGACCAGGTCAACGGCATACCACTCATTTAGAAACTGGGTGTTGTTCTTCAGATTAGCCTGGTAAAGGGTATGCAGCAGTGCATGGCCGGTCCGGTCGGCGGCAGCACAGGTACGTGCCGCCTGCCCACCCTTGCCATATTCACGGGACTGGCCACCAAAGGGACGCTGGTAAATACGTCCATTCTCATTACGGGAAAAAGGCAGGCCCATATGGTCGAGCTCAAACACGGCCTGGGGGCCTTCCGAACACATGTATTCGATCGCATCCTGGTCGCCGATATAATCGGAACCCTTGACCGTGTCATACATGTGCCAGCGCCAATCATCATCCGGGTCAGTACTGGCAATAGCACAGGTAATGCCTCCCTGGGCAGACACGGTGTGGGAACGGGTCGGAAATACTTTTGATATAACCGCGGTGTTATAACCTGACTGGCTCAACTGCAGCGCAGCACGCAAGCCTGAGCCGCCACCGCCAACGATCAGCCCGTCAAAAGTCATGGTTCTGATATTAGCCACTGCTTACACACTCCATAAAATCATGATGCCCCAGATGAAATAAACCATCGTTATACCGAGGCAGATCACCAGGAACAGAATACGAACAAAGGTGCCCTTCGAGCCGAGCATGCGGGTAGTCAGGTAATCAGTGGCTACCGTCCAGATGCCTACCCAGGCATGAGCACACAGCGCCACCAGCGTGGCAAGACTGAAAATCTTCATGCCCGTATCAGAGAACAGCGCACGCCAGCGGACATAGTCCATTTCCGGGGTGGTAAATATGATTGCCGCGTGGCAAAGCACATACATGAGAATAATAACGGCACTGATGCGCTGCACCAGCCAGTCATAGAGACCGTTACGGCCCAAACTGGTGACATTGGTTACCATAACCACACCCCCAGTGCCACGATCAGTATGGCGCTTATGATAATGACTGCCTGGGCAACCCTGGGGGCAGCTTCCTTGGTTTCACCGAATCCCATATCCATCAGCAGGTGCTTCACGCCGGCTATCATATGATAAGTCAGGGCAGACAGTATGCCCCACACCACAAAAGTCACCAGAGGTGAAGACAGGGTTTCCATGAGCCGGTCAAATTCGCTGGGGCCTGACAGGGACAGGTCGAGCATCCACAGAAGAATGCCAACGCCCACAAAAAGAATGACACCGGAAATACGGTGGGTAATGGAAGTGTAAGCCGCCAGTGGCAACCTGATTGTGCTGATATCGAGATTAACCGGCCGATCATTGTTCGAGGTAGGTTTCACTGCGTCCTCTTTAAAATGCCAGAATAAACATCATTAAAATTTTTTACCTATCAGATTTAAACCTACTGATAAATAAACCTTATCAGTCTTCGCTTGCAGGCGAAAAACGGCGCCTATTATGCCCTATTTAACTACTGCCTTTGAATCTTTTTTCGCATTTTTCTTCAAATATGCACGATTTACTGGATCATAATTTTCTTTAGATTCCCGGACCTTATGCACCTTTTCTGTGCATAACCCATAAAGCCCTTGTGACTTTAGATGAAGCATTTTTTGACTCACCTGTAATTGACAATTTTATTAACAGGGGATAGTGTTGCCCCTCCGTACAACGCGCAGTTACATCGCCGTTCGTCATCGAAAAACAATCTCTTACTAGGAGCATCTATGGCTGAGAAAAAAGCTCAGTTGTCAGTGGACGGCATTGACGAGACCATCGACCTACCCATATACGAAGGCACTACCGGACCGGATGTAGTTGACGTCCGCAGCCTGGTATCCAAAGGAGTTTTCACCTACGACCCCGGCTTTATGTCTACAGCCTCTTGTGAATCGAAGATCACATACATTGACGGGGGCAATGGCGTACTGCTTTACCGCGGCTACCCGATTGAACAACTGGCCGAAAAATCTGACTTCCTTGAATGCTGCTACCTGCTGCTTAATGGCGAATTGCCGACCCCGAAAGAAAAAGATGAATTCGTCTTTAATATTAAGCATCACACCATGGTCCATGACCAATTGACGACAGTGCTGCATGGTTTCCCACGCCATGCCCACCCAATGGCTATCATGATTGGTGCCGTTGGCGCCCTTTCCGCCTTCTATCACAATGATCTGGACATCGATGATACGGAACACCGCGAACTGGCGGCTATTAGGCTGATTGCCAAAATCCCGACCCTCGCGGCCATGTGCTACAAATACTCCATTGGCCAGCCGTTCATGCAACCGCGCAATGACCTGACTTTCTCGGAGAATTTTCTCTACATGATGTTCGGTACCCCTTGCGAGGATTACAAACCCAGCCCGGTTCTGGCTGACGCCATGGACAAGATCTTCCTGCTCCACGCGGACCATGAGCAAAATGCTTCAACTTCCACCGTCCGCCTGGCCGGCTCTACCGGTGCCAATCCCTATGCCTGTATTTCTTCAGGCATTACTGCCCTGTGGGGACCATCTCATGGTGGTGCCAATGAGGCCGTGCTTAAAATGCTTGAGGAGATCGGTGATGTCAGCAACATCCCCAGCTATATCGAGCGGGTCAAGGACAAGAACGATCCCGTCAAGCTGATGGGTTTTGGACACCGTGTGTACAAGAACTTCGATCCACGTGCCCACGTGCTGCGTGATGCCGCCAAGGATGTACTTGAGGAACTTGGCCACGCCAATGATCCGCTGCTGGATATCGCCAAGGAACTGGAAAAAATTGCTCTTGAGGATGACTACTTTATCCAGCGCAACCTCTATCCCAATGTGGACTTCTACTCTGGCATCATTCTGAAAGCCATCGGTATTCCCACCAACCTGTTCACGGTGATTTTTGCCACCGGCAGAACACCAGGCTGGGTTGCCCACTGGCATGAGATGATTTCCAACCCATTCAAGATTGGCCGTCCGCGCCAGCTTTACACCGGTCCGACCCAGAGGGACTATCCGGACAAGTAAGCATCCTCCCTGACTCAAGATCAGGGCATAAAAAAAGGCAGCCTGGGGCTGCCTTTTTTATTGTCGATCTGGTGGTTAAATCGCAACGATCTGCTCGGCCTGGGGGCCTTTCTGACCATCAGTAACGATAAACTCTACCTGCTGACCTTCAGCGAGGGTTTTAAAGCCTTCGCCCTGGATAGCGCTAAAGTGGGCAAATACATCCGGACCGCCTTCCTGGGCGATAAATCCGTAACCTTTAGACTCGTTGAACCATTTAACGGTACCTTTGACTTTCTCTGACATTGTAATTTCCTCTGGAAAAATTTTCTTGATAACGCCTGTTAATTAAGACGAAACCCGCAATCAAAACGTTCTTGATGTGGTGCCTGCGGGACGGAGGAAGTACAAAGTTTCCGCGTAACGAAGGGACGATCTATGACGGTCTTGTTGCTACAATCACATTAGGCAGATTTTCAAGGGAAGTCAATAAAATAGTGGTGTTCCCGCTCATTTTCATATTTTTTTTAAATTTCCTGAATCCAGGAGATTTACAGCGTCGGGTGACCGGTGAGGAAATACTGTATTAAACCGCAGATACAAAAAAGGCAGACTGTTTCCAGTCTGCCTTTTGTGAACAGCGTCAGTTCTTTTTACAGAGCGACGATCTGTTCTGCCTGGGGACCTTTCTGTCCCTGGGTCACGATGAATTCAACACGCTGGCCTTCGACCAGAGTCTTGAAACCGCCACCTTCGATGGCGCTGTAATGGGCAAATACGTCCTTGCCGCTTTCCTGTTCGATAAAGCCGAAGCCTTTGCTTTCGTTGAACCACTTAACGGTTCCAGTAGTTTTTTCTGACATGGAAATTATCCTGTAATCATAAATTAAGAATCGTCTGCCAACATGGCAAGACGGCATAGCACAATAGAGACGTAAATTTGGGACTTACAGGACGAACAAAGTACAGAATTGCTGCGAACGGGAAGAGACAAACTTTGACTTACTTGTAGCTGAACCGCACAGTATAGCGTATGTTCCGGCAAGTCAACGTTTATTTTCAAGGTATTCAAGTATTTTTATGGCAGCAAAAGCCGTTCTTTTTGATTTTGGTAACACCCTGGTCTCCTATTACAGAAAAGAGGAGTTCGACTCTGTTCTTGAACGCTGTATAAAAAATGCAGCGGACTATCTCAAACCCCATGGGTTGTTTTATGAACACGATGTTATTCTGGCCAGCGCCAGGGAATACAACACTGAACGGGAAGACCTGAAAGTCACCCCCATTGAAAACAGGCTTGCCGCCCTGTTCTCATTAACAGCCACCCACCAAAATCTCATGCCAGGCCTGGTTGATGCCTTTATGGCACCCAACCTGGCCGCAGCCAAAGTCTCCGATGGCTGCCGTGAAGCCCTGGAGAATATCAGGGAGAAAAACCTGTATACCGGCATCGTCTCCAACCTGCCCTGGGGAAGCCCACCGGCGCCCTGGACCAACCAGCTGGAAATACTGGGTTTGCTGAAACTCTTTGATGACATCACTTACTGCATGGATGTCGGTTTCAGAAAGCCCCACCCGGCTATTTTTGAAGCCGCCCTTAACAAGGCCGGGGTTTCTGCAGAAGAAGCCATCTTTATCGGTGACGACCCGGTCTGGGATGTGAAAGGAGCCTTGGATGCAGGGATACAGGCCCTGCTTTATGATCCGGAAGAATCTCAGCCTGTCTCAAACGTTCCCATCATTCGGCATATGAGCCAGGTGCTGGACTACTGCTGACTGCCAGGAGTCTAGCGCGTGGTAAACGCGGCTTTCAAAACAGCTTCAGCATCCTTGCGTGCATCTTCCACCACGATGCCTGCCAGATGTTCCTGCTCGATGATGGCAATGACCCGCTTTGCCGCGGCCTGCCTTTCCGGATGTGTCGTAGCCGCTTCCATCTCCTGATGCGCTTCACGCATGCGCTGCAGGGTTTTCTTGCCGCCGCCCCCACGCAGGAAATAAAACGAGAGAATCCAGCAGATAATAATCAAAACAAACAGGTAAAACACACGGCCTCCAGGGATTTTCAATGTGCCTGTAAAAATGCTGCACAAGCATATCAGAATACCGCCCGGGAAAGGATTGATCCCGGTTAAATTTCAGGTCATGAATCTGTGCCGGGCTAGCGGCCAGACATCGCTTCCACAAGTGGCGAATAATCAATGAACCGGGCCAGCTCGTCCCGTGACCGGGGCATCCTGTCTTTCTCTTTTGCCACCCAGGCTTCTTCAGTCTCCAGGACATCAAGCATGTCCGGCACAATCTGCACAGGGAATTCCATCTCGGGCCAGCCCCCGGCAATCTCCTCCTCGCTATAGCTGATCACTTCGGCAATTTGGGGCCAGTAGGGCCCAGGATTTTGCCTGAGTGCTTCAGTGGCCTCAATCAGTGCCCTCAAAAAAGTTACAATAGCGCGACGCTTATCCGGATCCGCCAGGTCACTGGCCCGGGCATGCAGGTTAAATACTTCTCTGTAGACACTGCGATCCTGTAGCACGATGGCATCGTCCCCGAGTTCCTCAATAGCCGAAGCCGGTTCCGGCTCCCAGATGGCGATAACATCTGCCTCACCAGCCAGCATGGCCTGGGACATATAATCCATGGAGGCTTTGACGCCAGCTTCCAGACGGGGAAACGGCACCAGGGTGATATCCTCTTCCGTAAGCCCCACCTCAGCCAGCATGGCCACCAGATAGTAATTGGCGGAAGTGTTGTAGGGCACCATGACTCGTTTTCCCGCCAAGTCTGCCAGCGACCCAATACCTGAGGAACGCTTACCTACCAGGCGATAGAAGCTCTCCGTCACTGTGGCGATGATGCGCAGATCCGGGTTAACCAGGGACTCACGCAATAGCTGGGTTTCGGCATTGGTGGCGATATCCGCTTCCCCGGAGGTAATCCGGGTGATGCCCCCTTCTCCGACGGATATTGCTACAGGATAGAAACTTTGGGCCGCCACCACGACTGGCGACAACTCGATCCAGTAGGAACCTGAGACACGAATCGTGGGCAGGTAAACATCATCCATCGGCTCTGTCATGGCCGATTGTGAATCCCCGAACATCCCCTCTTCTGAAACTGATCCCATGGTTGAGCTGGAATCACCACCGCAGGCCACAAGCAAGGCGGTAAAGACGGCCCCGGTCACCCATTTTATTGATGTTGTATAAAAACCCATTGCAATGTGCCCCGGTAACTCAATTCAATCGGTCGAGCCTACCATGGCAGGGCAACAGCGTCCCGAGGAATATTAATCGCTGAAGTTATTTCACCCTTAGGCACTCTCCCGGAACCATGAACCCGGGCCATTTACGATAATCGGGCATAAAAACCCGCTTCAATGAAGCGGGTTCTTTATGAGACTTACCCAGAGCCGGTCAGCGATCAGTTCTTCACCAGGCAGCTTACTGATTCTCCAAAAACCAGCGCATCAGTATCAGCATTAAAGAGTTCGCCGGTAACCGTGCCATTGATGATGAAACCGGGTTCGATTGCTTCCGCCCCTTCCAGGACATCGTCCGCATCACTGTCAAATTCGATCTCGATTTCATCGCCACTGATGGGCCGGGTTTCTGACTGGATAGTATTGTCACCGGATGTCAGGACCGCGTAGTAGTCTCCGGCAGCCAGGTTCTTGGCTTTTACCTTGGCTTTGGAGCGGGTCTGCTCACCAGCCTCATGACGCACTTCACAGGAGGCAAACAGGTTCACTTCGTCAGCGTCATCACTGTCGTCATCGGCTGACTCATCAGAATCCTCATCATCATCCTCATCAGAATCCTCATCATCAGAATCATCGTCATCGGAGTCATCATCCAAATCATCGTCATCCTCTTCCTCATCATCGTCGTCGATAAAGGTTGCGTAGTTATCCAGTTCAGCACAGGTCGGCCCATCTTCCGGTTCGGCAATGGTCAGCTCATAATTAAAGGATTTTCCGCGGCGAAGCATAACCAGATCAAAATACTTACCGTCAAACTCGCTCCCCGTACCTTCAATCAGGACACAGGGAACAAGCAGCTCGCCATTTTCAAAATCGGCTTTTGCAGTCCCCTTCACTCTATCAGCCATCGCGGCCTGGGACATCATCAGGGTAGCTGCAGATACCACAGCACATAGCGTAAGTTTTTTCATGGTTTTTCCTGTTTCGAATTAACAAATATACAGGTTATTGTGTAGCACATTTGACTGGCACACATTGTTATAGTTCACATTGCGAGTATTTTTTGTTTCTGGTTTGGCCTGCCCTTGCTCAAGCCGGAATAAATCAAATAGCCAGAATCATTTCACCCCGCAGGCCATTAGCCGTTGAGCTAACAGGAATAGTGAGTTTATCCAGGGACAGCTGGTCGCCACGCAACACCAGATCCCGTTCCAAGGATATGGTGTTCTCCCCCCGGCCCTGGTAAGGGTGTTGTGTCCATACCTCGCGCTCGATGACGGGAGGCAGAAACAGCTGGGTAACAAAAGCGCTCCACTGGGCGGCGCCGGGAAACAGCGCACGGACATGAATATGGGCCAGGCGTCCGGAATACCAGCCCGGAAAGATGGTCGTGAATTCCACACGACCGGATTCATCGGCGATCTGGTGTCCGCGCAGAAATGTCGGTCGGTCGCGGGTATCCAGGATTTGACCACCGGGCTTCATGGTGGTGTTATCGATGAATTCGTTAAGCACACCGGAATAAACGCCGTTGGCATCGGCGTGCCAGACATCCACATAGGCACCGGGAATGGGCGTACAATGAAAATCATCCACCACGGTAAAGGCCAGCTGCAGGGGCACACCCTCGCGGTCTTCCCGGATATCGGGACGGTTGAGACTATCCAGAGTATAATAAGGCCCGGCGGTCAAACGCACAGTTGGAGTACAGGTATCCCCGGGCATGGCGACTGCTCCCTGTGCCTGAGTAAAAGGTGATATGGCACTACCAAGCAGCATGCCTCCGGTGGCTCTCACAAAATGACGTCGCTTCATGCTTCCCCCCTATTTTCACATTCCCGGCACGCACATGGATTCCCCATAGACCGCTTTGATTGTATTCTCTTGAACATCATAAAGGTCCTGTTCCGTTGGGGGAAGTCACATGCCATATCATCGTTCACCTGTATTACATCTGTTTCTGGCAATGATACTGACAGTCTTAGCCGGCACCGCCGCAGCCCACCATGGCTTTGGCCGTTTCGACAGGGCCAATGATTCCGTGTTCACGGGCACCATCACCGGCATCGATTTCGTTAACCCCCATGCCTATCTCTACTTTGACTCCACGGATACCGGTGAATTGGTGTCCATGCGCTGCGAAATGCGCGCCGCTACCCTCCTGCGCCGTTCCGGCTGGTCCCGGGACATGTTTGTTACCGGGGCGCCAGTGACCATTTACGGCTACAAGCACCGGACTGATCCGGGCTCCTGCTACCTGGAAGATATCACCATCGGTGATATGCAAGAGCTGAACCGCAATGACCAGCTGGAATTTGAACAGGTCGATACCAGTAACCGCCCCATGCGCCTGCCCAGTGGGGAACCCAATATTGCCGGGGACTGGGCTCAGGAACAGTATGTAATTGCACGCCCGCCGTCCGGAGAAGGCGTTGGCCTGGTGCCCAAGAGCATGAAGGCCGGCATCGAAGCCGGCACCCTGTCCGTCGACAACATCCCCGATGCTGGCTGGGGACCCCCTCCAGTTGCCCTGACCGAGAGAGGCCAGCGGGAAGCCGACGCCTTTGAAATGTGGTCCGTGGCAGACAACCCGCGCCTGCGCTGCGAACCCACCTCCATTATTTTCGACTGGGTCCATGACGGCCCGGTGAACCGAATCACACAGGATGATGAACGTATTCATATCCAGTACGGGCTTTATCACTATGAGCGGGTGATTCACATGAATTTGGATGAACACCCGCCCGAGCTTGAACCATCCTATTCAGGGCATTCCATTGGCCGCTGGGAAAACGATGTACTCGTCGTGGACACGATGGGGTTCAAACCCGGCGTGATTGCCCCGCCCGTGAAACATTCTGAATTGCTGCATGTAACCGAACGCTTTTATCTGGAAGAAGATCCACTGCGGCTGGTACGCGAGTATGTGGCCACGGACCCGGTCTATTTTGCCGAGCCCTATGTGCGAAGTGATGTCTTACTGGTAGCCGATGTGCCCTTTGAGGATCATGGCTGTGAGGAGCTGACATTCGAGTTTCTGAACGCTCAGGGGCAGCAGGGGCAGTGACACCCACGATTCAGCAGCCTCTCGTAAGAGGCCTTTTGATTTCCCGCCACACCAACCAGCAGGGGCTGGAAGAGACAGTCTGGACTACAGCCACGGCCTACTCTGCCTCCTGCGGCTTATGACCATGCTCGGCTTCGTAATGTTCTATGTACCAGGCAGGCAGCTCTTCATTTCCGCAATGAGTCTGACCTGTGTTTCTTCATAAGGAAAGGCCGGCATCAGGCCAAACCTTCTTATGGCCCCCGGCATCAGGGATTTACCTTCCTCGGGGTTGGCTACCCAATCCACGATATATTCCACAAAGCGGTCCTTTTCCTGGTGCACGGATTTCACGTGATCAACGACACCAAAGTAAGGTGGAGCGACCCTGGGCATTACTGAGGCGCCATGACAGGTGCCACAATAGGTATTGAACAGGTCCTTGCCATTAGGCTCGGCAAATGAGGGGCTGGTCGCAGCAAACAGCATACAGGTCCCCACGGTCTTCAGGATATTGTTCATCTCTCAAATCCTTGGTGATAATCAAAACGTCTGGCATGTATCACTCTGCAAACCAGCTCATGGTTGATTGTATGCCCAAAGGATACCTGGGGTATTTGATCTGCATTATGTGTTTTGGGTTTTGGGTTTTGGGTTTTGGGTTCTGAGTTTTGTGGGACAAAAGGCCTTGGCTTTTTTCCCGCGCAATCGCCACTTTATTCCGGTGAAACGATATGTCCGCTATGGGTGGTAAATTCATCAAGAATCAAAAGTGTGCGTGCATCAGGTTCCCCTCTATAAAACTTCTTCAAGGCTTCCGTGAAGGGAGTTTTATCGCTGGCCACCTTCTCAAACAATGTCACGCAGGAGCGAAATTTCAAGGTATCGGTATAACCGAATATCTGCTCCGCCGTGAGATGAGCATGGCCATTGACTGTTTTGGTACATTGAACAAGTCATGGACCCAGTACCGGATGATACAGATAGGCGATTGCCTCGTCCTTGCTCTGGATAGCATAGAGTTCAGCAGTAGCACTTCGCCCCAGCCCCTGAATCTGTGGAAAGATGCACCACATCCAGTGCGTGAGTTTTTTGCCGTCGGAAAGCTCGCGCAGAACAGTGTCGATGTTATCGCCCTGGGCAGAAAGGAAACGTTGAAGGTTATGGGAATTGGGCATATTGGAGTGTTCGGTTATGGAAGGTGGAATGTGGTGGTAACCACCATAGCTGCACTTCAGGACACAGTTTCAGACTTAGCATGAGGGTTTGCACCAGAATGTAGATAACATTTTATACTGCTTATACTGCGCATGCTCACATGCGCATAAGGGTACATATAAAATAAATCTCTTAACACCTTAAAAACCAATCAAATTTCAAAAATATTCTTCTGCATGTGTATGCATGCTTACATGCAGATTTTCATTTTTTGGTGGGGAATAAAGCCTGGAGTTCCCTGGCGTTGCGATTCTATCCATATAACAAAGTAAGGGCTTTGCTGGGTATTTGAGTGTCACATGTAAAATAAGAAAGGAACAGTACAAAAGATAACAAAATCAGTTGGGCAAGACTAAACTTGATCAGAGAGTTCAATAACTAAAACGCATGATTCTCTGATGAGTTTTATCGAAGCTGCATAGTTTGCGTCCCGGGGATTACTGCGCAATCCTCCTGGGGGCTTGATGAATCACTACCGTAATTCACCGACTCGTCAGCTCTGCTGACGTGGTCGGCACACTGAAAAGCGCGCGTCTGCGGCGGCAGTTTTCCTTCGCAAAAGGACAACTGAGCCTGTTGAACCCGGGGCTTCGAAACGAATTCCCGTAGGGGTTTGATAAATCGCTACCGCGATTTACCCTCTGGCCAGCACCCTGGCCAGTAGGGCGCGCTAGAAAGCGCGCGTCTGCGGCGACAAGCGACTTTCTTCGAAAGGTCGCTTGAGCCTTTCGAACCCAAGGGGTTCTGCAACCCCGCGTGGACCCATAAAAAAACCCCCGCACCGCAAGGTGCGAGGGTTTCTTTTATGGCGTCCCCTAGGGGTTTCGAACCCCTGTTGCCGGGATGAAAACCCGGTGTCCTAGGCCTCTAGACGAAGGGGACTAAAACTGAGTTTCTCTTGCAAGGAATCCTGTAAAGAGAAGTTTGAGTGGTGGAGCCAAGGAGGATCGAACTCCTGACCTCAACGCTGCCAGCGTTGCGCTCTCCCAGCTGAGCTATGGCCCCGCTTTTCACTCAAAAATGCCGTCAAATAAGTCCAGCTTTTGAGGGCATCTGCTGTCACGGAACAGCAAAGACGCGCATTCTAGGGAGTACCCTGAGTCCTGTCAAGAACTTTAATGATTACGGGCGCTTGAGGGCATTTCTTCAGATTTGGGGATGCCCTTATGCCCTCATCCAGACCTCTTGCATCCTGTCTCCTGCATCCTGAATCGGGGTCTTATATATCAATTCCCCTAAATTCACTTTCCAGCTTCTTCTGGCCCTTTTTCGATACGCCACCGAGCACCTCTATGCCGTGGCGCAGTCTTGCCCTGGTCATGTCCTTGCCGATGACAGCAATGGAGTCGATCACCGAAGTGGAAACATCGGTGCCGGCAATGGCGATGAAAACAGGGAACAGGAAGTCCCGGATCTTGATATCCATCTGCTCGGCCAGGCTCATCAACAGACCTTCCACTCGGTCCCTGTGCCATTCCGGCAGGTTTTCCATGGCCCAGGCAATGAACTGGAGGATTTTCTTTGCTGTTTCCAGATCCACTTTCTTGTGCTCGAAGTCTGCTTCCGTGATTTTCGGCAGACCGCTGATGAAAAAGCCGGCCAGTGGCGCTACGTCACTGAAACGTTCCACTCGCTGCTTGATGAGGGGAACGATCTGGTGCATGACGGCGGGGTCGAAGGCCCACTCACCAAACCGCTGGATGAATTCCTCATCAGAGATTTTTTCACGCAGATAGCGGCCATTGAGCCAATCCAGCTTCTCGGTATCGAACACGGGGCCGCCGAGGTGCACGCGGTTGATATCGAAGTGTTCTACCATTTCCTGCACGCTGAAGATTTCCTCGGCCTGCTCCCCTTCCCCGTGAGGCATGGTCCAACCCATCATCCCCAGGAAGTTCACCACCGCTTCCGGCAGGTAACCCATCTTCTGGTAGTAGCCGATGGAGGTAGGATTCTTGCGCTTGGAAAGCTTGCTCTTGTCCGCGTTGCGCAGCAGCGGCATGTGGACAAAGACGGGCGCTTCCCAGCCAAAGTATTCATACAGTTTCAGGTGTTTCGGGGCGGAAGTGATCCACTCTTCCCCGCGGATAACATGGGTGATGCCCATCAGGTGATCATCCACTACGTTTGCCAGGTGGTAGGTGGGCATACCGTCGGATTTCATCAGTACCTGCATGTCGATCTGCTGCCAGTCGATTTCAATATCCCCACGCAGCATGTCTTTGACGGTGCACTTGCCTTCCCGCGGCAGGGTCATGCGAATCACATGTTCTTCCTTCGCCGCCAGTCGAGCGGCCACCTCTTCCTTTGACAGGTGCAGGCAGTGGCCGTCATAGCCCGGTTGCTGCTTGTTGGCCTGCTGCTCCTTCCTCAGGGCATCCAGGCGTTCACTGGTACAGAAGCAGGGAAAGGCATGGCCACTGTCGACAAGCCTATGCACATGTTCCTGGTAGATATGGCCACGTTCACTCTGGCGATAGGGTCCATGAGGACCACCCTTGTCGGGTCCTTCGTCCCAGTCCAGATGCAGCCAGCGCAGGGCATCGAAAATATCCTGCTCGGATTGGGTGGTGCTGCGCGCCTGGTCGGTATCCTCGATACGCAGGATGAACTTGCCTCCATTGGCACGGGCAAAACACAGATTGAACAGCGCAATATAGGCCGTCCCGACATGAGGATCGCCCGTGGGAGACGGTGCGATACGGGTTCTGACTTTAGTCATGGGAATGGTGATAACTCTCGGAATTAAAGTGCGCGGATTATAACGATTCGTGGGCTGGACCGCGAATCCCAATACAAGTGACAGGAGACAGGATGCATGAGGAACTTTTCAGGGACAGGCAAAGAGTTAGGCATTGTTTGCAGCATCGTATTCGGGAAAAAGAAATTGTTCCTGAAGACGACTTTTTGTCTCCTGAATCCTGCCTCTTTCATCCGGGAGGGGGATAGCCCGTTGTTACACCCGTGGTTTCTGCCTCAACTGCTTCTTCATGCCCTTCTGGGTCTTCCTGTCCAGGCGTTTCTGTACCGCCGTTTTACCCGGTTTGGTGGGAATGCGTTTGCGCGGCACATGCAGGGCCTGGCGGATCATCAGCTTGAGTCTGTGTATGGACTCTTCCTTGTTGCGATGCTGGCTGCGCTCGTCCTGGGCCTTGATGACAATCACACCGTCCTTGCTGATGCGGTGGTCATTCTGGCGCAACAAGCGCTGCTTGACGTCCCGTGGCAGGGATGAGGCATGGATATCAAAGCGCAGCTGGATCGCGGTGGCCGTCTTGTTCACATGCTGGCCACCCGGACCCTGGGACAGCGTGGCCTGGAAATCCACTTCGTGGTCGCCAAGGCGGATGTCGGGACTGATGAAGATCATGGTTTCAATAATACATGGCTCAAGGCTAAAAACTGAAAACACTGAGCCTTTATGTCGTTATGCCCTGTGTCATGACAAGTGCTCATGCATGAAGCGTTTCAGCTGCGGTCCCAGCAGGTCCCCTTCCAGTCCGAGGTAAAGAGCCACGGACAAATGGTTTTGGCCCAGCATATGGACAAACCAGGGCAGGTCTCCATGTTTTTCCTGCCAGGCATAGAGAAACTTCAGGGTCTGCGCATGAAAAGCCGGTGGATCAAATTCTGCCATGGTTACCAGCAGGGGAATATCCACTTCGAGCATGCCTTCCAGAGAAGAGCGCTGGTGATAGAGGGTTTCATCTGGGCCGACATAGGCCAGTTCCTTTTCCGTGGTTGGCATCGTCACGTAGTCATAAACGGCCGAAAGCAGCACGGCCCCTTTCAGGCCATGTGGTTTACCGTTACGGACATCGGGATGGGCCAGATAGCAGGCCGTATGGGCACCACCGGCAGACTGCCCCATGAGGATGATATTGTTGGCATCCAGACCGTGGGAATGACCGTTGGCATGAATCCATGCCACGGCCTGGTGAATATCCTCGCTACCCGCGGGCCAGGGATGGTCCGGTGCCAGGCGATAGGTCATGTTAACCCCGGCAAAGCCGTTTTTCACGGCCCATGCTGGAATATTGGAGTAAAAGGGACTGCCTTCGCTGTGCTTGTCCCCGGCGATGAACCCGCCACCATGAACAAAGAGCAGGACCGGTTTGAGGTGTGACTCCCCTGCTTTGGTGAAGACATCCAGGCGATGACGATCATGTTCGCCGTAGTGGATATCACGCACCACGTCGACTCCATCGAGCATGTCGGCAGGCAAAAGGGGCTCTATAACTGCGCGCGTGCCGCCAAGGGCTTCCAGGCTCAGTTCACGACCCAGTGCCTCGATCTGTTTTGCGTATTCTGAAAAATTCATGGTATTCCCTGTATTACGATTAATGAGTGTTTCGTGATGCTGTTCTGCGACGGCTAACTTTAATTATTTTTTTCCTTGTATCCTTTGATCACTTTTTCGTGTTTATCCCGTCATCCCCGCCAGCCTCTCAAGCTCTTCCCCATCGACCCGGTATATACGCCAGTCCGACATCTCCCTGGCACCCAGAGCTTTATAGAACTCAATACTGGGGGTATTCCATTCAAGCACGCTCCATTCAAAACGACCGCAATTGTTAGCCACGGCGATCCCGGCGATATGAATGAGCAGCGCCTTGCCGGCACCCCTGCCACGATATTCCGGCGACACGTAAAGGTCCTCCAGGTAAATGCCGTACTGCCCGCGCCAGGTAGAGTAGTTATAGAAGTAGATCGCAAAACCGACAGCTTTCCCGTCCATGTCACAAATCAGGCAGTGCGCTTTGGGCTGATCACAGAAAATGGTCTCGGCCACCATCTGCGCGGTGGTTTCCACTTCGTGGGCCAGCTTTTCATAAACGGCAAGTTCATGGATGAAATGAAGAATGGCGGGTATATCGTCAGGATTGGCTTCACGAATAACAGGCTGGGACATACAGCTTCTCGGTCAGTAAGTGTTACTCTGGTCAGAGCGGTTTCTCTTCCATCAGGCCAAGCAGGTTACCGTCAGGGTCCCGAATAAAGCCTATCCATAATTCATGGTCTTCCATCTTTGCAGCCATTCCTGGTGTTCTTTCAATATCCACCTGCAGACTGGCCAGCTCCTCAAAGATATCCTCTATGCCGGAAATCCTGTAATAAATGACTGATGTCCTGTGATCTTCCTCTGGACCCTGCAGCGTTGTCAGCATCAGTCGCACGCCGCCGCAATTGAAAAACGCCATGTTGGGCGGTACATCAAACAGTTTTTCCAGCTTCAGGATTTTCTCGTAGAAATATACGGATTTTTCCAGGTCGGCAATGGCTATGGCAATCTGGCCAATACCACTGATGTTCATTAAATCTGACATGGGATTTATCCTCCGCATCGGAAAGACCCTTGATGATTATAGGGAAGCAGAAAAAACCGTTAAAGGGGTAATAATCCATACAAGCATAAAGGGATAAAAGGTAACCCGGCAAAACGTGAACATCGCCTGTCTACTAAAAATGCCAGGAAGGTTATTCAGGATTTGAGAGTTTCCGTCGGCATACAGGCTTCGGCCTCTGCCGACCTACAATGCAGAATCGTCTTGTTTCCTGAACTGTCTGCCTTGTATCCCTGTACCCTCTTTTTTAGCTGAACGGCCTGCCTTTTATCCTTTTATCCTTATAAATCCTTTCCCGAATCCCAGCTCAACCTGTCATGAAGCTTCACCACGTCACCCACAATAATCAGTGTGGGTGCCTGCACCTCTTGCCCAGCGATAATATCCGGCAAAGTCGCCAGTGTTCCGGTAAAGACCCGCTGATTGGGAGTGGTACCCTGTTGGATAAGAGCAATCGGGGTATCGGCAGACATCCCGTGCGCCACCAGTTCCTCGCATATTATGGGCAGACTGATCAGTCCCATGTAGAAAACAAGGGTCTGTCCGTCTTTTACGAGGTTATCCCAGTCAAGATCACAGGTATCGTTTTTCAGGTGGCCGGTTACAAAGCGCACCGACTGGGAGTAGTCGCGGTGTGTCAGGGGAATGCCGGCATAGGCCGCACAACCGGAAGCCGCCGTAATGCCCGGCACGACCTGGAAAGGAATACCGGCATCAGCCAGTTCCGCGATCTCTTCGCCTCCACGACCAAAAATAAAAGGATCTCCCCCTTTCAGCCGCAACACCCGTTTGCCCTGACGGGCCAATTCCACCAGCAACCGGCTGATATCCTGCTGAGGCATAGTGTGGTTCTTTCGCTGTTTGCCCACATGAATCTTTTCGGCATCCTGCCGGGTCATGTTCATGATCTCGGGTGAAACCAGGCGATCATAAAGCACCACATCGGCCTGCTGCATCAAACGCAGGGCACGGAATGTCAGCAGGTCAGGATCCCCGGGGCCAGCGCCCACCAGATACACTTCTCCTGACGTTGACAGTGCATCCACATTCACCAGGGCCGTATCCAGCAGCTGTTTCGCCGCGTCGGCTTTGCCTGCCATCATCTGCTCGGCTACTGGCCCGCCCAGCATCTTTTCCCAGAAACGCATGCGTACAGACATGTCCGGTATCACTTGCTTGACCTTTTCCCGGTAACCGCCCAGGAAACCTGCCAGCCGGCCATAACCGGAAGGGATAAAGGTTTCCAGGCGCGAGCGCAGCAGGCGGGCCAACATGGGCGATTGACCGCTGGAAGACACCGCCACCACAAGGGGAGAACGGTCTACGATGGAAGGAAAAATAAAATCACAAAGATCCGGATTATCCACCACATTCACCGGCAGGTGCCGACTGTTAGCTTCCCGGTAGACATCCTGGTTCACTGCTTCATCGTTGGTGGCAGCCACCACGATTTTTACACCAAACAGGTCCTCGTGACCAAATGACCTCTGGATGACTTCATGATCTTCCCCGGACAGGGCTTTTTTCAGGGCAGGATCTATACGCTCCGCGACCAGGCGGATATGCGCTCCGGCGCGCATCAGCATGGTGACCTTGCGCAGGGCAATCTGCCCGCCTCCAACCACCAGGGCTTTTTGCCCGGTAATTCGTAGGAAAATGGGCAGATATTGCATCAGCTTACTTGTTCAGGATGGAGGTAATACCACCCATGTATGGCTGCAGGGCATCAGGTACCGACACACTTCCGTCCTCGTTCTGGTAGTTTTCCAGCACGGCAATAAGGGTGCGTCCCACGGCCAGGCCGGAGCCATTGATGGTGTGCAGCAGTTCGGGTTTACCCGTTTCAGGATTACGGAAACGGGCCTGCATACGACGAGCCTGGAAATCCCCGAAGTTGGAACAGGATGAAATTTCTCGATAGGTGTCCTGCCCGGGGAGCCAGACCTCAATGTCATAGGTGATTTCCGCAGAAAAGCCCAGATCACCGCCACATAGGATGACGACACGATAAGGCAGGCCAAGTTTTCGCAGGATTTTCTCCGCATGCCCTGTAAGGTCTTCATGGGCCTGTTTGGAGTCTTCCGGCCTCACCAGTTGAACCAGCTCCACTTTCTCGAACTGGTGCTGGCGAATCATTCCGCGGGTGTCCTTGCCATAGCTGCCGGCCTCGCTGCGAAAACACAGGGAATGACAGGCAAAACGCAGTGGCAGTTCTTCCGGGCTGAGTATGTCGTTACGCACAAAATTCGTCACCGGCACTTCAGCTGTGGGAATCAGGTAGAAACCACGCTCATCAGTGAGTTTGAACAGGTCCTCACCGAACTTCGGCAGCTGTCCTGTGCCGTAGGCGGAATCTGCATTCACGATGTTCGGGACATTGACTTCCAGGTAGCCGTGTTCGGTCGTATGGGTATCAAGCATCAGCTGGACAATGGCTCGGTGCAGCCGGGCTATCTCCCCTTTCATGATGACAAAACGGGACCCGGTAATCTTAGTGGCGGTTTCAAAATCCAGCCCGCCCATCTGTTCTCCCAGGGCCACATGATCCTTGGGTTCGAAATCGAATTGACGTGGCTCGCCCCACTGACGGATTTCCACGTTGTCCTCTTCATCAGCTCCCGCAGGGACACGTTCATCCGTTACGTTGGGTATACCGTGCAGAATTTCTTCCAGTTCAGAAGCCACGGTATCCAGTGCTTCTTTCTTTTCTTCCAGTTGCCCTTTCAGGCTCTCCACTTCCGCCAGCAGCGGCGCAATATCTTCACCGGCTGCCTTGGCCTTGCCGATATTTCTGGATTTTGTATTACGCTCGTTCTGCAGGTTTTCAGTATCTACCTGCAGTGTCTTGCGTTTAGCTTCCAGGGCCTTGAACGCATCCACGTCCAGGGTATAGCCCTTCTTTACCAGCAGTTCAGCAACGGTTTCGGGTTCCGTACGTACCCACTTCGGATCTAGCATTTTGTTTCCAGTTGTTTTTACAGCGATTAAAAAATGAGTTTTGCCAGGGACAGGCCAAGCCAGGCGGCAATTATACAGACCACAACGCTCGACAGCACATAGATTATTGCACTGGAAAACTGTCCCTGTTCGATCAGGCCAACCACGTCCATGGAAAACGTCGAAAAAGTCGTGAAGGCACCCAGGAAACCGACGGTGACAATCGCCCGCCAGTAAGGACCCATGTCCATGCGTTCGGTGATGAGTATGAAGGCAATACCGATCAGGAAAGAGCCGAGGATATTCACCGTCAGCGTAGCCCAGGGAAAGCGATTGTCCAGATGGGCATAATTGTTGTACACCCAGTAACGGGACATGGCGCCGAGAGCACCGCCAAAGGCAACTGCGAGATAGGTCATTGGGCGTAAGAATTCCCTGTGATTTTTTGAAGGGAAGGATGCAGGATGCAGGAGGCAGGATGCAAGAGGAATCTCTCAATTTCAGGTTTGGGTTCGATCATGGATCTTTTTTATCAAGGAGTAATACGCGTCGGCATATGGCCAGAGGCCTTTACCGACCTACGGCTTACGTTGTTTGTCATATGAAAGCTCTTCGTTCCTTTGCCAATGTAACAGGAAGCTGTAGTGTCTGCTTTCATCATAGCGAATTCCAGCTGGAATAAAAAAGGTTAGCTTAACGTTCAGTTTTCTTCCTGCCTCCTGCCTCCTGCCTCCTGCCTCCTGCCTCCTGTGCCCTGCATCCGTTTTACCCGTAACGCTTATCCCCTGCCTGGGCATCCAGACTCCGCAGGTATTCCAGCTTCTCCTTCACCTTCTGCTCCATGCCCCGATCCGTGGGTTGGTAGAACTGCTCATCCTTTAATACTTCCGGAAAATAGTTTTCCCCGGCGGCGTAGGCACCCGGTTCATCGTGGGCATAACGATATTCCCTGCCGTAATCCAGGTCTTTCATCAAATCGGTGGGGGCATTACGCACATGCATGGGAACATCATAATCCGGGGTCGCCTTGACCGTATCCATGGCCTGGTTAAAGGCGGTATATACCGCATTACTTTTGGGGGCACAGGCCAGGAAGACTAGGGCCTGGGCAATGGCCAACTCCCCTTCCGGGCTACCCAGGCGCTGCTGTACATCCCAGGCATTGAGGGCGAGCTGGAGGGCCCGGGGATCAGCGTTGCCTATATCTTCAGATGCCATACGGACGACCCGTCGGGCAATGTACAGCGGATCGCAGCCACCATCGAGCATACGGCAAAGCCAGTACAGGGCAGCATCCGGCGATGAGCCGCGTACAGCCTTGTGCAGCACGGAAATCTGTTCGTAAAAGGAATCACCACCCTTGTCAAAGCGCTTGGCATTGCCCTGTATTACCTGGGCCAGGGAGTCATGGGAAAGCACCAGTTGCTGCTCGCCCTCTTCATTTTCCTGTTCATCAAACAGGTCTAGCGCTACTTCCAGCAGATTCAGCACACGCCGGGCATCACCATCTGCTGCGGCGGTGATCAGGGACTTCTGTTTATCATCCAGGGCGAGAGGCATTTGCCCCAGTCCGCGTTCACGGTCAGACAGCGCCTGCTCCAGAATGGCGCGCAGGGCATCATCCGCCAGGCTTTTTAAGACATAGACCCGGGCCCGGGAGAGCAAGGCATTGTTTAGTTCAAAGGACGGATTTTCTGTGGTAGCTCCGATGAAAATCACCGTGCCATCCTCGATATGGGGCAGAAAGGCATCCTGCTGGGACTTGTTGAAGCGATGAACCTCATCCACAAAAAGGATGGTTTTGCGGCCACGCATATCCCGCTCTTCTTTCGCACGGGTAATGGCTTCACGGATCTCCTTCACGCCGGACAATACAGCAGATACCGTTTCCAGGTGGGCATCACAGGCGCTGGCAATAATTCTTGCCAGGGTGGTTTTGCCGGTACCCGGTGGTCCCCACAGGATCATGGAATGCGGAATACCCGAGCTCACGGCCTCATAAAGAGGCTTGCCCTTGGCAATGATGTGATCCTGACCGGCAAACTCATCCAGAGTTCGCGGGCGCATGCGGGCTGCCAGGGGTTGATATCCGTCGGTGTTTTGTTGAAACAGGGAAAGTGTCACCGGCTGGCCTGCTCAGGGATCGGTATTATCCATGACCTCCACGCCGTCCGGGATGGAAAAAATGAACGCCGCCTCATCAATGGCCGCATTCATGGTCATGTCGGAAAAACTGAGACTGGTTTTCTGGCCAAGACTATCCTCAAACTGCATCTCTTCCAGTGTCGTGCCGGCGAAGGTCAGGCTCAGCCGTTCAAACAGGCTGTCCGGTGCCTTGGGATGGAGAATGAAGCGCTGTCGCATGCCATCGCCCATGTCTGATGCCGATATGGTGTAGGAATCTGCAATAGCCTGGGCATCACCATTCAACAGCAGCACAGGCGTACGACTTAGATCATTACTGAATGTCTCGATAGTGACCTGCTCAAGATCCGGTTCATAACGCCAGATATACTCTCCGTTGGTGGTCATCAGCTCCTCATAGGGGCTGAGAATCTGCCAGGAGAAATGATCCGGTTTGCTCAGCTTTAACCTGGCCTGGAAAACCTGGACCTCACGACCATTCTGGTCCAGGGTGAGCTGCTCTACCCCGGCCTCTAGCGTGTGCATATCCTGCAGGATGGCCGACAGGCGCTGTGCTACTTCAAGATCAGCGGTAAGCCCCGACGGTTGCTGGCCAAACAGAAGACCCGGCGCCAGCAGCAGGCAAGCCAATATCAGTTGAATTCGTATCATAGTGTCAGGTTAGACAGCAGAAATTAAAAATAATTTACTTTAGATAAATTATCCAACTCATTGAAATAATTGCTTAATCTTTTGGTGGGGGTGGCGCAATGACTTCCCGATTACCGTTAGCCCCCATTTCGGAAACCACACCGGCCATTTCCATGGATTCAATCATGCGTGCTGCCCTGTTGTAGCCGATTCTGAGCTTGCGTTGTACAGCCGAGATGGATGCCTTGCGTGATTCCGTGACAAAACGCACTGCTTCATCGTACAAGGCATCGGCTTCTTCGCCATCATCGCCACCTTCGGATGGTACAAGCCCGGGAACGCCGTCACCGGAGGAGTCCGAGGTGATACTTTCGATATAGTTTGGCTCACCCCGCTGTTTCCACTCCGCGACCACGCGATGTACTTCATCGTCAGACACAAAGGCACCATGGACACGCTGGGCCTGTCCACCACCGGGAGGCAGGAACAACATGTCACCATGCCCCAGCAACTGCTCGGCACCGCCCTCCCCGAGGATTGTCCGTGAGTCCACCTTGCTCTGTACCATGAAGGAAATTCGGGTAGGAATATTGGCCTTGATGAGACCAGTCAACACGTCCACCGAGGGACGTTGGGTGGCCAGGATCAAATGAATACCGGCTGCCCTGGCTTTCTGGGCGATACGGGCAATCAGTTCTTCCACCTTCTTGCCAACGACCATCATCATATCCGCCAGCTCATCCACGATGACGACGATCTGCGGCAACTCTTCAAGATCTTCAGGCACCTGGTCTTCTTCGGGTACATCAATCAGGGGGTCCGGCTTCCAGAGTGGATCTGGTATGGGATTACCCGCCTTGGCCGCATCGGAGACTTTCTTGTTGAAACCGGCCAGGTTCCTGACACCCATAGCGGACATGAGTTTGTAGCGACGTTCCATTTCAGCCACGCTCCAGCGCAATCCGTTGGCAGCATCCTTCATATCCGTGATTACCGGGGTCAGAAGATGCGGAATACCATCATAAACAGACAATTCCAGCATTTTCGGGTCAATCATGATCAGCCGCACATCCTTGGGAGACGACTTGAACAGGATCGACAGAATCATGGCATTGATCCCCACGGATTTACCCGAGCCGGTAGTACCCGCCACCAGCAAATGCGGCATCTTGGCCAGGTCGACTACCACCGGATTGCCACCAATATCATGACCAAGGGCCACGCTGATCGGAGACCTGGCATTATCAAACTCTGCCGAGGAGAGCACGTTGCCCAGGTGAATCATTTCCTTGGTTTCATTGGGAATCTCTATACCGATAACCGTTTTGCCGGAAATAACTTCCACAACACGCACACTGGATACCGCCAGGGAGCGGGCCAGGTCCTTCACCAGGTTAGTGATACGACTGACTTTGACGCCAGGTGCGGGCTGTACTTCGAAACGGGTAATCACCGGCCCCGGATTGATGGCTTCCACCTCAATCTCGATACCAAAATCACGCAGCTTGATTTCCAGCAGTTTGGACATGGCTTCCAGGGCTTCCTTGGAATACCCTACATCCGGATTGTTTTCCCATTCATCCAACAGGGAAATCGGGGGCAATTCCCCCACTGAGGCGGTTTCGAATAGCTTGCCCTGCTTCTCTTTCTGAACACGCTTGCTTGGCTCTTTCGGCGGCTTACGTACCGGGGCGATTTCGATAGGCTTCTTGCGTTTCTTCTCTTTCTCGACGAAATGGTCCAGGGATTCCTTGCGCTGGCGCACAATACGCTCGGTTTCGGCCTTTTCCCGACGGGACTCTTTCCAGTGACTCCAGCGCTCAACCAGATACAACCAGCTGTTGATACAGAGCCTGCCGGTGCCATCTACAACCGCAAGCCAGGAAATACCCGTGGCCAGGGTCAGGCCCAGTATCAACATGGTCAGGAATACCAAGGTGGTACCGGTCAGATCGAATGACGGCATGGCCATGCTGGTGATAGCGCTGCCCAGCAGTCCCCCGGCGGAATTCATGAGTGAGGTCTTGAAATGGATTGTGGCTAGCGTAGCCGCACCGATCATGGTCAGGATAACGCCTACGGCCCTGAGGCCAAACAGCTCCCATGACCAGGGACTCACTTCCTTGCGATGACGAAAGATCACCAGTGCCCGGTAGAACAATAAAACAGGCAGTAAGTAGGCCAGGTAGCCAAACAGAAGCAACAGAACATCGGAGAGCCAGGCACCGCTCTTGCCCACGGCATTGTCCACGCTACCACCATTACCGGTGCGCGACCAGCCAGGATCCTGCGGTGAATAGGTGCTGATGGCCAGGAACAGGTACAAGCCCAGGGCAAGCAGGAAAATCATTACCCCTTCCTTGAAGAAAAGGGCTTTGAGATTAACCGCATGCTCTTCAGCCGGATCTGCCTTTGCACCTTTGGCATTCCTAGCGCTTTTCTTGCCTGCTTTTGCTGCTGGTTTAGCCACTGTTCTCAGCCATGCTTCCCGTTTTCCGGAATAACGAATAATCACATTACCGGACTATTAAATGAATAACATCGCATTTTACCCTATTACATGAAAAAGTGTGACACTCTTTGTATGGGGTACACTTTCAATATCTTGGGGCATTTCACGTCATTGTTACCCATATAGGCTGAATGAGGACTGATTTTCGCTTTTTCTCAACGGCTTTTTTCAATAACATAGGCGTCCTTGAAAAACCCGCCATTAACCCTACCCCGGAATGGCGCCCTGACAACCTTTTCAACCAGGAACATGACTCCATGAGCGACACCCAACATCACCGTCTGATCATCCTTGGATCCGGTCCTGCAGGCTACACTGCCGCAGTCTATGCTGCCCGGGCCAACCTGAGCCCTGTCGTTATTACCGGCATGCAGCAAGGTGGCCAGCTAACCACCACTACTGACGTGGATAACTGGCCCGGAGATGCCGAGGGTGTTCAGGGACCAGACCTTATGGAGAGGATGAAAAGTCATGCGGAACGCTTTGAAACTGAAGTGATTTTTGATCATATAGATAAGACTGATTTGACCCAGCGCCCCTTCAGACTGATTGGCAGCATCGGGGAGTACACCTGCGATGCCCTTATCATTGCCACCGGCGCATCAGCCCAGTACCTGGGGCTGGAATCCGAGGAAAAATACATGGGAAGCGGCGTGAGTGCCTGTGCTACCTGTGACGGCTTTTTCTACAAGGGTCAGAAAGTAGCAGTCATTGGCGGAGGAAACACCGCCGTGGAAGAAGCGCTGTATTTGTCCAACATTGCTAGTGAGGTGGTTCTGGTTCATCGCCGGGACAGCCTTAGAGCCGAGAAGATTCTGCAGGACAAGCTTTTCGAGAAGGCCGAGAACGGCAACATCACCCTGGAGTGGAACCATATCCTGGACGAAGTCCTGGGAACCGATGGTGAAGTCAGCGGGATGCGTATCCGCAGCACACAGGATGACAGTACCCGGAAAATCGATCTCAGTGCCGTGTTCATCGCCGTAGGACACAAGCCAAATACCGATATTTTTGATGGACAACTGGATATGGAAGGCGGTTATATTCAGATCCAGACCGGCACCACGGGCAATGCGACCCAGACCAGCATCCCCGGTGTTTTTGCCGCGGGGGATGTGGCTGACCACATCTATCGCCAGGCCGTCACTTCCGCCGGATTTGGCTGCATGGCTGCGCTGGATGCCGAACGATTCCTGGATTCGCTGGAGTAAACCCGCCGTTGTCTTCCCTGCCATGGCTGAATGACGAGGATTTCGAATTTCCGGCCCCCTACCTGGCCCTGACTGAGCCTAATGGGCTACTCGCCGCTGGTGGCAACCTGGCCCCGTCAACATTGATAGCCGCCTACAGCAAGGGTATTTTTCCCTGGTTCGAGGAAGGCCAACCCATACTCTGGTGGACTCCGGATCCCCGCATGGTACTTTTCCCGGAAGAACTGCATGTGGGACGAAGCCTTGGCAAAGCCATGCGTAAATCCCCTTTTTCCATTACCACAGACATGGCATTCAACGATGTCATAACAGCCTGTGCACAGAGGCGCCAGGATGCTGAAGGGACATGGATAACACCGGAGATGATTGATGCCTATGGCGACCTGCATGCCATGGGTGTGGCACATTCCGTGGAAGCGTGGGAAGACAGCGAACTCGTTGGCGGGCTTTACGGTGTGGCGATCGGTGGGATGTTTTTCGGGGAGTCCATGTTCAGTCATCGGGACAACGCGTCAAAGATTGCCTTTGCCACCATGGTAAATAAACTCCGGGAGTTGAACTATCGTCTTATTGATTGCCAGGTAGCCAGTGCATTCCTCGCCAGCCTCGGTGCCCGGGAAATACCACGCCGTGAATTCATGACTTACCTCCCAAAGCCGGAGGAATTTAGTCGCAATAGGGAACACTGGCCATTACAATAGGTCGAAGCTGTGATTTTATTTCCGGTTTCCGATAGTCAAACCTTACGACAATGACATCACTTAAAGACATCAAACTCTTTACCACCCAGAGCCATCCCTGCAGTTACCTGCCGGGAGAGGAAGCGCGAACGCTTTTTATTGACCCTGAATTTCCTGTTTCCACTGATTTTCACACCCATCTGTCAGAAATCGGATTTCGTCGCAGTGGCGCCCACATGTACCGCCCCCATTGTTCACACTGCCAGCACTGCGTGCCCTGCCGCATCGTGGTTGACCGTTTCCGGGCCAACAAGCGTTTTCGCCGCATACTTCGCCGCAATGATGACCTGGTGGTGGATATCATGGATGATATTGATAACGACGAGTGCTATGCCCTATACGAGACTTACATCAACACGCGCCACAAGGACGGCGATATGTACCCGGCTACCAGGGAACAGTACAAATCCTTCCTGGTTCAGCGCTGTGAGTCCACACGTTTTTACCGGGTCCGCGATGGTGAGGACAAACTGCAGGCAGTGATGATTACAGACATGCTGACCAATGGCCTTTCTTCGGTCTATACATTCTATGCCGTGGATGAGTCCAACCGCTCGCTGGGAAACTTTGGCATCCTCTGGCAGATCAATGAAGCCTGTCGCCTGAACCTGCCCTATGTGTACCTGGGATACTGGATTCGCGACTGCGACAAAATGAATTACAAACTGCAGTTCCGCCCTGTTGAGCTGCTTCTCAACCAGCGTTGGATCAAGCTTACCTGAGTATCCGTGACAAACCACACGCGCTGCACGCCTCAAGACCGGCATTTAATGTGATAAACATAGCCGCTCGGTCATACACCTCAAGTTGCGACTTGTGACTTGCGACTGTTTCGGGCAAAATGCCTCGCTTCAAATTCACACCACAGGTTATGTATGGCTAAAGAAGACCAGATAGAAATGGAGGGCGAAGTTATTGATACGTTGCCCAACACCATGTTCCGCGTCAAGCTGGAAAACGGTCACGTTGTGACTGCCCACATTTCAGGAAAGATGCGCAAAAACTACATCCGCATTCTGACAGGTGACACGGTTAAAGTGGAACTGACGCCTTACGACCTGAGCAAGGGCCGCATTACTTACCGCGCCCGCTAAAAAAACGGCAGGCGCACTTTACCGGGCCTGCCGTTAATAAATGAATCATCTCCTGATTCCTGTTTACACGCCACGCAACACCTGCTGCTGTTAATCAACCAGTAAACTGTGTTTGAACCAGCACCCGTCCTGCTCCCTGGACGTTAAACGTCGGCGTCAGCTTTGCCCGACTCAGCTTCCTTGTTTTTATTCTCCGGTGATTCGATATCCAACTCGATATCGTTGTCTTTCACCGTCACATTGACGTCGCCACCATTAACCAGTTTGCCAAACAGAATGTCCTCGGCAAGCGGTTTCTTGATCTTGGACTGCACCAGTCGCAGCATTGGCCTGGCCCCCATGGCCTTGTCGTAGCCATGTTCAACAAACCAGTCGATTGCCGCATCATCCACATGCAGGGCCACCTTCTTGTCATCAAGTTGCACCTGCAGTTCCACCAGGAATTTATCGACCACAGTACGAATGATATCGGCATCCAGGGCTGAAAACTGGATGATGGAATCCAGGCGATTCCGAAATTCCGGTGTAAACATGCGTTTGATGATCTCCATTCCATCGGTCGTGTGATCCTGGTTGGCAAATCCAATGGAAGCCCGACTCATTTCCTGGGCCCCAGCATTCGTTGTCATGATCAGGACTACGTTGCGGAAATCTGCCTTGCGCCCATTGTTGTCCGTCAGGGTGCCATGATCCATAACCTGCAGCAAAAGGTTGAAAACATCCGGGTGGGCCTTTTCTATTTCATCAAGCAGCAGCACACAGTGCGGATTTTTTACTACTTCCTCTGTGAGCAGTCCACCCTGGTCGAAGCCGACGTATCCGGGTGGCGCACCGATCAGGCGGGAAACCGTATGGCGTTCCATGTACTCAGACATGTCAAAGCGGACCAGTTCCACCCCGAGTATCTTGGCCAACTGCCGGCTGACTTCAGTTTTACCCACACCGGTAGGACCGGCAAACAGGTAGGAGCCTATGGGTTTTTCACCTTCCTTAAGACCGGCACGGGACAGTTTGATACTTGATGCCAGGGCATCGATAGCCTGATCCTGGCCAAAAACCACCATCTTGAGATTTTTTTCCAGATCCTGAAGAAGAGACTTGTCCGAGGCCGATACATTTTTGGGAGGTATACGTGCAATCTGGGAAATTACCCGTTCAATATCGCCAACCTGGATAATCTTTTTCCGCTTGCTGTCAGGCTGTAACCGTTGATAGGCACCCGCCTCATCAATCACATCAATGGCCTTATCCGGCATATAGCGGTCATTGATATAACGACTGGCCATTTCAGAGGCCGCCTTTAGGGCCTTGTCAGTATAGCGCAGGTCATGATGCTCTTCATAACGTGACTTGAGGCCCTTGAGAATCTGGTAAGTCGTATCTACATCCGGCTCTTCGATGTCGATCTTCTGGAAACGTCGTGAAAGCGCCCTGTCCTTTTCAAAAATACCCCGGTATTCATTGTAGGTTGTTGATCCGATACAGCGCAGCTTACCCGAGGTCAGGATTGGTTTGAGGAGATTGGAGGCATCCATGACACCACCGGAAGCTGCACCCGCACCAATGATTGTGTGGATTTCATCGATAAATAAAATGGCATGGGGCTGCTTGGCCAGGTCCGCGAGTAAGGCCTTGAAACGTTTTTCAAAGTCACCACGATACTTGGTGCCGGCGAGCAATGCGCCCATATCCAGGGAGTAGATTTCTGCATCCCTGAGAATTTCCGGCACCTCTCCATCCACAATATGCTTGGCGAGTCCCTCGGCGATGGCCGTTTTACCAACACCGGCTTCTCCCACAAAAAGCGGGTTGTTTTTTCGACGACGGGACAGCACCTGGATTAGTCGTGTTATTTCCTTATCACGACCGATCAGGGGATCAATGTGTCCTTCCATGGCTTCTTCGTTAAGATTGGTGGCATAACTTTCAAGTGGCGACGGTGTTTTTTCAGCTTCCGTATTTTCTACAGTGCCTTCACTCGGGGCTTCATCCCCAAGACCTGGCGCCCTTGGAGCACCATGGGTGATGAAGTTCACCACATCGCCGCGGGAGACTCCCTGTTTGCGCAGGTAATAAACTGCCTGGCTCTCTTTTTCACCAAAGATGGCAACCAGGACATTCGCTCCAGTGACCTCCCTCTTACCCGAGGACTGGACATGGAATACCGCACGCTGGATAACACGCTGAAAACCGAGAGTCTGGTCCACTTCAGGACTGATTTCCGGTTCAGAAATAATAGGGATCTGCGAATCTATATAATCCATGAGATCCGTGCGCAGATCATCGAGGTCGGTGTTGCAGGCAAGCAGAATCTCCCTGGCCGAGGGATCATCAATCAGAGCCAGCAGCAGATGTTCCACTGTAATAAATTCGTGCAGCTTGCTGCGTGCCGTGTTGGCTGCGATGTTCAGTGTATTCTCAAATTCTCGGCTAAACATAATTCACAACTCTATAATATGTGTATGTGTAAATCTGGGTGATCTCGGTGAATAGCGGCCTGTAGTAACTGACCGGGCCCTGCTCACTTTATATTCCTGCTGGCTAATGTATTACGGGGCCTGAACAGTGCCTGAATTTCTTACGACACGATTCATTTCCCGGTTCATCTGGTCTGCCGATAAGGACAACAGCCCTCTTTAATGTTAGTCATCAATCTCAATATCGCACAGAAGCGGATGCTCTGCCTCACGGGCATAATCATTGACCTGGACCGCTTTGGTCTCGGCGATTTCACGGGGAAAAACTCCGCATACACCTTTCCCTTCTGTATGGACTTTGAGCATAACACGGGTTGCCGTTTCCACATCCATTCCGAAGAATTTTCTCAGGACACCGACCACAAATTCCATGGGGGTATAGTCATCGTTGAGAAGGACTACACGATAAAGAGGCGGCGGTTTCAGTTTCAGCTCTTCAGGCGCCAGGGCTTCTCGTGAATCACCACCGCGATGAAAATCATCGTCATTATCATCGCCGCCATGGCTGTAAATCGGAAATAAAACGTTATTGCTCATTGCTGTTATTTGTCTGTGAAAGTTGCCAGTGTATTCAATAAGGGTACATACGAAAAAAACAAGGAAACCGATGGAATCCGACGCCGGTAATATTCACCTGAACATGAAATTCTTTACCGGGAACATGAGTACCAGACAGGCTGACCGATACCTTGAACTACTGTTTAATACAGTTCAACTATATCACGAATTATCCCACTGATAAGACCGCCCCCTGACATGTTTATTTCTTTTTCTCATCTCGGGGGATATTCACCCTGGCGAATTTCATGAGGGCTGCCTGTTCACCAATTTGACAACCCCCATAAAAGGGGTTATATGTCATAACTCTGCGCCGGAATTTGATCAAATTCTGAATGCCGATTTTATGTTGGGGTATCAAAAGGGGTTAGACGGATATGAGTACCGGTCAAGTCAAATGGTTCAATAACGCCAAGGGGTTTGGTTTTATTTTGCCGGACGATGGTGGCGACGATTTGTTCGCACATTACTCTTCTATCACCATGGAAGGCTACAAAACACTGAAAGCTGGTCAGAAGGTGACGTTTGATGTGGTAGAGGGACCGAAAGGTTTACATGCTGCCAATATCGTCCCGGCAGATGATGGCGGTAGTAGTGAAACACCCACATCTGCAAATGACAGTGAACCTGAACCAGACAGTAACGCAGACGACACTGCTTCCTGATTCAGGCTAATTGTTCCAGTGTTTAATCCTGCAATTGCCCCGGGGTATTTGCCGGGTCGTTTTTTATGTTGAATCCTTATCAGTACGCCACTGTCGTTCCTCGCCATATGGCATGTGCTGATACACTGGATAACGACATTTTGTAACCACATTTTGTAACGACGTTTTGTAACGACATTGCATTACCTCACTGTATGATGTCGTTATTGGATTAATTCCACGCGACACTCCCAAGACTGAAAACTTACCTTATCGGCATTAACTCCTCGTGGCAGTCCTGATACTTTTCAACAAACCATTCAATGTACTAAGCCAGTTTACAGACGGGAATGGCCGCAAGACACTTGCAGATTTCCTCCCCGTAAAAAAGGTCTATCCCGCGGGCAGGCTTGATCGTGATTCCGAAGGTCTTCTTCTGCTAACCGACGATGGAGACTTGCAGCAGCGCATCAGTAACCCGAATAACAAAATGTCAAAAACCTACCTGGCCCAGGTCGAAGGTATCATTACGGATAATGCCCTAGAACAACTAGCCAGGGGATTGGAGTTGAAAGACGGGACAACACGTCCGGCAAAAGCCCGGCGCATAGCCGAGCCGACGCTTTGGAAACGCATTCCTCCGATAAGGGAAAGAAAACATATCCCCACCAGCTGGATTGAACTCACTATTCGGGAGGGGCGTAACAGACAGGTAAGACGCATGACAGCAGCAACCGGATTTCCTACCCTGAGACTAATAAGAACACAGGTAGGCCAATGGACACTGGACGAACTGGCCCCGGGTGACTACCGGAAGCTTGAGGTCATTCAGTAGAAATCCTCCAGGCCAGATCAAAAGCCAGAAAGAGACAACAGCCTAACTACAGGGTTTGTGGATGATTACTGCCAGCGCAGGCTTGCCTGTTCATCGGAATCCTTCGCCTCAACCCAGTTTTCCCCATTTTCATCCCGGCATTTCTTCCAGAACGGTGCCCGTGTTTTCAGATAGTCCATAATGAATTCACAGGCACTGAATGCTGCCTGTCTGTGAAGACTGGCAACCGCTACAAAGACAATCTGTTCCGCCGCTTTCAATTCGCCAACACGATGAATTACCGTAGTATCAATGACAGGCCATCGCTCACTGGCTTCCTGTACAATTTTCTCCAGGCTGGTTTCCGTCATGCCCGGGTAATGCTCAAGAACCAGTGACTGCACCTGCTTATCCCCTTCCAGGTCCCGAACCAGGCCACTGAAGGTAACAATGGCTCCTGCCTGCGGACAGGCCTGGCGCATCAAGTCGCTTTCATGACCAATATCGAAATCTTCCTGTTGGATTGAAATTTTCACAGCCAGGGTTAGCCTCCAGTCACCGGCGGTAAGAAAGCCACTTCATCACCGGCCTTGATTGATGCCGTCAGGTCAGTCATTTCATGATTTACAGCTACAAGGACATTTGGCTGGCCCAGCACATCTTTCCAGTTATCCCCATGGTGCTGACCAAGCATGTCAATCAGGTCACCTACAGTCTTAATGCCCTCAGGTAGCTCCAGCTGTTCCATATCGCAATCCAGGGCTTCGCGAATGCTGGCAAAATAATGTATGGCAATCATACCTGTCCTGTTTCTTCACGTTTGTAATGGCCGGATTTACCGCCGGCTTTTTCCAGCAACTGGACTGTGCGGATCACCATACCCCTGTCCACGGCCTTGCACATGTCATATACCGTCAGAGCAGCCACTGAAGCTGCTGTCAGCGCTTCCATTTCGACCCCTGTTTGACCAGCGAGTTTGCAGGTTGCCAGCACGCGGACCTGGTTGGCTGCTTCATCAGCTTCCAGGGTCACATTGACACCACTGAGCATCAACGGATGACACAACGGTATCAGGTCTGAACATTTCTTGGCCGCCTGGATACCAGCTATGCGTGCAACAGCAAACACATCCCCTTTCTTATGACCACCTTCTATAATCAGTTTCAGGGTTTCAGGCAGCAGATCTATCACGGCTTCAGCCGTGGCTGTGCGCTCGGTGATATCCTTGGCGCCAACATCCACCATGCGGGCCTGACCACTGGCATCAATATGAGTTAATTTGGACATACAACATGACTTCTTTCTGTAAAATGCCATTATCGCCGACAAACCCGGTGTTTTCCATTTATCTTCCGATTCAGGTAGGATGCGCCCTTTTTCAGACCCGGTAAATAAACCTGCCATGTCATGGACTCCACATACCACCGTTGCCACTGTTGTTGAAGATAATGGCCGCTTCCTGCTTGTTGAGGAAATCGACAGTGGCCAGGCTGTGTTCAACCAGCCGGCGGGGCATCTTGATGAAGGTGAAACCCTCTTCGAGGCGGCTGTACGGGAAACGCTAGAGGAAACTGCCTGGCATGTGACCCTGACTGACTATCTTGGTGCCTATGTCTATAAGGCCCCCAACGAAGTTACCTACGTGCGCCACAGTTTCGTTGCCAGCGCACGACATCATGATGACTCTCTGCCACTGGATAAAGGCATCATAGCTGCACACTGGCTTTTACCAGATGAAATATTCGCTGAGGGTTTTGCCGCTCGCAGTCCATTGGTAGCCCGATGCGTGAAAGACTATCTTTCCGGCAGGCGCCTGCCCCTTGATGCTGTATCCCACTACCTTTAACGCCATATGACTGCAACTGACAAGGACAATTCCAACACGCGCGTTATCGTCGGCATGTCCGGTGGTGTGGATTCTTCCGTGGCTGCCCTGCTTCTCCGGGACCAGGGCTATGAAGTCGAAGGTCTGTTCATGAAAAACTGGGATGAAGATGACGGGACGGAATACTGCACCGCCAGGGCCGACCTTGCCGACGCGACTGCAGTCTGCGAGAAATTGGGCATCAAACTGCACAGCGCCAACTTCGCTGCAGAATACTGGGACAATGTCTTTGAACACTTTCTGACGGAATACCGTGCCGGCAGAACCCCTAACCCCGATATCCTTTGCAATCGCGAAATCAAATTCAAGGCCTTTCTTAATTATGCCACCCTGCTGGGGGCTGACCTGATTGCCACCGGGCACTATGTCAGGCGAGCAGACAGGAATGGTGCATCGCTCTTGCTCAAGGGCCTGGATTGCAACAAGGACCAGAGTTATTTCCTGTGTGCGGTCAAGGAAGCCCAGATATCACGGACCCTGTTCCCTGTTGGAGAGCTCGACAAACAGGAAGTCAGGGCCATCGCGGAAAAGCACGGACTGGTAACCCATGACAAAAAAGACAGTACCGGTATCTGTTTTATTGGAGAGCGCCGTTTCAAGGACTTTCTGGAAACCTATATTCCTGCCCAGCCAGGCAACATTGAAACTGACGAGGGCGAAATCATAGGCCAGCATAGTGGTTTAATGTTCCATACGCTTGGTCAGCGTCAGGGGCTCGGGATTGGTGGCCAGAAAGATCGACCGGAAGCCCCCTGGTACGTGGCCCACAAGGATCTTGATAGAAATGTGCTCATCGTCGTCCAGGGGAATGAGCATCCTTTGCTGTTTTCGCGGGGACTGGTCTGTGGTGAGATTTCCTGGGTTAACGAACCGCCGCCATCTCTGCCCCTGGATTGTCATGCCAAGGTGCGTTACCGGCAACCTGACCAGGCCTGCAGACTGCAAGCGGAAAATGGGCGCTATGTGGTAACGTTTGCAGAACGTCAGCGCGCCGTCACGCCAGGACAGTCCATTGTTTTCTATCAGGGGGATATCTGCCTGGGCGGTGCAGTCATTGAAGAATACCTACAGGACGCTTCCATTAACTGATATGGATAGAAAACTCAGACAATGCCTTGCACTTTCCGGTGTCGCCCAGGCCGCCTATATGGTCAGGCAACTCGGTGAGAACGGTATGGTTGGCCAGGACAAGCTCAACACCCTGGTCAAAAGCCTGTTTATCACCAATCCACACACTACCGTTGAAATCTATGGCAGTGTGAGCCGGCTCAACCTGGGCATACAGGTACTTCAGGAAATTCTCAGGAACGAAGAAGGGACACTTAAAGATCCCCAGGTGTTGCGCTATTTCCTTGGCATACTGCATCTGGAAAGGAAGCTTTCGGCAAACCGCAAAATGCTCGATGAAGTGGGTGACCGTCTCGCCACCCTGTCCCCGGCCCACCTTGATGACCCGGATCTGGCCGGTCCAGGCCTTCTCAGGCAACTTGCCGAAATATACCAGGTTACGCTGAGTACATTGCCTTTCCGCATACAGGTCAGCGGTGACGTAAAATTTCTTAAAAATGAAGAGATTGCAGACAGAATCCGGGCTGTATTACTTGGAGGAATCCGGTCTGCGGTGCTCTGGAACCAGCTGGGAGGCAGACGCTGGCAACTGCTGTTGTTCCGCAAAAAAATGGACCGTCACCTGCTCTACCTGATGAATCACGTTCTCGACATACACTAGCACAGAGCCACGCTTTCAGTCAGACCTCAATCCTTCTGCCAGGTTTCCAGAACCAGATCACTTACCCCGGCATAGGACTTGCCATTGAGCGTAAGCAGCGTGGCCCCCAGGCTTACTGCATGAGCAGCTACCATCGCATCATTCATGTTTATCGCATGCCCCTCTTTCATGGCCGCCTGCTGGATCGCGGTATAACTGTCTACGGCCTCCCTGTTCCAGGGCACGACATCTTCCAGTCGCTCACAAAATGCCTCCACCAGGGACATATGCCGGGACTGGTTTTCAGTTAGCAGGACCCCGGCGACAAGTTCTGCATAGGTAATCGCTGAAATGACAATTTCGTCCCCGCCAGCGGACCATTGTTGAAGCCTTGCCAGCAATGCTATCGGCTGTTGCCGGATAATCAGGCGGCAGATATCCGGTGAAAGCATCACAATCATGATTTCACCAGTCTTGGACGGATTACCATGAAATCATCATCAGCCGGTGCCATCTCTGAAAATGACTCCCACGTCTTGCGCGCAGGAGTGAGAATGACCGAATTGCCCCGTTTTTCAACATTGACGGCGTCAATGCCTGAAAAGGCGATTTCCTTGGGGATTCGTACCGCCTGGCTACGACCATTGATAAACAGCTTCGCCTTGATCGGTTGATTATCTTTCTCACCGGATTCGCTCATATTCCTTCCTCAACGCCTATTCTGACCGTGAATTAATTATAGAAAGCACATAGCATATGTCAAGCATATACAATGCCTCTCTCTTCCAGCAAACTGACCATTTCCCGGCAATCCGAACCTGCTAATCAGGGATTTTTTAGCGTATAATGCGACGCTTTTCCGGCATCGACACAGATATACGAAACCGGCAACCACAAGAACATTCCTGTAGAGCTTTCAATGACCCTGACAACACTCAACGCTATCTCCTCCGTCGATGGTCGCTATCACAGCAAGACCACATCCCTGCAACCCTACTTCAGTGAATTTGGACTGATTCGTTACAGGGTAATTGTGGAAATCCGTTGGTTACAACGCCTGTCGGCTAATCCGGCAATAGGAGAAGTACCTCCGCTGTCATCCTCGGCCTCAGCCTTTCTTGACCAGTTAATTCATGACTTTGATGAGTCCCAGGCGGCCATCGTCAAGGAAAAGGAAGCCGTTACCAATCATGACGTCAAGGCTGTGGAGTATTACTTGAAAGGCAAGCTTGCCGAGAACCAGGAATTGGCAGGTATTATGGAATTTGTACATTTTGCCTGTACTTCCGAAGACATAAACAACCTGTCCTATGCTCTCATGCTCAAGGAAAGCATGGAGGCGATTGTTGCCCCCATGATGAATGAAGTGCTTCAAGCCATACGCGGCAAGGCACATGATTATGCCGATGCCCCACTGCTCTCCCGCACCCATGGGCAGACAGCCACACCAAGTACCATGGGCAAGGAGTTTGCCAACGTGGCGGCTCGTCTTCAACGCCAGATAAATCAGGTCAAGGCGGTAGAATTTCTGGGCAAGATCAATGGCGCAGTTGGTAACTACAACGCTCATATTTCCGCCTACCCGGAAGTGGACTGGGAAGACAATGCGAAAACGTTTGTCACGGAACTGGGGCTGACCTGGAATCCCTATACCACCCAGATCGAACCCCATGATTTTATAGCGGAATATTTTGATGCCATTTGTCGCTTCAATACCATCCTGATCGATTTTGACCGTGACGTCTGGGGTTATATCTCACAGGGTTACTTTCGCCAGAAGACCATCGCCGGTGAAGTAGGCTCCTCTACCATGCCTCACAAGGTCAATCCGATCGATTTTGAGAATTCTGAAGGTAATCTTGGCGTAGCCAATGCCCTCATGCTCCACCTGTCACAAAAACTGCCCGTCTCTCGTTGGCAAAGAGACCTTACGGACTCTACAGTATTGCGTACTATTGGTGTTGGCCTGGCTCATAGTCTCATTGCCTACCAGGCTTCACTCAAGGGAATCGGCAAACTGCTTATCAATGAAGAACAGCTGCTGGCCGACCTGGATAGCAGCTGGGAAGTCCTGGCCGAACCTATCCAGACAGTTATGCGCCGTTATGGCATCGAAGAGCCTTATGAAAAACTCAAGGCCCTGACTCGAGGACAAGCTATCACGTCAGAAACCCTGTCCACTTTCCTTGATACACTGGAACTGCCCGATGAGGCCCGCGAGGCCCTGAAGCAACTGCGCCCTGAAACCTATATCGGCAACGCCGCAGACCAGGCCCGAAAAATCTGATGCTATTTTCAGCGCAGGACAGTATTGATTCCGGCACATTTTTATCCGAATACTGGCAAAAAAAACCTCTCCTCCTGCGGGCAGTCCTGCCAGACTTTACTGACCCGATCACGCCAGAAGAACTCGCAGGCCTTGCCTGCGAAGATGATGTGGAGTCTCGCCTGGTGTTTAAAAGCGCAATGAGCTGGGAGATGAAACAGGGTCCGTTCACTGAAAGGGATTTCACTTTTCTAAATGAAAAAGACTGGACGCTGCTCGTCCAATCAGTAGACCTGTGGGTAGAGGAGGTCAAACCCCTGCTCAGGGAAGCCGCTTTTATACCGGCATGGCGACTGGACGATATTATGATCAGTTTTGCAGCGGACGGCGGCGGTGTTGGTCCCCACTTTGATTACTATGACGTTTTCCTCATTCAGGGTCAGGGCAAACGTCTCTGGCAGATTGGCGACTTCTGTAACAGCGATACATCACTGGATACCTCCTCCGGACTGAAAATTCTCACGGACTTTGAACCCACCCGGGAATTCGAACTGGAGACCGGGGATGTTCTTTATATTCCCGCCGGGTTATCCCATTGTGGAACAGCTACTGAAGCCGGCTTGAGTTACTCCATCGGGTTCCGGGCCCCTGATGTTGCCGAGTTACTATCGGCATTCAGCTACCTGGCAGCGGAAACACTCCCGGCAGATTTGCGCTACCGGGATCCGGCTTCCGAGAAGGAACATCGTCCCGGTGAAATCGACAGTAATGCCCTGCACCAGGTCAAAGCTCTCATGCAGCATGCCTTTAATGATGACTCGCTTGTGCTGGAAAGTTTTGGCAGACTGATGACTGAACCTAGAATCCCTGAACTTGTTGAACCCCCTGAACAACAAATGACGCCAGTGACTATGGCCCAGGCTCTTCAAAAAGGGTTTGTACTCAAAGCCAACCCTGTCACCCGCTTTGCCTGTCACCACAGCGAAGATTTACTTACGCTGTTTGTTAATGGCGAATGCTTGACACTCGGACATCCCGTGGAAAAACTTCTTGCCCTGAATACTGAATTGCAGCGGGCTATGGGCACAGAACTGTCTCTCGAGCCTTTCCAGCTCCATGAAAAATGCCTAGAACTGCTCACCTTTCTGTATAACCGGGGATACCTGACAGGAGCCAGCTGACATGACAGTAAAGATCGGCATTTTACATCCCGGAGAAATGGGCGCAGCCATAGCTGCCAGCGTAGTAGCGTCGGGTCAGGATGTTTACTGGTGCGCTGAAGGTCGTAGTCAGGCTACAGCTGAACGCGCCAAAGCCCTTGGGCTGACCTTATTGCCCAGCCTGCAGGAGTTATGTGATACCTGCGACCTACTTGTCTCCATCTGCCCTCCCCATGCAGCCATTGACCAGGCCCGCTCTGTTGTCGCCTGTAATTTTCAGGGCATCTATGCTGACTTCAATGCCATCGCACCGTCAACGGCCAGGGAAATCGGACATCTGCTGTCAACATCCGGTGCCGGGTTTGTAGACGGAGGCATTATTGGTCTGCCTCCGGTCACCAGTGGAACCACATGGCTATACCTGTCCGGTTCCAACGCTGCGAAGATCGGCTCTTTTTTTGAGAAAGGCCTTTTTGAAGTCACCATACTCGAAGATAAGATCGGCCAGGCTTCCGGACTGAAAATGTGTTTCGCTGCCAACAGCAAGGGTACCGCAGCTCTGCATACCGCTATTCTTGGTGCCGCAGAAGCCATGGGTGTAAGAGCCCAACTGGAAACACAGTGGGACATCTACAAGCCCGGCTTTACCACCAAGAGTCATGAACGCATCAGGCAGGTTGCCAGAAAAGCCTGGCGTTTCAGTGGCGAAATGAAAGAAATTGCAGACACCCTGGAAGATAATGATATGCCAAGGGAGTTTTTTGATGCGGCGGCAAAGGTGTATGAACGACAGGGTTCTTTCAAGGATATTGTTGAGGAACCTGGCATCGAGGAAATTCTTGAGGAAGTTCGGAAGAACTTGTGACAGGCCCCTGCCACGGTTTGAATTCATCCCTTTGTTGACACGAACTATCTGTGATTTTCTTTTGCCACAAAGTGCCAGTAACACCTCTTTACAAAAAAAAGAGTTTCTTCACTAAAAATAAATATACAGTTGCTTAGATAAAACCGCTTTGTCTTATACAAACAAAGCGGCTTTCACTTTTTTCAGGAATAAAACTACTGACGGATTCCCTCAATCGCCAGTACAAGCATCAATGGCCCAGCATTAATTCCATAATCATTGGTGTTGAGCTCCATCTCACCTTCAAAACCAACACGGTAATCTCCGAAGGGTGTTTCACCTTCTCCCGTACGATGGGCTTCAAAACTGATGGACCTGGTGACACCATGAAGGGTGAAATCACCGGTAACCTTTACACGACCACTACCCAGATCCTCGATCGAGTTGCTTCGGAAACCGGCAACCGGATAAGTCTCTACATCTACATAGTCGCTACTGCTCAGATGGATATCCCTTGCCTCATGGTTCGTGTCGATACTGGCCGGATTGATATCAACTACGATGACAGAGTCTTCGATATTATCCGCATCGTATGTGAAATGCCCGGAGATATCATTGAAACGCCCCCACAGGGAACTGATTCCCACATGGCTGGCTTTAAAGTTAATGGATGAGTGCATACCTGCACCAGATCCATCAATAATATAGTCATCGGCCTGGGCGCAAACAGCCGTAAATAGAGTTAAAGCAGTTATTACTAGTTTGTTCATGGAATTCATCGGTTAAAAACTCCCGGTTTCGCCTGTCATTGGATGGCGTGCAAAATACACTATGTGACCCTTGTAAGTCCACAATACCCGCATTCATGAAGACACTGCAGTAATGGAGTGCTTTCTATATAATACGCCGCCAGGATTTATTCAGATGAACACCGATACCGACATACAGCGCCGTTTCAGTGTCGCTCCCATGATGGAGTGGACGGATCGCCATTGCCGCTATTTTCATCGCCTGCTATCACAACATGCCCTGCTCTACACTGAAATGGTGACCACCGGCGCCCTGCTCCATGGTGATGCCGAACGCTTTCTACGATTCAATTCACAGGAACACCCGGTTGCCCTGCAACTCGGTGGCAGTGATCCTGTTGAACTGGCCAAATCTGCCAGGCTTGGAGAACAAGCGGGTTTCGATGAAATCAACCTGAATGCCGGCTGCCCCAGCGACCGGGTACAGCGCGGCAAAATTGGTGCCTGCCTCATGGCTGAGCCGGCACTGGT
>Ga0181581_10000028_pt1 | contig 80084 bp, 71 predicted proteins | sample 071ome_22_FD_132433 | JGI IMG/M metagenome (GOLD analysis project Ga0181581, IMG submission 132433) | Coastal salt marsh microbial communities from the Groves Creek Marsh, Skidaway Island, Georgia - 071404AT metaG (megahit assembly) | ecosystem: Environmental > Aquatic > Marine > Intertidal... | reverse complement strand
TTGGTTTAGTCACTCACCAGCTTAACTTCAAGGTGAATATATTAAGGTCGTGCTAATTCATTGAGCCCTTCTGTCAGCTCAACCCGGGTTCCCCACGGATCAATGAAAAATGCCAGACCCAGACCAGAATCAAGCATTCGATATGGCGTTTCAAATACCACGCCATTTGCCTCAAGCTCATTACAAAAGTCTTCAAGCCCTTCAACCTCAAAACCAATATGATTCAAAGTGCGGCCTGCCGTGGGCGCCTGTGCAACCTCAACTTCCGAAAAATTCAGGTTCATCCCAGGCAGATCGGCTGCAGCATATCTCCAGCGTTGTCCCGGTGAAGCCCCAAAATGGTCAACATACCAATTCCTGGCAATTTCAGCCTGACCTGGCGGTAAATAGAAATGAAGATGGTGGGTGACAATATCTGCCGTAAGCGGCTGATTGTGTCTTTCGGCGGTCTGATCCACCAAACCAGGCTCAAGATCAAATCCGATATTGGTCGCAAGGGAGTCATCAAATAGCTCTATCCTTTCACCACCAGGAGAAAATACTGACGCAATCCCAGGAAACTCCTGGTTATATTCAAGCTCAAAACCTTTATTTTCCATTTCCTCTAAGGACCTAACCCGAAAAGCGACATGGTTTACTACTGAACCTTCGGTCCCTCCTTGAGCATCCCCTTGGGCAATCAAAATAATAAGGCCAGCAAAGGAAACACCTACTCTTCCCTCCAAGCCCATGTCACTTGCTCCAAGTCGAAGCCAGAAAGATTTTTCATCCTCAGGTGTATCTACAAAATAATGCAGGTGCCCCATGGATACTCCAGCACGATTAACCATGACTAGCTGGGCCCAAGATTGGCCCGGCAGAACCAGGCTGGTCATTAATAGAGTAAAAAACAGAAACCGTTTATTTGCCATCTTGCCCCCAAACCAAAATATTAGGCACCTTGAATTTATCAGTCATAATAGGCAGGCGCCCAGTTTCTTTCTCGATGTGAAATCAAGTCATGTTGAATCCATAACTCAGCTCCCTGCCTTTGCAAGAACGACTCTACTTCAATTCGAGACTGACGTGTTTGCTCACGATCCATATCTCCAAGCGGCAAGCGCCCTCGTGACCGTTCTTCCCGGTAATGATAAAGATCCCCTGATAACACAATTGGTCCAGTATTTTCCAATCGCACAAAAAGCACCTGGTGTCCGGGAGAATGCCCTGGAGCCGCTTTGAGAATTACTTTTCCATCCCCAAAAACGTCGTATTCTTCAGTTTGTATTAATTGTGCATCACTTTCTATCAATTGGTCATACATACCAGGTCTCGCACTTCCACCCGGGTTGTCAGAAAACATCAAGCTGCGTTCCTCAGGACGAACTAGCCAGATAGCATCGGCGAACAAATTCCCATTAGCTGTGTGGTCCCAATGCAGATGGGAGAAAGCTAAATGTGTTACATCATCAGGCGTATAGCCAATGCTCTGCAACTGATTTTGTAGCGATTCTCCCAGGGTGACGTGGCGAAGCTGAGTGTCTGGCCTTACGATGGTCTGAAGCTGGCCAGTGCCATTTGGAATTCTCTCGCTATCAGCAATACCAAGTGAATCAAACAGTAAAATTCCTTGAGGATGCTCAATCAGATAGGCTGAAATGGACAGCTCGCGAGAGCCGACCTCTTCATCGCTTAACTCATAACGGGAAGGATCTGATTCCAGTATGCCGCCATCAAGGATATAAAGACGAATCTCTGAGTCAGATGTTTGTCCAAAAACATGATTGACGCAAAAGTATAGCGACAAAATCAGAAGGCTTTTTATTATTTTCACAAACTCACTCCCGCATAGCTGCCAAATTAATCCTGCAAATTTACTGATGCATACCCCATCGTCTAATAGTCGCTTTCTCAATGGAATTGAATACAAAGTTTTCAATAATCAAGCCGAATACGATAATAGTCAGTAACCCGCCAAAAACCTCTGTAATCAAGAGCTCATTTTTCTTTTGAAATAGATACCATCCAAGCCCACCCGAGCCAGAGCTGGCACCAAAAACCAATTCCGCGGCAATTAGAGTACGCCATGCAAAGGCCCAGCCTACTTTCATCCCAGTCAAAATGCTGGCGAATGCTCCGGGAATCAAAATCTTGAATATATAACCCGGCCCTTTTAGTCCATAGTTTTGACCAACCAGTCTCAATGTTTGACTCACCGATTTGAATCCACTGAAAGTGTTCAATGCGACTGCCCAGAGCACCGCATGAACCAGGACGAAAATAACACTACCGTCTCCAAGGCCGAACCAGACCATAGCCAGCGGCAGCATCGCAATTGAGGGAAGAGGATTGAACATGGCGGTTAGTGTTTCAAGCAGATCCGCCCCTATCTTGCTAATGCTTGCCAGTGTGGTCAGTAACGCCGCAAACAACAAACCTAGCGTATAACCCTGGATTAGCAACAATATTGTCGCAAGGCCCGCACTTAGAAGCTCGCCACTCAGAAGCCCTTCAAACAAGGCTAGCAGGGTGTCTGAAAAGGTCGGGAAAACCAGCGGATTATTTAGTGAGCGCGCATACAGCTCCCAAATTACTGCCAAAATTAAAAGGATTCCAAATTTCCTTAACACTCCTTGACCATAAAGACGCTGCCAAATATTGACCGGCGCAGCTTGTATTTCATCAATAGGCTCGAGTGATTCATTGAAGAATTCAGGTCTGTCGTTTTGACCATGTAGGCTAAGGACATCAGTCATGATTGAGCTCGGCATCTGAGGTTTTGTTGAATAAAGTTCCATGAATTCGCTGGCTTAGTTTTACACCATTATCATCCATTGAATCATTTCCGGTTGAATTGATTTCTGCCTTCACTTGCCCGGGATGCGGACTTAGTAACAATATGCGATTTCCGATCCTAATGGCTTCCGGGATCGAATGTGTGACAAATATGATTGTGAATTTAGTATCTTCCCAAAGTTGCAAAAGTTCATCTTGCATCTGTTGACGGGTTAGTGCATCCAGAGCAGCAAATGGTTCATCCATTAGCAATACTGCGGGCTCCATTGCCATTGCCCGAGCAATCGAAACACGTTGCTTCATTCCACCAGAAAGGGTATGGGGGTAGGCATTAATAAAGCCAGATAAATTCACTTTTTCCAGATAGTGTTTTGCTCTTTCCAGGGCTTCAGGTCGTTTGAGAGTCCCGCTATTGGTGAGCGCAAATACAATATTTTCTAGAATGGTTTTCCAAGGAAGTAACTGGTCAAACTCCTGAAATACAAAAGCCCTCTCTGGACCTGGTTCTTTAACTGCCAAACCATTTAGCCTGATTTCACCTTCTGAAGGCTTTATAAAACCTCCAATTGCTTTTAGCAGAGTGGACTTTCCACAGCCTGAGGGTCCGAGCATGACGTAACGGTCACTTTCGAGCACATTGAAACTGATCCGGTAAGCAGCGGTGACGATGTTCTGTTCTGTCCTGTACTGTAGAGTGACTCTATCGACAGCAAGCGTCGGAGTGCTGGCATTCATTTGTGTTAATTTCCATCCAGATGGTGGATTTCAGGAAAGAACAATTCAGTCCATGCTGATGGCAGGTTATTCAATGTCCCTACTTCATGCATAAAGCGTGCATATCGCATGGTGTTTTCAGGTTTGCTGGTAAAAGATATATCCGGATCCTGCAAAACTTCTACAAGCTCATCTTCACTAAGCCCAGCATTCTGGCCAGAATTAACGAGCACTTGTGCAGCTACTGCCGGGTCACTCTTGATAAGCTCTTGTGCCTCTTCAAGGGCAGCCAAAACCGCTCTGTAGATACCCGGATTGGCATCATGATAAGCCTGGGTAGTCGATAGCATCGTAAAAGTTGTACTTCCTCCGAGAATGTCATTGGTACTTAAAACCGTCCTGATCTCCGGGTCAGCCATTTCCCTCTGGTGAAATGGGGGAGATGTGAAATGGCTATTGATTTCATTTGAACCTGAGAGCATTGCAACCACACCATCCGGATGAGTCATCGTGACTGTGTAATCATCAAATCGGTCAAACTCATCAATTCCATAGTTATCCAAAGCATAAATTTGCATAACGATCGCAGGGATAGAAACCTTGATTGCTGTCAAAGCGATCCGATCATTTGGTGTCAGATCTTCCAGACGATCCAGATGATCTGCTCGTGTATTTAAATACATTGGCAATGCTGCAATTGCAGCAGCACCCTTGACGTTTACTGACCCTCGGGTCCTGTCCCAAAGGGTAATAAAGGCAGGCGGGCCTGCCGCAATAAAATCGACTGAACCAGCCAACAGAGCATCGTTCATGACAGCTGGACCACCCAGTTCGATCCATTCAACATTAATGGCTTCCAGTTCCGCATCCTGGGCATGTTTTTCAATCAGTTGATATTCACGCATTATTTGCAAAGGAAGGAAGCCAACGCCGCCAGCACCCAATGGAATCCTGACAGTCCCTGTATTGCTGCTCTCATTACCGCCACAAGCTGACAGCAGGAGTAACAATAACAACGCAAAAATTGATCTTAGATGTCGGAAAATCTGATTCATGACTTACTCATATTATTTTTTATGATTTGGATGTTTTTATTTTTTTGCTGCCAAATCAACAATTTGTCCCACATTATCAGATGACTCCATATCCCAGCAAGCACCCAGAAGCTCATCGACCTGCTCACGAGGAAGCACCAGAGTAGACTGGTCAATAAATTTGTCATCCAGCTGAGCATTGCTCAAGGGTCGCTCGACATTTCCCAGAGATGCCTCCAGGAAAAAATGAATATTTTCACCAGACTTCAATTTGATGTTCACATCCACCTGATCACCAGTAATAGCCTCATCACCCTGCGCTATTGTTTTTGATCTGAGATCACTTAAGACCGGATCTGCTATTGCTTCATCAGTGAACTCCCTTAGACCCCCTTTCCCCCGAACAAGTCCAATGGCAGCTGCATGGTAAATAGAATATTTGGATTGTAGAGCCCGTTTGAGTTCTTTCTTGTTACACAGGTCCAGGACAATCGGCGCCACTCGCAGGCTAATTTCTGCTATCTCCTCCGGAGCCGCCCCATACTTCTCACGAATTTGGCTGCAGGCATCAATCGTTGGGTGAACTACCAAACCACATGCGTATGGCTTATAGGCATTATCCAGCAGCTCATAATGCTCACCGAGCTGATGAGTAATCTTGTCCAGGTCATAACTACTTGCGGTAACCGGCGCAAAGCCCCTAGGACCTTCAAGAGCCGCTTCACCGGCAGTAAAGTCACTTTGCGCAAGCAAAGCCGAGGTGTATCCATTTTGAGCAGCACGGCCTGGCTGAAAGGATTTGGCCATGGAGCCAAACATCTCACGAACGCCTGCTGCCTGGGTAGCAGCCAAGCCAAAGGCCCACACCATCTGCCTGACATCAAGATTCAGTAATTTTCCAATGGCAGCAGCTGCACCAAAGACCCCTGTAGTCGACGTGATATGCCAGCCTGCATCATAATGAGCCGGATAGACTGCATTACCAATGCGGGATTCAACATCAAAACCCAAGATAAATGCCTGCAAAAACTCTTTCCCTGTGACCACCTGATTACCGTCCCTGTTGGCACTTGCGTAAGCAAATAAAGCGGAAGCAACGGGTATGCTTGGGTGAATATAGTTTTTGGGTAGTGTGTCGTCATATTCATGCACATGTGAACCAATGCCATTAAACAGAGCCGCATAGAGAGGATCACAGCTTTCTCCCCTACCAAGCACCTGTGTGGATGCTTTACCGGTAAACGGCAGCAATGTTTCCAGTGCGACTTCCATGGCAGGCTCATTGGCACCACCAATGGCACAGCCCATGTAATTAACGATAGCTCTTAGAGCTTCCTTATAGATATTCTCAGGAATATCATCCAGTTGGCTCTCGACTACAAATCTTGCAAGGTGTTCAGTTACGGACATAAAACCACTTCTCTCAGCTAAAGTTGAAAATCATAAAAAGCCTTTACACATGGAAAATCCAGGGCACTAGCAAATCAGAATCATTCAAAGGGATTATTGTTACTATTTTTGGGTCATTTTACACACTCAAAGCAAAATTCCCACCTGCAAGAAAGGCCATTTATTACAGAAATCCCAGCACAAATAATGGCTCTGACTATCTGAATGATAAAGTCAGGATAATGAGCCAGGAGCAATAGAAGCATTATCCTGCCTTGGGCTATAATCCCGGGCCACAATTGCCACATTAAAGATAGCAAGCACCATATCTGACAAACCAAGGAGTATTCCAATGTCTGACGATTCAAGAAAAAGCCTCAAAGAAAAAGGACTCAAAATTCGCCGTGAGGTGCTTGGCAGCGCTCATGTTGATGCTGCAATAGGTAAAGCAAATGATTTTAATCGCCCCATGCAAGAATTGTTGCATGAATTCTGTTGGGGAGACTGCTGGGGAAGAGAAGGCCTTACCCGAAAAGAACGGAGTCTAATCAACCTGGCAATGCTCACGGCGCTTGGACGAACTCACGAAGTTGCCGTCCATACCCGGGGGGCCAGAAATAATGGTCTGACCAATGAGCAGATCGCGGAAGTATTCTTGCAGGCTGCCGTTTATTGTGGAGTACCTGCTGCGGTAGATAGTTTCCGTGAAGCAACTAAAGTATTGGAAGATTATGACAAATAATATATCTCCGCCGGCAAGCATAGGCTTTATAGGGCTGGGCAACATGGGCTACCCAATGGCCACACGCCTGGCAAATGCCGGCTATAAACTGACAGTCTCTGATCTGAATACCAGTGCAGTTACCAAATTTTGTGAAGAGACAGGAAGTACGGCTGCTAAATCCCTACAAGAGCTCGGTGAAGTCTCGGATGTAGTTATCACTATGCTGCCTGAAGGAAAAGTCGTACGAAAGGTACTTTTGGATGAAGCTGGAGTGGCTGGCGGATTACAGCCAGGCACTATTTTGATAGACATGAGCACATGCTCACCAGTAGATACTCGAAATCTGGGAGAAGAACTTAGCGAGGCGGGTTTTCATTTAATCGACGCTCCAGTATCCGGAGGTGTTGTAAAAGCGATAGATGGTAGCCTTGCTATCATGGCAGGCGGCGAGTCTGAGGTCATAGAAAGATGCATCCCCTTACTGGAAAATATGGGTAAAGTTTTCAAGACTGGTGGACCCGCTAGCGGGCATGCTATGAAGTGTATGAATAACTTTCTTTCTGCTGGTTCGCTGGCTATAGCGTCAGAAGCCGTCATTCTTGGCACACGATTTGGCCTGGATCCGAAAATCATGGTAGACATCCTCAATTCTTCTACCGGCAAAAGTAATAGTACAGAGCACAAATTCCCAGCGTTTATCCTACCCGGGACCTTTAATTCTGGATTCTATATTGGCCTTATGGCTAAAGATCTTCGTTTAGCAGTCGATCTTGCTGAATCTGAAGATGCCTCGGCCGAATTGCTCCACCATATCAGCCAGCTGTGGGACAATGCAGAATCTGAACTTGGATTTAAAGCTGATAACACTGAAATATTCAGTTATCTCGAAACCCATGCAACCAAAACGGAATAAAGCATGACACAGACAAATAGCTATGAGGTTTACGCTATTCGTTATGCGACAGTAGACCGCATTTCTTCTGAAAACTTCATTGGCGGAGATCCGCATGAAGCCGGTATGCCGATGGACTATTTCGTCTGGGTTGTCCGTAATGAGCAAAAAACCTGGGTGGTTGATACTGGTTTCAATGCTGAAGCCGCCAAGAAGAGGAAGCGTACTTTTTTGCAATCCCCTACGGAAGGTTTGAGATTACTGGGCATCAATGCCGCGGAGGTTTCAGATGTAATCGTGACTCACCTGCATTACGACCATATTGGTAATTTTGATCTCTTCCCCAAGGCCAGCTTTCACCTTCAGGATAGTGAGATGGCATATGCCACCGGTCGCCATATGACCAATTCTTTTTTCGCAGGAGCTTTTGAAGTTGATGAGATTGTTGCTATGGTCCGTAATGTCTATCAGGGACGTGTAAAATTCTACGATGGTGAGCATGAACTTGAACCCGGTTTGTCGCTTCACCATATAGGTGGTCATACCAAAGGATTACAGGTAGTTCGCATTTGGACACGTTCGGGATGGCTGGTGCTTGCTTCTGATGCCAGCCACTACCGAGCCAATATGAATGAGAAACGCCCTTTCCCCATTGTGGCAGACATTGCTGAAATGTTTGATGGTTGGAAAAAATTACAGGATTTGGTGGATGACCCCAACATGATCATTCCCGGGCACGACCCTGAAGTCATGATTGAGCATTCAGCTCCTGATGATTCTATGAAAGGGATTGTTGTCCGCCTGGATTAATCTGTTGAAAAAATAATTACCGTTTTTCAATGCGAGTATGGCTTTAATTTTTATACTCATACCAGTAATACGACAGTAGATACTTGGAAACTTTAACTGATAAGGAATCAAACTAGTGGAACTAAAGCATTATGAAGGCAGCTGCCAGTGTGGCGCAGTTCAATATGAAGTCGATTTAAACATTGATCAAACCATTACGTGTAACTGTTCTCGTTGTCAGCGTATGGGGTTTGTATTGGGGTTTGCCAATCCTGAAGATTTCCACTTGAAGTCTGGAGAAGATTCCCTTACTGAATATCTATTTAACAAAAAAGTTATTCGTCACCTTTTTTGCAGCGTTTGTGGTGTGGAAAGTTTCGGCTATGCAACCATGCCAGATGGCACGCCTGCTGTTGGCATAAATGTCAATTGTCTAGAGGGTGTTGATCCCAGGAAACTTAATAGCCAGCATCTCGATGGCAAGAGCTTTTAACACTATCAAACTGTAGAAAGCCAAAATTCTTAATTCAACTTCCATCGCGTGCACCGATCTTTCTATGAGTGCACGTTTTTTTTTAAATGAATTTATCATGCCTTTTGATGGCAAAGGTAGACAATAAAACACCTTGTTTGACGCCAGTTCAGTTCCATTTCAAGTAGGCAATCATTGCTGCATCGAATGCAGTATCTATGTTAACTGAACCGATATTAAATTTAGCTATTTCATATGGATATTTTGCCAGTTAAGATGCCCCTGCATTCACCATTTTCTGTTCCCCGCTCATAACCTTTCCAACTCCTTGCGGATAGCTTCTATTCGATTACGATTAGTATTCAGGTCTCCTTGCCCTACCCGTGAGGCTGAACGTACCGCAATTTCACCTTGAGCGGGTTGGTGATGGAATTCCACGTCATCCATGAAACCAATTAGGGAGGTGACAAAGGTAAAACGTGCATAAGTGCTATCTGAGCTGACTAGTGTGGCGCCATCCATTCTGCTCACAGTTTCAACTAATGTGCTCCATCGTGATCCATCAAAATCGGCAATGGGAGCAATGTAGTGGCTATCAAGAGCATCTTCATCGCTAGAAACGCAATTAGGAGATGATGGACAAGGCATCAGCTTACCGTTCTGAAGACCCAGCGCTACAGTCATATTGCGACTGTCTGCACCCAGCTTAAAGAACAGGCCGACCCCGCCTATAGTGAGAAGCAGCAGAAGTGTTAAAAAAACCATCATTATTTTCTTAATCCTAATCATTAGTGATTCATTTTTGTTTTGCCATTGCGTTTATAACAGTTTGTCTGTCTTTGGTTTAACTTAATTGGCGTCAGATCAAGCTGTTTATACTATTTTTTCCAAGCAGCGTTTTTCCATGTCAAAAAATTCCGGGCTCTTCAGTCTTATCACTAAAAGCGGTATTTGAGCCTTGGCCGCTTTAAGTATTCATTATAGAAACCTCAAATTCGAAAACAAATTTTAGGGAGGGAAGACCTGTACGGCTTAAAAGGCCTTCATTTTCAAAAAAAATGGCGCCATTTTTGCCCTGCCTGTACAGTTTCAAATTCTTTTCACAATTCCCTCTTAAATATAAGCGTATAAATAAGAGTAACATTAGCAATTAACCCAAAAAGAAATGAGGACTTTCTGATATGAAAAAGTACATGACTATGCTGTTTATGGTTCTGCTTGGCACGCCAGTGCTGGCTCAGGTGCCAGTCACCGTGATACCTGCCGATGAGCAGGCTGCCTGGCTTGAAACCGGTACCCCGGAGGATCAGGCCGACAAAAGGCTGGCCTATGATTTCTGGCGGGAAGTCCTTGTAGCCAGGGATATGGATGCCGCCATGGAATATATGCATGAGGATTACATTCAGCATAACCCGAACATCCCCACAGGCAGAGCCCCTTTTGTCCAGGTTTTTGGCAGGATGGGCTCACGACCGGTAATGGATCATATTGAAGACCTGGTTGCCATTACTGCTGACGGCGGTTATGTCACCATGGCCTTTCAGCGGGTACTGGATAACCCCAATGTGGAAGGTCAAACCTACACGACAACCTGGTTTGACATGTTCCGTATTGAAAATGGAAAAATCGTCGAACATTGGGACTACGGCACAGTAGGTCCACGCTAGCTGAAACCCCGGTAAAGAGTCAGCTCTGACTCTTTACCGGCTCATTTGAAGGTTTCCTATGCAGCATTTTCATAGCGCTTTATGTGTTGCACGAAGCGCTTCTCGAAAAACGAACCTAAGGCATTTTCTTCAATCAGCTGCCTTTTTGCTGCTCTCCTGCAATATGCTGCTCCAGCAGGCACATGCTGCTGAGGCCCCATCGTGGGTCAAACTCACTGTCCCTCAGTTCACCGTAATTTCCCAGCTGGATGAAGGGGAAACGGTAAAATGGGCTGAAGACTTTCAGCTGTTTATCGCTGCTCTGGGTGAGGTGATAGAGGTTGATGAGCGGGCCCTCCCCCCCTTGGATATTGTGCTGTTTGAGAGCCGGGATGCCTTTGCGCCCTATCGGGCGCGTACCCAGTCAGGAACAGTGAATGCCCTGGCCGGTTTCTTTTCCAACCAGGGCGGCTGGAGTGTGATCGGCATGCCGGGCAACGACGGTAATGGTAGTGCCCAGCAGCTGACCTATCATGAGGCCGTGCATTGGTATTCGAGCATGCTGCTCGGGCGTTATCCCTACTGGTTTACTGAAGGCATTGCCGAACTGTTTTCGACGCTGGCCATCAATGGTGATGAGGTTACCTGGGGCGCGGCGATCCCGGACAATATCGATTATTTACGCCAAACCGGCTTGCAAGCGATGGCGGATTTCTTTGCAGTGTCGCGTGATGCCGCCCTGCATGAGGTAGACACTTTCTATCCACAGGCCTGGCTGTTTGTGCATTACCTGCTCTTTGGTGAGCTGAATCTGACACCCGCTGAATTGATCAGCCTGGTAGAAGGCTCCATCGAGTCGGATATGCCCACGGCACTGGCGCAGGAGTTGGGGTTGGTTTTTACCGAACTGGATGCCCTGCTGGGTGATTATCTGGCTGCCGGGGATTTTCGCACTACACAGTTTTCTGTCTCTGCCAGTAGACAGAGTTTACAAAGTACCAGCGCCTCACCAGCTGAGGTGGAAGCCGCTCTGGCGAAACTGGCGATTGCCGGCAACAACATCGAGCTTGGCTTCGATCATGCCGAGGCCCTGTTGGAACTTGAACCGAGACAGGCGCAGACCTATGACATCATTGCCGAAGTCGCCAACCGTCTGAATGAGCCCGACATGCTGGAAACGGCACTGAACAATGCGATTTATCTCAACACCAGCAATGCCAAAAGTTATGAGCTGCAGGCAGCTTTCCTCTGGGAGCGAAACGAAGATTCCAACACCGGCACTCTGCCCCCCGAAGTGGCGCGCGAGATTGCCAACCTGTTGACACGTTCTATTGTGCTACAGCCTTTTCGGCTGGAAACCTATCAGGCTTTTGTGCGGGTATTACCAAATATCATGAGTGCGACTGATGCTGATTTTAATGCCATTGAACTGGGCAAAGCCCTGTTTCCCGACGAGGGTATTATCCTGGTCGGCGAAGCCATGCTCAGCGCCCTGACGGCTAACTATGATCTGGCCATGGCGCTGATTGCTGAAGCCAATGAGGGCGATTACAGAATTGCCGACAACAATCGTGCCTTCACCCGCATGGTGACCGAGTTCGTCTGGGTAACCGGAATTTCCAACAGTCTGCAGTTGCTCAATCTGGATGGACGTTACGCCGATGCTGTTCGGTATATCGATGATATTCTGGCGGGTCGGCAGGCTGGTGTACGCACAGTGCCGGGCAATATCCGCGGCTTTCTCAATGCCCAGCGACGCAACATGCTGGCCAATCAGCGCATTGCCGAAGTCGAGGAACTGCTGGCGGAAGATCAGCAGGCATCCGCGCGTGCTTTGTTACAGCAGATGATCAACGAGGATGACATCAGTAGCAGCGCCAGAGATTATGCCAGGAGTACGCTGGCGATTCTGGATCGCTAGGGTAAGCAGAAAGACCTTGGCGCTACCTCACCATGGGTGGCGTATCAATCACCACCACTTCACAATCCGACACTGCGCTGATCTTCATTGATTTTCTTTTTGTGACTTCAGCGGCATCACCCTTATTCAGCGTGGTCTTTCCTTCACCGTCGCGAATTTCGAACTTGCCTTCCGAAGCCAGCACATAAGCCTGGTGCTTAATAGGATGCTCGATCTCACTGCCTTTGCTGAGTTTGCCGCCATAGAGTCGGGCTTTTTGGTGAATGTACAGCGCGCGGCCCTTGTCTTCTTCATAGCCTGAAACCAGCAGCTTGAGGGAATCAGTACTGCTTTGTGGAAACTGTTTCGCTTCCCAGCGCGGTTTGACGTTAGCCTTGTCGGGAATGATCCATATCTGGTAAAGCACCAGTGGCGTCTTGCCCATGTTGTATTCGGAGTGGACGATGCCGGTGCCGGCGCTCATGACCTGCACTTCACCCTGTCTGGTCACACCTTTATGACCGTGATTGTCCTGATGGGTCACCTCGCCTTGCCTGACATAGGTGATAATTTCCATGTTGCGGTGCGGATGCGGTGGAAAGCCGGTACCGGCCTTGATCCAGTCATCATTAACCACCAGCAAGGCACCAAACCCCATGCGTGCCGGATTGTAGTAATCGGCAAAACTGAAATGATGGCTGGATTTGAGCCAGCCATGGCTGGCCTTTCCCAGGCCGTGATAGGGACAGAGTCTGATCATACTTTTACATAATCTTCTTTATTGCGATTATCCGGCAGCACTTTTTTCTCGGGATCATCCAGACCACCGAAGGCATTGAAATAATCCCTGAAAAAGCCCTGCAGCTCCAGCGTCATCAGGGCAAATTCCTGATCGAATTTTTCTGCAGGGCTACCAGTGTTCTGTGAATCGGCTTCTTCTTTCACCTGATCGAAACGCAGTTTTTTGATGCTGAGGTCTTCGGCAATGCTGCAGCTCAACAGATGTTTCCATTGCACGGCCAGCTGTCTGACACGTTTGCCTGCCTGTAGGTGGGTTCTGATTTCATCGCCTTCCAGATCCTGCCCCTTACAGCGAATCACGTTGGCTACATCCAGCGGATTGAACAGTTCGCATTCATCATGAATCTCGAAATGATCGCTGGCCTTGCCATCATTCAGCCAGCGCGTCATGACATCCGAAGGTGCACGCTTACTGTCAGGAATAGCCACTGGAAAAGTGCCGAGCGTATCCCGCAAGAGATTAATCAGTTCTTCGGCTTTGGCCGGACTGGCCGCATCCACCACCAGCAGCTGTTCCGAGCGACTGATATAGGCATAGGTCCTGCTGGAGCGGGTAAACGCCCGTGGCAGCAGGGAGTTATAAACATCATCCTGAATCTCACGGCGTTCCTTGCGGTAAATTTTTCTGCCCTGACGGGCCTCCAGCTCAGCAACTCGTTCTGCCGTCGCCTCGCGTACCACGGTGGCAGGCAGTAGTCGATCCTGCTTTTGTGCGCAGAACATGATGAAATCCCCCACAACATGGGTCAGCGGCTGCGGCAAAGCCCTGCTATCGGTCTCGCCTGCTTCGCCCTGCTCTGCCTCAGCCTCTTCAGTCGTTTCTGAATCTTGCAGATCCGGTGCAGCATCCCCCAGTGGGCTGACCCAGCCGAGGCGCGATTTCTCATAGCTGGCACAGGGTACAAAGGCATAATCGCCCAGCTGGGCTTCCAGATCTTCATATGACAAATCAAAGGGTTTAAGGAGTTGAAACAGACGCAGATTCTTGAACCACATAAAACAGACGCAATCCTTGAGGAGAAATTAAAACGTGCGGGTGCGGATTATGACACAAGCCCGGGAGCAGACGAAAATTTGAAAGCGCCGTCCAAGCAGTGGTCATCGCATCCTCCGCTTCCCTGCGGAGGCGCTTGGCATACTTATTCCCGTGACAGCCTGATCAAAAGACCGTTCGGGTCTCTGGTCCAGCTGGAGCTGGTACCGGCATCCAGCATGGCTGACTTCTGATCGGAACCGATCAGTCCGCCGTGGCTGAGAATATTATCGACAGCCCTGTCGAAATCATTCACGCCTATCAGCATAATCGGACCACCCGGATCCTGCACGCGATGGGAAACCGCTCGACGGGTGGGGCCGGTAAATTCCTGAAAATTGATCACAAACTCAGACCCCGGGAAAGTGCCTCGGGTAGCACGCATCGTGGCAATGGAGCGGTCCCCGAACAGCGCCTGAATACGGTCATTGGCCTGACCTGCCGGAGCCGGCTGTTCAAGTCCCATACCAAACACACTGTTATAGAAAGAGACGGTCTGATTAAGGTCGGCCACTGTGAGATAAACGGTAACACTGTTAACTTCACCCGGACCTTCAAAAGTCTCACCTTTGCGCTCAACCAACTCGACAATAAAGCCATCGGCATCACGGATCATCACAGCCCGGTTTGTTGTAGCATCATAGGGCTCATCGTTTTCACTGAGCACCTGTAGCCCCATCTCTTTGGCGCGTGCCAGTAGGGTGTCCAGATCACGCACATTCATGGCCAGCATGATCTGACCCGGATCCTGAATCATGGGATGCATGGCACGCTTGGGGGTATTGATCCACTCCACCAGTTCCATCCGGAATGAATCATTCGGAAGTTTCAGAATGGTCGTCTGCAGCATGGCATGCTCATCATCAATGAGTCCTCTTCCCGAGCGTGGCTCAGCCGGTGGATCGACATATTCCATACCAAGCAGATCACGGTATAACTCCAGTGAACGCTCGAGGTCAGCAACGTTCAGGTGCAGAATGCTGGCTGAAGTGGATTGTGTCATGTTGTTCTGAGCCTGTACTGCCTGGCTGGCAAGCGTGGCTAATAACACGGTGCCCAGCAGCAATAAGGCGTGCTTGATGTGATAAACAAGGTGAGTCATGGTATCTCCCTTCGTGTGAATAGTGTGTTCTGCAACATAAAGAGCAGATCCGTAATTGTAAAGTACTTATTCCCTTTCGGTTCTTTTGCCAACATTCCCCCAGGGCTTAAAGCAGGTAAGCGTAGAGTGAGGTCATCAAACCCAGTATCACCGCCAGAAACAGACTGTGCTTGAAGGTAAAACGGAACAGCCTGCCCTCTTCGGAACGTGGCATACCGGTTGCAGCAACCGCCACTGCTAGGCTCTGCAGAGAAATCATTTTACCCATCACGCCACCGGCAGAGTTGGCCGAAGCCATCAGGTTGGGGTCAAGACCCAGCGTAGCGGCCGTCACCACCTGTAAATTTCCAAACAGGGCATTGGCCGAAGTGTCACTACCGGTAAGGAAAACCCCGAGCCAGCCCAGCATGGCACTGAAAAAGGGAAAGAGCGTACCGGTCGCCGCAAAGGCCAGCCCGAGTGTGACAGTCGCACCACTGTAATTCATCAGAAAGGCCAGTCCGAGCACCGAAGCAATGGTCAGCATCGAGTAGGACAGTTGCTGCAGTACCGACCCCAGCAACCTGAGATAGGCTGCAATAGACATTTTAAAAACAACGGCTGCTGCCACAGTGGCAAAAGCACAGGCCGAGCCGGCGGCTGAAATCCAGTTGAAGGTATAAGTGGCGGCATAGGGTGTGGGAACCTCAACAACCGGTGCCCCCTGCAAGACCTGGTTATGTAAACCGGGCCACTGAAACACCAGCGTGACACTGTTGAGCAGCTCGCCTATGATGCCGCTGCCCCAGATCAGTACAAAGACCACCAGAAACAGATAGGGCGACCAGGCCAGCACCGTTCGGCCAAAACCATGCGATGAAACCGTCATGCTGCTCTGAGTCTCCCCTGCCCAGACAAAATCATCACTGGGTTGCCAGAGCTTAAGCAATATCACCAGACCGGCAATGGCGCTAAGGGAGGCTACAATATCCACCAGTTCAGGGCCGACATAGTTGGACATAAAAAACTGCATACCGGCAAAGCAGATGCCACAAACGGCTGCTGCCGGTAAAACCCCTTTCAGGCCTTTCCAGCCACCCATGACCATGACCAGGTAGGCTGGAATAAACAGGGCTACCGGTGCACACAGGCGCCCTACCCAGGCACTGAGTTCATTTTCCGGCAGGCCGGTAATGCCAGCCAGTGTAATAACCGGAATACCTATGGAGCCGAAGGCAACGGGTGCTGTATTGGCCAGCAGGCAAATACCCGCAGCAAAAAAAGGTGAGAATCCAAGGCCAGTCAGCATGGCGGCGGCTACCGCCACAGGGGTACCAAAGCCGGCAGCTCCCTCAATAAAGGCACCCAGCGCGAAGGCAATCAGCATGGCCTGTATGCGCCGGTCTGAAGTCAGCCCCCCGATGGAATCCTTGATCACTTCAAAATTACCGGTATCAGCGGTGATGCGGTACAGGACCACTGCCCAGAACACGATCCAGCCAATGGGAAAAAGGCCAAAGGCAGCACCCATACTGACAGAACCGACAACCAACTGCAGGGGCATGCCATAGACAATCAGCGCAACGACCACCGCTACCAGCAAACCCGACAGGCCAGCAACCCAGGCAGGCTTGCGCAAGACGCCAATCATTAGCAGCAAGACAAATATCGGTGCAGCTGCCGCCAGGGTAGATATAAGCAGACTGTCAGCCAATGGAAGGTATTCCTGCTGCCACATAAGATTTTCCTTTTTTTATTGGTTTATTTTTATGGCAACTTACTAGGGAGCCGATTTTTTATAAGGTTGAGAATATAAAGTCTGCCGGCTAGAGTCCAGCCGACCTGTCTATCCCATTTAAACCTTGCTGTTCATGTAAGCCTTGATACGTCCCAATGCTTCGCGAATATCCTCTGTACTGCTGGCATAGCTGAAACGAATATAGCCTTCACCAAGATGACCAAAACTGGTGCCGGCAACGCTTGCCACACCCAGTTCTTCAAGTAAAAGCTCTTCGAGCTGCTTTGATTTCATGCCAGTGCCGGTGATATTTGGAAAGACATAGAAAGCACCTTTAGGTGAAATACATGAAAAACCCGGCACTTCATTGAGAAGTTCAACAATCAGCTGACGCCTTTCATCAAAAATTTGGCACATGGTATCAACCGCGTCCTGAGGACCTGTCAACGCTTCAATGCCTGCTCTTTGAACCGGCGCAGATGGACAGGAATTACTGTTTATCTGCAAGCGCTCCGCATGATCAATCAAACTGGCAGGCCAAACACCATAACCCAGACGCCAGCCGGTCATGGAATAGGTCTTGCTCCATCCATCCAGCAAAATGGTGCGATCCCGTATCGATTCATATTCAAGAAAACTGACATGTTCCATACCGTCATAGAGCATACGGGAATAAATTTCGTCTGAGAGTAATGTGACATGCGGATAGGCTTCCAGACCTTTGACAAAGGTTTCAATCACATCCCTTTGCAGGACCCCGCCCGTTGGGTTGGCCGGTGTATTGACGATGATCAATCGGGTATTGTCATTAATCTGGGCAAGTACTTTTTCCGGATCAAAACCAAAACCACTATCTTCCAGTAACTCGATAGGAACTGCTTTGGCCCCACTGAATTTGATCATGGATTCATAGATGGGGAAACCGGGATTGGGGTAAAGTATTTCAGCACCGGGCTCACCAAACATCATGATGGCGAAAAACATGGTCGGTTTGCCACCCGGCACAACCATGACATTTTCCCGGTCCACTTCAACACCCCGGAACTTGCGAATATCATTAACCACTGCTTCGCGTAATTCCGGCAGGCCCTTGGCTGGGGTATAAAAGTGGAAGCCTTCGTCTATGGCTTTCTTCCCGGCTTCAACAATATTGTCCGGCGTACGAAAATCTGGCGCTCCGATACCAAGGTTAATAATATCGCGCCCCTGCGCTTCCAATGCCTTGGCTCTGGCAAGAATTTTAAAGGCTGATTCTGTTCCCAGACGGGACATACTGGCAGCAAGTTTCATAAAACCATTCTTCCTACACTAATTGCGAAATCGCAGATTGCTTCGCTGTAAATCCTTGATGGATTTGCAGCCCATTAATTTCATGTCCCTGATTAATTCTGCGTGCAACAGGGACAAGGCTTTTTCCACCCCTGCCTGCCCGGCTGCCGCCAGGGCATACAGATACAACCTGCCACCGGAGCAGGCCTTGGCACCGACGGAAAGCGCCTTGAGAATGTGCGTGCCACGGCGGATACCACCATCACAGATCACATCTATCTTGTCACCGACAGCATCGACTATCTCAGCCAGCTGATCGAAGGGTGAACGCGAACCATCCAGCTGCCGACCGCCATGGTTGGATACCATAATAGCACTGGCACCGATGTCCACAGCACGTCTGGCATCCTCTACCGACATAATACCTTTGAGTACAAAAGTTTTTCCCCAGTAGGCGGCAACCTCTTCGGCGGCTTTCCAGTCCATACTCTGATCCATCATGACATTGAAATAGTCGGCCACCGTGATGGAAAGATTAGAGCCCTCCTTGACGTAATCCTTGAGCTGGGACAGTTCGAATTTTTCATGGGTGAAATAATTAAAGGCCCAGGACGGGTGCGTCATGAAACTGAGCAGGCTTATCAGGGTTAGCCGCGGAGGCGTGGTGAATCCGGTGTAAAGATCCCGCTCACGATTGCCACCGACGATGGTATCCACGGTCAGCGCCAGAGCGTCAAAATTAGCTGCCTTGCAGCGGTCCATCATGCTGCGCGTGAGCTCCTTATCCTTGTGATAATACAGTTGGAACAGCTTGGGCGTGTTGATGGACTGACCGATATTCTCGACACTGACCGTCCCCAGGGAAGACACACCAAATATCGTCTTGTATTTTTCAGCTGCCTTGCCGACCGCCATTTCCCCGTCATGATGAAACAGACGCTGCAGGGCTGTTGGTGAAAGAAACAGTGGCATGCCAATCTCCTGCCCCATCACAGTCGTACTCAGATCAATCTCTTCAACGCCGGCCAGCACATTGGGTACCAAGTCCACTTCATCATAAGCCGTGGTATTGCGGCGATAGGTCAACTCATCATCAGCGGCACCATCAATGTAATGAAAAATCGGACCGGGCAAACGCTGCTTGGCCATCCGGCGAAAATCTTCCACATTGCGGACATCTTTAAGGCGCATGAACATGATGATAGATTCCTTATTGTTTAAAACGATACACGCAGGTTCAGTTTGAACTGCAGCACAACGCTATCTTGTCTGCCTGCCACAACTTTTGTACGAGAATCATGTTGAATCGAGGGTTTCTTGTTATTATCTGTCACTGGTTTCAGTAGCATTATTAAACCCGTGTCTGCTGATTGCAAGAAGCAGCTTTTAGTCACAATCACAAAGAAGGAATCCGTATGCAGCCAGGAGTCATCAGTGCCTTTCACCCAACCCGACGTACCCTGATGGGCCCCGGTCCTTCGGACGTTTATCCGCGCGTACTTGAAGCGCTGTCACGACCGACCATCGGCCATCTGGATCCCCTATTTATCGGCATGATGGATGAGCTGAAACAGCTTCTGCGCTATGCCTTCCAGACCGAGAATGAGGTCACCATGCCCATTTCAGCACCGGGATCAGCCGGCATGGAATGCTGTTTTGTGAATCTAGTTGAACCGGGTGACAAGGTGATTGTGTGTCGCAATGGTGCCTTTGGCGGACGCATGCTGGAAAACATTAAACGCAGTGGCGGTGAAGCCATCATCGTGGATGATCCCTGGGGACGTGCGGTGGATCCCGAAAAAGTCGAAGCTGCCCTGCAGGCCAATCCGGATGCGGTGATTCTTGCTTTTGTACACGCAGAGACATCAACCGGTGCACTGTCGGATGCACAGACCCTGGCAAGACTCGCGCACGAACATGACTGTGTAACGATTGTGGATACCGTCACCTCGCTGGGCGGAGTCCCGCTGAAGGTGGACGAGTGGGAACTGGATGCGGTGTATTCGGGTACACAGAAATGCCTGTCCTGCATTCCCGGGCTCTCACCAGTGACTTTCAGCCAGCGTGCCATGGATAAAGTCCGAAAACGCCAGTCAGTCACGCAGTCATGGTTTCTCGATCTGAAACTGATGCTCGGTTACTGGGAAGGTGAAGGCAAACGCGCCTATCATCACACAGCGCCCATCAACCCCTTGTATGCATTGCATGAAGCTCTGTGCATCCTGCAGGAAGAAGGTCTGGAAAATGCCTGGCAGCGACATCGAAGCCAGCATGAGGCTCTCAAGGGCGGGCTGGAAAAACTGGGCCTGCAGCTGAGTGTCCCCGAAGCCGAACGATTGCCACAGCTTAATGCCGTCAGCATTCCGGCAGGGGTAAACGATGCTGCAGTGCGAAGTTCCCTGCTGCAGGACTACAACCTGGAAATCGGTGCGGGTCTCGGCGAAAGTGCCGGCAAACTATGGCGCATTGGCCTGATGGGATATTCCGCCAACCCCGGCAACGTGCTGTATTGCCTGAGCGCCCTCGAAGCCGTGCTGGGCAACTAGGTCCTGATCTTCATCTGGCCTGGGTCACTCAGCACCGAAGTTTGCCAGTACGACGCCATAGATGGCCATGGCATCCCAGAAGTTCTGTAATCGCAGATTCTCATTTTCACCGTGCTGATTATTGTCGTGGTTAGCCAGCGGTAAAATGATAATCGGGGTATCCATCCTCTCGGCAAAATCATCCAGCGGCAAGGTGCCACCCATATTCGGCGTCAGAATCAGACTGGGTGTTATTGCTTCCATAAGGCTGATCATGCGTGCAGCCATGGGGCCATCCATTGAAGTTCTGAGGCCAGAGCTTCCCTCGCCGCGCCAGTCCAGTTTGAGCACCCTGTCGTTGTTCCGCAAAATTTCATCGCTGGGGTCTTCATAAATGATATGGTAGCCCTCTTGCGTAATATGGTTTTCAATCAGACGTTCAATATCGGCGGGCTGCTGATCGGGAACCAGACGCAAATTCAGGGAAACAGTCGCCGTGGTCAGGAAGATATTGCTGCCCAGTACGCCAACCCCGCCTCCGACAATGCCACGGGCATTGATGGCTGGCAACGTCACCAGCTCGGCAAGGCGCATGCCGTTTCCTTCAGGTGTATTAACGGCCAGTTCATTCTGCAGATCTGCCGTCATGTCCGGCATGTTCTGCAGTGCACTCTGTTCACGGTCTGACAGGGGTGCCACTGCGTCGTAATAACCATCTATGAGTATCCTGCCACTTTCATCGCGCATACTGGTCAGCAAATAGGCCAGTTGCATGATGGGGTTTGGCGCCCAGTTGCCATAGTGCCCGGAATGCAGAGGGCGATTGGCGCCATAGGCTGTAATATCCAGAGTCTTGCTACCACGCACACCGAAAACCAGTTGCGCCTGTCGAGACTGATGCATCGGCCCGTCACAAAAAAGCAGCAAGTCAGCATCCAGCAGGCCGGGGTTGGCATCCATAATGGTACCGAGGCTAGGCGAGCCAATTTCTTCTTCACCATCCAGCAGGAGTTTCAGATTAACCGACAGGGGAATGTCATTGTCACGTAATGCCTGCAGCACATGAGTGATGGCAATGATCGGCATTTTGTCATCGCCCGCTGAACGACCATAGAGTCGCCACTCTGGATTCAAACCCTGCTCCATTTGAGCCTGGCTAACCGGTCGGCCGCCCTCCTGCAGGGGAGCATCCAGCAGCGTAGGACTAAAAGGTGGGTATGCCCAGTCATCCGGCAATACCGGTTGCCCGTCAAAATGTGCATAAATCAACACAGTCTCACTGGCCTGGGGGTTCAATAATTCTGCATAAATATAGGGTGCTCCATCTGCCTGCAGGCGCTGCGTGGTAAAACCCTGGCCTTGCAGAAGCCCCGTGATATGCTCGACATTTCTATCCATGTCAGCAAGGTTTGCCGCTGAATTGGGCAGCCGCAGGAGCTCAATAAAATCCTGCAGAATGACTTGCTCGTTGTCTGACCGATAAGCATCAATCAAGTCGACAAGCTCCTCTGAATCGATGGCCTGTGCCAGCGCTGTCGACCCGCTTCCAAGCCAGCAAGCTGTCAGAAGCAGTGATCGCAGAATGTGTTGCCTGGCTGAAGCATAAAAATTCCTGTGCATTGTCATCTTGTTTCCTGTCTGAAAATTAAAATGGTCGTGGCCGGAACAACACGCGACCGGCATTGACGCTGCTTGGTATGCTATCGCTAAGGGCGAATTCGCCATTAAGAATCACATAGGCAATGCCATCGGGTCGGGCGCTTGGATTATCATAGCTGGCATGGTCGATAACCGTTTCGGCATCGAATACCGTGATGTCGGCCGCCATGCCCGGTTTCAGCAAGCCCCTGTCGGTGATGCCGATGGTCTTTGCCGGTAACCAGGTCATTTTGTAAATGGCCTGCTCCAGACTCAGTGCCATTTTTTCCCGCACATATTCGCCCAGCACTTTGGGAAAGGTTCCCCAATAACGCGGATGCTCCCTGCCCCCCTCTAACACCGCATCACAATCACAGGCAATCGATACACTCGGGTGCTGCATGATTTCTATCAGGTCTGCTTCACTGCCGAATCGCAAAATCGATCCACTCTCGGCTTCTTCCAGAATGCGGATGACGGCTTCCCCCGCTGAGTCAGTACCCAGTTCTTCCATAATCTCAGTCAGCTCCTGCTGATTGCTTTTTACAAAAACACCCGAAGCGCCTCCCCAGCGCAGGTTCATGGCCTCTTCAGCCTCGGTAATAATCTGTGCGCGCAGCGCTGGATCTTGAAAACGCGCCAGCATGGCCGCACGACCCCCAGCCTGTGCCCAGCTGGGAATAATCAGATTAGACAAATCGGTCTGTCCGGCCAGATAGGGGTAGACATCTGCGACAGCCCCTTCGGCGTTGCTGGTATCAGCCACGCGCATTGTGTCGAGAATCTCGGCCGCTTTGCCCTGCTCCCAGCCCTGCACTTTCATGTGCGTGACCAGGGGAATCAGTCCGGCCGCTTCGCCGATACGGACGGTTTCCGTCATGCCAACGATGGAGCTGTAATCGGTTTCCGGTGTCAGGCGGTCATGATTGGCAAACACCACATGCCAGTCGGCAAAGGGTGACAGAATGTCGATAACTTCCTGCGTCTGGGCATAATAGCCTGGCACATAATCCAGACCGGCCGAGACACCCCAGCTGCCGGCTTGCAGCCCTTCAGCAATCAGCGCCTGCATACGACTGATCTGCAGCGGGGTCGGGCGTGCATCTTCAAGGCCGACCACCTCCTCCCAGATACTGTTGAAACCAACGAAACCGCCAACATTTATGGCAAGCCCCGCTTCAGCATACGCTGCAAACTGCGCTGCGATATCCAGTGGACTCCAACCATCCGAATTCATGATTTCTGTGGTTATTCCCTGACTGATCATGTTGACGGCTGTAGAGAGTGCCTCTCCCCTGTCATGGCTGTGGATATTGATAAAGCCGGGAGCCACCACCAGCCCACTGACATCTATATCGACTTCAGCACTTGCCGCTCCAAGATCACCAATAGCGGCAATCGTCGTTCCCGTGATGGCCACATCACCGACATAGGCCTCTTGTGAGCTGCCATCGATAATGGTGCCGCCACGCAGGATCAGCTCATATGCTGGCGGGTCTTCTGCGCAGGCAGTCAACGTGAGTATCAGAATACCGCAGAGGCTGTATTTACTTATCATCTGTTGTTTCCACTTATTGACCAGCTTCATGTTTATTGCCCAGCTCAGCCAGGAATTCTCACAAGACAAAAACTTAACAGCTGCCTAGCGCGCAGCTATCAGCCCGATTTCAACGGTAAAATCCGGTGAGGCCAGACGTGACTCGACGCAAGCACGACAGGGCGCATTACCACCTTTGCTCCATTCATCCCAGACAGCATTCATCTCGGCAAAATCCTCCATATTGGCAAGCCAGATAGTCGCGCTCAGGGCTTTTGTTTTATCGGTGCCTGCTTCTGCCAGCAGGGCATCAATCTGCGCCAGAATCGCTATGGTCTGCGCCCTTACACTTTCACCGCGTGCCGTCTGGGCAACCTGCCCGGCCAGATATACGGTATCGCCATGAATGACGGCCTGGCTCATGCGATCATTGGTTTTCAGTCGTTGAATACTCATCCTAACCTCTCTTGTTAAACAGTCAAACCAGCTACTTTTATTCAGCCCTGACTTTGAAGCTGACAATTTTATAAAGACCTATTGTAAACAGCGGCAATACAAACACCAGCAGAAACAGGTAGGTCAGCAAGACATAGCCATTGGCAATCAGGGCAATCAAGCCAATCCTGTCACTGATGAAAACGGCAATCACCATAGTGACCACCGCAATGCTTGGCCTCAGGTAAAGCGGCATCTGTGCTGATTTTGCCTGATAGCTTACTGCTACCCGCTCATTCAGGGCATGCAACAGAGCTGTACCCGTTTCAATAAAGGTGCCAAATATCACCAATTGAAAGAGAAACTGGAAATAAGGCAGATTCATCATACCGAGAATCTGATTGACGGGAACGGCTTCATCAATAATGGCAGGATAAAATCCGACCAGCACAAAATAAAACAAGACCCCTGGCAAAATGGCGATGACACCGCCAAGCAAACCGGCAGTGACAGCTTCACTACGGCTGCCAATATGACGCATGCAGAACAGGATGGTCGGGATAATGGCCAGGTTGTAACTGGCGTACTTGATGCCGTCACCCAGCCAGGCAGAATTTTCCGGCGGCAGGCTTAAGTTCTCAGCAATAGTCTCTCCAAACTGGGTGAATCCGATCAGCAGAAAACTGATATAGACGAGATAAAGCAGCACAGACCAGCTGGCCAGCACTTTTTCGATCAGGCTGGTGCCGAAAAAAGTCAGCAGGCCGATCGTAGCAATCAAAATGATGGTGCCAATCAATGGGGCTGTCCCAATCATGTCAGCCAGCAGGATACCCGCAGCGGAACCGATCACCGACAAAATCAGCACGATGGTGATGATGTAAACGATTTCATAGAGCACCCAGGCCCGTCCCAGCAGATGCCTGAAAAAAGTCTTGTAATCGTAACTTTGAGTGAGTCTGGCAAACTCGAGACTGGTCGCCAGCACCAGCGACCACACCATGGTGGCGACCAGCATGCCGTACAAACCGGCTTGCGGGCCGTTAGATAGAAAAAACTCCACCAGTTCCCGCCCGGTTGCATAACCGCCGGCAATGACCACCGACTGAAAAATCAGCCCTGGAAGAATGATTGCCTGCAATAATCGGAATGACAGAAGTTTCATTGGTTTTTTCCTGTCAAAAACGGGCGTAGCGGTAGGCTTGCGGATCAATATCAGTCGGTCTGGCACTGATTAAATCAGCCAGCAGTTTCCCCGAGCCCATGGCAAAGGACCAGCCCAGATGTCCGTGCCCGGTGTTGATAAACAGATTGCCGTAAGGGCTGCCGCCAATGATCGGCACACCATCCACACTGCTCGGCCTCAGTCCCGCCCAGGAACTCAGTTTGCCAGCAGCAATAGATGTTTTAGCTGTAGGGTACCGATTTATAACCTGGTCGATGATCATCTTTACCCTGCCTTGATTGATACGGGTATCGTAACCGGCCAGTTCAGCGGTACCGGCTGCACGCAGTTGCTTGCCCAATGGCGTAATGGCCACATGGGAAGTTTCATCAATTACCGGCATCCGTGGTGTTTGTGTCCAGTCATCCATGGATACCGTGATGGAATAGCCTTTAACCGGGCGCACCGGGATGTTCAGCTTCAGTGATTTGACCAGGAGGGGGCTGTACGAACCGGCCGCCAGGACAAAGGCATCGGCCTGATATTCACCGCGACTGGTGCTGATGGATGCAATCCTCTGGCCGCTTTTTACAAAAGCATCTATCCGGGTATCGTACTCAAAAATTACCTGATTCTGCTTCAGCAGCTCAGCCACTTGTTGACAGAACTGATAGGCATCGCCGCCCTGGTCATCCGGATAGTGAATACCACCAACCAGCTTTTCACCGCTTTCGAGCAGTGCCGGCTCTTTGGTAAAAATGTCAGCCGGCTCCAGCACGGTGCAATTGACACCCAGCTCCTGAAACAAGCTGAGCGATTCCACCGCGTTCTCCATTTCCTGTTGATCTTCAAGAATCTTCAGGCTACCCAACTTGCTGGCACTGTAGTCAAAAGAATGTTTTTGCAGCATGTCCTGCATGCATTGCATCGTGTAATTTGCCAGCACGGTGTTGGCTTGCAGATTGGCATGAAAACGTTCCGGTTTGGCATTCTTCAGAAAACCAATGCCCCAGCGCCACAGCGAAGGCAGTGCCGAGGGTCGCAGTAAAAACGGTGAATCTTCTTTTCCCATCCAGCCAAGAATTTCCCGACCGATACCCGGATGATTCCAGGGGCTGGCCTGGCTGGGATGCAGGACACCTGCATTGGCAAAGCTGGTTTCTTTTGCCGGACCGGACTGGCGATCAAGTACCCTGACTTCATGCCCCTGTTCAGACAAATAATAGGCCGAAGCCAGACCCATTAATCCGGAGCCGATTATGACAATTTTCATTTTTTACCACTAGTCAGGTATGTGACTGTATAGCAGCCTTACTATAACACTCCGACAATTTCTTGTATTGAAATCCTGGGCTGACTTAGAAAATTAGTCCAGGTGCCCAGTAAAGGTTTTACTGATTATTTTCCAGCCGCTTCCATCATCAATCACATGAAAATAATTGGTAAAATACATACCATCAGGATAACGTTCTTCAAGAACCGCTGTCGCAATTTTACCTACTATATCAAGTCCCGATAAGTTTGGTTTATAGTCAAATCCACTGTCTTTCATCGGCGTCTTACAAACTTCTTGTATAAAGGCTTCTGGTGCTGGTGTGGATGTTATTGGTATACGCTATGATGAAATACCTGCCTATGCGCTCAGGGATATCCTTGAAGATTATCCACGCCTGGGTTTTAAACAAGCCTTCACTGAGATTTTACTCAAACAGGCTAAACTGAAACCTGACAGCTTCATTGCCACCAATATGAAACTTGGCCTGGGTAAAAAGATTAAGCAGACACCGTTCACTGAATAGGTGTAGAAACCCTTGCTGGGTCTTCAGGTGAAATCAATCACTGTTGTCAGCACTTCCCGGCTCATCGCCCCTTCCATGGCTTCGCGCATCTGCTCTGGTCCATATACACGGCCAATCATGGCTTTGGCATCGAACAAGCCACGCTCGACCAGGCTGATAAATTTGGGCAAATCACTCAGTACATTCAGTCCAGGGAAATTTCCACCGGTTATGGTCTTGTTGCTCCAGGCCACCAGGCGTGAATTGACATTGCCTCGCGGGAATCCTGCACTGGTGACATATCCTCCAGGACGGACTGAGGCATAAACCTGCTCGAAAATATTCACATCCTCAGGGGCCATCTCAACACCTGGGGCATGCGGATACTGTGAGGTCGCAGTGGCCTCAACAGCGTACAGGGCGCCATGTTGCCGTTCACCCAGGTAGTGCCGCTTATAGCCGCCGTTATCGTCGACCTCATCGGGGGTAAGCGCCATGACCGCATCAACCAGACCACTCTCACTATAATCATTGGGATCCAGTACGTGTGTGGCGCCCATTTGCATAGCCAGTTCCCGGCGATAGGAAATCGGGTCAATGCCGATAATCTTTTCTGCACCCTGGATTCTGGCGCCCTGCACGGCACCCATACCCAGCGGCCCCAGCCCATAAATCACCACATCGGAGCCTACTTCAATCGGGTGTTTGACAGTCGTGATACCCAGACCAACAGCCGGTGCACAGATTAACATCGACAGTTCATCGGCTGGCAGATCGGTAAAGACCGGCACCACCCATTCTTCATCGGCGATCAGAATTTCAGAATGACCGGCCGGCCCCATCACTGGCGCAGTCAAATACACCGGCGTGCCGTCAGACATGGTCGCTGAGGAAAGTGCCGGCAGGCGCACCACACAGTTATCACCATTACCACGCAGGCATTGCCCGCATAAACCACAATTGGGTGTGGCCGAAAGAATCACACGATCACCGACCCGCACTCTTTTCACCGCTGAGCCTACTTCGATAACACGACCAACACCGCCATGTCCGGCGACCACGGCATTGTCCTGAAAACGGGAGCGGTTGAGCTGGTAGGCCGCTGAGTAACAGACCTGCACCGCTTCATTCTGGATCACCACCTGCAGGGGATGAATCGGTTTCAGGGTCAAGGTCTCCATAGTAAGCGAATCCTGATAGCTAACCTGGGCTCGAAACTGCATGCCGGCGGTACGACTGCTTGTTTGTCTTTCTGCAGCAATTTCGGCAGCAGCCTGCTCAGAGACATCCTCGCCGCGACCCCAGAAAATAACTTCATGCTCCTGGAAGGTTTGAGCTCCCGCGGGAGGGGTATAACTGCTCTGCTGCCCTGAACTGTTTGCCCCCTGCTGCGCCAGGGCAGACTGGGCAGACAGGCTTGAAGCACCGCCTGCAAGAATAGCCGCAGCACCACCTTTTAATAAACGACGCCTGGACAAACCGGCATTGATGAATTGTCTGGGCTGATCCGGATGATCACCACAAATACACATAGGCACCTCCTGCTCTTGGCTGACTTCTACCTTCGAAGCAGCCTGAATGGTTTCGCTGCCAGCTAAGTTCTCTCAAAAAAAGGTGCTTGGCAAGCTGAAGAATAGCTTTTCAATCAAGGTGCTCTCTCAAAAGGCCAGGCACCGGAAACATGCACTTCGGATACCTGGGTGGCCAGCCCCTGCTCATTGACAGAAAACACAAAGCCCAGGCCACAGACACAGTCAAAAGCCGTTTCAGATTGTGCTACCAGACGAGACCTCACAGACGGTGTATTACCGCCAGTTCCCGAATAAGGAGGCGTCCTGATAAGGACTAACTCACCGTCTTCCAAAATGAATTCTAAATTGGTAAAGGTCCCGAGCCAGACGCCCTGATAGGTGCCGACATAGTTTTCCAGAATTTCCAGGGGAACCTCTACGTTGCTGCTTTCAGCCTGTTCAAATTGCCCCGCCCAATTGGCGCTGAGCCCTCGCTGATTTTCATTACAGACAACTTCAAGCAACTCGGTATCAGCCCTGAAGCTAAGATCAATATTGGCCTGCACTGGTTCGGTGAAGGTACCCGGGTCATCGTAGTTCACTTGCAATTCTATATGCCCGAAATTCACCCGCCGGTAACGTTCAGTGATACGTAATTGCTCGGTATGTGGCAGGCCATCGCGGTGCAGCCAGGTGAGATTATTGAAGCCGTTGCTTTCCACCACCAGTGTGTCACCTTCCCAATGAGCAACGGAATAACCTTCCCAGGTCGGGAAAGGGCTCTCTTCGAGTTCCCGGCCATCCACATGAATCTGGCGATACGTCATGTCTTCATAAAGAATGGCCATGAATGACGGATGCTGAACAAAACGGCGTAATCCGGAGGCTCCGGTGCCAGCTGGATAAACTCCCGGCCCGCTGGGCAGACAGGCAAAACGCGGATCTCCGGCATAAAAATTTCGTTCATTCCTGTCCATGGCCTCTCGCGCCCAGGCTTGAATCTTGTCCGGATCATACAGACTGCCACTGGCATCCGAAGGAAGCCATAATCCGCTCAGGTCAGGACGCCCATCCGCCATCATTGGCGTTGGAGCATTCAGATCCGGCGACCCATCCGGGAGTCGGGGTATGCCTGGCGTCTGCAGTGAAAACCATTGCGCACTGAGTTGTGTGCTCAGGAGAATTAACAATATAAGTGATGTTTGCCGCTTGAACATGTTAGCTTGCCTAATATCGATGGTTTATTCTTATGAAGACTTAGCCTAATATTTAGCACACTAAAAGCCAAGCATATCCTGCAGTGAAAAAGATAAAGGAATAATCATGCGAACTCTTTTTTCAGCAACCTTCCTCTTAACCGGCCTGATGTGGTCTATATCCACCTTAGCACATCACTCATTTTCCCTGGAATTTGACGTTTCCCGACCAGTGGACCTGAGTGGAGAAATCACCAATATAGAATGGACCAATCCACATGCCTGGGTTTTCATTGATGTCGAGGATGAAAGTGGCAACATACAAAACTGGGCGGTTGAATTTTTAGGTGTCCTTACTCTCATGCGCCGTGGCATGACGCCTGATACGGTCAAACCTGGTGATAGGGTCAGAATCGTTGGCTTTGGTTCCCGCGATGGTAGCAGTACAGCTAACGCTTCTTCGTTGACCATGGTCGAATCCGGACAGGTCATGTGGTCCTCTGAAGGCAGATAAGCCCTTCCCCATCTGATTGCCTGCCAATAATCAAAGCGCCTGAATAAACATTTCTGCCGGGGTCGGAATGCTTTATTTTATTATTAGGAAAAAAGCCTGCGCTTGCAGTGTGACATATTGTCGCACCCATGTCGCAAGGAAGCTTACAGCCAGAGAAGAACTGTGATACTAGGTGCAGATTTGCCCTATGATTCACACTCGGTTATCCAGTACTACGGTGTTCTATTTCATACTATGTGGTCGGGATTTCTCAATACCTGGCAAACTCACAAAGCAGACAAGTACTCATCATGACATCTAAGATACCCAAGCAGGAACGCATCCCCATGGCTGATGAGCTAGCACTCAATACTGCCCAGAAAGAGGTCTTTGACAAGATTGTTGGGGGCAAGCGTGGCAAACTGCTCGGCCCCTTTCGGGCACTGCTGCATTCACCGGAGCTGGCAGACCGGACACAGCTGCTGGGTGAATTTGTCCGCTATGACAGCAGCTTACCAGCTGCCCTGAGTGAACTGGCCATTCTTTGCATTGCACGCTACTGGAACTGCCGCCAGGAGTGGTCGATTCATGCCGGCTTTGCCGAAGCAGCCGGTCTGGATCCTGAAATCATTAATGCCATCTCGCAGGCCCAGGTGCCAGCTTTTGAAGATCCACTGCAAATCGCCGTTTATGAATACTGCCGCGAATTGCTGGCCTTTGGCCGACTCAGTGATACTGTCTATCGGCATGCACGGGAAGTGCTGGCAGACAGGGGACTGATCGAACTGACCGGCCTAATCGGTTATTACACCATGCTGGCCTTTACCCTGAATGCCCACCAGGTTCCTCTGGATGACAATACGGATCTCTTGACGGAACTGGAAGATGACAGCGAGAGTCTGTCACCTACCCTTCTGCCGCCGGCTATCGACAGATAGAGCGCCACACAGACAAGCGTTTAAAATTTGAAGGTATACTCAGGTGTCGTCGTCTTCCGTATCAATATTGGAAGGACCGTGCAGGCTCTCTTCGGAATCAGGCGTCACTAATACCTGATAAACACACCAGATCAGCAGGCTGCTGACAAAGCCCACTGACAAAAGCATCAGTATCCAGCCACCGGTTGTCATGAGTTAAGCTCACTGCGCAGAACCGGAGCCGGCAAGCTGACACCGCATTCCGGACATTCCGTTGACAGGGTTCCCGTCAGATCAGTATCACAGACCTCACAGGTACTGCCTTCAAGACGTTCCATCCGGCTCCAGCGGGAAACCGCCTGGCGTATCAGCAAGGCGAAGAATATGGCAACGATGATAATAAAACCTACCGACAACTGCGCCACTGAATCCGTTGCGAGTGAATTGAAATAGTTCGCTGTTTCGGCTGTCAGCTGCTGGTAAAACCAGATGATAAATACAATGATCAAATAGGCCGGCGAAACATATTTCAGCATAATGCCCACAAAAGACGGGACTTTTATTCCGGCGCCCTGATTGATTTCTTTCATGCCCTTGTCGATACCCAGCACCCAGCCAAACAGAAGAACCTGGAAAGTAGCCAGCAGATAAATAGCCACATTACCTACCCAGAAATCCATGGTGTCCAGCGCCAGCAGGTTGGCGGAAAAATAGGCGACAAAAAAACTGCCGATCAGGGTAATAAAGCCAAGGATACTGACAGAGAAGCGACGACCAATCTGCAAGCCCTCTTCCAGAAAGGAAATGGCTGGCTGCAGCATGGACAGGGAACTGGTCACAGCCGCCAGAAACAAAAGAAAGAAGAAAAGGGTGCCAATAAACTGACCCGCCGGCATCATGGCAAAGACCTGCGGCAACACCAGAAAGCCAAGCCCGAAGGTTCCCTGCCCTTCCACCCCTGCTGCTCCCAGAAATACAAAGGCTGCAGGGATGATAATCATGCCGCCGAGGGCAACCTCGCAGAATTCATTGCCGGCATTGGAGGACAGTGAGGACAGGGCGATATCATCATTGCGTTCAAGATAGCTGGCGTAGGTAATGATGATGCCGAAACCAACAGACAGGGAAAAGAATATCTGCCCGGTTGCCACCAACCACATCTGCCCGTTCATCAGACTGCCCCAGAAATTTTCCGGGTTCCACATCATACCAAGACCATTAACCACGTTTAACTCGGGCTCTGCCGGGTCTGGGGTTCCAAGCGTCAGAACCCTCACCAGCACCAGCAGGGCACAGGCAATCAGCAAGGGCATGGCATACAGACAGAAACGTTCAATACCACGCTGCAGTCCCTGGTATATCAGGACAAAGTTCAGAACAAAGCAAATCAGCAAGGTAATGATTGCCGGGCTGAGTCCACCGCTGAGCAAAAAGCCATCCTGCCCGGCGCCCGTGAAGGAGGTGAAAAAGTCGACATATGCCGTCTGTTCCGAGCCAAGGGACAACTGTCCCGTTGCCATGTACCAGGCATAGGCCAGACACCAGCCTTCGATGAATACATAATACATGTAGATGATCACCGGCACGGTCATACTGATAACCCCACCATAGGGTGCTGCAGGGTTACGCCAGATGGTGCGATAGATCCCTGGTGACGAATTAAAGCCACGGTTGCCACCAAAGCGACCCATTGACCATTCTGACCAGGCCAGCGGGATACCGAGAATCAGCAGCGCAATAAAATAGGGAATCATGAACATGCCGCCTTCGAACTGGGCGGCCTGACCCGGAAAACGCAGGAAATTTCCCAGTCCAACGGCGCTGCCCATGACGGCCAGAATCACCCCGATACGGGTTCCCCAACGTTCTTTTTGCTGTGGACCGGCTGGTGAAGAAATATCGATATCGCTCATAAGAACTTCTTATTATTGTCAGCCTGAAACCATACCGTCCCCGGCTGCGCATGGCAATCCCCAAAAAATATAATTGTGTGAAGCCTGGGACTCCTTATAATGTTTGCAATAAGCGTGTTAAACAAAAATAACAACAGGTCTAGCCATGCAAAAAAGTAAAGAAACCAATGAGTACATCGAAGAAGTCGCCGGCAATGGATTATTGCACCGCCGTGCTTTCCTGAAAGCAGGCGCAGCCGCAGCCGGCAGTGCTACCTTTATGAGTGCCACAGCAGCGCCACCGGAGGTCGATCCCTGGACCCAGATTCCCGGAAGACCTCCAGAAGAATATGGCAACCGCTCTCCCTTTGAAGCGGACGTGAAGCGATTAGCTGGCAGTCAGCCACCCGCGCTGGGAGCGGGTTCCTCGCGCACGCCACTGGGTGACCTGGAAGGTATTATTACACCCGGCGCCCTGCATTTTGAACGGCACCATAACGGGATTCCGGCAATCGACCCCTCAGAACACAGACTACTTATTCATGGCCTGGTGGACCGCCCGCTGATTTTTGATCTGGATACCCTCAGCCGCTATCCGCTGGTCTCCCGCATCCACTTTGTGGAATGTTCCGGCAACAGTGGTGCCCTTAACGCTCCTCAAGCAGCACAGGCTTCTGCCCAGGCACTTCATGGCCTGCTCTCCTGCAGTGAATGGACGGGGGTCCCTCTTTCTGTATTGCTGGATGAGGCCGGCGTACAGGCTGAAGGGAAGTGGGTCTTGGCCGAAGGTGCCGATTCAGCATTGATGAGCCGTAGCGTACCGATGAGTAAAATTCTTGATGATGCCCTGATTGCAATCTACCAGAACGGTGAGCGTCTCAGACCCGGCAATGGTTATCCCATGCGCCTGCTGTTACCGGGTTGGGAAGGCAACATGAATGTCAAATGGCTGCGACGACTCAAGGTTACTGAAGGACCGACCATGACCAAGGACGAGACATCCAAATATACAGACCTGCTGCGCGACGGCACAGCAGAAATATTTACCTTCCCTCTGGGAGTGAAATCCGTCATTACTTCACCTTCAGGCGAACAGTCCATGCAGGGCCCCGGGCTGTACCAGATTTCCGGCCTCGCCTGGACTGGCGCCGGACGCATCCGCCGGGTTGAAGTTTCCGCTGATGGCGGCAGGACCTGGGCAGAAGCCGAACTGACTGGACCGGTGCTGGACAAGGCCCTGACCCGTTTTCGCCTGCCCTGGCGTTGGAATGGAGGGCCTGCGGTTTTGCAAAGCAGGGCTATTGATGAAAGCGGTGCTGTTCAGCCCACTCGGGAGGCACTGATGAGCCAGATCGGACCACAGCGGCGCTACCATTACCATGCTATCCAGTCCTGGCAGGTCGGTGCCAATGGGGAGGTGCATAATGTCTACGCCTAAACATCTGTTGCTGGTTTCCTCGATTTTTTTCAGCTGTTTTTCTCTGGCACAGGAAGGCCCCGGTCTCGGTGTGCCTGCTACCCCTGAGCAGATCGCCGGTTGGGATATCAGTATTGATCCCAGCGGTGCAAACCTGCCAGCAGGATCAGGCAGTGTCGCGCAAGGTGCTGCTGTTTACATGACTTACTGTCTGGCCTGTCATGGCGAAGGTGGCCAAGGCGCCACCAATGACCGACTGGTCGGAGGACATGGCTCGCTGGCCAGTGACTCGCCGATCAAAACCGTCGGTTCTTACTGGCCCTATGCAACCACCCTGTTTGACTACATCCGCCGGGCCATGCCCTTTACCCTGCCGGGTTCCCTGACGGATGAGCAGGCTTATGCTCTGACAGCTTATCTGCTGGAGCTCAATGGCATTATTGATGAAGATACTGTCATAAACGCACAAACCCTGCCGGCCGTCGAGATGCCCAACCGGGATGGTTTTGTCTGGGCCTGGATCGAGGAATAAAACAGCCTAAGGCGCTGAGCCCATGCTCGGCGCCTGACTTTATTAATCGGAGTGTTCTTCTCAGAATCCGGGATTATCCGCCGGCAGCGATGCCAGGTAGGCAGTCAGATTGATGATGTCCTCACCCGTCAGATTCTCAACCACGGCCTGCATCAGCGGCGACCAGGTGCCGCGCCGGGTACCCTGCTGGAAATCATAAAGCTGACGTGCCAGATAACTGGGGGAGCGTGCCCGTATTGGCGGTACCAGACCGAGTCCATCCAGCCTTTCACCATGACAGATACTGCATTGCACTGTTTTACCGTTACCACCTGTGCTTGCCAGTGCCTCGCCAGCTGCCACCGCACCCACCGGGACCAGGGCACGGAAACCTGAGCGTGGATTACGCCATAATTCTGTATCTTCCGGGTTAACTGGCATCTCTATGATGCGTTGTCCAATGGGCTCTTCTCCGGCTTCGTCGCCTTCATAAGGGATATGCAGACCGCCACGCAGATAGGTCCTGGGAACAGTATCGGTTTCCACGACTTCAATCCATTGACGCCAGTTCATCGAGGCAAAATAATTGGCAGCTGCTTCAATTTCTGCATCGGTCATGTTTACCGCAAAGGCAATCATGTTATTGGTATTGGCTTTTTGGGTATTGGCAGAGCGTCGCAGACCGTTGCGCATGTCCTGCAGTTGCTGGATGAAATAGTCCGGCTCCAGATCTACCACGGAAGCATTCTCCGGTTTGCCCTGCCCATTGGGGTAATGGCATAGAGCACAGGCCATGATACCCGCTTCTTCACGTCCTACTGCCACGATGGATGGCATCTCGAGATGATCCTGCGGATACCAATCTGCCGGACCGAAACGGTTACGGGCTTGAGTCAGGGTAAACTGAAAATCCGAACCTGGCAGAGAATGCAGCGAACCATCATCTTCCTCTGCAGGGAAAGCTGGAGAGATGGCATAGGCCCAGTCCATTTCTTCCAGCGTCGCCTGGGCCATGGCAGTTTGGCTGACAAGCACATTGGCCAGCAACACGATGACTAGCAGTACGAGAGGAAAAGTGCTCAAGGCACAGCGACGGGTCATGGGTACAAATGGCATGCTTGGAACTCCTTGGCTGGCATGTGTAACGTCAGCATCTGATGAGCGTTTATTATTATGGTCCTGCGGTAATCCCCAGCTACCGCAATTGCTGAAATGTTAACGTGCTTACCGGAGCTTTGGAAGCCCGCTGAAAGTCTGATGGCCTTCAGCAGGATTGCTGCGTCCTGGATTCAGCGCTATCTTTGGCAGTCAACACTCATGCAATCTTCAGGAGTAACTAATGACTCCCGCTAAACCTAGCCGCGTTCTGCCAATGGCACTGATCGCCACACTGCTCATCACCCCGGTTTTCAGTGTCCATGCCCATCATTCCCGTGCCATGTTTGATATCGATAACACCATCGAGCTTGAGGGCGTGGTGAGCATGGTGCGCTGGCGCAGCCCTCATGTGTTCTGGGCAGTGGAAGTTCCCAATGAAGCTGGCGAAACCGAGGAATGGATGATCGAAGGACATTCCATCAGTGGCCTGATGGGCAATGGCTGGCAGCCTGACTCCGTGGCAGTCGGTGATCATGTAAGAGTAGTCGTGAATCCAAGCCGCGATACATCCCGCCACTTTGGCCTGCTGGATTATTTTCGGCACGATGACGGCAGTGTCTTTTATTCCTTCCGTCCGCCAGAGGGTGTTGATACCAGACAACGGGTCGAAACCCTGGAACCCATCATGCCATCCACCGATTTTTCCGGAACCTGGACCCGTATGAGCACAGGAAGCCAGACACAGGCTCTGCGGTCAGCCCTGGTGGGAAATTTTGATGCTCCGGACCCTGCACTGCTGACCCCGGCGGGTCAGGCACAGGTTGCCAATTTTGATCTGAACGATGACCCCTACCTGGATTGCGTTCCGCTACCCCTGCCGCGCATCATCACCTGGCCTTATGCGCACCGCTGGACCCGCCAGGATGATCAACTCATCATTGAAAAAGAACAGTCCCCCCAGGTCAGGGTGGTTTACTTCAATCGGGATGAACCCCCTGCCGATTACCTTCCCAATGAACTGGGTTTTTCCCGCGGAACTTTTCTGCCGGATGGTTCCTTACGAATCGAGACCAGCCATTTTTCCCACACACCCTGGGGTACTGACCGCGGCCTGGACTCCAGTGATCAAAAACGTGTCATTGAACAGTACTACCTGGCTGAGGATGGCTTGAGCATGAGCTTTATTTTCACGGTCATTGACCCTGTCTATCTGAACGAAGCCCTGCAGACACGTGGTGCCTACCGTAAAACCACTGATCATGAATTTACTGCTGAACTGTGCGATGTCGAAACATCACGTCAGCACCTGCAATTTGAATGAAACACAGGCCGAAAGGCGGGGGCTGGGATAAGGCCGGAAAATATTATTCGTCTTACTGAGTGGCAGGGATAGCCGGGATCTCGAGTGAATCGGCCAGCACACAGTTGTCATCGTCCAGACAGTTATCCATCAAGAGCTGCACGGTATCCCACAAAGGAGCGGCTGGCGGGGTATTGTAGGCCGGCGCATAACGCCCCAGGGCCAGATCGATGGGGGTGTTACCGTTGGCATCCACGACCTGCTGCCTGATGCCATTATCGATCAGGTACTGGGCAATCAGGTTCCAGCCCATTTTGGCAGCGGCATGCAAAGCAGTCTGTCCGTCCACCTCGACTACCACACGGAGTGCCGGGTGTAGACCCGATCCCCGGGTAAAATTGCCCTGGGCTTCTTCCTGCCGAAAGAGGACGCTCTCAGGATCAATAATGTCCCCAACCGACAGCTCATAGCGTTCACTCGTTGGACGCAAGGTCGGATCACCACTGATGGCATTGATATCAGCACCGGCATCCAGCAAAAGGCGGATGGTTTCAATACTGTCTTCCTCAGTTTTATAACGTCCACGGGTTGGTGAGGGTGACCACTCGATCCCGGAAACAACCAGCAAAGGTGTGTGACCTTTCCCATTGGGGAGATCTGCCAATGCCCCGTGTTCCAGCAGGAGTCTGACGGATGCCACATCGGCAGCCCGTGCCGCACGAATCAGGGGTGTTGCCCCATAGGACAGCGGATTATCCATGCCACGATCATAGATTGCATGGCGGTAAGGCGGGCGTAGTTTCAATTGCATGTTGGGGTTGGCACCGCGTGCGAGCAGCATGACGGCAATATCATAGCCACTGAGTACATCCTCGGAAGGAATATCGCGGTGGGAACCCACCGGCAAGGTATGCAAGTCAATGGCGTTATACAGCGGCGAACGGCCAAACAGATCCCAGCTGTTAACATCCGCTCCGGCTTCGATCAGTGCAGCGGCAGTATCGAAATGTTTATTGATCAGCGCCAGATTCAATGGCGAAACGCGGTCCGGGTCCACCACATCAAGATCGGCACCCGCCTCAGCCAGTATATTTATACACTCGAGGCAGCCCTGTCGGGCAGCATAATGCAGCGGATAAAAACCACCCTTGTTCATGTCCTTGGGACGCGGTTCAGAGAGAATACGTCGCTCCCAAAGGCGCACAGCACTTTGCTGGTTAACATCCGCACCCTCGGCAATGAGCAGCCTTAACATTTCCGGCTGTTCCTGTGCCGCAGCCCACATCAGCGCGCTCTGCTCACCCCAGTTTTCCCGGGCATTGACATCGGCACCGGCCTCGATCAGCAAGCTTGCATAGGCCACATTACCGGCGCGGGCCGCGATCATCAGTGCCGTTTCACCTTCGGGGTTTTGCCAGTTGGGGTCTGCCCCGTGCGCCAGCAGGGCCTGCAGTATATCGACGTCTCCCAGTTGCGCCGCTTCGGACATGCTGCCGGCACCATAATCATTAACCTGCGTGGTATCGGCACCGGCTTCCAGCAATGCGATGACCAGATCCTTGTAGCCGTAATAAATGGCATACAGGAGTGCTGTGGTGCCATCCGACTGTTCAGCATTGACATCGGCACCGGCTTCAATCATCGCCAGTGCTGCTTGTACGTCACCGTGGGCCACACGCTCAGGCAGTGAATCCTGGGCAAAAGCAGAAGACAGGCAGCAGGCCAGCAACACGGCAAGGATGGAAATTTTCATGCAGGCTCGCGTCATCAGTAGTATCCGGTACCCAAGGTGGCTTCCATTAAACCTCGGCCAGCACACCCGTGCTGTCTCCGAAAGATTCCTCGGCAACGCCGACACGATTGAGCAGGGTCAGCAAAAGGTTCGCATGCGGGGTATCCTGAGGATAGGCCAGATGCTGTCCGCCGCTTATAGCGCCGGCACCATGGCCGAAAATTGCGTTCGGCAGAGGGTCATTATTATGCTTGTTGGAATCACTCATGTTGGAACCAAACAGGATTATTGAATTATCCAGCACGGAGCCGCCCGCTTCCGGCATGTTGTCGAGCTTATCCAGGAAATAAGAAAACACCTGGGTGTGGTATTGCTGCACCAGCGCCAGTTTGCTCATTTTTTCCGGATCATCACCGTGATGTGAAAGCGGATGGAATGCCTCCGACACACCAACATTAGGATAGGTACGCATGCTCACTTCCTTTTCCATCATGAAGGTGGCGACATTGGTCAGATTTATCTGGTAGGCCAGTGCAATCAGATCGAACATGATTTTCAGGTGAGCTTCAAAATCCGTCGGCACCCCTACAGGCGCTTCGGGAATTTCGACATTGCTCAGATCCTGCTCTTTCATCATCTGTACCCGGCGTTCAACTTCACGCACTGAATCGAGGTAGTTGGTCACCATGCTTCTGTCCTCTGCACCAAGTTTGTTATGCAGTGAATTGGCATCTTCCAAAATGGAATCCAGAATGCTGCCGGTCTCATTGACAATATAGGCTCGCTCCTGCTCGGTGTCGCCCTGGCCGAATAACTGGAAAAACAGTTTGCGTGGATCATTTTCAATCGGCAGGGACTGTTGTGGCGTCCTGAAGGACAGCGAATTGCCGAAGGAGCAGGAAGTGCCCGGAGCACAGGGTCCGCCATTGGGAGTACCGACTTCAATAGAGGGGAAGGTTGTGTTCTGACCAATATGCCTGGCAGCAATCTGGTCAACCGTCACCCCTTTAGCCGGGTTACTGGTATCGCTCGGTGCCACACAGCGCAACCAGGTTCCTGCCACAATCCCGTGCGGGTCACTGCTTTCTGCTGGCCTGTTACGTAAACCGGAAACGATAGTCATCTTGTTCTTGAAACGGGCCACTGGAGACAGAATGGGTGAGACCTCAAAATCACTTCCTACCGTAGTAGGTACCCAGCGATCCATCACCGCACCGTGAGGGAAGAAGATAAAGCCCAGTCGTGGCTGTATATTGGCAGCCGTCTGCGCCCAGGATGTGCTGGCCGGAATCATGGCATCGAGCAAAGGCAGGGCCACGCCGGCACCCATACCGCGCAGCAGCGTTCTTCTGGATAAATGTTTTTTAGTGACAAACATGGCTGTGTACCTGATTGTTGCCTTTTGTTTTATGCTTTTGTCGTTTTATCCTGCAATTTCAAGGATTTTTGCTGTCCCGAGTGTAATCTTTCTGCCTGGTTTTATAAACAGTCTGTTCCCTGTAGCTTCTCATTCCACGGTGGCTGTCATGTTGATGGCGGACACCTCATCATTCTGACTGAGTAAAGCCGGCACCCTGCTCAGGCGGAAAGCATCACTGTTAATGATATTCAAGAGCAGTGCACTGAAGCGGTAATCTTCCGCCTTGGCCTCATTGACGATGGCTCTTACCAGTGGCATATCCTCGGCATCCAGTCCCCGTCCCAACGCATAGATCATCAATTTTTCCGTAAAGGCCTGGGCAAACATATCGGGCCGCGCCATCAGCGCTTCACGCAACTCATCCGGACCTGAAATTTCCTGGCCGCTGGGCAGAATCCCCGAGCTGTCAACGAGGGTTCCGGTAAAACGGTCACGTTCTCGCCAGCGTCCGACTGCATCGAAATTATCCAGAGCAAAACCCAGCGGATCCATCACGGCATGGCAGGAAAAACAGGCTGGATTCTGGCGGTGCAGTTCCAGTCTCTGACGCACGGTCTGTGCTGGACCACCGGCTTCATTCTCAGCCAGGTCCTCGACATCCGGTGGCGGCACCGGTGGTGGAGTCCCCATCAGGGTTTCCAGTATCCAGGCCCCGCGCAGGACCGGTGAGGTACGATTGGGATAGGCAGTCGACATCAACACCCCGCCTTTACCCATTAAGCCATAGCGTGAGGAATCTGGTAGTTCCACTCGTCTGAAACGGTTGCCCCTGACATTGCGAATGCCGTAATGCAGGGCCAGCCTTTCATTCAGGTAGGAATAATCGGCATCCATCAGGCGCAGTACACTCTGGTCTTCGCGGAAAATGGAATCGACAAACAGTTCGATTTCCCTGACAAAATCCGGACGCAGGTCGCCGGCATTGGACGCATAGGGGAAAATATTTTCATCCGGCGAAATCTCATCCAACTTGGATAATTCCAGCCACTGATAGGCAAAATTACTGGCCAGGGAAGCCGATCTGGAATCAGCCAGCATTCGCTGTACCTGGTCTTGCAGAATGTCCGGGTCACTCAAGCGCTCCTCCACTGCCAGCTCCAATAATTCCTCATCCGGCAGACTGCTCCAGAGGAAATAGGACAGCCGGGAAGCCAGTTCCAGGTCGCTGATTTCATAAATGCTACCCGGTTCCAGCTCCGGGGGCGCCAACTCGGCACGGTAAAGAAAATTCGGACTGGCCAGAACTCGGGTCAGTGCCAGGCGGATGCCTTCTTCAAAACCACCATTGGCATAACCGGTTTGGTAAAACTCCAGCAAGGGGCGCCTGTCTTCATCATTCAAGGGGCGCCGGTAAGCACGGTAGCCAAAATAATCAATGATCTCTTCGGCGCAGGCACTTTCTTGTGAACTTTCCGTCGGATAACAGCGGAAGATTTTCTCCCGCGAGGGTGTTTGACTGATGCCCAGCGGATTGAAAGGGCCGCGCACTTCAAAGGATGAAAATGAAAGAATGCGGTCCTGGGTGGTGCCGGGCAGATGTGGCTGCAGGCGATCATCGGATTCGGCAAAACTGCGGCGCAAAAACGTTATGCCTATACTGTGCGGTCCGGCTGTGGTGCTGAAACGAATATCCTTGGTGCGGGCATCTATTTCCTGCTGGGGACCACTCTGGTCCCGATCCAGTGCAATCAGGTCCTCACCACCACCCACACTTATTTCATGAATCTTCTCGCCGTCGAGGGTGAAAATCATGGTGTTCTCGAACTCCATGTTGTATTTCCACAGGGACACATTGAAATCGGCAACACTGAGGGAATATTCCCCGTCTGCCGGAAACCAGTGCTCGACCAGCATGCCACCACGAGTTCCCAGCGGCAAACCTTCGATATGGCCCTGCTGCACCCCGCCTCCCTCGGCTCTGCCTGCCAGCGGCAGTTCACTACGATAGGTAGTACTGGCCAGAGAGGGCGTTTTATCGCCGACAGCCTGCTCAACAATGGAACGAGCAGCTGAAATATACTGTTCTATAAAAGCGGGAGAAACCTGCAGTGCTTCGGCAATATTATCGAAACCCTCACTGGTATCATCCTCCGGCAAAATGCTTGCCGGCTCAATGCTCAGACCAAACAGATCTCGAACAGAGTTGGCGTATTCCTTGCGATTCAGCCGGTGAATGGTAATCGGGTGTACATTGTCACGCTGCTCGGCCGCTTCATCCAGATAAGTCTCAAGCCAGGCAACAAACTCATCGGCTTGTTCAATTGAGGGTTTTGGCTGACCGGCCGGGGGCATCATTCGGCTGCGCAGTTTGCGAATAGCCGACTCCCAGACTGCCGGGTCTTCCGGCACGCTGTCGATACTCATCAGGGTAAAATCGACGCCGCCGGAATAATCGATGGTGTTATGACATTCGGTACAGTATTCATCCAGCAGGTTCCACTGCTCGGGCGTTTGCAGTGCTGCGAACTGATGCTCTTCCTGAGCTCTGGCAACACTGAGCATCAGCGTTGTGCTCATCACACAGAGTGCCAGGACGCTTTTTTGTTTACTGTGTTTGTTCATCATGCTCGATTTTCAATTCTGTCACGCTCATTATAAAAGCAAAAACGGCGACTTTTCAGCCAGCAAGTCAGGCGTCCGGTGTCAGGTGTGCAATCAGGCTCTGGTGTGCCAGCCTGACAAAGGCCTCCGGATCACCCCAGCGAGAATCAAACTCCTGCGTGGGAGCTGCATCCACCGTTTCCTGTTCACTGTTGGCGCCCATAAAAAGATCCCTTACCCGCCTGAAAATGGTGTTGTACATGTCGCGCATGAGCAGCAGATCCTGATAGCTCATTAAGGGACCGTTGCCCGGCACAATCACTGTGTCGGAATTAATCAGTCCGATCAGCGACTCCAGGCCATCAACCAGGCCACCAATCCAGCCTCCGGTCCACCAGTCGATCAGCGGGTACGCCTCATTGGATATCACCCCACCGGCGTGAAGCACATTTTCTTCCGGAAAATAGACATACATATCCCCATCCGTGTGGGCCTGTACCAGATTGCCATACCAGACCGGTGAGCCGAAGTGGTCGAAATCACCGTAGAAATAGAAGCTTTCACTGGGTCGGGCTGATACGGGTAGCGGCTCGAAGCGGAAATCTTCCCAGGGACGTTCGATCGCCACGCCCAGCCAGAGCCGGGTATTCTCATGGGCAAAAATGCTGACGCCCGCCTCACCCAGCACCCGGTTCAGGCCGGTTTGTTCGCGATGCCAGTGCGTGTTCATCAGATGGGTGATATTGCGGGAATCCGTCGCCTCTGCGATACCATCCAATAGCACTTCACTGTTATTCTCCAGGCCACCATCAACGACCAGCAGTTCCCCTGAAGGGGCTTTTTTCACCAGCACATTGGAACCAGCTCCGCTGATCATGAACAGCGAATCCCTCAGGGGGCTGATATTCAAAGAGCTTCTGGCTGAACAGGCACTTTGCAGCAAAGCGGATCCCAGCACCAGTCCAGGAAGCGTATTTCGGCAAGCCTTCAAGAGCGTGCGTCGCTTAAGAGGATGCAAGTGAGCCTGTTTCAAACGTTCTCGAACCATACTGCTGGTGTTCCGTTTATACCCTGCTTTACTGGCGGTTCAGGGCTTAATCTTAGAGAGCAGAAGGCTAGCACGCTACCCGATGGGCAGCAATCTCGACCTGCCACTTAGCACGCCAAGTTGCCTGAAGTCCCCTGAGGGGACCTTATCTACTTGGCCGACTTGAGTCCCGTTAAAATGTAAATTGCCATAGCCTCTGCGCTCTAAAACCTGCTAACTTTAGCCGTTTGAAATTCGGGACAGACCCGCGATATCCACCTTCAACAAGCGAGACATGACAAGCATGAGTTCACCAGCCTACCAACCCGGCACCCATTTTCTGCAAATCCCGGGACCCTCCAATGTTCCAGAGCGCGTGCTGCGTGCCATGGCGCGACCGGTCATTGACCATCGTGGCCCAGAGTTTCCCACCCTAACCTATGACTTGCTGGAAAACATCAAACCTTTGTTTAAGACCAGCTCTCCGGTGTTTATCTATCCAACTTCCGGCACCGGTGGCTGGGAGTGTGCGCTGCTCAATACCCTCAACCCCGGCGACAAGGTACTGGCTTATGAGACCGGCCATTTTTCTACCCTGTGGAAAGGTGTCGCCGACAAACTTGGGCTGGATGTGATCTGGCTGCAGGGTGACTGGCGTCATGGCATTGATGCTCAGCGGATTGAAGAAGCCCTGCGCGAAGACAAAGCGCAGCAGATCAAGGCTGTCATGGCCGTGCATACCGAAACCTCCACCGGCGTCACCAGTCGTATCGACAAGGTACGCCAGGCTATTGATGATGCCGGACACCCGGCTCTCTTGCTGGTCGATGCTGTATCGTCCATTGCCTGCACCGAATATTTTCACGATGAATGGCAAGTAGACGTAAGCATCAGCGCCTCACAAAAAGGACTGATGCTGCCACCGGGCCTCAGCTTCAATGCAGTCAGCGAAAAGGCTTTGAAACAGGCTGAAACGGTCAAGTCATATCAGTCCTACTGGCGCTGGGATGCCATGTACGAATTCAATAAAAAAGGCTATTTCCCCTATACCCCGAGCACCAACCTGCTGTATGCCCTACAGGAGGCTCTGAAGCTTCTGCACCTGGAAGGTCTGGACAATGTGTTTGACCGCCACCGCCGTTTGTCTGCTGCTACCCGGGCAGCCCTGACAGCCTGGGGCCTGGAAAATGTCTGTTTGAATGAAGATGAATTCTGTAATTCAACCACTGCTGTGCTGCTGCCCGAGGGTCACGATGCCGATGAGCTGCGCGAACTCATTCTGGAAAAATTCAACATGTCACTGGGTACCGGTCTGGGCAAACTCAAGGGCAAGATTTTCCGAATCGGCCATATCGGAGATTTCAATGAACTGATGCTGGCTGGTACGCTCGGCGGTGTTGAAATGGGCCTGCAGCTGTCTGGCATCCCCTATAAAACAGGTGGTATCAATGCCGCCCTGCAATACCTGGCCGATCAGAAAAAATAGCTTAATACCTCAAGTCAGTAAAACAATAACAAGGATATATCATGGATTCATCGACCGCCGTCATCAACAGTGCTGTTATTTCACTACTGGGATTTGCCGGGGTTATTTTTCTTCTACTCTTCCTGATCGCACGCTGGAAATGGCATGTGTTCTTCGCTCTGCTGCTACCCATCATCCTGTTTGGCATCCTGCCGGGAGTGCAGCAGAATAATTTTATCGATGCCTTCGAAAGTGGTTTCGGGAATACCCTGGGATCCATCGGCGTGGTTATCGTGCTTGGTTCCATCATTGCCGAAGCCCTCAAACATACTGGTGGCATCCAGGTGATTACGCGCTCCATGGTGAATCTGGTCGGTTCCCAGCGCATGCCACTGGCCCTAACGTTAACCGGTTTTATCATCGGCATCGCGATCTTTTCCGATGTCGCCTATGTCATTCTGAATCCACTGGTACATTCTGCTGCCAAAACCATGGGAATGAGTATTGCAACGATGTCGACCGGTCTTGTAGGTGCCCTGCAGTTGACCCATGCCATTGTGCCGCCAACGCCGGGGCCCTTGGCTGCTGCTGCACTGGTCGGTGCCGATATCGGCAAGACCATTATCTACGGGGGTATCGCCTGTCTGTTTGGTTCTCTGGCCAGCTGGGCCTGGGGAGTATTTATCGCAGGCCCAAGAATCAATACCATGGCCAGCGATGAATTCAAGGGCATTACCGTGGACGATCTGGAAACTGACGGTTCATCCGAACTGCCCAGCACCCTGAGTTCTTACGCGCCAATCGTAATCCCGATTATTTTGATCGGCACGCAGAGTATCGTTAGCCTGGCTTTGCCGGAAGAACATATGCTGAGAACTGTTTTTCAGTACCTGGGCTGGCCGGTGGTGGCACTGTCCATCGGCGTATGGCTGGCCTATCGCAACATCACTTCCGACGATGACCGGCAAAAAGCCAAAGACCAGTGGGTGGAAAACGGTCTGAAAACCTCGGCCATGATTCTGGTGGTAACCGGTCTGGGAGGCTCGCTGAGTGCCATCCTCCGTGGGACCCCTGCTGTCGATTCCATTGCCAGCTTGTTCGCCGATTACGGTTTGCCGGCCATTATGCTGCCTTTCGTGATTGGCATCATTGGCAACATGATTACCGGCTCGACGACGGTGGGTGTCATCACGGCTGCATCACTGGTTGCCCCCATGCTGGGCATCCTGAATCTTTCACCGGAAGCAGCCATGCTGGCTGGTGCCAGCGGCTCTGTCATCATCAAGTACGTTAACAGTTCTTACTTCTGGGTGTGTACTTCGCTGTCGAAACTGCGGGTTCCCGATGCCATTTTCTCTTATGGCGGGGCAACACTGGTGGGAGGCCTGGTGTCATTTATCTGCGTCTGCATTATGTGGTCAAGTGGATTAATCTAAGCCCCAGAAAAGCAGCAACACCAGCTCTAGCATCCTGACCAGCATGGATTTTCACTGTCCTGCTGATATTGCCTATGCACTCCAGAGTGGACGCAGATCGCGAATGTCGTCTACATCCTCGAGTGCATTGATGCGTTCGATCAGAGTCTCAGAACGTTGCGTACCAAGCACGGGCTCGAAAAGGCTACGCACTTTTGCATTGACGCCAGCCGTATCAAGCGGATTCTCGGGCGTGCCCGGTGCATGACTCACGAACACACTTTCGCGCCGACCACCGTTTAGGGTGACTTCCACGAATGCACTGCGCGGGGCTTCGACGACAGCGAGATCTTCGTCGGCAATGAGCTCGATGCGCTGTTTTGCCGCGAGAATTTCAGGATCCGTCATTCGCTCAAAGGAATGGCTGTTTTCGAAATTAATATAGCCATCAACAAGCGCCACAGCGAGAATGTGCTGAATATTGACATCTGGCATCGCGCGATCGTTGACGATCCGCGCACCGTCAGCAGGCAATCTCAATACCATGTGCTCGACATTGTCGGTCGTCAAGCCATGTTGCTCACGCAAGGTAAAGAATGCCGTCAAAGCCGATTGGATAGGGTATCCGACAGGGAAAGTCTTGATCGCTGTCTCCTCGACATAGAAGCGGCTACCGAGATCGGCAACCATCTCTTCCGGAGCCGGTTCAATCGACTGTGCATTGATGAAGTTACGCTCTCCGTCTAATGCATCGAGTACACCCGTGAAACCTGCCTGGATCATTGTTGCACCCGCAACACCATTACGTGCACCCATCCCGCTGAAGTCAAAGGCTTTTTCGATATGCTCCACATCACGGACCCAGCTCCAGACTCCCGAGGTCTGCTGTACCGCATAGGAAATCGCATAGCGCATCTGTGTCTCATTGAATCTCGCCAGTGACGCTGCGGCAGCAGCGGCCCCGAAAGTGGCGCTGAATCCCTCGGCAGCACGACCGGTATCTCGCACATGCTCAGGACCGAGTGCCATGAGGATGCGGCAACAACAGTCATAACCCAGTGTAATCGCATGCAGTACCTCAAGGCCTGTGCTGCCTTGACGCTCACCCATCGCGAACGCAGCCGGCACGACCGAGCAACCCGGATGGGCCTTTGTATAAGGATGGAAGTCATCGGTCTCATCAGCGTGACCGAACATCGCGTTTGCAAGTGCCGCATTGACGGCACTCGTCATGATATCGGTCGTTGCTACACTCGCCTCGGGAATTCCACCTTGCTCTCTGACATAGTTGATCGCGACTTCACCCGGGATCAGCTTCGCACCGGAGACGATGGCGCCAAGTGTATCCAGTGTCCGATGCCTGGCGGCAAGGGCCACGTTAGCAGGCAGAGCCATGTCACGCGCCTGGACCATGTACTGCGCGAGCCGTCCGGTTAGATCGGCTCTGCGCTGTAGACGGGGTCCTCGTGGCTGTGCCACTGATTTGGAGGATGGCAATAAGGTGGCTGCAGCAATTGACCCACCGGCACCTATCAACATTCGTCGCCGTGATATCTGTGAGTCTTTTTCCACAGGGGCTTGCAACGTATCGGGAATTTTGGTTTTTTCGCTCACGGCATACTCCTAGTCATGTCCTCGGCTTACAGGTGTAGAGTATAAAAGCCCTTCAACTAATAACCCAAGCTGCCATTTCTGCGGCTTAACAGCCTGGCCGGCAGATTTGATTGATGGCTATACATTCAGGAAGTGGACAGCGCCATCTGCAGGACTCTGGCTACATGCATGGCCTCACGTCCGGTTCCGTGCTGGATTTGAGCCCGGCAAGAAGTACCATCTGCAACCACTATACTGTCTTCATCTTGCCTGATTGCCGGAAACAGATCGAGTTCCCCCATCTGCATGGATACCTCATAATGCTCGGCCTCATAACCAAATGAACCTGCCATGCCACAGCATGAACTTTCAATTGTACTGACTTCCAGATCCGGAATCAGAGACAGGACTTTACTGACTGGAGACAGAACCGAAAATGCTTTCTGATGACAATGGCCATGCAGCAAAGCTCGCTTGTTTTCAATTGCCTGCAAAGGCAGATTGAGCTGGCCAGATTCCAGTTCACTGGCCAGAAACTCTTCAAACATAAATGCCTGTTCCGACAAACGTGAGGTCTCTTCGCCCGGTATCAGTGCCAAATACTCATCACGCAGAGTCAACAGGCAGGAAGGTTCCAGACCAATGATCGGCACGCCCCTTTCGATAAAAGGTTGCAGAGCAGCCAGCATGCGTCTGGCTTCAACTTTGGCTTCGTCCAGTAAGCCGTTACTGAAAAAGGTGCGCCCGCAACACAGATGTCGTCCTTTATCTGGCGATGCCGGAAAATGCACCTGATAGCCCGCGGCCTGCAATACCTTAAAAGCAGCCTGTGCATTTTCACTTTCAAAGCAGTGGTTAAAGGTATCCACCAGCAACACAACTTCCTTTGTATCACTGCTGTTCTGTGAATTTTCAAAAACCGGTTTAAAGTGATCTGAACGCCAGTGTGGCAAGTGCCGTTTTGCAGAAAGTCCCAGGGTCCACTCGGAAAGTTTTGCCAGCCCCGGAATGCTGTCGCGTAAATTCAGGAGGAAAGAGAAAGCTTTTAGCCTGGATGCATAGCGCGGTAAATAGGCAAACAATTTTTCACGCCAAGCCAGGCCATGCTTCTGATGATAATGATGCAGAAATTCTGTCTTCATGCGGGACATATCAATCCCGGTTGGACATTCACGTTTGCAGCCCTTGCAACCTACACACAGTTCCAGCGTCTGATACATGGCATCGGATGTAAATGCATCTTTGCCCAGTTGACCGGTAAGTGCCAGGCGCAGTGTGTTAGCTCTGCCTCGTGTCAGATGCTGCTCTTCTTTAGTCACCCGGTATGAGGGACACATAGTGCCTACATTGGCTTTCCGGCATGCGCCGTTGTTGTTGCACATTTCAATAGCGCGGTCAAAACCACCCCAGTCTGACCAATCCAGTGAGCTGGCAATCTTGACAGGCGCATAGCCTGGTGCAAAACGCATGATATGCCGGTCATCCATCTTATGCGGATTGACAATCTTGCCAGGATTGAACAAGCCGGAAGGGTCAAAATAACGTTTCACTTCCTCAAAATTTTTCACCATGCGCTGACCGAACATCGGCTCATGAAACTCAGAACGTGAAATGCCATCGCCGTGCTCACCGGAATGAGAACCCTTGTATTCACGTACCATCTCCATGGTTTCTTCAGCGATGGCGCGCATCTTTTGTGCACCGCTTTCTTCTTTCATGTTCAGCACAGGCCTGACATGCAAAGTCCCGACAGATGCATGTGCGTAAAAAGTTCCGGTTGTCCCATGCTTGTGAAAAATATCGGTCAGGCGACGGGTATACTCCGCCAAATCTTCCAGACGCACAGCACAATCCTCAATGAAGGAAATCGGTTTGCCGTCGCCCTTCATTGACATCATGATATTAAGTCCCGATTTGCGGACTTCCCAGATGGCATTCTGAAAATCCGGATCAACGGCTTCAACAACCGCATCAGGAAAACCCAGGTCTCCCATCAACTCGACCAGTGAACGCAGCCCTGCAAGCTGTTCCTCATGATCTTCACCGGCAAACTCAACCAGCAGCAGCGCCTGTGGTTCGCCCCTGACAAACTGGTTGACGGTTTCGGCAAATATTGGAATATCCCGTGCCAGATCAATCATGGTTCGATCTACCAGCTCAACGGCAGAGGGATTGAGATTGACGATATGCTGGGTAGAATCCATCGCTTCATAAAAGGTCGGAAAATGGCAGACACCAAGAACTTTATTCGGCGGAATCGGCTGCAGGTTCAGGTGAATACGCTGGAAGAAACCCAGGGTGCCTTCCGAACCTACCAGCAGGCTGGCAAAATTCGGCTCTTGCTTAAGCAGCTCATCGATATTGTAGCCGCCGACCCGGCGCAATAAATCCGGAAAGCGTGATCTGATCTCATCGGCTTCGCGTTGACCCAGCTGCCTGAGCTGTTCGAGTAAGTGACTGCTTGGAAGTGCCAGCTGATTTTCATCGCCCGCCTTGCAGAAATGGGCCCTAGAGCCATCTGCCAGCAGCGCTTCTACCGAGCGTACGTTATGCACCATGTTGCCGTAACGGATGGAACGCGCCCCGCAGGAATTATTGCCGGTCATGCCACCAATGGTGGCACGGTTTGCTGTCGAGACATCTACCGGATACCAGAGGCCGGACGCTTTCAGACGGCGGTTGAGTTGATCCAGCACCATGCCCGGCTGTACACAAACCGTCGCCTGCTCCTGGTTGAAATCAATCAGTCCATTCAGGTATTTAGTGGTATCCAGCATCAGGGCTTCGCCGATAGCCTGGCCATTTTGGGAAGTTCCACTGCCCCTGGGCAAGACCGGCACGCCCTCTTCAGCGGCTATCTGCACCGCAATTTCAACATCCTCTTCGGTCTTTGGCACAAGCACACCAATCGGCATCAGCTGATAAATGGAGGCATCGGTACTGTAACGGCCACGGGAAAAATCATCAAAGAGCACATCGCCCTGAATTTCCCTGCGCAAGCGTTGATATAAAGAAGGGTGATTGTTACTGGCTGTCATGATTTATCTATGTGTACGCGTAACTGGCTATTCTAACATTGGTCCAGCCACAATTTTATGACTGTCCAATCTTTTTCATCATGCCGGTTCTGGGGCTATTCCGTCTGATAGCTGCCCCATCTGGAGATATCCCAGGTATTGAGTGGCTGCGGCAAGGGTCCGGGGTTGAAAAAGTGAACCTCTCCCATGTCCAGATCCGCATTGGCCGCTTGAATTTCCATGGCCAGTTCGTACAGGGCAGGCACCGAGGTATCCTGCCATTGTCCACTGTCTATCCGGCTTATCAGCAAGCTGAAACCCACCGCCATCTCCAGTCCGGAATGCGTGGCATGGCCGGCAATATCCGTCCAGATCAACCGGAACAGATGATCCCTGCCGGCATTGCTGAGTGTATCCAGGTAGGCGAGTTTGTCCGGCGCTGGATCAACCACATCATCATTGTCGAGGTTTACCAGTGGATCCTGAATACGCCCGCTATAGGTCATCATCGGTTCGATACGGCGAATGGCGCCGGCATTGGCGCTGATACGCGGTGTATTTGCCAGCACATTAAGATCATCCTGCAGACTGAGCCCGGCCTGCCGGTAAAAATATTCGACCATCTCGCGACGGCCGGAACGGTTGAGCAAATCCTCGTAATCGGCATCGGTATTCCATGAGACATTCCCGCGGGCGATATTCTCGATACCGCCACGGACAGGAATCGCAGTGGCAAAAGCCATGACTTCTGTTATCTGATCGAGCTGGGCTTCATAGTCATCGGCCGCTGGCTTGGGAGCTCCCGGCACTGCCCAGGTGGCAAGCTGCTGCATGGCGGCTGAAAATGCCAGGCGCGCTCTCCCCTGTGCTGTGGCGCTGGCTTCTTCCACCAGTGCGGCCCAGGCTGCGTTTTCTGCCTGTGTCTCAATATTCACCAGGCGCATCGGAGAATCAGGATTCACCAGGGTTTTCATGACAAACACCGAATTCAGTTTGTTATTCAACACGGCGATTTCACCGCCTCCACCGCCTGCTGTCATGAAACCACCATCAAAAATTTCCGGATACAGTTCCAGGTTCATACGCACGGCAAATGCGCCCCTGGAAGTTCCTACGGCCAGGGTACGGCTTGGTTCTTCCCACTCGCGGATAAATAAATCTCGGACATCCATCAGATAGGCACCCGCCTGAATGAAATCATAACTGACCGGTTCGCGGGTGATACCCCCCATGGCATAACCCTGTTTGAACAACCACTGTTCAAATGCCCTGATGCGCCTGACCGGCGCATCATTTCCCCGGCGATAGCCGGCACCATCGAGATTCAACAACAAGGTGCCATTCCAGTTGTCTGGCTTCATGGCAAGCCAGTAAGTGCCATCGTCAAACTGACCGGAAATCTCATCTATCTGTGGCTGTGAAACAGCCGTAAATGAGCCGAACAGGCTGAACCCTGCAAATACTATAAACAGATAGCTTTTGAAGTTGGTAAACATAATGGCGGCCCTTTGAATCGTTATTTTTATGAAAAACTCATTATCCGGAAATAACGGTTATTTACCACGTCAGTACACGAAAATATTTTCCTTACTGGGGTTTTTATTGCATCAGTTTAAAATACTTTCCCATTATAGGATTTGCCTATTGCCAGCCAGACTGGTTGCCTAGCCTCCTATAGTATTGCTATTCTGGGTCCGTAAGCAAAATGTCAGTCAATAACAAAAAAATGCTTGCCCTTTCTAAACTTACTTTTTAACAACGAATTGAAATTGATGATGCTCAAGACAAATTCTGCTTACGGTAAAAGCAAACGAATCCTGTACAGCCTGAGTGCGGGCTTTCTGCTAGGTGGTCTGGTACTCAAAGGCATCGCACAGACCGGTTCCGCTCTTCCTTCACAGTGGTGGTTTCCCGGGCAGGATGATCCGCTGCTGCCCAGCAAGTTCTATCCCAATGCCAGCGGTCTTTCCGAAGTCATCAATGTTGACGGCCCGATAATTACAGACGGACATCCCTTTTTTGAACCGATCGGCACGAATGGCCGGGCCTGCGTGACCTGCCATCAGCCTGCCGACAGCATGAGTATCTCTGTCAGCAGCATTCAGCAGCGCTGGCAGGAAAGTGCCGGTAGCGACCCCCTGTTTGCCATGATTGATGGCGCCAACTGCCCGAATCTGACTCCGCAAGATCCTGCCTCACACTCATTGTTGCTGGAAAAAGGCCTGTTTCGCATCGGGCTGCCCTGGCCACCGAATGACGATTACGGCAACCCGATTGAGCCGGAGTTCACCATAGAGGTGGTCAATGACCCAACCGGCTGCAATACCAGCCCGGAATACGGTCTTGACAGTGATACCCCCACGGTTTCTGTCTATCGACGACCACGCCCGGCAGCCAACCTGAAATATGTGGCCACCAGCGGCAATTTCTTCAACATCAAGACCGGTATGCCGCTGGCCCTCGATGTGGAAAGCGCCAGACGCTCCGGCATGAATATGATGTCTGATGCGCGGGCATCATCCCTGCGGGCGCAAATGCGAGAGGCTGCGGCCACCCATCTGCAGCTTGAACGTGCACTGAGCGAAGAGGAAATGCAGCAGATCGAAGCCTTCGAACGGCAGGTTTATACCGCACAAAGCGTCGACAATATTGCCGGCAGCCTGAGCAGTGACGGCGCCAGTGCCGGCCCACAATCCCTGATTGATGGCCGGGTTGGTCTTGGTGATGATTTCCAGACCCCGGCCTTTGGTTATTTCGATGCCTGGCTGGACAATGAAAACTTTTCCACACTCACTGCCGAACAGCAGGCATTCAGGGAGTCAGTAAAACGCGGTAATGATATTTACATGAGCCGCACCTTCTGGATTTCCGACTCAACCCATATCAATTCGATTGGCCTGGGAAACCCGCTGAAAAGAACTTGTGCCACCTGTCACAACATGCAAAACACCGGAATGGATCTGGCGCCGGGTTATGTTGATCTGGGAACCACAAATCTACCTAAGGCTAACAACATGCCTGATCTGCCACTGTTCAAACTGACCTGTGATGCCTTGGCACCGCCACATCCCTATCTGGGTCGGGAGATTTATACCTACGACCCGGGTCGGGCCCTGATATCAGGCGAATGTGCCGATATTGGTGCGATTACCATGCAGCAGATGCGAGGCCTGGCAGGCCGGGCACCGTATTTCTCCAACGGCTCGGCACAAAGCCTGCGCGAAATCATCGACTTCTATGACCGCCGCTACAACATCGGCTATACCGAACAGGAGCGGCAGGACCTGGTGAACTTCCTGAGCGTTCTATAACAGAGCTTTAACTTATAATGAAACTGATCCCTTTAACTATCATGAACAATACAGAATACTCCTCCTCACTCACCGGTCTCCTGGCTGCACTGCTGAGCTTTCACCTGTATGCGGCTGAAAGTGAGGCCCTGGTAGATTTTCCTGATAATACGGATGGCGAACCGATCAGCTTTGTTTCCTGTCCGATTGTGCAGGACACCTATTCAGTTCCCTGCTGGTTGGCAAACTTCGAAGGTCAGAATTACTATCTCGGCATCACGCAGGATATCGGTTCGTCCTTTCATCCTCCCCAGTTAAAGCACAAGGTACTGGTAGAGGGCCGACTACTTGCTGGCGAAAGTCTCTGTGGTGCCCAGGTCATTCATCCGGTGAAAATTTCGGTCCTGCCGGAACTCAGTCCGGAATGTAATACCATCCTGCCGCAGATAACGGGTATTGAACCACCACCGCATGTGCGGGGACCCGGCCCCTCAAACCGTGGACTGGAACCCAGGGAGCGTGCTGAATCGCCAGCGGCGCCACAGCCTCCTTTCCAGGCCAGAACTTTCACGGTGCCGTTCACTTTTGACAGCCCGTATATGGTCACACGTCAGACTGGCATCATCAGCCAGGCTATCCGTTATGCCGGACAAGTCGATGCCGAACGGATCGAAGTCACCATCAATCGCGGCGCCAACCTCTTATCGGATGGCAGCCATATCGTGGAATCCAACATGGTCATTGATGAGCGCTCCAGACGATTTCTCACCATTTTCAAAGAAGCCGGCTTTCGGGATGAGCAGATCAGTATTCGTGCCGACTACACAGAGCGTCGTGGCAGCGGTGTCGATGACGATCAGCTGCGTAATGTGGATATTACTGTGCATCCTGGCAATTAAACCGTAACAAGTGTCCAATCGAATCCTGAATGCTAGTTTTGCACTTACTCCTGCAATATTTTTTGCTCATAAATAGATGGCCACAAGAATAAAAAGCTCGCTCTCCCCCCCCTAGATAAAAAGTTTGATTAAAAAAAAAGCACTTTTTGACCACTTATATTGATAAGGTGGCAATGACAGATTTGTTATCTGATTGATGAATCCTACAAGCGTAGAATTGTTTGCACATAGGAGTAATGGCTGTCGCCCTTACCAACAAGATCCATGTAAGTACCTGCATTAAGCCAGGTATAGCCCCCCTCAAGTGTTAATTTTCCATCCCAGACATGCAAGCGTAAGCGGGTTTCAAGCTGGGTCCCTACATAGTCTTCACCAAGACTACCGGGGTGACGATAACGCGTGGTTTTCCAGCCTTGTGCTTCAGCTGCCAAAGAGTAACGCTGGAGTTTTACAAAGGCGTCGATATTCTCGCGAGGAGCCAGATTTAGCAGCAGGCCCGGGGTATCAATATTGTTACGAACAAAGGCTCGGTAGGTCCCAGTAGGGCCATACTCCGGTCGTGGTACACCATAAAGGGAGTCAAAGCTGTTATTATCGCCATCCATTGGATTTTTATCCCCACTAGCATAGTCATAGATGAAACTGAGCTGAGGTCGCCAGGTAGCATCAAAGCTATAACCAAGCTCCAGATGGGTAAACCTGGCCTGATGTTTTCTCAGTGGTGAAAGCACATCAAGGGCAGGTGCATCACCAAACTGAATCAGATTATCAATTTCATAATGCCAGCGTGAAAGTTGCGGTCGACGAAAAAATCGCGCTCCAGCGGTGAGGATATTGAGTCTTTGATTGGCAGGCTGGTCGCGATTTTCATCAAGCCCATACACATAGAGCTCAAACATATCCGGTATTTTAGCCAGCCTGGCAGTATAAATGCCGCCCCAAAAAATCTGGTTGCCGGGCTCGTTATCCAAAAGGGGTTTATTATCCAGCGGATCACCGGAGAATCGTCTGACTGTGGGTAGCGAATAAAACAGTTCGACACTCATGTCTCCCTTTTCCAGCATGGCATGTATCCCGGAAAAAGCGTTGATCGTGTTTCGATAGCGGTTGCGTGCCACCAGCCGCCGCGCACCCTGATCCATGGTAAAACGACCAATTTTGAAGAAACCCTCATCGCCTTCACTGAATACATCTCTTAGCGGTACTGTCAAATTGAGCTGCAGTATGTCAAGAGGATTGGTAATGGTACCGTCCAGAGGCGTAGCGCTGTCGCTAAAATAAGTACGCATATCGGCCAGCTCACCTGTAAAGATGAAATTCTTAAACTCAGCTTCCATTTTCAAGAGGTGACGCCATTCCAGCGTTTGGTCGCTGCCATCAAGCCCGGCACGAAATTGTCCTTCCAGATTCTGCATCCTCGTTTGTTGCTCGAATTCAAAATTCAGCCAGTCTGGTAGTTCTGGGTCCTGTTGTGCATGCAGACCAGAGGTAAAGACAGCCAAGGGGAAGCTAATGACTGAAACAATTCGAAGAGTCAAACGGTGATTAATCTGAAAAATAGTGCGGGGCGATAGCATAAGTCACTGGATATCTTATAATCATCAGACCCATCATAGGCCATTTGTCACTTTTTATACCAGTCAGGTGGGGAGCGCTTAGTCCATGTGGCAAATCTTGATTTCTCACCAATATAAAAATCTCTGTAGGCTTTTACCGGATCGCCCGCCACTTTATATTTATCAGGCATTGCCTGAGGAAACTCAGTCAGTCCTTTATTATCAAAAGTTACTTCTTCAATATTTTTCAATATAGAGATTGAGGCATGATCACTGCTTCTATCAAAACGCCAACAGAACTCTTTGTTTAGAGCATGAGCAAGTTCCGCCAGCCAGCGAAAATTATCCAGAGATTCCTCAGCCCATAGAACAGAAGGATGTTTAACATGGGTTGATTTGTATGGTGTCGTAAAACCTTTCTTGTTAAGCGCTGTACACAGAATTTGTGTACTTTCCAGTATCATTTTCCCTACATGTTGATCACAATGATACCTTGCGCATGCCTCTATATTTGTATCAAGGATAAATATATTCATATATGTTTTGCTTTTACTGAAAACTGTTTAGTTTCACATAGGGTATATAGGGATGTTCCACTTCCGCCGAAAGCAGACATCCGACTAATCCTCCAGCGCTTCACTGGCGCTTAGCCATTGTTCTTCCAGTTTGCTGATCTCTGCCATCAGCTGACCGCGCTCCTGCAGCAAATCGCCGAGCTCCTGTTTACGTGCATCCTCATAAATTGCTGCATCCTGCAGCTGCTGCTCGATCTGGCTCAGCCTGTCCTGTTGTAACTGCAGACTTTTTTCCAGTTTCGAGATCTGCTCACGCAGGGATTTTTGCGCCTGTCGCTTTAATGCTGCTTCCTGCCTGAGTTCTTTTTTGCTGGCTTTAACTTGCTTTTGTTGAGTGTGCTTTGATTCCCGCGCCTCACTGCTTAACAAGAGCCGTTCATAATCATCCAGATCGCCCTCGAAGAATTCCAACTTGCCATCCTTGACCAGCAAAAACTGATCAACCGTATTGGCTAATAGATGCCGGTCATGGGAAACCAGTATCAGGGCACCGGAAAATTCCTGTAGCCCAATGGTCAGGCTATGGCACATTTCAAGATCAAGATGGTTGGTCGGCTCATCCAGCAGAAGCAGATTCGGTTTTTGCCAGACCACCAAGGCCAGTGCCAGACGCGACTTCTCACCACCGGAAAAATGTGTGATCGACTCGCCTGCCCTGTCGCCCTGAAAGTCGAAACCTCCCAGAAAATTTCTGATGTCCTGTTCACGGGCTTTTGCATCGAGCGTCCGAATCAACTGCAAGGGTGTGGCAGACTGATCCAGTTCATCGACCTGATGCTGGGCGAAATAAGCCACCTGCAGATGATCCGAGCGATTGATCTCACCGGACATTAGGGGCAACTTGCCAGCCAGTGTTTTCAGCAGGGTGGATTTACCCTGGCCGTTCTTTCCCAATAAACCAATACGTGCTTGGGCATTTATGTTCATGGAAAAATTCTGAATCAAAGGCTGTCCGTAACCAATGGCAATTTCTTTGCAATTCAGCAGAGTAGCCGGCTGTTTTAGCGGTTCCAGAAAATGGAAATTAAAGGGGGAATCAATATGCGCCGGCGCTATATCCACCATACGTGTTAGCTCTTTCAGGCGACTCTGGGCCTGTCGGGCTTTGGATGCTTTGGCACGAAAGCGTCTGACAAAATCTTCAATTTCCTGCTTGCGGCGCTGCTGTTTCTCATATTCAGCCTGCAGTCGTGCCTGTCTTTCGGCTTTCTGTCGTTCGTAGTCGCTGTAATTACCCTTGTACAGCATGAGTTTTTTATTCTCGAAACTGACAATGTGACTCACCACCGTATCCAGGAAGCTGCGATCATGTGAAACCAGCAACAGAGTTCCCGGATAACGCAGGAGCCATTGCTGCAACCAGAAAGTCGCTTCCAGATCCAGATGGTTTGTTGGTTCATCGAGTAGAAGCAGATCCGAGGGCGTCATCAGTGCCTGTGCCAGATTCAGACGTATGCGCCAGCCTCCAGAAAACGCCCGAACAGGGCGCTGAAAATCTTCCGGCGGGAAACCCAGGCCAGAGAGTAGTTGCTCGGCCCGATTACGGATGGTCCAACCCTGGTGCAGGTCCATATCTCCATGCAGGCGTGCCAGTGTCGCATCATCCTGAGCCTGTTCAGCAGCGGCCAGTTGTTTTTCGATGTAGCGAAACTGAGCATCTCCGTCAATCACATAGTCCAGCGCAGAGCTGTCACTGGCAGCCGTTTCCTGCCGCATCTGGGCCTTGCGCAATTCGGCGGGAAAATCCAGCTCACCGGCATCCGCAGAGAGCTCTCCCATCAATAGGCGGAACAGGCTGGTTTTACCGGTACCATTGCGCCCGATGATGCCAACTTTCTGGCCGGTATAAACGTTCAGATCGGCCTGATCGAGCAAGAGCTGGGCACCCCGACGCAGGGAAATTTGTTGCAAGGAAATCATAGGGAATGACGCAAATCAGGAACAGCCTGGTTAACGGCAGATTGTTTATTGCAGCAGGTAGACTGACACCTCTCCAGATAGCGATGACGGCAGCAGTGCACCATCACCACCAATACTCAGCTGATGGCCAAAGGCTTCCACTTTACCCACAAAACTGCCATCGTGCAGGTCAATCTGCAGTATAACTGACTCAGCCATCGACACGCCACGCGGCTCGGCACTCAGATACAGCTTGCCGTCCGGCGCAAAATCGATACTGATGGGACGTCCGCTGTAATCCCATTGTTTGATGAATTCACCCTGCGGGGTAAAGATCTGGATACGGCCGTTTTCCCGATCAGCCACATAAACGGTACCGTCAGGCGCCACTGCCAAACTGTGCGGTAAATTGAATTCCCCGGCTTGGGTGCCCCGCTGACCCCATTCACGCAGCTTGTTGCCTTCAGCATCAAAGACCACGATTCGGCCATTCGCGTAGCCATCTGCGACATAAATCAGACCATCCGGTCCAAATGCAATATCCGCCGTGCCACGTTGAATGCGGCTGATATCCGGCACTTCTCCAACACTGATTTGCATCAGCTGTTCACCCTGAGGTGAAAATTTATAAATCAATGAGGTCGTGGCATCGACTGTCCAGACATTACCCTCAGGATCCAGGCGCACGCTGTGCGGGTAAGCAAAAAGCCCACCACCGAATGTACGCAGTACATTGCCCTGACGATCAATCACCACCACCGGGTCATAGTCAGTATTGCGCTGGAACAGATACAGATTGCCCTGGGCATCACCGGCAACGGCAGAGATGCGTTCCAGCGCCATCGGCGGGTTCAGACTGATATCGATGCGCTGCACCGGCAAGGTTGGCGTCGCTGCCACCGCCGCACGATAAATATAGTCATTACCGTCATCCGGCCCGAAGATTTCATCATCAACCTGGGCGCTCACCAGGCAGGGCAATAAGCCCAGCAGCAAACAACAGACTTTATTTTTCAGCATCATTTTCCTATCACTCGCGGCACAAAATCGATGCGCCATACTATCCCGCCTGCCAGTTGGCTGTCTAATCTTGCTGGCATGATTTAAGCCAAGTCAGACTTGAATATTTGAACTGCGCAACCATATTAATGCTAAGAAACCTAGGTACAGGTGGACCATGACTCGTAACGAAAATTTTTATCAGTTTCAGGAAGCCCTTAATCAGCAGCTGTCTCAAATCCAGCAGCTGACAGAGCTGTCTCATGCCACAAAAGATGAGGATGTCCTCAATGACATCCGCTTTCACCTGCATGTGGAAGAAGGCAAACTCAAACTGATGCTGAGCAAGTACAAACACTACCTCCATTAAGTTAACCGCAAGCCTGCCCTGCTCATGAACAGTATTTGTGGCGGCCAAATCCTGTAATCAATGAGGAAATCACGCTCAGGTACCTGACATACCCTTACAGCGAAACTACAATAGCACCTGAAATTTTCATGCCATCCCTTTGTTCCACGCATATGGCGAAAAAAATCGGAGAGCTGTCCGTTGGCTGGAAACCACAAACTATTCTTGTGTGCCTTACTGGGTTTTACTGCCGCAGACCAGCTGCAGGCCCAGACTGTTGAACTCAACGACAAGCGCTTTGACATTCCCCGGGTGCAACAGGAGCCACGCGTAGATGGTGTGCTCTCGCCAGGAGAATGGGATGCAGCCATCGTGGTCGATGATCTCGTGGAATCAGCTCCCGTAGAATTCTCCGCCCCTGATGATCGAACCGTGTTTCGGCTGATGTACACCGAAGATGCTCTTTACGTTGCCATCTATGCCTATGATGACCCGGACAATCTGACTGCCAACGTATTGCGCCATGAAACCTCACTGCGCTGGGATGATCGTGCCGGCATCATGATTGACCCCTTCAACAACAAACGCAGTGGCTATTACTTTCTCACCAACCCCAACGGGGTCAGGCACGAAGCCATCTTTACCAGCGCTACTAGTCAGTCTTTCGACTGGGCCGCCATTTGGAATGCTGATGCCCAGGTGGTCGAGGACGGCTGGACAGCCGAAATGGAAATCCCCTTCAAGAGCCTGACTTTCGATCCTGAAAATGAAACCTGGGGGGTTAATTTTATACGTGAGCAGATGTCCAGTCAGTCTGCCATGGCCTGGTATACCTATAACGGCCAGCAAAACCCGTCTGCCTCAGGTGTCATGTCCGGCTTCCACGACCTCAACCAGGGACTTGGCCTGGACCTGATTCCATCGGTCAGTACCGACTACCGGCAAAACCATGTCTTTGATGCTTCGGATTCTGATCTCAATCCCTCGTTCGACATGACCTACAAGTTGTCCTCTTCGATGAATCTGACACTGACCTGGAATACTGACTTTGCCGCAACAGAGGTCGATGATATTCAGCTCGACCTGGACCGTTTCAGTGTGCGGCTTCCGGAAAAGCGTTCTTTCTTTCTCACTGACATGGATATATTTCAGTTTGGTAGCAGCGTCAGCCGATTCAACAACAGTACACAGGACCCTTTCAATTCCCGAAATATCGGCCTGAGCGATGACGGCGCCCAGGTAGACCTGACCGGTGGCGCCAAGCTCAGTGGTCGCGTTGCAGGATTTGATGTCGGCACACTGATTATCCGCCAGGAAGAATACAATTCGATTGATCCGACCAATATCTATATCGGCAGGGTCAAACGAACAGTCCTGTCCCAGTCTGAATTGGGCGCAATCTTTACCGAGGGGGACCCTTCATCCAACGACAGCAGCTCAACACTGGGTGTCGATTTTACCTATCGCAATACCCAGCTGCCGAATAACCGCACTGTGGTTTCAAACTTCTGGGTGCAGCAGACCGACAATCCCGGCTTAGATGGCAAGGATCGCGCCTGGTATCTGGATTTCGATTATCCCTCCAATGATTCCTGGTATTTCGGAGCCCGCATCGAAGAGGTCGAAGAAAATTTTGATCCACGTCTGGGTTTTTCCAACCGCAATGGCGCCAGGCAACTCTATGGCACCATCGGCAACAACTGGATTTTCAGAAACCATCCCTACCTGCAAAAAATTTCATCCAGTTTGAGTGCGATTCAGTATAACTACCTCGATAACAGTAAACTGCAAAGCAAAATTGTTTACTGGAATTTACTGACTGCTCAAAGCCCTGGTGGCGATGAAATGCAAATCAACATCAGTGATCAGGTTCAGGTACTGCGCCCCGGTGAACGCGCACCGCTGGCCAGGCTGGGTGTCGTGATTCCGCCCGGAGAGTATGACTATACCCGTTATCAGTTAAATCTGTCTTCTGGTGAAGCACGCCCCTTCTCCGCTTCACTCAACAGCACCGTTGGTGACTACTATAACGGCCGCAGCTGGGAATCAACCGCCGGTCTTAACTGGAAGCCCAATGCCAATCTGTCTTTTGATTTTTCCTACGAATACACCCAGTACGACATGCCAGACAAGTCGGTTGATACTCGCGTTGTCGAATTCGAGAATGTCATCACTTTCAGCCCGTCCCTGTCCATCGTCAATCTGATTCAGTATGAAAATGTTTCTGATACGATCGGTTTTAATTCACGCATGCGCTGGAATCTGCAGTCCGGGCAGGATATCTGGTTTGTGCTGGGTCACGGCATGCGCGATGAAAACGAAGACGGCGATTTTACCGATCTGGAAACCACCGCCACCTTCAAAGTTCGCTATACCTTCAGGTACTGAAACGTAGGCGTTTTTCCTCTGATTTTGCACAGTTTCACTGTGTAAAAGCTGCTAAATTCACCTGTGCTCTCTGTAATTGCCCAGCAAAAATTATGGTTTGCCAATCCTTAAATAATAACAACAACATCGGGAAGCTTAACCGTGTTCATACAAAACAGACCAAGCTATATCCTGTGTTTTGCACTGTGCCTGTGTCCCCTCCAGCTCTTTTCCCAGACCTTTGATATCGATGACAAGCGTTTCGAGATTCCCCGGGTTGCTCAGGCACCGGTGATTGACGGTGTGCTATCGCCCGGCGAATGGGATATGGCAGCCATGATCGATGAGATACATGAAACAGTGCCGGTTGAATTTGCCGATCCGATCTACCGTACGGTATTCAGGGTTATGTATACCAAAGATGCTCTGTATATTTCGGCCTATGCCTATGACGATCCGGAGCAGTTAACGGCAAGAGTCATGCGTAATGAAACCTCGCTTCGCTTTGAGGACAAGATTGGCATTACCATCGATCCCTTTAACAACAAACGCAGTGGCTATCTGTTCCAGACCAATCCGAACGGGGTCAGGCATGAGGCAATTTACACCAGTGCCACCAGTTTCTCGTTTGACTGGGCAACCATCTGGGATGTAAATGCACAGGTTGTCGAAGACGGCTGGACAGCAGAAATGGAAATTCCCTTTAAAAGCCTGACCTTTGATCCGCAGAATGAGACCTGGGGAATCAATTTTGCCCGTGGCCACATGCTCAGCCAGTCCGATATGGCCTGGTATTCCTACAACGGCCAAAGCAATCCGGCCAATGCCGGTGAAATGAGTGGACTCAGAGGGCTGAATCAGGGTGTCGGTTTGGATCTGATCCCCTCTTTCAGTGCAGATTACCGGCAGGATCATGTCAATCATGTATCCAATTCTGACCTCAAGCCCTCCTTCGACCTTACCTATAAACTGGGCTCATCGCTGAACCTGACCATGACCTGGAACACCGATTTTGCCGCCACGGAGGTTGATAATATCCAGCTCGATCTGGATCGGTTCAGCACACGACTGCCGGAAAAACGTTCCTTCTTTCTGACCGACATGGACATTTTTCAGTTTGGTACAGCTGGCGGTGGTTTTGGTGGTGGAGGCAATACCCCTTTGCCCTTCAACTCAAGAAATATCGGCTTGAGCGACAACGGGACTCCGGTTGATCTGACCGGTGGCGCCAAACTCAGTGGCCGCATAGCCGGTTTTGATGTCGGCACCCTGGTCATCCGTCAGGAAAACTTCGAAGCAATTAATCCGACCAATATCTACATTGGCCGTCTCAAACGCACGGTACTTTCCCAGTCGGAACTGGGTGCCATCGTCACCAATGGCGATCCTGCATCCAATGACAGCAGCTCTACCATGGGTGTTGACTTCACCTATCGCAATACCCGACTCAGCAATAACCGTAGCGTGGTGTCCTCTTACTGGATACAGCAGACCGACAATCCGGGTATCGACTCCGAGGATATGGCCCTGCATGCCGACATTGACTTCCCCTCTAATGACTCCTGGTTTGCCAATGTCACGCTAGAAGAAGTACAGGAAAATTTTGACCCGCGTCTGGGTTTTGCCAACCGTACCGGCGTCAGGCAATACGATGGCCAGATCGGTAATAACTGGATATTCCGCAATCATCCCGTGCTGCGCCGATACCGCACGCAATTAAGCGCCACCCAGTTCAATTACCTGGACACCGGTGACATGCAGAGCCGCTCCTTTAACTGGCAGGCGATTAACCTGCAGAATCTGCGCGGTGACATGCTGAACATCAACCTGGAGAAGGAAGAACAGGTGCTGCTGCCCGGTGAACGCGCACCACTGGCACGACTGGGCGTAGTCATTCCGCCCGGCGAATATGATTTAGACTCTTATCAGATCCTGCTTAATCTGAACCAGTCCCGCCCGCTGTCGGCAGGCTTCAGGGTTAAAATCGGTGATTATTACGGCGGGCGCGTCCGGGAGCTGCAAAACAGAATTGACTGGCAACCCAATCCGAGACTGTCTTTCAATTTATCCTATCGATACAACACCTACGATATGCCCGACAAAACCGTAGATACACGGGTTATCGAATTTGAAAATGTCATCACCTTCAGTCCAGCGCTGTCCCTGGTCAACCTGGTTCAGTATGAAAACGTCAGCGATATCGTTGGCTTCAATGCTCGTCTGCGCTGGAATATGCGGTCAGGTCAGGATGTCTGGTTTGTGCTGGGTCACGGCATGCGTGATGAAGATGAAGATGGTCACTTCACCGACCAGGACACTACCGCCACTTTCAGAATTCGCTATACCTTCAGATTTTAAGTCCACGCAAGCTGCAAGAGCCCCGGTTTGAAATTTTTGTTAAAAAATTCAAACTTTTTCTTAATCCCTGTCGTCTAAACTGACAAGAACAATAAATTAAAGGCTATACGCCCATGCTCTCACTGGTAAAAAGTGATGAACAACTCATAGATCAGGCCTTATCCGGTTCTCAAGCAAGCTGGGTAAAACTGGTAAAGCGCTATGAAGGCCTGGTGTACAACTACTGCCTGCGCATGAGTGGTGACTCGACTGAAGCGATGGATCTGATGCAGGAAATATTTCTCTCCGTCTATCGCAATCTGCCTTCCTACCGGCAGCAAAATCAGTTCAAGGCCTGGATGATGCGTATCGCGGCCAACAAGGCGATTGATTACTTTCGTCATCGGGAACGCAATCCGCAAAATTACGGGGAAAACTACGAGGAAAATGAAGCTGTCTCTCAACAAAACTCTATTTACGATGACCCAGCTCGGCAGTATCAACAGGCGGATGTTCAGCATCAGGTAAAACAACTGATGAACAGCCTATGACAGTACCCTGCAGATGATTCGGCAGCGGCTGGGACAGCTAGCGAACCAGTGAACCGTCATCAAAAATACCTGTCGCATGACAGCCCAGGCCCTGCTCAGCGGCCATCTCCTCAAGCGCTCTGAATTCCTGGTAATAATTATCATCTGAGCGGTATCGCACCACTTCGGCATAACCCAGGCTGATGAGCTGACGTTCGACCAGTACCCCATTGGCAAACACATAACGTAGCAGGCGGCCGTTATTATCGCGATCGGTTTCATCCCGTTCCAGCGTCAGCGTCTGACCTTCAAGCAGCTGTCGATTGGCCAGGCTGGATTCCTGATAACAGGGTTCTCCGAACTCGGGGGTATTGGCCGCGATATAACGCACCCGCTCCACTTCCCCGTTGATGAACACATCTATGGTATCGCCATCAATCACACGGCGCAGTTCCGCAGACTGTGGAGCCGGGTCACGTACGGCCTCATCTGCGCCCCCCAGAAAACCGACTTCAGCATCTGCCAGCACTGATTGCAGACCCGCTTCCAGGCTTTCACTGAAAAAGGGCATCAGGTAGCGTTGGGTCAAACTGTCGTCTTTCGGGTTCAGTTCAAATTCACTCAGGATAAAGCCGAGCACAAACACCAGCAGCACAATTAAAGTCACTTTCATGCACACCAAAGTACCAGCTATTTGCTATGCTTTACAGCCATTGTTAGATTAAAAGTTTAACCAGGTCACTCTTTGCAAAATCAGGCATCCCAAAAACGCTTGGGCAAGTTTTTTTCGGTTTTCAGGTACAGCCAGGTTGCCCTGCGGCTGGTCTGGGAAACCAGTGCCTCGCTCACGCTGGTAATGGCCCTGGCGACTCTGGTCACCGGCATCCTACCGGCCGCCATTGCTTCGGTTGGAGGATTCATTGTTGATGCAGTGGTGACAGCCATTGCTGCGACGGATGCCGAGCAGACCGCTGCCCGCATGCAGGCACTGTATCTGGTCCTGCTGGAAGCAGGTCTGGTCATTCTGGTCACGGCTGCCCAACGCATCAACACCGTTTGCCAGTCAATTCTGCGCGTACTGCTGGGCAATAAAATCAATGTCATGATTCTGGAAAAAGCCCTGACCCTGGAGCTCGCCCACTTCGAGGATGCCGAATTCTACGACAAACTCACCCGCGCACGGCGCGAAGCATCCAGTCGCCCCCTGAGTCTGGTAGTCAAAACATTCGACCTGATCCGCAACATGATTGCCCTGCTGACCATTGCCACTTTTCTGCTGCAATTCTCACCCTATGCGGTATTGTTGCTGATCGCTGCTGGCATTCCCGCCTTCGTTGCCGAAGCAAAATTTTCCGGCGAGGCTTTTCGCATCTATCGCCGCCGTTCTGCCGAACGACGCAAACAGCTTTATCTGGAAATGGTGCTAACGCGTGAAGACGGGGTCAAGGAAGTCAAGCTGCTGGATCTGGGCAGACTTTTTCTGGATCGCTATATCGGTATTTTCAGGGAAATCTACAAAGAAGATCGTAATCTGGTTCTTCGGCGTGGTTTCTGGGGTTTTGTCTTGGGACTGCTGGCCAGCGCTGCCTTTTATTTTGCTTATGCCTGGGTAGCTTTTGCTGCCATTGCCAGTGTGATTTCAGTGGGTCAGATGACCATGTACATTGCCCAGTTCCGCCTGGGACAGAATGCTGTTTCGGATAGCCTGAATTCCGTCAACGGCATGTACGAGGACAACCTGTATTTATCCACACTCACCGAATACCTTGATCACCAGGTCCCTGAAAGTAGCGGTGAACAGACTGCTGGCCCCAAACCCGATGACGGCATTCGTTTTGAAGGCGTGAGTTTTTATTATCCGGGTGCCAGCACTCCGGCACTCGAGCAGATCAACCTGCATATTCGACCAGGCGAAAGCCTGGCACTGGTCGGGGAAAATGGCAGTGGCAAAACCACCGTGATTAAATTACTGACGCGCCTGTACAGCCCCAGTGAAGGCAGCATCTATCTGGAGGGACTGAATCTGCAGGACTGGGACATCGTCAGTCTGCGTGCCAAAATCGGGGTGATTTTTCAGGATTTTGCCCGCTACCAGTTACTGGTCGGTGAAAATATCGGTATTGGTGATGTGCCAAACCTGAACCAGCGTGAACAGGTTGCCGAGGCTGCCAGCAAAGGCATGGCGGATGATTTCATTCGGGATTTGCCGGAGGCATATGACACCCAGCTTGGCACCTGGTTCCATCAGGGCAAGGAGCTGTCCGGCGGTCAGTGGCAGAAAATTGCCCTGTCCCGTGCCTTCATGCGCAACAAGGCCGACATTCTGATTCTGGATGAACCGACAGCTGCCATCGATGCGCGTGCCGAAGCGGAAATATTCACCCACTTTCGTGAACTGACTTCACAGAAAATTTCCATCATCATCTCCCACCGTTTTTCCACGGTGCGCATGGCTGACCATATTATCGTTCTGGATAAGGGCCGGATCATCGAACAGGGCAGCCATCAATCACTGCTTAATTCAGGCGGCCAATATGCTACGCTATTCAAGCTTCAGGCTAGGGGGTATCAGTAAATGAATACAACCCGAAAAAGCAGAACAAGCAAAAGAATCACGCACAACCCGGTTGCTAAAAATGCGCCAAAATTCAACAAGGCCAGCGTTCAGCGTGACCGGAGTAAATACCAACGAAAAAACAAACACACCCAACCAGGGAGATATCATGAGCACGATTAAACTGACTTATTTTGACATTGATGGCGGACGCGCTGAACCGGTGCGCCTGGCCCTGTCAATTGCCGGCATCGCGTTTGAAGACCAGCGAATTAATTTTCAGCAGTTTCATGAGATTAAGGAGAGCCTGCCACTGGGCTGTGTTCCTGTCATTGAAATTGACGGTAAACACTATACCCAGTGCAATGCCATGAACCGTTACTTTGGTAAAAAGGCGGGACTCTATCCTGATGACCCCTGGCAGGCTTTCTTATGTGATGAAATTCTGGAGCTGCTTGAAGACGCATCCAATGCCTTAGGAAAAACGTTCGGACTGGAAGCCGAAGCCCTTAAACAGGCTCGTGAAAATGTGGCAGCTGGCATTTTCACCAAGCTGCTGAAGCTCTTGAGTGAACGTCTGGAAGACGCTGGTGGTCATTATTTTGCCGGGGGTAAACTGAGCATGGCCGACCTGAAAGTATTTGAGTGGGTTCGCATCCTGCAATCAGGCATGTTTGACCATATCCCTCAGGATCTGGTGCAACAACAGGCCCCCTCCCTGCTGGCCCATCAGGAACGTGTCGCCAATGATGCCGGTGTCAGTGCCTATTATGCCAAGCGACAGCAGGCAAGCGCTTAAGCTGGAGTAACAAAAGGTGATCGCTATCATCACACTGCTGCTGATCGCGCTGGTGGTAGCGATTGCTGTGTTCTACCCACCTTGGCGTCGCCACGCTATTCTGCGCCGGCCATTTCCGCCGGCCTGGCTTGCCACCCTGAAAAGGCGCCTGCCTTTTTATGACAAACTTAGCGATCATGAACAGCATCAGTTAAAGCAGCTGATACAGATTTTTCTTGCCAACAAAAAATTCTATGGCTGCAATGGCCTGCAGATTAATGATGAGATTCGTGTGACAATTGCTGCAGAAGCCTGCCTGCTTTTATTAAACCGGAAAAGCGCCATCTATCCTCGCCTGCAACATATCCTGGTTTATCCGGATGCTTTTCGCGCTACACACCCCCGTCATAATCCTGATGGTACGGTTAGTGAAGCGCAGCAGGGTTTACTTGGTGAATCCTGGCATCACGGCAAAATCATTCTATCCTGGGATGATGTGAGGTTTGGTGCTGCCAATATACATGACGGACACAATGTGACCCTGCATGAATTTTCCCACCAGCTCGATGCCGAGGATGGCATCAGTAACGGCACCCCCCTGCTTCCCAAAAATGCCTACCAGAGCTGGGCCAAGGTACTCAGTCACGAATATCAGGCATTGCAGGATGACATGCAAAAACACCACAAATCAGTCATGGATTATTATGGCGCGACCAATCCGGCCGAGTTTTTTGCTGTTGCTACAGAAACCTTTTTTGAAAAGCCGGTGCAACTGCAAAAAAAACACCCGGAACTTTTTGCTGAATTGCAAAAAGTTTACCGGGTGAATCCTACTTCCTGGCAATAATGCCAGAGCAAAGGAGACGGCTTAAATTTTCTTGGCGGATGCTTTTAACATGGCAAACAGTTCATCTTTCAGATGAACCCGACGTAACTTGGCCTTTTCCTCGGCTAGCGAGGATGTTGGCGTCACTTCGTTTTCCATGTTTTCTATTTCGGTAGTTAGCTCATGGTATTCATCGAAAATACGTCGAAAGTGATGATTTTCCATTTTCAGCTTATGAATCAGATCCCGGAATTCGGGAAATTCATGAATTAAATTGTGGTGCTCTACTGCCATAACAAGATCCTCTTATTCTTATTTGGCAGATTCTAATTTTCCCGGCAGGCAGAAACCTTGATCTACATCAGCGCAGATCAATTTTATTGAAATTGCTTATCAGGGGGATCAGTTCAGTGCTTTATCGTACTTTCGCAGATAACCGCGTAACTGATCATAGCTCAGGCCGAGCAGATGGCCGAGCGTATTAAAACGCTGGAATCTATCCTCGATGCGGAAAGCCCGGAATGGAGAGAAGAAGATGCCAAGAAATAAATCCAGACTCTGTATCAATGAGCAGAATGGAAAACTGCTCGGGGTTTGCGCCGGCATTGCTGACTTCGTTGGCATCGAAGTCTGGATGGTCCGGGCAGCCTACATTGCCAGTCTGTTTTTTGCCGGCTGGTTCATGATACCGGCCTATTTTATCGCCTGGTTTTTTATGGACGATAAAACCACAGTTGCCCAGCAGGAAAAATTCGAGGCGCTTAAAAGTAAGAGCCAAGGCAAGATAGCCCGGCAGATTGAGCATTTTCGCAATGTCGATTACCGGAAAAAATTATACAAAAACTCCAGGGAACAAAAGTTCCTCGGCGTATGCGCTGGCCTTGCAGACTATCTGGAAATGGACGTGTCCATGGTCAGGATCATCGTAGTGCTGACATCGCTGATTCCGGGTTCATTTGTACCGATCGCCTATTTCATTGCCTACTTCATCCTTGATGACAAGCCCAAGCAGGTTTTTAAACAGGAGGATAGTGCATACTCCAAAATGAAAGAAACCCTGGATGATTCGAAAAAGTTTTCGCACACCACTTTCAAAAGCTGCACACGAAAGTTTTCCTCCCTGCACGACAGGCTTACCCGTATCGAAGCCTATGTCACTTCCAGCCGTTTCAAGCTGGACAGGGAATTCAAGAATATCTGATCACTCGGCTGGATCAGCCCGCTGGGCGGTACTGGTATTGACCCGGTACCAGCCAGCGATGGAATACCTGTCACGCCAGGCCGGCAGCACCTCATGCAAAAAATCTTCGCTTAAAAAAGTGACCAGCGTGCCAAATTCAGGCGCTACCCGCAAAATGTTTTTATCAGGCGTATGCAGCACCAACTCTCCTCCATCCGCTTTACTCCAGTGCTTGTTCAGGTAAAGCACCAATGAAAGCACGCGGTTGGATCCCCCTCGGAAGGCATCCACATGTTTGCTATAAAAAGCACCTGGCGCATAATGAGCAAAGTGACTCTCAAAGGAAAATAAACCCAGGAACAAATGTCGGTTAAGGTATTGCTGCAGTTGCCCTGTCCAGTCCAGCCAGGCCTCACCGGCGGATGAAGAACCGGTAATCCAGCAGATTTCATCTCCTCGTACCTGCTCATTTTGTGTGTAATCCTGCTGCCTGCCTATGCCGGCCGGCTCAAATTTTTCATCCTGCATGGCCTGCAGCCGAGCAAAAAGAGCTTCACACAAAGACAGGGGCAGCGCAGCCGACTGAATGCTGTACCCCTGCGTGTGCAGATCCCTGGCGATGGAGCTAAAACCAGACTCCCCTTCAAGCCGGATGCTAGTTTCTTGTTTCATCATGAGTCTCAGGGTCTGGCGCTTTTTTATCACTTTCCCTGCGATGAAAGTTTTTGATACTGGCATGAACGCCACGGGTTAAAATTTTTGCGTGATTTTCCAGAATATCCACACCGTACAGAATGCCGACCACCAGTAGCGACACTTTCACGGCGGCGATCAGGTTGTTGGTACCGATCATTGCCCCGATGGCAGCCAACACCCAAATCGTTGCAGCCGAGGTGACACCCATGACCGCTCCATCCCGCGCCAGCATGACTCCGGCACCCAGGAAACCGATACCTGTAACAATCTGACCCAAGACACGTGTGGGGTCGGAATTTTCCACCTCAAGAGAGCTCGAGGTGGTGATGAACAGGTAGGTGCCCAGGGTGATCAGGCAGGCAGTCCGGATGCCCACCGGTTTGCCGCGAACCTGCCTTTCAAAACCAATCATGCCACCACAAACGATAGCACTCAAAATGGCATGCCATTGAAATGGCGCAATATCAAAAAACTCAATCATGTCTATCCCCTCACCTGCCAGGATTTAGATCCAGCTCCATTTTCAGGGCATCCGCACCATCCCCGTAATAGCCAGCAATCTCGCCAATAAGCTTGAAATGAAAACGCTTGTAGAGAGCCTGCGTTTTTTTATCTTTCGCCCGGACTTCGAGGCGACAACGTTGATACCCCAGTTGCCTGAGTTTTTTCAGCGTTCTTTGCAGCAGCCCGGACGCAATTCCCAGACCACGAAGTTCGGGTATGACGGCCAGTGAGTAAATTCGTGCCGGGCGTGGCAGGGCTGGCGTCAGGCACAACAGGTAAGCCTGTACCTGTCCGGCTGAGTGACAGACGAGCGTAAAGCTTTTTGCTTCTTGCAAAAGATAGCGCAGCTGTCGCCGGTTGAAATTATCCGTTCTGAAACAGCGCTCTTCTATCGCCAACAACGCATCCACCTGGCTGGGTATAGCCGCTGAATATCTGAAACTGCCCAACTCAGCGGCCTCTGGATTCCAGCCGCTGCTGGAATTCCGACATGATCAACATGTAAAGCTCATCACCCAGATAGGCATCCTCAACATCATGGTCAATACTGGGATTATCATTTACCTCAATCACGTAGGCATGTTTCTCATACTCCTTGATGTCAACACCATAGAGGCCCTTACCGATGGATTTTGCTGCCCGTACTGCTGCATCAAGCACAACCTTGGGCACCTCGAAAGTCGGCAGGGTTTCAAAACCGCCGCTGAAATGTCGTTTGGCTTCATGGTTGTAAATCTGCCAATGGTTTCTGGCCATTAGATAACGACAGGCATAAATGGCCCGGCCGTTCAATACCCCTACGCGCCAGTCAAATTCGGTGTACAGATATTCCTGTACCAGAACCAGCGCACTTTCCCGAAACAATTCGTCCAGTTTCAGCTTGAGCTCTTCACGGTATGAAACTTTATAGACGCCACGTGAAAACGAGCCCTCCGGCATTTTCAGCACCATGGGATAGCCAAACAGCTCCTCGATGGCATCAAGAGAGGCTTGTGAACTGTCAATCGCCACTTGCGTACGCAGGCTGGGCACCTTTTTATAGGAAAAGGCGTCCTGCAGATAAACTTTATTACAACAGCGCAGAATGGAAACCGGATCATCAATAACCACCAGCCCCAGTTTTTCAGCACGGTTGGCCAGACGATAGGTATGATGGTCAATAGCCGTGGTTTCCCGGATGAACAGGGCATCATATTGCCCGATGGTCTGGAACTGATCAGCCGTGATGGTTTCCGCAGCAATACCGTATTTAGCCGCCGCCTTGATAAATTTGGCAATCGCCTCCCGATTACTGGGCGGCACCTTCTCTTCGGGATTCACCAGAATGGCCATATCCCAGCGCATTGATTTCTGACGCGCTTTGACACGCCAGACTGTTTGCACAAATTCAGTCAGGCGTTGCCTGAAGAACTCCCGCTGCGATATCGACAGGCTGCTGAAAGCACGACGTTCAATCTCCAGACTGATATCACCATCACGACGATGCAGGCGAAGCATCAGTAATGGTGCAGGGTATTCCGTAAACAACCGTTTGCCGAGTTTTTGCAATGGCGCATTGCCGGTCCAGCCGAAATACAGCATTTCCTCGAGAGACTCACCTTCATTGAGCACTTCCCCGAGCTCACGTTTGAGCCGCAGCAGGGGACCCTCATCGTGATTGAATACGCGCAGTTCATTGATCACTTTCACACTCGGTAAAACCAGATGCTGGCGTGCCTCTGCCAGCAAAGAACAATAATAACCCTTGCTCAGATAATGCTCGGTATCGCAGAGATTGATGATGCGGGTTTTGCCTTCGTTAAGCTTGGGATAATCCTGCAAATATTTCTCAAAACTCAGCACCTCCGGATAAGAGTCATCCAGAGCCAATTCATCACCATCTACCACGATCAGTGTCTTGTACATAAATGAAAAAGAGGAGCCCCTGTGGGCCTGCCGGGAGAATTACAAATTAATTGCGCTATATATGCCTGTTTTGCACTGAGCGCAATCTTTTTTTACGCAGCGTTCATGGGTGAATCTGCCTGTCGATTTATAGACCTCCTATTGGTTACACTTGTTGCTGAATGAAAACTCAGGAGTGATTATGAAAACGCGTGCAGCCGTTGCTTTTGAAGCCGGTAAACCACTTGAAATCTGTGAAGTCGACCTGCAGGGTCCCCAGGCAGGTGAGGTAATGATTGAACTCAAGGCCACCGGCATCTGTCACACCGATGAGTTTACGCTTAGCGGTGCCGACCCTGAAGGTGCCTTTCCTGCCATACTGGGTCATGAAGGTTGCGGCGTGGTAGTCGAGGTCGGCGAGGGTGTCAAATCACTGAAAGCGGGCGATACCGTGATCCCCCTGTATACAGCAGAATGCCGCGAATGCGATTACTGCCTGCATCCCAAGACCAATTTATGCCAGGCTGTTCGTGCCACCCAGGGTCAGGGGTTGATGCCCGATGGCACCAGCCGCTTTTCACTGGATGGCAAACCCATTCTGCACTACATGGGCTGTTCGACATTTTCCAATTACATCGTGCTGCCGGAAATCTCTGTGGCTAAAATCCGTGATGATGCACCCTATGACAAAGCCTGCTATATCGGTTGCGGCGTAACAACCGGTGTCGGTGCCGTCATTTTTCAGGCCAAGGTTGAATTTGGTGCGACAGCTGCTGTATTCGGGCTCGGCGGCATTGGCCTTAACGTGATTCAGGGGCTCAGGCTTGCCGGCGCCAGCAGAATAATCGGTATCGATCTAAATCCGGCCCGCGAAGCACTCGGCAAGAAATTTGGCATGAGTGATTTTATCAACCCCGCCAAGGTGGAAAACGTGACTGATCATATTGTGCAGATGACCGGCGGTGTTGATTACAGCTTTGAGTGTATCGGCAATGTCGAAGTGATGCGACAGGCGCTGGAATGCACTCACAAAGGCTGGGGTGAATCCTATATTATCGGTGTTGCCGGTGCTGGCCAGGAAATATCCACCCGGCCCTTTCAACTGGTCACGGGCCGCTCCTGGCATGGTACGGCCTTTGGCGGTGCCAGAGGCCGGACGGATGTACCGAAAATTGTAGACTGGTACATGGAAAACAGAATTAATATCGATGACCTGATCACGCACACCATGCCTCTAGATGAGATCAACAAGGCTTTCGATCTGATGCATGCGGGCGAAAGCATTCGTTCAGTTGTGATTTACTGACAGCATATCGGCTTGCCACAGGAGGCAGCTACATGAACAGAATATTCGAAAACATTCTGCAAACCGTTGGCAATACACCGGTCATACGCATCAACAAACTGGCTCCAGCACATGTCAATTTATACGTCAAAGCCGAGGCCTTCAACCCCATGGGTTCCGTCAAGGACAGGCTGGCGCTTGGCATTATTGAACACGCGGAAAAAAATGGTTTGCTGAAACCGGGACAGACCGTGGTAGAAGCCACCAGTGGTAATACCGGTATTGGCCTGGCCATGGTCTGTGCCCAGAAAGGTTATCCGCTGGTGGTGACCATGGCAGAAAACTTCTCCGTTGAGCGTCGCAAGCTGATGCGCTTTCTGGGCGCTCGTGTAGTGCTGACACCGGCTGCAGAAAAAAGGCACCGGCATGCTCAATAAAGCCATTGAACTGGCTGAAGAACATGGCTGGTACCTGTGTCGACAATTTGAAAACGAAGCCAATGCCGATATCCATATGCGCACCACCGCTCCGGAAATTCTGGAAGCCTTTGAGGGAGAACAACTGGATTACTGGGTCACCGGTTACGGCACCGGTGGCACACTCAAAGGCGTCGCCAGTGTGCTCAGGGAAAAGAGCCCTCAGACAAAAATTGTTGTCTGTGAACCGGATAATTCCGCGCTGCTGAGCAGCGGCACCGCCCAGCAACGCATGGAAGGTGGCAGTCCATCGGCCAGCCATCCCTCCTTCCGCCCCCATTTGATGCAGGGCTGGACACCGGATTTCATTTCCAAACTGGCTGAAGATGTCGTCAATGCCAAGCACATTGATCGCATCATGCCCATTGACGGCCAGGAAGCGCTACGCCTATCCCAGGCACTGGCACAGCAAGAAGGTATTTTTGTCGGCATTTCCGCCGGTGCTACTTTCAGCGGAGCACTGGAAATTACCAAAGACGCGCCAGCTGGCAGCAATATTCTGTGCATGCTGCCTGATACCGGCGAACGCTATCTGTCCACGCCCCTGTTTGAAGCCATTTCCGAAGAAATGACCGAAGAGGAAATTGACCTTTCCCAGTCTACACCGGGCTACCGTTTCGATTCCGCCAGCTCTGTAGCCGCGACGGAAGAAGTCCCCGTGGAAGCAGATGCACTCGCTTTTCTGCAAGAAGCGCTGAATGACAGCACACAACCGGTTGTGATGTTTGCGCTCGAGTGGTGTGAATTCTGCTGGTCAGTGCGCAAACTGTTTGGCCGCTGCAAAATTCCCTATCGCTCGGTCGATCTGGATTCAGTGGCTTACCAGCAAGGCAATATGGGTGGAAAGATTCGTGCAGCACTGAAACAGCACACCAGCATCCCCACCATTCCGCAGATATTTGTCGGCGGGAAATTTATCGGTGGTTGCACGGAAACCTTTGATGCCTTCAAGGACGGTTCGCTGCAGACACTGCTGAAGGAAAACCAGGTGGTTTACGACGAGGCAGTTAAAATTGACCCCTATTCACTGCTGCCGAAATGGCTACAGCCCCGCTAGACCTAAAACAGGAAGCCGGCACTGCGCTCAATCACCCAGTAAGCAGAAGGGATCCCGATGCAGTAAGCCACCACCAGCTCCATGTTTAATACTGAATTGGCGGGCACATATACCTGCTGATGCACTTGCTGGTAAAGCCTGCGGAAGAGTTGGTAACAGGCCACCACCGCACCGATGAAAACCAACTGCCCCAGTTCAACGCCGACATTGAAAAACAGCAGGGACAGCAGAAACTGCTCCTGCACCACGCCGACATCTCCCAGTGCACTGGCAAAGCCGAGTCCATGCAAAAGACCAAAAGAAAATGACACAATGACCGGGGCCCGGTAAGTCCAGGAATCTGTATGATTACGGGATATCTCATGCGCCAGAAACAAAATTGACAGGGCAATCACAGCCTCCACTGGGGCTATAGGCAAAGAGATAATGTTCAGTGTCGACAAGAACAGCGTGATGGAATGCGCCAGGGTAAAACCCGTCACGGTCAACAGAATGCGTTTCATTGTGCCAGATATCACCAGCAGACCCAGCACAAACAGCAGGTGATCGAGACCAATCAGTATATGTTCGATACCCAGCACTGTGTAGACAAAAGATACCTCCAGGGGACCGGGAGCCGGTTCCACTTCCCAGCTGGTTTCCGAAGGCGTCAGCATCATGTTGCGTGAGGCACCATCCAGAAAATTCAGCCTGAAATAGGTTGCCAGTGAAGGGTTGGCCTGCGGGTAAACCAGGGAAAAGCTTTCGCCTTCCAGTCCACCCGGACAGCTCCAGATATTGTTACCAGTCTGCGCAGTGGTGCTGCAATGCTCAGGCCACACTAACATGGGAAAGTTATTGGTCGGCAAAACAGGCGGCACCCTGACTGTGCCAAAAAAAACATCCGGCGCTTGTTCATTCAGGGTAACGACCACGGGGCGGGCATCGTGTGCCAGTGAGACTGAGGGAAGCCAGACGACGAGAGAAACCAGGAGGAAGAGTCGCTGCAACATCAAATCTCTTCTACCCGTAGTTCATATTTTTCAATCAGATTATCTTCAGCGGCCCGCCGGGAAAGATATTGTTGCTCAATCTGGTAGTCATCCAGGATTCGCTCACGCATATCGGAAAAGTCCGGCAGCATGGCCGGATTGCGATTACTTAACAGCACCAGGTGAAAACCAAAATCCGTCTCAACCGGACCCGCCCAACTGCTGTCATCCGGCGTCAGCGTATCCAGCCAGTCAGCAAAGGCATCATTAAAATTATTGCGGATAAAATCTCGAGAACGTCGTACGTAATTCTGTAGATACGGGAAAGTATCACCATACTCGGATGCGCCCAGAAAGGTGACATTGTTTTCGCGTAGCTGCTGCAAAAGTTCTGCTGCCCTTTGCTGCCCCGCCTCGCTGTGCTCGGGATCATTGATGAAAACATGGGTAAAGGTATAGGAAGCCGGACGCCGGTAGACATTGGCATTATCCTGATAATACTGCTGCAAGATTGCCTCATCCGGAGCAGACATGACGCTAACGGCATCCTGCAAGAGAAACTGCAATTTTTCCACCATCCTCAGCTTGATGTTGTAATCACCTTCATCCATGCCCATGGTCAGCGCCTCCCGGTAAAGCGCTTCTTCGCGGTAATAGTCATTGATCAGTAACTGCAGCTGCTCCTGCGACATGGCGTCCAGTTGCTCGGCAAACAGTTCTTCATTAAAGGCATTAGCACGGTACTGCATAAAACTGAGCAGTTCTGCCCTGCCGACAGAAATGACCCCGGCATCATCAACTGCCTCTTCGGAGCCGGTGAAGGCGTACAGAAGAAACAGTAGCAAGCCGAAAAGCCAGAAATGCAGCAGAGGTTGTTTGGCAAACTTTTGCATAAGATTTCTTTGCTATAAATTGCTAGGCATTATAGGTAATTTATTTTTATCATCGCAATGCAACAAGATAACACTTGTCTGGTCTAATCTTCTGTATAAGGACTATGAAAAAACTCATCTACATCTTCACCGGTCTGATCTCGCTGTTTTTTGCTCTGGTCATTATTGCCCTCGTTTTTCTGATCAATCTGGACCTGAATGAGCATAAACAGTGGCTCAGCGAGCAGTTTTACAAGCAAACCGGGCGCAATCTCAGCATCAATGGTGAGATTCAAAGCTCACTTTATCCCTGGCTGGGT
>Ga0181581_10000019_pt1 | contig 86744 bp, 81 predicted proteins | sample 071ome_22_FD_132433 | JGI IMG/M metagenome (GOLD analysis project Ga0181581, IMG submission 132433) | Coastal salt marsh microbial communities from the Groves Creek Marsh, Skidaway Island, Georgia - 071404AT metaG (megahit assembly) | ecosystem: Environmental > Aquatic > Marine > Intertidal... | reverse complement strand
CCATGTCAGGGCGAAGGACACGCCCGGAAGGGAGAGACTACCCTGGGTAGTCTCTCTTGGTATGCCCCTTGTACAACTGTCGGGGTCTACCAATCTTATAGGGCTCACTCAACATTTCATGCCAGTGAGCAATCCACCCAGGCGTACGCCCAGTTGCAAAGATCACGGTAAACATCTCGGTAGGAATGCCAATGGCTTTCAGGATAATGCCCGAATAGAAATCCACATTCGGGAACAGCTTGCGCTCGATGAAGTAATCATCTTCCAGCGCAATCTTCTCGAGTTTCTTCGCCATGCGCAGCAGCGGATCGTTTTCAGCGCCCAACTCATCAAGCACTTCATCGCAGATACCGCGTATAACAGTCGCTCTTGGATCATAGTTCTTGTAGACACGGTGACCGAAACCCATGAGGCGGAAGGGGTCGTTCTTGTCCTTGGCCCTGGCGATGAACTCCTCGATGCGGGATTCGTCGCCAATCTCATTCAGCATATCCAGCACGGCCTCGTTGGCACCGCCATGGGCGGGGCCCCACAAGGCAGCGATGCCGGACGCGATACAGGCATAGGGGTTGGTGCCGGTGGAGCCAGCGAGGCGAACGGTTGAGGTCGATGCATTCTGTTCGTGATCGGCGTGCAGCAGGAACAGGGTGTCCATTGCCTTGGCCAGGATCGGGCTGATATTGGGTTCTTCGCAGGGTGTGCCAAACATCATGTGCAGGAAGTTTTCTGCGAAGCCCATGCGATTCTGCGGGTACATGAAAGGCTGTCCCATGCCGTGCTTGAAGCACATCGCCGCCAGTGTCGGCATTTTGGCGATGACACGGTGGGCGGCCAGCAGGCGATGCTCGGGGTTATCGATGTCCAGGTCCTCATGGTAGAAGGCAGACAGGCCGCCAACCACAGCACAGAGCATGGCCATGGGGTGAGCGTCGCGAGGGAAGCCCCGGAAGAACTGGTGGATCGCTTCGTCTACCATGGTGTGGTAACGAATCGTGTTTTCAAATTTATCGGCATCTTCCTTGCTGGGAAGTTCACCGTGGAGCAGGAGATAGCAGGTTTCGAGGAAATTGGATTTTTCTGCCAACTGTTCGATTGGGTAACCGCGATGCAGCAACACCCCAGCACCGCCATCAATGTAAGTTATGTCAGATTCGCAGGCAGCGGTGGAAACGAATCCCGGGTCGTAGGTAAATACGCCTTCAGCGACCAGTCCTCTAACATCGATGACATCAGGTCCAGTACTGCCTGAATAGACGGGCAACTCAATCGGGCTGTCTTTCCCATCAATACTTAACTGGGCCTTCTTCTCACTCATAGGTGGCTCCTGGGTAACTTGCTACTTGTAAACTGTGGCGAATAGGGAGGGCGGACGCGCCGGGTTCGTTCCCTGTTGGCGCTGGTGGCCTGTACAGCAGGCTCTGTGTCCGGTCCGAATCGGGGTGGAGAGAATAGGGAGTAAGTCCGTGTTTTGTCAAATCTTTGCGCCTTCCCAGCCGGGATCAGGCACTGTCATAAATGTGCCTCATTTCGGTGCCTGGGCGGGTCTGCCCCCAATAGAGTGAGAGCAATTTGATCAGTTTGTGCTATTACACATAAAGGGCTATCGTGCATTTCCCGCCGTAATCTCCATTTGACGACAATGTATTGTCACTTTAGGGCGTCGAATCTCCGGATTTGTTGGTTTTGAGCAGTCGAAAGTCATATACTTTGCGCCCGTTGTAGCCCCAATTTGTGTAATTATTTCAAGCAGTTTGCAGATTCTCATGGAATTTCAGCGACTGCCTAGAACTCTTGCAAGCTAGCAAACGGAAAAAGCGCCACGTGAAAGACACCAGACCTGTAAATCTCAACCTGATTCTCTTCAAGTGGCCGTTGCCCGCGCTTACCTCTATCCTGCATCGCATCTCTGGAGTGGCGCTCTTCTTCGGCACGGCTATCCTGTTGTATTTATTACAATTATCCCTTGAATCCCAGGCCGGCTTCGATCTGGCCCTGGAGATTGTGGCCTCCACAGCGGGCAAGATCATCCTCTGGCTGATCGTGGCTGCGCTGGCCTATCACCTCATAGCGGGCGTCAAGCACCTGTTGATGGACATGGGTATCGGCGAGACCCGGGAGGGCGCTCGCACCGGTGCCACGGTGACCCTGGTGTTGTTCGTCATCAGTGCCGTGCTGGCGGGGGTGTGGTTATGGTAACTAACGCAACGAGTTTCAGTCGCTCCGGTCTTACCGACTGGATAATCCAGCGCTTCAGCGCCATCGTACTGGGTGCCTATACGCTCTGCGTCATGGGCAGTCTGCTGACGACCTCGGATATGACTTACGAGCAGTGGCGCGACATCTTCGATTCCACGGCCATGGGTATGTTCAGCATGATTACCCTGATCGCGCTCTGCGGACATGCCTGGATCGGTATGTGGACTGTGGGTACGGATTACCTGACAGCCAGTCACCTGGGCAAGGGAGCCACTTTTATTCGCCTGGCCTACCAGGCTGTGTGTGTACTACTCATTGCAGTCTACCTGCTCTGGGGTATAGAGATTTTTTGGGGTAGCTAGATGTCTGGATTCAGGACCATTTCATTCGATGCGTTGATCGTGGGTGGCGGTGGCGCCGGCATGCGTGCGGCGCTGCAACTGGCACAGTCCGGATACAAGACTGCGGTGATTTCCAAGGTATTCCCGACCCGTTCCCACACAGTCTCTGCCCAGGGTGGCATAACCTGCGCTATCGCCAGTGCCGACCCCAATGACGATTGGCGTTGGCACATGTACGACACGGTCAAAGGCTCCGACTACATCGGTGACCAGGACGCCATTGAGTACATGTGCAGTGAGGGTCCGCAGACTGTGTTCGAACTCGAACACATGGGCTTGCCTTTCTCCCGCACTGAAAACGGCCGCATCTAGCAAAGACCTTTGGGCTGCCAGTCTAAAGACTTCGGCAAGGGTGGCCAGGCGGCGCGCACCTGTGCGGCGGCAGACCGTACCGGCCATGCGCTGCTGCATGCGCTCTACCAGGGTAACCTGAAAAACAACACCGTGTTCTTCAATGAATGGTATGCCGTGGACCTGGTGCGCAACCAGGACGGTGCCATTGTCGGTGTTATCTCGATTTGTATCGAGACTGGCGAAGTAGTGTTTATCGAATCCAAGGCAACGGTATTCGCTACCGGTGGTGCAGGACGCATTTATGCCTCAACTACCAATGCCCTGATCAATACCGGTGACGGTGTTGGAATGGCACTACGTGCCGGGTATCCCATGCAGGACATGGAGATGTGGCAATTCCATCCGACCGGCATTTACGGCGCGGGTACTCTCGTGACCGAAGGCTGCCGGGGAGAGGGCGGCTACCTGATTAATAAGGATGGCGAGCGCTTCATGGAGCGCTATGCCCCGAATGCGAAAGACCTCGCTGGTCGCGACGTGGTAGCCAGATCCATGGTGCTGGAAATCCTGGAAGGCCGCGGCTGTGGCGAGAAGGGCGATCATGTCATGCTGAAACTGGATCACCTGGGAGCCGATGTGCTAAACGCCAAGCTGCCAGGAATCCTCGAGCTGTCGCGAACCTTTGCCCATGTCGATCCTATCAATGAACCGATTCCCGTGGTGCCTACCTGCCATTACATGATGGGTGGTATCCCAACCAATATTCATGGTCAGGCCCTGATGCAGAACGGTGCCGGCGAAGACGAGATCATTACTGGCCTGTTCGCTGTAGGTGAGGTTGCCTGCGTGTCCGTACACGGTGCGAATCGTCTCGGCGGTAACAGCCTGCTGGACCTGGTGGTATTCGGCCGATCGGCGGGCAAGCATATCGAAGAGATGCTGGGTCAGGGAATTGAACAGCGTCATGCCAGTGACACCGATATCGATGAGGCTACCCAGCGTCTGAACAGGCTGAATGAATCCAGTTCTGGCGAGAGCGTGCCGCAGTTGCGTGCCGAATTGCAGGAGGTCATGCAGAACCACTTCGGTGTATTCCGCAAGGGTGAATTCATGCAGGAAGGCATTGTCAAACTGCAGGGAATTCGTGAACGACTGCAGAACCTGCATCTCGAAGACAAGAGCAACACCTTCAATACGGCGCGCATCGAAGCGCTGGAACTGGAAAACCTCTTCGAAGTGGCCGAGGCAACGGCAATCGCCGCCGAAGCGCGAAATGAGAGCAGGGGCGCCCATGCCCGTGACGATTTCCGCGAGCGGGATGATGACAACTGGCTTTGTCACTCACTGTACTTCCCGAAGGACAAGCGAGTAGGCAAGCGTGGCGTTAATTTCAAGCCGAAGACAGTAGATACCTTCGAACCAAAGGTGAGAACTTATTAGTTTGGTTGGCAATGCGTGCTGCGCAACGCAGATCAGATTTTTTTTAAAAGATATTGATTCTATAGAGTGCCAGGTGACAAGTGTTAGTAAGTATTTATCGATATAACCCGGAAACCGATGACAAGCCTCATATGCAGGATTTTGAAGTCAAGGTTCCAGAGGGTAAGGACATCATGGTCCTTGATGTGCTCGCTCTTGTGAAAGAGCAGGATGCCACGGTGGCCTATCGTCGCTCATGCCGTGAAGGTGTGTGCGGCTCGGACGGCATGAACATGAATGGCACCAACGGGCTGGCTTGTATTACGCCTATTTCCCAGGTCGGTGGACCGGCGAAGAAGCTGGTTTTGCGCCCCCTGCCGGGATTGCCGGTAATCCGCGACCTGGTAGTGGACATGTCCATCTTCTACAAGCAGTTCGAAAAGGTTCAGCCATACCTGATCAACAACGATTCGCCGCCTGCGATCGAGAGGCTGCAATCCCCGGAAGACCGCGCCAAGCTGGATGGGCTTTACGAGTGCATCCTGTGTGCCTGCTGTAGCACAAGCTGTCCATCGTTCTGGTGGAATCCAGACAAATTCATCGGTCCAGCCGGTTTGTTGCAGGCCTACCGATTCCTGGCTGACAGTCGCGATACGGCAACTGCCGAAAGACTCAGCAACCTGGATGATCCGTTCAGCGTTTTCCGCTGCCGCGGCATCATGAACTGTGTTGCGGTTTGTCCCAAAGGCCTGAACCCAACCCGCGCTATCGGTCACATCCGAAGCATGCTCATTTCTCAGGGTACCTGAATTCATTAGTGCGTTTGGCAGCCGAACCAATTGCGGTTGCTCGCTAAGGATAATGCTATGCACGACAGTATAATGGAGGCAATGTGGAGCACCGGACACCTTTCCGGTAGCAATGCCGAATACGTCGAAGAGTTATATGAAAATTATCTGGCAGATCCGGATTCGGTTCCGTTGCAGTGGCGGGAATTTTTCGACACTCTTCCCGCTGCCAATGGCAATAGCGGGGGTGATGTATCTCATGCGGCAATCAGGAGAGACTTCAAGACTTTAAGCAAAGTCAGTCGCTTCGCGCCCGTACTCAGCAATGAAGCGGTTGTAAATTCAGAGCATGAGAGCAAGCAGGTACAGGTCCTGCAGCTAATCAGCTCCTACCGTGTGCGCGGACACCAAAAGGCGCAACTCGACCCCCTGGGCCTCATGTACCGGGAACGGGTACCTGACCTGGAGCTGGAATTCCATGACCTGTCCCCGATCGACTACTCTACGATCTTCCAGACAGGCTCGCTGTTCATCAGCAAAGACAAGGCTACGCTGCGAGAGATAACCGATACCCTGGAACGCATCTACTGCAGTTCCGTGGGCTATGAGTTCATGCATATCGTCAATCTCGAAGAGAAGCAGTGGATCCAGCAGCGTATCGAAAGCACCGACGGTTTCCCAACCTACGGCGAGGACGTGAAGCGTCACTTGCTGGAGCGTTTGACGGCGGCCGAGGGGCTGGAAAAGCATCTGGATTCCAAGTACCCGGGCACCAAACGTTTCGGGCTGGAGGGTGGCGAGAGTCTTATTCCTGCCCTCGATGAACTGGTGCAACGTTCTGGCAAGTATGGTGCCAAGGAAATCGTGCTGGGCATGGCGCATCGGGGCCGCCTTAACGTGCTGGTCAATATCCTCGGCAAGAACCCTGCTGACCTGTTTGATGAGTTTGAAGGCAAGGCGATATATCGCAGCTCTGGCGACGTGAAATATCACCAGGGCTTTTCGTCCAATATCATGACCGCCGGTGGTGAGTTACACATGGCGATGGCGTTCAACCCGTCCCATCTGGAGATTGTTTCGCCAGTGGTCGAGGGTTCGGTGCGCGCACGGCAATCCCGACGCAAGGACCTGGAGGGGAATCAGGTTGTCCCCATCATCTGCCATGGTGACGCCGCCTTCGCCGGTCAGGGCGTTGTCATGGAAACCTTCCAGATGTCTCAGACCAGGGCCTACAAAACCGGTGGTACGGTACACATCATCGTGAACAACCAGGTAGGCTTCACCACCTCACGGCAGGACGATGCGCGCTCCACAGAATACTGCACAGACGTCGCTCGAATGGTGCAGGCACCAATCTTTCATGTAAACGCAGACGATCCGGAAGCTGTGCTCTTTGTGACCCAGTTGGCCCTGGATTTCCGTTATCAGTTCAAGAAGGACGTGGTGATCGATCTGGTTTGCTATCGTCGTCGCGGCCACAACGAGACCGACGAACCTTCGGCCACCCAGCCGCTGATGTATTCGAAGATCAAGCAGCATCCCTCTACCCGTGCCCTGTATGCCGAGAAGTTGGCCGGCGAGGGCGTGGTAACGATGGCCTATGCCGACCAGATGAATGCTGGCTACCGCAACGCCCTGGACAAGGGGAATCACGTGGTGAAGAGCCTGGTCAAGGAGCCCTCGATCGAACTATTCGTCGATTGGAGTCCCTACCTGGGTCACGACTGGAGTCCGCATTACAACACATCCATTCCGTTTAAAAACCTGCAGGCGCTGGCGAAGAAGCTGGTAGATCTGCCAAAAGACCTGAACGTGCAACGCCAGGTGCTGAAGGTATACAAGGATCGTGCCGCGATGGCTGCTGGAGAAACCCCGGTGGATTGGGGTTTTGCAGAAACCCTGGCCTATGCCAGCGTTATCACCAGCGGGAATACCGTTCGTATTACCGGTCAGGATGTGGGACGTGGCACTTTTTCCCATCGTCATGCTGTCATCTACGATCAGAAGACGAATGAGGACTACATTCCGCTGCAGAAAATTGCGCCGGACCAGAGCAAATTTTCCATTTACGATTCTCTGTTGTCAGAAGAAGCGGTGTTGGCTTTTGAATACGGCTATGCCACTACCATGCCCAATGCGCTGATCATCTGGGAAGCCCAGTTTGGTGACTTTGCGAATTCTGCCCAGGTAGTGATCGATCAGTTCATTACCAGTGGTGAGCACAAGTGGCAGCGGCTGTGCGGCCTGACCTTGCTGCTTCCCCATGGTTACGAGGGGCAGGGGCCGGAGCACTCATCCGCCCGACTCGAACGTTTCCTGCAACTTTGTGCGGAGCACAATATTCAGGTGTGCCTACCGACGACATCGGCCCAGGTATTCCACATGTTACGTAAACAGGTACTGTGCCCGCTGCGTAAACCCCTGGTGGTCATGTCGCCCAAGAGTCTGTTGCGCCATAAGGAAACCGTATCGAGTCTTGAGGAACTTGCAGAAGGTTCCTTCCGCGTTGTGATCGATGAGACCGACGAGATCGATAAAGAGAAAGTGCGCAAGGTGGTCATCTGCGCCGGCAAGGTCTATTACGATCTACGCAGCGAGAGGCGTACCCGCGGCTTGAACGATATCGCGATCATCCGCCTGGAGCAGCTGTATCCGTTCCCGCAGGATGACTTCGGGCAATGCATGCTGCAGTACAAGAACGTTGAAGAGATTATCTGGTGTCAGGAAGAACCTATGAATCAGGGTGCCTGGTACTCGAGCCAGCACCACATGCGGCGCACTATAGCCGAGCACTTCCCGAATATCTGGCTTGGGTATGCCGGCAGGGAGGCATCGGCAGCGGCAGCGGCTGGTTATCCTGCTCTGCACATTAGTCAGCAGCGGCAATTTATAGATGAAGCATTGAGCTAGTTCGCCAAGTGCGACAGCAAAGAAGCAACTTACAATAGAAAAGAGGGCGATGAGCCCACTTGCGTTAATTAATCAGGATCAGTCATGACAATTGAAATCAAGGCGCCAGCTCTACCAGAGTCAGTCCCGGATGGCACTATCGCCACCTGGTACAAGAAACCGGGTGAGAGTGTTTCCCGCGATGAACTGCTGGTGGATATCGAGACCGACAAGGTAGTCATCGAAGTCGTTTCACCGAACGATGGCGTATTAAAGGAAATTCTCAAGGACTCTGGTGACACGATTGTCAGCAATGAAGCGATCGGTGTAATCGAAGCGGGCGCTTCGGCTCCCGCACCAGCACCTGCCGCCGAGGCAGCGACCGCTGTGACACCTGCCGCCAGTGCCGCTGAATCGGCTCCGCCATCGGCGAGCGAAGAGGCAGTGATGCTGAGTCCGGCCGCTCGCAAACTCGCGAAAGAGAACAACGTGGACATTGATTCGGTGCACGGCTCCGGCAAGGACGGGCGTATTACCAAGGAAGATATCATCAAGCACCTGGAAACTCCGTCGGCGAGTGCGGCCCCGGCTGCCACGGCCGAGTTGAACCTTATGGCCAGTACCAGTGGGCGTATCGAAGAACGGGTTCCCATGAGTCGACTGCGGGCCAAGGTTGCGGAGCGCCTGCTGGAGGCGACCCAAACCACAGCCATGTTGACCACCTTTAACGAGGTCAACATGGAGCCGGTCATGACTATCCGTAATCGTTATAAGGATGAATTCGAGAAGGCCCATGACGGGGTTCGCCTCGGTTTCATGTCATTCTTCGTGCGCGCATCCATCGAGGCGCTCAAGCGCTTCCCCGCAGTCAATGCATCCATCGACGGTAACGACATTGTCTACCACGGCTACCAGGACATAGGGGTTGCAGTATCCTCACCGCGCGGCCTTGTGGTTCCAGTCCTGCGAAATGCGGACAACATGGGTTTGGCCCAAATCGAGAAAGAAATACGTGGATTCGGCGAGAAGGCGAGAGATGGCAAGCTCGCTATCGAAGAAATGACAGGTGGTACCTTCACCATATCCAATGGTGGCGTTTTCGGATCGCTCCTCTCCACACCTATTCTTAATCCACCGCAGACTGCGATATTGGGCATGCACAAGATTCAGGATCGCCCCATGGCGGTAGATGGTGAGGTCAAGGTGCTGCCCATGATGTACCTGGCCCTGTCATATGATCATCGTATGATCGATGGCAAGGAAGCGGTGCAGTTCCTGGTAACGATCAAGGAGTTGCTGGAAGATCCCACGCGGCTCATTCTGGAAATCTGATATTTCCACAGCAAAGGCGACTTAACAGCTTATGAGTAAAGAATTTGATGTAGTAGTGATTGGTTCGGGTCCGGCTGGTTATCATGCCGCGATTCGCGCCGCCCAGTTGGGTTTCAAGACGGCCTGTATTGAGAAGTGGCTTAATAAGGAAGACAAGACTGTCTATGGTGGCACCTGTCTTAATGTTGGTTGTATTCCATCCAAGGCACTGCTGGATACTTCCCATAAATATGTAGAAGCGCAACACGATTTTGAAACCCACGGCATCAAGGTCAGCAAGGTGGGTATCGATGTACCAGCCATGATCGAGCGCAAGGACAAGGTGGTCAAACAGTTGACCGGTGGCGTCGCAGGTCTGTTTACTGCCAACAAGGTGGAAGGTATCAGTGGTACCGGCAAGGTCATCGCGAAGGACAAGGTTCTGGTAACCGGCCATGATGGCAAGCAGGAAGAATTGCTCGCCAGGCACATCATCATTGCAGCAGGTTCTGTGCCCATCGATATTCCGCCGGCACCGGTGGACCAGGACACTATCGTCGATTCGACCGGTGCGCTGGAATTCCAGGCGGTGCCCAAGCGTCTTGGCGTGATCGGAGCCGGGGTGATTGGCCTCGAGCTTGGCAGTGTCTGGTCGCGTCTTGGCGCCGAGGTTGTGATTCTCGAAGCGCTAGATGAATTTCTTCCCATGGTGGACCGGCAGATTGCCAAGGAAGCGAGCAAGATACTGACCGCACAGGGGCTCGAGATCAAACTGGGGGCCCGGGTAACTGGCAGCAAGGTCAGCAAGGGTGCCAAGAAGAGCGTGACGGTCGAGTACACAGACAAGAACGGCGAGCAGAAAGCCACCTTCGACAAATTGATTGTGGCGGTTGGCAGGAAGCCTTACACACAGGACTTGCTGGACCCAGCTGTTGGTATCGAACAGGACGGGCGGGGTTTTATCAAGGTCAACGATTACTGTGAGACCAGTGTGCCGAACATCTATGCAGTAGGCGACCTGGTTCGTGGCCCCATGCTTGCCCACAAGGGCATGGAAGAGGGCATCATGGTGGCGGAAAGACTGGCCGACCAGAAGGCGCAGGTGAACTACGCCCTGGTGCCATCGGTGATCTACACCCATCCCGAGATCGCCTGGGTGGGCAAGAATGAAGAACAGTTAAAAGAAGAAGGCGTCGACTACAACGTCGGCGTCTTCCCCTTCGTGGCCAGCGGTCGAGCCCTGGCAGCCAACGATGCCGAGGGCATGGTCAAGCTGATCGCCGATGCCAAAACCGACCGTATTCTCGGTTGCCACATCATCGGCCCCAGTGCCGCCGACCTGTTGCAACAGGCGGCCATCGCCATGGAATTCAGCGGCAGTGCGGAAGACCTGGGTATCACCATGTTCTCGCATCCGACCTTGTCGGAAGCCCTGCATGAAGCGGCCCTGGCGGCGAACGGCCATGCAATTCACATTGGCAATCGCCGGCGCAAGAAATAGTCTCGCGCCAGGATCAAAACAACAAAAAGTTCTACTCTAACGGAGCATTCATGAATTTACACGAATACCAGGCAAAGCAGTTGTTTGCCGAGTATGGCCTGCCAGTATCCAAAGGCCTGGCGGTCGATACACCAGAAGCCGCAGCGGCCGCTACCGCTGAAATAGGTGGTAACAAATGGGTGGTGAAAGCCCAGGTGCACGCCGGTGGCCGGGGCAAGGCCGGTGGCGTGAAACTCGTCGACTCGGCTGCCGAAGCGGAAGCATTTGCCCGCCAGTGGCTGGGCAAGAACCTGGTTACCTACCAGACCGATGCCAATGGTCAGCCGGTGAGCAAGATTCTGGTGGAATCCTGCACAGATATCGCGCAGGAACTGTATCTCGGTGCCGTGGTGGACCGTTCGACCCGGCGCATCGTCTTCATGGCCTCCGTTGAGGGAGGTGTTGAAATCGAGAAAGTTGCCGCTGAAACTCCGGAAAAAATTCTCAAGGCTACGATCGATCCACTGACCGGGCCGCAGCCCTACCAGGGCAGAGACCTGGCGTTCCGTCTCGGTCTTGAGGGCGATCAGATCAAGCAGTTCACCAAACTGTTCCTCGGCCTGGCCAAGCTGTTTGAAGAGTTAGACCTGTCCCTGCTGGAGATTAACCCGCTGGTGATCACGGAAGAGGGGAATCTACATTGCTTGGATGGCAAGATTAATATCGATGGCAGCGCGCTGTATCGCCAGCCCAAGCTGCAGGCGATGCATGACCCGAGTCAGGACGATGAACGGGAAGCCCAGGCCGCTCAATGGGAACTGAACTACGTGGCGCTGGATGGCAATATCGGCTGCATGGTAAATGGCGCAGGCCTGGCCATGGGTACCATGGATATCGTGCAACTCTTCGGCGGCTCGCCTGCCAACTTCCTCGACGTGGGAGGCGGTGCAACCAAGGAGCGGGTGAGCGAAGCCTTCAAGATTATCCTTTCTGACGAGAACGTGAAGGCGGTACTGGTCAATATCTTTGGCGGCATCGTGCGCTGTGACTTGATCGCCGAAGGCGTGATCGGCGCGGTGGAAGAAGTCGGTGTCGAGGTCCCCGTGGTGGTTAGACTGGAAGGCAACAATGCCGAGCTTGGTCGCGAGGTGCTGAGCAAGAGCGGCCTGAACATTATTGCGGCTGACTCCCTGTCAGATGCAGCGGAAAAAGTAGTTGCTGCAGCGGGAGGTGGCAAATGAGCATTCTGATCGACAAGAACACAAAAGTTATCTGCCAGGGTCTTACCGGTGCCCAGGGAACCTTTCATACGGAACAGGCGATCGAGTACGGCACGAAAATGGTGGGTGGTGTAACGCCGGGCAAGGGTGGTCAGGTGCATCTGGGCCTGCCGGTATTCAATACCGTAGCCGAGGCCGTGGACAAGACCGAAGCCGATGCGTCCGTTATTTACGTGCCCGCACCGTTCTGCAAGGACTCAATCCTGGAGGCCGTAGATGCTGGCGTGAAGCTGATCGTGTGCATCACCGAAGGCATTCCCACCCTGGACATGCTGGTGGCCAAGGAAAAATGCGACCAGGCCGGTGTGCGCCTCATCGGACCAAACTGCCCGGGCGTTATCACACCCGGCGAATGCAAGATCGGCATCATGCCTGGGCATATCCACCTGCCGGGCAAGGTAGGTATCGTGTCCCGTTCCGGCACCCTGACCTATGAGGCGGTGAAGCAGACAACTGATCATGGTTTTGGCCAGTCATCCTGCGTGGGAATCGGGGGAGATCCGATCCCGGGTTCCAACTTCATCGACATCCTGAGCATGTTCGAGAAAGATCCGGCCACGGAAGCCATAGTCATGATTGGCGAGATCGGCGGCACCGCAGAAGAAGAGGCCGCGGCATTCATCAAGGCCAATGTAAGCAAGCCCGTTGTGGCCTACATTGCGGGTGTCACCGCGCCCCCGGGTAAGCGCATGGGTCATGCCGGCGCCATCATCTCCGGTGGCAAGGGAACGGCAGACGAGAAGTTCGCCGCCCTAAATGATGCCGGGGTCAAGACTGTCCGCAGCCTCGCGGATATCGGCTCCGGGATGAGTGAAATAACCGGCTGGTAGCGCCTGCTGCCAGCCACTCTTTTCTGTCTCTTTTCCTTCCTTTACTTGCACTTCTAAAGAACCTTTTGTCTGCCCGAATTTATCGGACAAAAGGTTCTATCTACGCGATATGTTGTGATACGCTTAGCCGCGAATTCAGCTTAACGCGCTGAATTACAGGGAGTATTTGGCCGTGTCGCTACTTGGTGAAAGTGCTACACAGTCAAGTCGAATCTGGGGTTACCAAGCTTCTCAAATTTTACAAAATTGAGTAGTTTGGTAACCCTTGTTCGGCGCTTTTTCACGGAAAGCTGTCGTTATTGAGGGAGTAGAAAACTCACGGAATCCTCAGACAGTTTGATAGGGAAGGAAGGACGAATAAATAGAAGTTTTCCGAGTCTAATTTGTTATCTGACTTGATAAAGGGAAACCTGATAAAAATCCCCGCAAAATAGACCCGCTTTCAATTAAATAAAATAGGATGGCACATGAAAAACCGTCGCATTAACCGATTGAGCATGCCTGCTCTGGTGATTCTGATGTCCGGCCTCTTCGGTACTGCGCAGGCGCAGGACATACTGGTCGACAGCAGCATTCTGGACAGGGCAATGGATGTCCTCGGTGAAAAATATTCGGAGTCTGCAGCAGTGCAGGAGGAAATTATCCGCCTGGCTAGTGAGGCAAGTTCCACTTTCGAAGAATTCAAACGCGCTAATGACAACCTGGAATCGCTGCTGGTATTGAATGCCGGCTACCGACGCCAGATTGCCGCCCAGGAAGAGCAGATTGCGACTCTGGACGAATCCATTGCGTCAGTAGAGGAAGTGACTCGCGAAATCCCCCTGTTAATGGAGAAAATGCTGAGTGGCCTGGAGCAGTTCGTGGCTCTGGACTATCCATTCCGCCTCGAAGAGCGTCAGGCACGACTGCAGTTCGCCCGCGACGCGATTGATAACCCCGATGTGTCCATCGCGGAGAAATTCCGTCAGGTGCTGGTGATGTACCAGACCGAGGCCGCCTTTGGTCGTACCAACGAAACTTACCCCGACACCATCGAAATTGGTGGCGTAGAGCGTGACGTGAACGTCGTGCGAATTGGTCGTGTAGCCCTGATGTACCAGACCACTGACCGCCAGGTCACCGGTGCCTGGGATAACAGCGCCCGCCAGTGGGTTGAACTGCCTGCCGGTGCCTATCGCCAGGAAGTACAGCAAGCCAATCGCGTAGTCCAGAATCTGGATGCTCCTGACATTCTCTTCTTGCCCGTTCAAGCTCCGGAGGCAGCACAATAATGAAAGCACTAAAGATACTTGGCGGAATTTCCGCAGCCTCTTTTTTCCTTATTTGTTCTACTCAGCTTTCGGCTCAGGCGACTTCACTGTCTGAACTGCTCGACGCGGTTGAAAACGATCGCGTGGCTGAATCTGCTCAATACCGTGAGCGTCTGCAGGAGTTCGAGCAGAACGCCGCACGACAGCAACAAATTCTGGATACCACCAACGAGCGTATTGCTGCAGAGGAAGATCTGCAGGTACAGCTGAGTGACCAGTTCGAAGCCAACGAAGTCATCATCGCCGACAAGCGCGAGGTTCTGCGTAATCGACGTGGCGACCTGAACGAGTTGTTCGGTACCCTGCAGGGTGTAGCCGGTGACTTCCTGAGTAACTTCCAGAACTCCCTGATCAGTGCCCAGTATCCGGGCCGCAGTGCGGAACTGGAGAGAATCATCCAGCGTGCAGGCAGCACCATCGAGCAGCTCAACATCTCAGAGATGGAGCGCTTCTGGTACTTCATGCACCAGGAAGTGACCGAGTCTGGCCGTGTTGTTACCTATAATGGTGATATCGCTCTGCCGAGTGGTGATACTGCAAATCGCACCATCACCCGTATCGGTGCCTTCAATGCAATTTCCGATGGTGAATACCTGAGCTATACCGGCGCTGTCGGCCATCTTCAGGTGCTGCCGCGTCAGCCAGCTGCCGACGTGCTGGCTTCAGCCCGTGAATTGCAATCCGCTTCTTCCGGCCTCGTGCGTGTAGGTATCGACCCGACTGGTGGTGTGGGTGGTCAGGTAATGGCCAACCTGGTGAACTTCCCCAGTGCCCAGGAGCAGGTTGAAGCGAACGCCGGTGTAATCGGTTTCATCATCATCGGTGTGGGTGTGGTAGGTATCCTGCTGGGCTTCTACCGTCTGCTGATGCTGACCCTGGTTTCCATCAAGGTACGTTCACAGCTGAAGAGCGACAAGCCAGCCAAGAACAACCCGCTGGGTCGTGTACTGCTGGTAGCGGAATCCAATCCCTCTGCGGATACTGAAACCCTGGAACTGAAACTGGGCGAGGCGATCCTCAAGGAAACGCCATCGCTGGAGAGCATGCTGACCCTGATCAAGATGATCGCCACCATCGCGCCTCTCGGCGGTCTGTTGGGTACGGTGACTGGTATGATTCAGGTGTTCCAGCAGATCACGGTTTACGGTGCTGGTGACCCGACCATCATGGCCGGTGGTATTTCCCAGGCACTGATGACTACGGTACTGGGTATTGTGGTAGCGATTCCTACCATCTTCATGCACACCGTGGTCAAGAGCCGCAGCGACAATATCATCCATATCCTGGAAGAGCAGGCTACTGGCATGATTGCACAGAAAGCGGAACGTTCCGCAGGCGGTCGAGCATAAGTAGGGAGAGATAAGATGCCTCTGTTTCTTTTAGACATTCTCGACGCCATTGAGGCCTTCATGAATCGAGGTGGACCCGTGTTGACTATCATCATGGGTCTGCTCTTGATCAAGTGGTCGCTGGTGTTCGAGCGGGTCTGGTATATCAATACCACCCATAGAAAGAACGTCAAGAACACACTGGCGGAATGGAATGCGCGCACCGATAAGTCATCCTGGAGCGCGCACCAGATCCGTACCATGATGATTTCCAAGATTTCACTGGATGTTAAGAACACCATGCCGATCATTGAGGTATTGGTCACGATCTGCCCACTGCTGGGTCTGATCGGGACGGTAACCGGAATGATCGAAGTGTTCTTTGTCATGTCATTCAGTGGCGGCGGTGACGCGAAATCCATGGCCGGTGGTGTATCTAAAGCCACGATTCCTACCATGGCAGGCATGGTGGGGGCTATTTCCGGCATCTTCGCGTTCAACTATCTGAAAGCCAATATCGATCGGGATCTGGAATTGCTGGAAGATCACCTTCCCATCAACCAGTAAAACAGGTTCGGATTCAGGGTTAATTTATGAAATCAGGTTTAATGAAACAAAGAGACCAGGAAGAAGCCGGTGAGATTGACCTCACGCCGATGCTTGATGTGGTCTTTATTCTGCTTATCTTCTTTATCGTAACTTCGGTCTTCGTGACCGAAGCCGGTATTGATGTCAGCAAGCCGGAGGCATCCACAGCGGGTGATACATCCGGCGACTTGATCCTGATCGCGGTAGGTCCAGGTGGCGACATCTGGATCGACGGCGACCAGATCGATCCACGCTTCATACGCTCGCGTTTCGAACTGCGTCTCGCGGATGCGCCCAACTCGGCGGTGATCATCCAGGCTGACCAGAATGCGAATAACGAGCAGGTGATGCTGATCCTTGAAGCGGCAAGGGAAGCCAATATAGAAGACGTCAGAATATCTGCGGAGGCTTAACATGATCGTAGTCAGATGGGCAGTATCAATGGCAATGGCCGTAGTGATTACGCTGGGGCTGTTCTATTTCATGCAGGCGCTGATTGCTACCGGTGAGCGTTTCGACCAGCGGGTCAACGTGGTACGCATCGTGGACGCCACCATGCCGGACATCGAACTCGAGGTGATCGAGGAGATCGACAAGCCGGAGATGATCGAAGAAGTGGTGCAGGATACGCCGGATACGCCAGATCGCCAGATCAACCTGGATTCCGGTCCGGCACTGAACATTGAACGCGCCAGCGTCGAAATCGACACCGGGCTCGATATCAATACGGCTGGCATCTCAGCTACCGACGGTGATTACCTGCCACTGGTGGCCATTGCACCCCAGTATCCCACCCGGGCCGCACAACGCGGTATACAGGGATGGTGTCTGGTGTCGTTCACCGTGGACGGCATGGGCAATGTTATTGAGGACACGATTGTTGTGGTCGATGCAGAACCCCAGAGCATATTCGATCGTTCCTCCATCCGAGCGGCGGCACGATTCAAGTTTCAACCTCGGGTAGTTGATGGCCAGGGCGTAGACGTCCCCGGTGTTCAATACCTGTTTCGCTATCAATTGGAAGAGTAAGGGTTAGCCAGAGGTCTGAATAGCATTATGAAAAAAATTAACAAACTGTCGCTGGCGTTTCTGATCGGTTTGATTGCGAGTCCAATCATGCCGCTTCAGCTTGTCTACGCCGGAGAAGACCAGAGAGCACCACCCGAAGCGCGCACCGCCGGCACCCTGAGTGAGCAGGTCATGCGTGTGTTGAGTGAGGTGCAGGAGTTGATGGCGCCGGAGGATGATTCCGACGAGCCAGACTTCGAAGCCGCCAAGGCTGAGTTGGATCAGCTTCGTGAGCGTCGCTGGGATCGCATGAACGATTTCGAGAAATCGAGCACGCTCAACTTCTACACGAACTATTATCTGAGCAACGAAGACTTCGCCGGTGCGCTGCGCACTTTCGAAGAAATCCTGACCATCGAAGAGTTGCGTCTGGATCAACGCCTTCGTACCTTACGCTCGCTCGGACAACTGTACGCGGCTGAAGAGGAGTGGCAGCGCTCGCTGGATAATTTCCAGGAGTGGCGAAACCTCTCTGAAACCGAAGACACCATCGTGTACAAGAGCATGGCCTACGCCCATTACCAGCTGGAACAGTTCGATGAGGCACTGCCATTCTGGCTGGACTACATGAACCTGGCGCTGCAAACCGGTGAAGAGCTGGGCAGGGACGATTACCAGTTCCTCAACGGCGTATACTTCGTGCTGGAGGATTTCGAGAGTGCGCTTGAATTGACGAAGACCATGATCGTCAAATTCAATAACACCACAGACTGGCTCAACCTGAACGCGGTGTATGCTAGTCTCGATAATGAAGCCAGACGGGTGCAGTCGCTGAATCTCGCCTATATCGGCGGTCATGTTGACGATGAGAACCGCTACCTCAACCTGGGGCAGTCTCTGGCAGGCATGGAGATTCCGCTTACCGGCGTGAAAATCGTCGAGGAAGGCCTGCAGTCAAACATCATCGAAGCGAATGAGGACAACCTCACAATCGCTGCCCAGGCCTATCTGCTGGGTTCTGCATACGAGGAAGCCTTGCCCCATGCCCTGCAGGTCGCCGAAATGTCTGATAGTGGCGATGGTTGGGACACCGTGGGCTACATCCACTATGTTTCCAACGACTATGAGGAGGCCGCTGAGGCATTCCAGAAGGCCATCGACAAGGGCAGCCTGAGTAACCGCTCTGATACCCTGCTGTTCCTGGCCCGTGCCCTGCTGGAGCTGGATGATTTCGAAGGCGCACGCCAGGCAGCGACGCAAGCGGCCGATGCCGGTGATGAGCGCGGTCGAACCTCGGCTCAGCAATACCTGACCTTGGTCAACAGCACCGAGCAGCGCTATAACGTCATCGAGCAGCGCAAGCAGGAAGCCATAGACTTCTATCAGCCTTATCCTTCGCTGATCGACTAGTGGCAGGGGTTCCCGCCCCGGACGCTTGAAATCGGGGGAGAAATCCCCATCTAGAAACCCGGGTACTGAAAAGTACCCGGGTTTTTTATTGCCAGGCAAAAAGCCTGCTCAGGACCACGAGTCCACAGACCAAGCGAACACATGAACAGCATTGACACATCGAGGATTGGGGAATGACTACCAAGACACAAGCCGAAACCCGCGGATTTGAGACCGAAGCCAAACAGTTGCTTCACCTGATGATCCACTCGCTGTACTCCAACAAGGAGATATTCCTGCGCGAGTTGATATCCAACGCATCCGACGCCGCCGATAAGCTGAGATTCGAGGCCCTGTCCAATGCCGAACTGCTGGCTGACGATGCAGAGCTGCAGGTACGGGTGGACTTCGATAGCGACAACAAGACCATTTCCATATCCGATAACGGGATAGGCATGACCCGGGAAGAGGTGATTTCCCACCTGGGTACTATCGCGAAGTCAGGTACTGCCCAGTTCCTGGAATCCCTCACCGGGGACCAGAAAAAAGATTCACAGTTGATTGGCCAGTTCGGCGTCGGCTTCTATTCGGCCTTTATCGTTGCCGATGAAGTGGAGGTGCTGACCCGCAAGGCAGGAACGGGCCCGGCCGAGGCTACTTTGTGGAGATCCAGGGGTGAGTCCGAATACAGCGTCGAAGCGGCAGAAAAAGCCGATCGGGGCACCACGGTGACACTGCACCTGAAACAGGGTGAAGCCGATTTCGCAGATGCTTTTCGCCTGCGCGGCATCGTCAAGCGCTATGCCGACCACCTCTCAATCCCGGTGCTGATGGAGAAGCAGGACTTCGCTTCAGCAGAGGACAGCGAAGAAGGCGAAGAGTCCACAGAAACTAAACAGCCCGAGTACGAGGCAGTCAACGCAGCGAAGGCGCTGTGGACCCGAAGCCGCAGCGATGTCTCGGATGAGGAATACAAGGAATTCTACAAGCACATCAGCCATGACTTCGACGATCCCATGGACTGGAGTCACAATAAGGTAGAAGGCAAGCTGGAATATACCAGCCTGCTATACATCCCGGGTCGGGCGCCCTTCGATCTATGGAACCGTGATGCGGCCAGGGGGCTCAAGCTCTATGTGCAGCGTGTATTCATCATGGATGATGCCGAGCAGTTCCTGCCGCTCTATCTTCGCTTCATGAAAGGTGTAGTGGACTCCAATGATATCTCCCTGAATGTGTCCCGTGAGATCCTGCAGAAAGATCCTGCGGTGGATTTCATGCGCAGCGCCCTGACAAAGCGAGCGTTGGACATGCTTGCCAAACTGCGCAAGAAAGACAAAGAGAAATACCAGGAGTTCTGGGACCAGTTCGGCAAGGTATTGAAAGAAGGTCCGGCAGAGGACTATGCCAACCGGGAAAAAATTGCGCAGTTGCTGCAGTTTGCGACCACGAAGTCGGAGACCGATACCCAGGACCAGGGGCTGGATGACTACATTGCTCGCATGCAGCCAGAGCAGGAAAAGATTTACTACCTGGTAGCGGAATCCCTGAAGGCGGCACGCACCAGTCCACATCTGGAGATATTCAAGAAGAAGGGCATTGAAGTCATTCTGATGGTGGATCGAATTGACGAGTGGCTCATGGGTCACCTCAATGAATACGAGGGTAAGCAGTTCCAGGATATTACACGCGGTGAACTCGATCTCGGCAAGCTGGAAGATCAGGACGAGAAGAAGCAGCAGGAAGAATCAGAGAAGGCCCTTGAAGGCCTTGCCGAACGTATCAAGAAGACACTGGACGGACGGGTGAACGAGGTGCGCATAACCCACCGTCTCACCGACTCGCCTGCCTGTCTCGCCATCGACGAACATGCCATGGGAGCGCAAATGCGCAAGATCATGCAAGCCTCCGGCCAGGCAGTGCCCGAGGTGAAGCCGCACTTCGAGATCAATCCCTTGCACCCGCTCATCGAGCGTATGGACAAGGAGCAGAACGAAGAGATGTTCGAAGATCTCGTGGAAATCCTGTTTGGCCAGGCGAGTCTCGCCGACAGCGGCCAACTGGATGATCCGGGCGGCTTCTCGGCGCGTCTCAACAAGGTGTTGTTGCAGGTAGGCTAGTACTGTGTGTTCCCTGTCTAGCGGCGGCCACTGACCCGGCAGTTTGCGAAGGGGCAGTGATAGAGAGGTGAAGTACAAAAAAAACCCGGCATTGCCGGGCTTTTTTTACATCTGCTCTAGGGTTTCGATACCGAGCAAGCCTAGGCCGGTATGCAGGGTCTCGGCGGTCAAACTGCACAGCGCCAGCCGCGAGTTCATCGTGTCCTCATCGGCCTTGAGTATCGGGCAGGCTTCATAAAATCGCATGAACAGGCCTGACAGTTCATAGAGGTAATTGCACAACTGGTTGGGGAAGCAGTCGCGAGCGACAGCTTCCAGTACTTCCGGCAACTGCAGGGTCTTGAGCAGCAGTGCCCGTTCTTCATCGGCCTCAATCTTTACGATGCGTTCGCTTGTCGCACTGCCGGGTGCCTTGCGCAGGATGCTGCGTATTCGTGCGTAGGCATAGAGAAGATAGGGTGCCGTATTGCCTTCGAATGAGAGCATTGTCGACCAATCGAATACATAATCGCTGGTGCGGTTCTTGGAGAGATCGGCGTATTTTACTGCGGCGATTCCAACTCGTTGGGCAACCAGTTGTCGCTCTTCCTCGCTGAGGGCAGGGTTCTTTTCCGACACGATCGCATACGCCCGGCGTACGCCTTCGTCCAGTAGGTCAATGAGCTTGACGATGTCGCCGGAGCGAGTCTTGAAGGGGCGGCCATCGCTTCCCATCATGGTGCCATAGGCAATGTGCTCGAATGAGATGCCATTGCCGGCAAAGCCAGCGGCACGGGCGACTGCAAAAACCTGCTGAAAATGCAGCGACTGTCTGGCGTCTACCACGTACAGGGAGCGATCGACCTTGTCTTTAACTCGCAGGCGAACAGCCGCGAGGTCGGTTGTCGAGTACAGAAAACCGCCATCAGATTTTTGTACTATCAATGGTAGCGGGTCACCTTCTTTACCCTTGAATTCTTCCAGAAAAACACACCTGGCACCTTCGGATTCGGTGATTAGCCCCTTCGCTTCCAGATCCGCGATCACCCTGGCGAGATCGTCGTTGTACCTGCTCTCTGCGTCGAGGTCATCTCGAGTCAGTGATACGCCGAGCTTGTCATACAGGGCTTCACAATGCTTCAGCGATTCATCTATGAAGCGCTCCCAGGCTGCCAGGTACTCCGGATCACCGCTCTGCAACTTCACGACGCTCTTGCGTGCGGTATCGGCGAAAGCACTGTCGTTGTCGAACCTGTCCTTCGCAGCACGGTAGAAATCTTCCAGATCGGAGAGGCCGGCATTCAGTGCGGATTCGTCTGCTGAAAGCTCCTGCATGTAGGCGATCAACATGCCGAACTGCGTACCCCAGTCACCCACGTGATTCTGGCGAACGACTTCGTGTCCGAGCCGCTCCAGTATGCGTACCAGGCAATCTCCGATGATGGTGCCGCGCAGATGCCCCACGTGCATCTCCTTGGCGAGGTTCGGGGATGAATAGTCCACGACAATCTTTTCTGGCGCCTGGGTCTTGGCTACCAGCAATCCGGGTTCGCCGATGGCAGCATTGCCGGCGTCCTGCAGTGCAAGCGAAGAGAGGTGGATATTGATGAACCCCGGACCGGCGATCTCTATTTTGTCGATGAGGGGATCTGCCTTGCAATCGATCGCTTCAACGACCCGGGCAGCCAGTTCACGGGGATTGGTCTTCTGCTGCTTGGCAATGGCTATCACGCCATTTGCCTGGTAATCGCCAAATTCCGGCTTGGAGGCGGTGATGACATTGGCATTACTGTTTTCGAGGCCGGTGGCCTTGTTTATCGCCGCGGCGACAACATCGCTGAGGTGTTGCTTGATGGAACTCATTCTGGCTGCTTTGTCTGGTCGGGTGTGTAAGGCTGGCGCCTGAAAAAGGAGGGGATTGTACACCATTCGAAGGCCCCGGATTGAGGTAAAATAGCGGCCCTGGCCATCTCACCGCAGGTATGGCCGGGAAATCCATCAACCAGGCCACAGCAGTACGACGTCTTGAGCACTCAGCACCAGGTCCAACTCATTCGAATCGAACCAGCCCAGCAAGGGCAACGGGTCGACAACTTTCTCATGCGTGTCCTCAAGGGGGTGCCACGATCCCATGTGTACCGGGTAATTCGCCGAGGCGAGGTGCGGGTGAACAAGAAGCGCTGCAAGCCGGAGACCCGACTGGAAATCGGTGACCTCGTGCGGATCCCGCCCTTCATCGGTACGGACCCGGCTCAGATACCCAGGCCGAGCCCCGCACTGGCCCAGCTGCTCAGGGACAGTGTGCTGTTTGAGGATGAAGAGCTACTCATCATCAACAAACCGGCGGGGATCGCCGTTCACGGTGGTTCCGGGATTCGCCTGGGCCTGATCGAGGCTATTCGCCAGATCACCGGTGACTGGGCCCGGGCGGAGCTTGCCCATCGCCTGGACAGGGATACCTCTGGATGTATCGTTCTCTGTAAAAACATGAACTATTTAAAGGATATACAGAAACAACTTAAGGTGAAAACTGTACAGAAGCACTACCTGGCCCTGGTGCATGGGCACTGGCCTAAGCACCTGCAGGAGATAGCGGCCCCGCTGCAGAAGAATACGCTCAGTTCCGGTGAGCGCATGGTCCGTGTGGACCCGGCGGGGAAGGCGTCACGGACCGGTTTCAGGGTACTGGAGCACCTGCCCGGAGCGAGTCTGGTCGAGGCTATGCCGGCGACCGGCCGTACCCACCAGATTCGTGTGCATTGTGAGTATGCCGGGCATCCTATAGTCGGCGATCCTAAATACGGTGATGACCGCAATAGATCGGCGCTGGCTGGCTATCCTGGCGCTAATCAGCTGTGCCTGCATGCCTGGAAGATCAGTTTTTCGCGGCAGGGCGGCGACGGTCTCGTGCATGCTGAGGCCGATCCGCCAGACAAGCTGCAAAACCTGTTAGCGGAATTGCGAAAAAACAATTAAAAAACAGCAGCCTATGTGGCCCAAAATATTCCTAAATGGGGGTATTTTGGCTTTGACAGGAACGCCTCAGGGCCCTAGAATTGCGCGCCTATGTCCGGGGGCCAGATACCAGCCTATATCGATGCCAGAAAGGCATTTGTACAGGAAACCGAGCTCCAGGGCGCAGTAGACCTTGAGCGACTACCCAGATTTGCCGAAACCCTGGCCAGCGACAAAGCAGACGTTGTGGTCAGTCTCCGTTTTGCCAGGGGCGAAAACGGTCAACGGACTATTACCGGGCACCTGCGGGCCGCCACGGAAGTGAGTTGCCAGCGCTGCCTGGAGCCGCTGCCGGTGAGCTGGGAGGATGATATCGCCCTGGTACTGCTGGAGGATGCGTCGCTGGCTGAACGCCTGGAGCCCGAATGGGACCCCTGGGTGTGGGCAGAGCCGAAACTCACCCTGGCATACCTGGTGGAAGAGCAATTGCTGCTATCGATGCCCGTGGTCAGCTATCACACTGACCAGGAATGTGCCGATAAACTGGGTTACGTTCCCACCGCCGCTACCGGCAGCGATGCGCCACAGGCGCAGAGAGAGAATCCGTTCGCAGTGCTGAAAGCACTGAAAAAGAACGATTCAAATGATTGATTTTATTTAATACTTAACAGTTTTACCCCGGAGAAATTCCATGGCCGTGCAAAAAAGCAAAGTGACGCGATCCAAGCGAAACATGCGTCGTACCCACGACTCGCTGTCGGGTCCTACCTTGTCTACTGACAAGACCACTGGCGAAGTGCATCGTCGTCATCACGTAACCGCTGATGGCTTCTACAAAGGTAAGAAAGTAATCGATCGCGGCGACGACTAATTGACTGCCCTCAAGCGCATAGCTATTGATGCTATGGGCGGCGAAGGCGGGGTTGAAACCACCGTCCCTGCATCCCTGCAGGCGCTTCAGCAAAACCCGGATTTACACCTCATTCTGGTAGGGGACGAGCAGCGTCTCCAACCCTGCCTGCACGCGGCAGCCGTGGAGCTACGCTCGCGCTATACCGTTGTGCACAGCGCCAAAACCATCACCGATCTCGATAATCCCCGGGACGTACTGCGCAGCAGTCGTGATTCTTCCCTGTTCATGGCCACAGAGCTGGTACAGAAGGGGGAGGTGCAGGCCATGGTGAGCGCCGGCAATACGGGCGCCATGTTGATGGCGGGTCGGCATCTGCTCAAGACCATACCGGGTATCCAGAAGCCAGCTATCGTGGCAACGATCCCGGGGGCGCGGCAGCAGAGCTACTTGCTGGACGTCGGCGCCAATCCCCAGTGTGATGCCCAACAGCTGTTTGAATTCGCGGTGATGGGCACGGTGCTGGCCGAGAGCCTGGGCGGTCGCAACTGCACAGTCGGGCTGCTGAATATCGGTGAAGAACAGTACAAGGGCACAGAAGAAGTCAGGGCTGCGGCCGATATGCTTGAGGCCTGCGAGGAACTGGATTACATCGGATTTGTCGAGGCGAATGCCCTGTTTGAGGGTGTGGCCGATGTGGTGGTGTGCGATGGCTTCGTGGGCAACGTCACCATCAAGTCCAGCGCCGGGGTGGCGAATGTCATCAAGAACCTGCTGGCAGCACAGGTAGAGGAGAGCTTGTTAACTCGCTTGTCGGGCCTATCCTCTACATCAATCCTGTCACGCCTCACGGAACAGATTAATCCGCAGCGCTTCAACGGAGCCAGCCTCCTGGGCCTGCAGGGTTCCATGGTAAAAAGCCATGGCAACGCCACCATGGAGGGCTTCTTCTATGCCATTCAGCAGGCGGTGCGTGAGGTGGAACATGCGGTGCCTCAATTGATCGCAGACAGGGTTGCTGCGATCATGGCAGCCAATAACCAGAACACATAGATGCGCTGGCTGGCGCGATCCTGCTCTCAGGGTCATCGCCGTCACAAGATCCGGCAAGACAACATCGCCAGATAAGGTCGAGAGGATCAACAAGACTTCCGGCCATTCAGGCTAGAGTATTGGGCCAGGATAGACAGGCCGGCACTCAACAGAGTGAAAAGAGTCGAGATCGGCCGGGCAAGCGTCGAAAGAGAGAAGAGAGCGGAGAGAAACTCAGGTCATGCAAAAATTTGGTTTCGTTTTCCCCGGGCAGGGATCCCAAAAACTCGGCATGTTGTCAGAGTTGGCAGCATCCCATGCCAGCGTGGGAAAAACCTTCGAAGAAGCATCCGATGCGCTGGGCATGGATTTGTGGGAGGTCGCCCAGCACGATAGCGGTAATACCCTGGATCAGACAGCGGTAACCCAACCGGTGCTGTTGACGGCATCCACCGCCATTACCCGGGTCTGGCAGGAACTCGGAGGCAGTGCGCCGGCGATTGTTGCAGGCCACAGCCTGGGAGAATACTCGGCCCTGGTCTGTGCCGGTGCCATGGGATTCACCGATGCAGTCAAGGCGGTGAACCAGCGAGGTCATTTCATGCAGGCCGCCGTGCAGGAAGGGGCAGGCAAGATGGCGGCCATCGTGGGCTTGGAGAATTACCAGATTGACGAGATCTGTGATGAGGCTGAGTCCCAGGGCATTGTCTCCGCGGCCAACATCAATTCTCCCGGACAGGTCGTGATCGCCGGTGAAGCAAAGGCCGTGGACCGCGCCATCGAGCTGTGCAAGGAAGCGGGTGCCAAGCGCGCCTTGCCCCTGAATGTCAGCGTGCCCTCTCATTGTGCCCTGATGCGACCGGCAGCCGACCAGTTGCTGGAGGTGCTGGATCGCATGACCATCAACAAGCCAGCTATCCCGGTAGTACAAAACGTCAATGCTGAAATTACATCAGATCCGGAACAAATAAAGAAGAATCTGATCAAACAACTCTATGCACCCGTGCTCTGGGTGGATTGCGTCAGGGTCATTCACAAGTCTGGCGTCAACCGACTGGTCGAGTGTGGCCCGGGCAAGGTGCTGTGCGGACTCATAAAGCGCATCGAATCCGACATCGTGTGCTTCGGATCGGAAGACCCCGCCAGCCTGGAAAGTGCGCGCGCGGAAATGAACAACTAGGCGTCAGGGGCGCTGGATTTAGACAAGGATCGAATAATGAATGAAGAGGCCACAATTGCACTGGTCACCGGCGCCAGCCGTGGAATCGGGCGCGCCATAGCTGAGGAACTCGGACGGCGGGGCATGACCGTTCTGGGAACGGCTACCACCGAAGCGGGGGCCGAAGCCATCAGCCAGTATCTGAAAGAGCAAAACCTGCCCGGAAAAGGCTATGCAGCCAATGTGGCCGAGGACTCTTCCGTGGCGGAACTGATCGCGGCAATCGAGGCCGAGTACGGCACTCCCACCGTGCTGGTCAACAATGCCGGTATTACCCGTGACAACCTGCTAATGCGGATGAAACCCGACGAGTGGGATGCGGTAATCAATACCAACCTCACTTCGATGTACCGCCTGTGCAAGGCCTGCGTCAAAGGCATGACGAAGGCACGCCGGGGGCGCATCATCAATATCAGCTCAGTGGTCGGATCTTCAGGCAATGGCGGCCAGACCAATTATTCTGCCTCCAAGGCGGGCATCGAAGGCTTCACCCGTTCGCTGGCCAAGGAAATCGGATCGCGGGGAATCACGGTAAATGCCGTGGCGCCGGGCTTTATCGAGACAGATATGACCCGGGACCTGCCAAAACAGCAGACCGCTGCACTGTTATCCCAGATTCCCCTTGGTCGCCTGGGGCAGCCCGAAGAGATCGCCGCCGCCGTGGGTTTCCTTGCGTCGGAGCAGGGCGCTTACATCACAGGTGAAACCCTGCACGTTAATGGCGGCATGTATATGGGCTAGGTCTGACGTTTCAGATCTGGAATCAACAGTATCGGGCAATTCTGGTGGCCAGCGTACAAAGCAATAAACCCTTGTCGCTGCTCAATTTTTGCTCAATCAGGAAATTTTATTTTAGGCATTACATCCACAGCAAATAGAGGTAAAATCGCGTCCTGATTTGCATGGTTGCGCCGTAAGGTGGCATTCATGACAGAGAGGCTAAGCGATAAAGCCTTTAGATACAAAGAGTTAGGAGCTAATTAGATTATGAGTAGCATTGAAGAGCGCGTTAAGAAAATTGTCTGCGAACAACTTGGCGTGAAGGAAGACGAAGTAAAACCTTCTGCTTCATTTGTAGAAGATTTAGGCGCTGATTCACTAGATACTGTCGAATTGGTAATGGCTCTGGAAGAGGAATTCGAAACTGAAATCCCTGACGAAGAAGCCGAGAAGATTACCACTGTCCAGCTCGCTATCGACTACATCAACGAACACCTGTAAGACTTTCCCCATGAATTCCCGTAAAGCTACTCTGGAGTACTCTGGAGTAGCTTTCGTGTATTGGGGGTTTCTAATCCAGTGTTGGAGTGATTGCAGTGAGTGAAAGAAGGATAGTAATAACAGGGCTGGGGATTCTGACCCCAGTTGGCAATGATGTCAGTACGTCCTGGGATGCTGTCTGCAATGGCAGGAGTGGCATCAGACCTATTACCAATATCGATGTCAGTGACTTTTCCACCCGTTTTGGTGGATTCCTGAAAGACTTCGATTGCGACCAGTTCCTGGAGAAGAAAGAAGCCAGGCGCATGGACGTATTCATGCACTACGGTATTGCTGCGGGTGTTCAGGCCTACGAAGACTCTGGCCTGGCCGACTCGGGTTTCGTGCCCGAGCGCTTCGGTGTCGCAATCGGTTCCGGCATTGGTGGTATAACCGCCATCGAAGACAATGCCGTGCTGGTGAGAGAATCGGGCCCGCGCAAGATATCTCCTTTCTTCGTTCCCGGTTCCATCATTAATATGATCGCCGGCAACCTGTCTATTCGCTTTGGTCTGAAGGGGCCAAATATCGCTGTTGTCACTGCCTGTACCACGGGCACTCATAATATCGGTCTCGCGGCCAATATGATCAGCAACGACCAGGCCGACATCATGCTGGTAGGGGGTGCCGAGATGGCCACCTCACCGGTGGGTCTGGGTGGTTTCTGTGCGGCCCGTGCCCTGTCCACGCGCAACGATGACCCGGAGCGCGCCAGTCGCCCCTGGGACAAGGATCGCGATGGTTTCGTTCTCAGCGATGGTGCCGGAGTCATGGTACTGGAGGAGTTGGAACACGCGAAGAAGCGGGGTGCCACCATCTATGCCGAGCTCTGCGGTTTCGGCATGAGTGGCGATGCCTATCACATGACATCACCGGCACCGGGTGGGGAAGGCGCGGCATCCTGTATGCGTAATGCCCTTAAGCATGCACGGATGGATATCAAGGATATTGATTACATCAATGCGCATGGTACTTCGACCATTGCCGGCGATGTTGCTGAAACTCAGGCCATCAAGTCGGTGTTTGGCGACCATGCCCATGAATTGTGTGTTAGTTCCAGTAAATCGATGATCGGGCACTTGCTGGGTGCATCCGGTGCGGCAGAGGCCATCATTTCCGTACTGACCCTGCGCGATCAGATCATACCGCCGACCATCAACCTCGATAATCCTGACGATGAATGCGACCTGGATTATGTGCCACACACGGCCCGCGAGCAGGAAGTGAATGCCGTGCTCAGCAATTCATTTGGCTTCGGCGGCACCAACGGCAGTCTGATTTTCCGCCGTTACAGCTAGTTCTCCGTTTCCAGTTCTCTTTGGGCTCTCCAGTGCTGATTGGAGTGGGTGCGCCTGGGCGCCCACTAGCGCCTATCATGCTAGACTTCCGGCTTCGATAAATTACTGATCAGGTCCCTTTGGGTATGGATCGACCGCTGTTCTCGCCATGGCAACGGCGTATAACTGCAATTCTTGCGGCCTTGTTGTTGCTTGTCGTGGGCTTGCTCGGGGTTCTGAGATCGAGCCTGTTTGCCGCCAACCAGAACCTGGGTAGCCCCGTGGTCTATGAGGTCAGGGCCGGCAGTTCCCTGACCCGGGTCAGCAATGAACTTGAGGAACTGGGTTATATCGGGAACGGGCTGTTACTGAGGCTCTATGCCCAGTGGCGTGGACAGGCCAATGCTATCCGCAGCGGCGAGTATTCCATTGAACCCGGCATGAGCGCGGTCGATATCCTGGACCTGCTGGTGTCCGGTGAAAGCATTCAATATCGGATTACCCTCGTGGAAGGCTGGACCTTCGCCCAGGCGCTGGCCGAGATTCGCTCGCTTGATACAGTCAGGCATACCCTCGACGGCCTGGGCCGGCAGGAGATTGCGGCGGCACTCTCCGTCCCGCATTCCGACCCGGAGGGGATGCTGCATCCGGATACCTATTTCTTCACCCGCAACACCACCGACCTGGAAATTTTGCGCCGGGCACGACAGCGGCAGGAAGAGTTACTGCAGCGGGCATGGGACAGTCGGCTGGGCGCTTTGCCCTATGCTACACCCTATGAAGCAATAATCATGGCATCAATCATCGAGAAGGAATCCCGCGTTGCCAGTGAACGCGGTGAGATTGCAGGCGTCTTCGTGCGGCGCCTCGAAAGAGGCATGCGCCTGCAGTCGGATCCGACGGTAATCTACGGGCTCGGCAATGCATATGATGGTAATCTTACGCGTGACCATCTGAATACAACGACGCAATACAATACCTACCGGGTCAATGGTTTGCCACCTACTCCCATCGCCTTACCTGGAGAAGCTTCCTTGATTGCGGCGCTCAATCCAAACCAATCCGACAGCCTGTATTTCGTCGCCACCGGTGATGGCGGGCATTACTTCTCTGCTTCTTTGGAAGAGCACAATGCCGCCGTCGAGCGCTATCAGATTCAGGTCAATCAACCCACCGGGACCCAGTGATGGAAAAAGGAATTTTTATAACAATTGAAGGTGGCGAAGGCGTAGGCAAGAGCACCAATATCGATTCGATCAAATCGTTCCTGGACGAGAAGGGCGTGGCATTTATTCAGACAAGAGAGCCAGGTGGCACTCTTTTGGCAGAGAAATTGAGAGCCTTGCTGCTTGAAGAGCATGATGAGGAATTCGATTCGACTGCCGAGCTATTGCTGATGTTTGCCGCCAGGGCGCAGCACCTGAATACCCTCATCCGGCCAGCTCTCGATCGTGGCACTTGGGTGTTGTGCGATCGCTTCACGGATGCCACTTATGCCTATCAGGGCGGCGGTCGGCAGCTGGATAATAAGTTAATCGCACAACTAGAGACTCTCGTGCAACGGGACCTTCGCCCTGACCTGACCATTATTCTGGATCTGGATCCCGAGGCTGGCATCGAGCGAGCCCGACTACGCGGTGAACTGGATCGCTTCGAGCAGGAGCAACTGGCTTTCTTTCAGAGAGTGCGAGCAAGCTACCTCGAGATAGCCGAGAATGAGCCTCTGCGTTGTGCGGTGGTGGATGCATCAAGACCCGTGGAAGAGGTCAGGGCAGCTGTGCAGCAAATTCTGCAGGAGAGGCTGGAAAGATTTTTGTCATGACAGATAGCACCGCGCTCGAACAGTCAGTACCGCTTCCCTGGCAGGAGAACCAGTGGCAACGCCTGCTCGGTCAGGAGCAGGCTGGCAAACTGGCCCATGCCTATCTGCTGGCCGGGCCGCCAGGCCTGGGCAAACTCATTTTCGCCAGACGCTTCGCTCGCTACCTGCTGTGCAGCAAAAAACAGAAGGGGCAAGCCTGTGGTTCCTGTCATAACTGTTCCCTCGCCAGGCAGGGCCATCCTGACCTGTTGATGATCGCACCGCAAGAAGGATCGCGGGACGTCAAGATTGCCCAGATCAGGGGGCTGGCTGATTTCATTCTGCTTACCAGTCATGCCGGGGGTGCCCGCATTGTCATCGTGGATCACGCTCATGCCATGAACAGCAGTTCGGCCAATGCCCTGTTGAAGACACTGGAAGAACCTACCGAGCAGACCTACCTGTTTCTGATTAGCGATGCACCTGGCACCCTGTTGCCGACGATTCGTAGTCGCTGTCAGCGTGTGCAGTTCATAACGCCGGCACTGGAAGAGGCTGCAGCGTGGTTGAAGCAGCAGCTGGTCGCTGGCACCGAGGAGGATGAGGTGAGCCTGCTGGCCGCCGCGGGTAACCGCCCCCTGTTTGCGCTGGAATTGGCCCATAGCGGAAATCTCGAAGTACAGCAGGATTTTCAGCGCAAGATATGCAGGCTGCTGGAAGGGAAGGAATCCATTCCGGCCCTGGTGAGCCTGGCCGGCAAACTGGGAGAGAAGGCCGCTGTCGGGTATTTGTCCCAGACATCGACTATATTAATTAAATACCTGTTGGAAGAAAGGCAGACCGATGCTGGCGACAGTGCTGTGGTGGCCCTGGCGCAACAACTCCAGTCTGCCACCCTGTCCCGTGGCGATTCGCTGAAGGCCAAGCTGGCGAGCCTGCTGGAATTCCACGATCTCGCCCAGCAGGCCCAGCAACAGCTGGCTAGCAGCAGTAACCCCAACGCCCAGTTGATCATTGAATCCCTGCTGTGGCGCTGGCGACAGCTGCCCCTGGGATTAGCCCACTAGAGACGTCCAGCAGTCGATTTTCGGGTAAGCAAGGGCATGGAGGCTCTATGGCTGGTCACGGCGTACTGTCGCTGACAATCAAGGATGAAGCGGTACTCTACGCCGCCTACATGCCCTATCTGAAGAGCGGCGGCCTGTTCATTCCCACCAATAAGAGCTATGAGATCGGCAATGAAGTCTTCATGTTGCTGCGATTGCTCGAAGACTCGGAAAAGCTGCCCGTGGCCGGCAAGGTCGTCTGGGTAACGCCCGCCCGAGCCCAGGGAACCCGGGTGAGGGGTGTGGGAATCCAGTTGAATGACCCTGAGGGCGCCGTGAAAGGGCGCATCGAGAACCTGCTCGCCGGACAATTGCAGTCAGGCAAAGCCAACCACACCATGTAGCGCCAGGCCTTTGTAAAGCCGACCCACCGGGCCGCTGTCATTCGCGCCGTTTCGGGCCCAAAAAAAATGCCTGAAGTCGGGGCAGACTTCAGGCAAATACCATTAGGAGTAACACATAAAGGAATATTCGAAACCCGGAGGTCTCTATGAGGCAATCTCCAAGACGGGTTCAAGGGATTGCATTAGTAATCTAAGTAAAGTACAGATTTCGGGGAATGCCAGCATTTTTGGTAATCGCCTGTTACCTCGATATTTACGAATCTGTAGAGAAAAGCATAAGTCATTTAAAACAATAAGATAGCATTCACACTAAATCTAATACCTTCTCTGCCAGTGCCAGGCTGGAAGTCAGCCCCGGGGACTCGATTCCAAACAGGTGGTACAGGCCGGGCTGTCCGTGCTGGGCGGGGCCAGCAATCTGGAAATCGGCGGCGGCTTGCCCGGGACCTGCCAACTTGGGGCGGATGCCGGCGTAGGCGGGTTGCAGGCGGGACGCCTCGATCGCGGGAAAGTAGCTGCGTATCGCCTCGGCATAGGTGCTTGCCTTGTCGGCTTCCACGTCGAAATCGAGGGTCTCCACATAGCATGCGTCCGGCCCGAACCTCAGCTGACCTCCCAGGTCCTGCGTGCTATGGATGCCCAGGCCCCGTAGATTCGGCTCTGGCTGGGGGTAGATCAGGTGTCTGAAGGGATTGCGGCCACTGTAGCTGAAGTAGTCCCCCTTGCAGGGAAACAGCGCTGGAATATGGCACGAATCCATGGTCAGGCAGCGGCTGGCCATGTCCTGGGCCTGCAGCCCGCAGGCATTGATGAACAACTCGCTAGCGAAGTGGAATTCACTGGCTGCCACTGCCATATCAGCTCTGCCGTTGCCGGTTTCGCTGACGATTTCGAGCCCCTGTGCTGAGGCCTGGACAGCGGAGATACGGGTATTGGGGGCATAGACCATGCCGCGTTCCCTCGCGAGTTGCAGCAGGCGCTCCATATAGGCATGGCTGTCCAGGATACCGGTGGAGGGGGAGAACAGGGCGCTACGGGCGCGCAGGGCGGGCTCTTCCCGGCGCAGCCTGTGCCCATCCCACCACTGCAGGTCGGTGACGCCATTGGCCTCCGCATTGGCGGCAAGCTGCACGAGGCCATCGGAGTTTGATTCGTTTGAAATTATAAGCTTGCCGAGCTTTTTATAAGTGATCTCGTAAGAATCGCAGAATTCATAGAGCAGGGCCTTGCCGCGCACGCAGCACTGGGCCTTCAGGCTGTCTGGCGGGTAGTAGATGCCGGCATGGATTACCTCACTGTGGCGGCTGCTGATGTGCTGTCCGATACGGTTTTCCTGCTCTACAAGCAGAATCTGCTCCGGCTGGAAACGGCCGCTGCGAGTAAAGGCATGGGCGAGGGCAAGCCCGATTACCCCGGCGCCGGCGATGGTGACTTCAAACCTGTCCATCGCCTGCTCCACTTGCTGCCTTCGCAGCCCTGCTCGCTCTGGCACCTTGACGTTCCGGCAAAATACGCGCAAGCCTATGATTTTGTTTGGCATTACCGTGATTGCCGGCAGCTGGGCAGGGGGCTGGTCTGTGCGTCATGACTTCGCGCGGGCTCAGCGGGAGGCCATGATCTGGCGGAAAGTCAAGTTGATCCTGGGCTCATTTATGGATTTTTGCTTAGGAACCTGATGCAACCATTTGTTTTGTATGCCCTTATCCATGATCAACAGGCTGCCATGGGGAAGCTCGAGCTGGCACTTTGCGATGGATTTGTCCTGTCTATGCTTCATCTGGAAGCGGCGTACCGCGCCCAGGCTCACGGAGGCAATGACCGGGTCTCGTCCCAGTTCGGCCTCGTCATCGGCATGCCAGGACACGCTATCCTGACCGTCCCGGTACAGGTTGAGCAATACGGAATTGAACTGTAGCCCGGAAAGCACCTGCACCCGGTCCCGGATGCGCCGTACCGTATCATTCCAGGGCTCGGGTTCCAGCCGCATGCCGGAATAGCCATAGAGGGAACCGGCATCGCCCATCCAGCATTGCAGTCGGGGTACCGGGATCTCGCGGCTGGCTATCCACAGGCTGTCCTGGCGCCAGGGTATTCCGCCAAGCAGGGCCTGCAGCAATTCTGAGGCCTCTGCCGGGTCGAAGGCGGCGGGTTGCAGGCGTAATTGCCCATCACCCAGCTGAATTGCCTCCAGCGAGTGGGAAATGTCTTGAAAAAGCGGTGCTTGCATCGTCAAATTCAATCGGAAACTGGGTCAGGCCGTGGCGCTGGGGCATAATGCCCCTGCATTCGGGCAACAGCAAACAGTAAGCAGAGAAGGATACCTTAGGTTGAGTGAATATCAGTACGACCTGTTCGTCATTGGAGCAGGATCAGGTGGGGTACGAGCATGCCGTATCGCCGCATCCCTGGGCGCGAAAGTGGCTGTGGCAGAGGAGCGTTATTTCGGCGGGACCTGCGTCAATGTGGGCTGTGTACCCAAGAAGCTCTACAGTTACGCGGCCCACTACCGGGATGACCTCGAAGACAGCAAGGGCTTTGGCTGGAACATCGCCACCGAAGCGGCCGAAAAGCAGTTTAACTGGAAAATTCTAAAGCAAAACAAAGATAATGAGATCAATCGATTAAAGGGTATTTATAAATCAATACTTGATAATAACAGGGTGACGGTATTTGAGGATCGCGCCCGACTGGTGGATGCCCATACCGTGGCGGTTGGCGGCAGTACCTACACGGCGCGCTATATCCTGCTTGCGGTGGGTGGCTGGCCCTGGATACCGTATTATCCGGGTAATGAACTGGCCATGGATTCCAACGATGTCTTCGAGATGGAAGAACTACCGGAGTCTATTGTCGTTGTCGGCGGCGGTTACATCGCGGTGGAATTCGCCAGTATCTTCGCCCGCCTGGGAACCGAAACCACTCTGGTGTACCGCGGTGAGCAGCTCCTGCGCGGCTTCGATTCCGATGTCAGGCAGTTTATCGGAGCTGAGATGGCGAGGCATATGCGCCTGGTGCTGAATGATGATGTGGTCAGAATAGTTAATAATAACAGCGAATTAAAAGTTACTCTTAAGAGTGGAAATGAGATTGAGTGCACTAGACTTCTGTCTGCCACCGGCAGGCGCCCGCTCACGGCCGATCTCGGCCTCGAAAACGTCAATATCGAACTCGCCAGCAACGGTGCCATCGTGGTTGACGACGAATTCCAGACCACCGAGCCCAGCATCTACGCGGTTGGCGATGTGATAGACCGGGTGGCCCTGACCCCGGTAGCCCTGGCCGAAGCCCAGATCGTGGCCAGAAAGCTTTTCGATAACTCTTCCAAGGCTATGAATTACAGAGATATTCCCACTGCTGTGTTTTGCCATCCCAATATCGCGACCTGCGGTATCAGTGAAGATATAGCGCTCGCAGAAGGCCTGGATGTGGATATCTACAGCGCCAGGGTGAGGCAGCTCAAGCACACACTGAGCGGCCGGGACGAATTCAGCTTCATCAAGCTGATCGTGGACAAGGCATCTGACAGGGTGATCGGTGCACACCTGGTCGCACCGGATGCGGGTGAATTGATGCAAGGGATCGCTGTGGCCATGAACGCGGGTGCAACCAAGGCCGATTTCGACGCCACCATAGGCATCCATCCGACCCTGGCTGAAGAGATTGTCACCATGCGCGAGAAGCGTAAGAGCCACGACTGAGCATGATGTACTCAGCGGGAGCTGATCTGAGGAAGTTACGGTAACTAACTGAATACACGTAAAATCAGCCCCAGGACGCCAGATCCTCTGCTATACCATTAATTCCGGTAATAAAGATTACCGGAAATAAGATAGCGGGTCTGGATGGGCCTGACCCTGGCCCACACCAGACGCGCTCTGCCCCAGAACGCTCTCCAGCTCAGAACGTTCTCCAGAAAGACGCGCCGTGTCGGGCTCGGCAGATGGCCTGGCCCGAATACGCCGCCGTCGCTCGCTGCGGCATGCCGGGCGCGGTTACTCCGCCAGACAGCTGTACGCTCGCTTCCGCATACCATTGCTACTGAGGGATTCCGGTCAGGTGAAATGGCCTGGGTGGCCGCGCTACCTGGTATTGACCATTCAGGGATGTCTGGTCCAATTCCCGCACTTAAAGATTGGCCGGTCTTAACCGACAAACCAGTTAGCGGAATCCCTTTCTGCCGCTCTGACTATGCCGGTCAGGTGCCTGACCCGTGGCTTGCAATCCTTACTCCCTCAGAAATAATATAGAGTCATTACAGAGCTATATATTCAATAATTAATGTCAGCCATTAAGTCTCCAGTGCCCTTCTTCGATACCCTCGAGGAAATGCCGAATCCCTTCAAGAACCCGGTTACGGACCTGGCGCACCTGCTGTCGGATGCCCCGGACGATGCCCTCGCCGATTACCAGCACGCCAGCGAGTTCATTTACAGCTACCGCGGCAGCCCCGACACCTTCAGTACCTACCGGCGGGAGATCGAACATTTTCTGCACTGGTGCTGGTTGGTGGCGAAAAAGTCTCTAAAACAGATCGTTAGGGAGGATATCGAAGAGTATGTCGAGTTTACGCGGCAGCCACCGGCCCAGTGGATTGGCCGCAAGAACGTGCCCCGCTATCTCGACCGTAGCGGCGAACGTAGCCCGAACCCGGAATGGCGCCCCTATATCGGTGGCGAGGGCGAATTCGTGGCCTCGCAGGCCGCCATACAGTCATTGTTCAGTGTGTTGAGCAGCTTCTTCAATTTCCTCATCCAGGAAAACCAGCTGGCGGCGAATCCGGTGGCCCAGATGCGGCAGAAGAGCAAGTTCATCCGCAAGCACCAGGCCCAGAACAAGATCCGCCGCCTCTCGCCCCTGCAGTGGGAATTCGTCGTGGATGCCGCGGAATCCCTGGCCCGGGAGCAGCCCCAGGTGCACGAACGCACGCTGTTCATCATGAATGCCCTGTTTGCCATGTACCTGCGAATCTCGGAACTGGTGGACACACCCCGCTGGCAGCCCCAGATGGGCCATTTCCAGCTGGATCAGGAAGGCAACTGGTGGTTCCAGACCGTGGGCAAGGGCAACAAGGAGCGGGAAATCTCCGTCAGCGACGCCATGCTGGAATCCCTCAAGCGCTACCGCAAGTCCCGCGGTCTGCCGGCCCTGCCCAGCCCCGGGGAGGCCTCTCCCCTCATCCACAAGACCCGGGGCAAGGGTGGGATAAGCAGTACCCGCCAGATCCGGGGTATTGTGCAGACCTGCTTCGACAAGGCCGCCGAGGCCATGCGCCGTGAGGGCTTCGTGGAAGAGGCCGAACGCCTGGGCGACGCTACCGTGCACTGGTTGCGCCACACCGGCATCTCCGAGGATGTGAAGCACCGGCCCCGGGAACATGTACGGGACGATGCCGGTCATGGTTCCAGTGCCATTACCGACCGTTATATCGACGTTGAGCGTGCCGAACGCCACGCCAGCGCTCGCAACAAGCGAATCCGCTAGACTTGAAGAAACCGGACATTAACCGGATATTTTAACCGGCGGAATGTTGCAGAATGTGACTAGTCCTGACTCTGGAAATGGCATAGTCTCTGCGGTTGACGTACATTCATCGTGAAGCACTCATAAAGCAGAAGATACAATCGGCACAATCTGAATGGTGGAAAATGGGTAACAGTAGAATCGGAAGCACTCTCCTCCAGCGAATTCGACAGACTGCATTGGCTGGCCTGTTGGTTACTTCCTTCGGCGCAGTCGCGCAGGAAGACCTCTCTCAACTCAACATCGTTCTCGACATCGATGCACTCTACCAGCCGCTAGCCTCCAAGCCGGTGCACGGCGACACCGCCATCGAACTGCTTCGTGAGCTGCAGACCAAGCACTACGCAGCCGTCGAAATCGATGACAATTTTTCCTCCATCGTCTTCGACAACTATCTCGATGCCCTGGACGGTTCCCACTACTACTTCCTGAAGGAAGATGTGGATGCCCTCAGTGCCTACCGTTACACCCTGGATGACACGCTCAAGCAAGGCAGCGTAGAGCCCGGCTTCGAGATCTACAACACCTATTACAAGCGCGTACTCGAGCGCCTGATCTATGCCATCAACCGGGTAGAGAATGACATCGCCAACATGGATTTCACCGCCGAGGAATACATCGACATCGATCGCGAGGACGATCCCTATGCGGCCAGTGTGGAAGAGCTCGATGAGGTCTGGCGCAAGCGCATCAAGAACAGTGTGCTGAGTCTGAAGCTGGCCGGCGATGACGACGAGGAGATCAAGGAAAAGCTCAGTGACCGTTACCGTAACCAGCTGAGCCAGGTGCTGAAGACCAACGACCGGGACATCTTCCAGGTTTACCTCTCGACGGTAGCCAAGGCGGTAGACCCCCATACGGATTACTACTCCCCTCGGGACTCGGAAAATTTCAACATGCAGCTCTCCCTGTCACTACAGGGCATTGGTGCGCAGCTCACCACCGAGGACGAGTACACCAAGATCGTCGAGCTGATCAAGGGTGGCCCCGCCGAGCGCAGCGGCTCCCTGCAGGAAGGCGATCGCATTATCGGCATAGGTCAGGGAGTGGATGGAGACATCCAGGATGTTGTCGGTATGCGCCTCGACGATGTGGTTGCCCAGATTCGCGGTGAGAAAGACACCGTCGTGCGTCTGAACATTATCCCAGCGGATGCCATCAGTGAAACCAGCGCCACCATCGTCAGCCTTACCCGCGACACGGTGAAACTGGAAGACCAGTCAGCGAAGAGCGAGGTCCTGGACCTGAGCTATAACAATCGCGACTACAAGATCGGTGTTATCCACCTGCCCACCTTCTACTTCGATTTCGAGGCAGCCTCTCGCGGTGAGGAAGACTATAAAAGTTCCACCCGCGATGTGCGCGTACTGTTGGAAGAACTGAAAGAGCAGGAAGTGGACGCCGTGGTCATGGACCTGCGCAACAACGGCGGAGGCAGTCTCAGTGAGGCGAACCAACTGGTTGGCCTGTTCATCGAGACCGGCGCCACGGTACAAATACGTTACTCCGGTATTCGCAACGGCTTTACCCGATCATTCGGCGACAACGATCCTGAAGTCGCCTACACAGGCCCCTTGGCGGTTTTGGTAAACAGAACCAGTGCCTCCGCCTCGGAAATTTTCGCCGGCGCGATCCAGGATTACCAGCGCGGCATCGTGCTGGGAGGCCAGACCTTTGGTAAGGGTACCGTGCAGGAAATCATTCCCATGGACTATGGCCAGGTGAAGGTGACCCGCTCCAAGTTCTACCGAATCTCTGGTGCCAGTACCCAGCACCGCGGCGTGATCCCGGATATCGAGTTCCCTGACCTGTATGACGCCTATGAAGACATCGGTGAGAGCAGCCTCGACGGTGCCCTGCCCTGGGACACCGTGCGTCCGGTTGAGTATCGAGCCTACCACTCGGTGCAGGCAATGCTGCCGGAACTTCGCGCACGCTATGAAGAGCGCGCAGAGGAGTCTCCTGACTTTATTTACCTGCTGGACCAGATAGAGCGCACCAAGCGTTATCGCGACAGGGAGCAGTTGTCCCTCAATCAGGAAATGGTAAAAGCCGAACGTGAGCGTACGCGTCGTGAAGAATTCGATGCCGAGAATATGCGTCGTCTCCTGAAGGGCTTGCCGCTGCGCGAGTGGGTGGATGAAGACGCTGAAGAGGATGCGGTCGAAGTCGCGGCTAACGATGACACCACAAGCACTGAGCCTGAAGCGGCGGAGCCGGAAGAGGAAATCGAAGAAGACGATCCCCTGCTCCTGGAAAGCGGCCGTATCCTGGCTGACTTCATCGCCCTGAGCGAGAACCGTCTCAGCGCCGTTGACAGGCTTCCTGCTCCCCGTTAGTTCCCTTTAGATCCCGCAAAAAAAATGGCCCTCCAGGGTGGAGGGCCATAACAGAGCGGGGTCGAGCTCTTAGGAGGACTAAATCAATTTGAAGTTGATTGAGTCTCTATTAAACCAGCTGAATATGACGATACCCGCTGCCAATGAGGGCTATGTGGGGGTCAATTGTGGCAGCAATATGACCTCGTCTCGCTTGGCCTGGTGCGCGGATGTCTGCCCTCCTTCCCAGGATTCCCATGGCTACCTCGGATCTCAACCCGCTAACTTCGCCACCCTTCGAAAGTTATCTACCCTTCCTTTCAAACGAATCTGTAGCCTTGCCAATCGAAGGGCTGTTCTGTTTTTGGCTCCCCACGCATTCGGTTTTACACTCGGCATTCCCGACTTTCCCACGTAAAGCAGATGTTGTAAGATGCGGCCTCCCGCGGAGGGGGGCAGAGCGGTTGAATGCACTGGTCTTGAAAACCAGCGAGGGGACTCAATCTGCTAACTTCTCTCCTTCAGAAAGTTATCTACCCTTCCTTTCAAACAAATCTCTAGCTTTCCCAGTCGAAGGGCTTTTCTGTTTTTGGCTCCCCACGCATTCGGTTTTACACTCGGCATTCCCGACTTTCCCACGCAAAGCAGATGTTGTAAGATGCGGCCTCCCGCGGAGGGGTGGCAGAGCGGTTGAATGCACTGGTCTTGAAAACCAGCGAGGGTGAAAGTCCTCCGAGAGTTCGAATCTCTCCTCCTCCGCCATTTTTTCCACCCAGCCAACTTCCCTGCAATCAAGCCGGAATCGCTCCCGGCGATTCTCGGCACGCCCACATCCATGTAGGCGAAAACCATTGATTTTACCCCGCCTCCCGGTATCATCATTCCGGAAAAGGTGGAACTATTGCGGGCCAGATCCAGTCTAAGGTATTGAAATACCAAGATATTGAAATACCCGGATCAACCCCAATATAGATCCTGATAGGAAAATTAAGTCCCTCAGCGCCCGGTCGCTAAACTTAGTATCCTGCTTACTAACGGAGATGAAGATGAACGAAGTAGATTTGGCTATTTCCCAGAGTCAAAGCTCGACCCTGGCTGTCAATAAAGTTCTCAAGAATACCTATTTGTTGCTGGCCATGACTCTGGCCTTCAGCGCGATGACGGCTGCGCTGAGTTTTAATGCCCCGGTACTCAATCCCTGGGTGTTTCTCATTGGTGCCTATGGCTTTCTGTTTGCCACTCACGCCCTGGCGCGAAGCCCATGGGGTCTCGTGACCACCTTCGGCTTCACCGGTTTTATCGGATTCGGCATCGGACCCCTGCTCGGTTATCTGATGTCCAGCCAGTCTGGCAGTGAGATCGTGATGACAGCGCTGGGTGGCACGGCATTTATTTTCTTTGGTCTGTCCGGTTGGGCCCTGGCCTCACGCAAGGACTTCTCTTTCCTGCGTGGATTTATCGCTGCCGGTTGTCTGGTACTGATCGCTGCGATAATCATCAGTCTGATCTGGCCAATGCCAGCTCTGCAGCTGGCCATGTCGGTGGCGTTCATGTTTTTCTCCAGCGCCATCATCCTGTACCAGACCAGCGAGATCATTCATGGTGGTGAGCGAAACTACATCCTCGCGACCATCACCCTGTATGTTTCCCTGTACAACATCTTCATGAGTCTCATCCATCTGTTGATGGCTTTTTCTGGTGACGATTAAGAAAACTAACTAGATCGAACGAAAGCCCCAGCTCGTCTGGGGCTTTTTCTTTTTGCCAGATGATAACGACCCCAGTGATTTTCCAGCGTCAATTCAAAGCAACCGTGAAATTCTCAATCATCGTCTATGCTGCTCCCGCCTCATCACAGGCTGCGAGCACGGCTCTGCAATTCGTAAAGACATTGCTGCACGAGGGCCATGATATCTATCGCCTGTTTTTCTTTTCCGATGGTGTGCATAACACCAATCGCCTGGTTGTCGCTCCCCAGGACGAAATGAACCTGCCCCGTGAATGGCATCGGCTGATCAGCAACTATGAAATCGATTCTGTGGCCTGTGTGAGTTCGGCGATCAAGCGTGGCATTCTCAATGAGCAGGAGGCGAAGCGGCATGAGCTCGATTCCAGTACCTTGCTGGACAGTTCCGAGATAGCCGGCCTCGGTCAGATGGTAGATGCCATGGTCAACTCCGACCGCATCGTCCACTTCGGTTAAGACTATGCCTACTCCCCAAAAGCCCAGGACGTTTACCTTCATCAGTCGCTCGGCGCCCTACGGCAATAATCGCCCCCGACTCTGTCTCGGTGCGGCGTTGGCCACCGCGGTTTTCGAACAGAAGGTGAATTACCTGTTCATGGACGATGGCGTGTTTCAGCTGCTGGCAAACCAGAACGCCGATGGCATCGCCAGCAAGACCCTGGGCAATGCCCTGGAAACCCTGGAACTCTACGGCATCGATCAGGTAATGGTATTGAAAGAATCTCTGGCCAGTCGGCACATCAGCAGCGAAGACCTGCTGTTCCCGGTGCAACTGCTATCGAATTCAGATCTGCAGTCCCTGATCGAGTCGTCTGACTACGTGATCAACCTATGAGTACCCTGCATACCCTCAACAAGGCGCCTTCGGCACAGCTACTGGCCAGTTGCATCAAGACCCTGTGCAAAGGTGACGGGCTAATCTTTATCGAGGATGGTGTTTACCATGTACTCGAGGCGGCACTGCTGGAATCCATACCGGCAAAAGTCGCGGTCTATGCGTTGCGCGAAGACATAAGTGCCCGGGGCCTGACTGATAAATGCGATGAGTCAGTAGAGCTGGTTGGCTATCGGCACTTTGTCGAGCTGTGTGTGGAGCACGAGAAAATCGTTAGCTGGTTTTAGCCTATGGAACTCGACCTGGACAAGGAAGGTTTCCTGCGTGATCTCGACCAGTGGGATGAAGAGGCGGCTGCCATTCTTGCCAGCAATGAAGGTATCGAACTCACCGCGGCCCATTGGGAAATACTGCGACTATTGCGTGAATTCTATCGCCGCTACCAATCCTCGCCTGCCTCCCGTGCCTTGAGCAATTATGTAAAGCGCGAGCTGGATGCGGAAAAAGCGCGCAGCGCCTACCTGATGCGATTGTTTGGAGGCAGTGCGGCGAAGACTGCTGCCAAGCTGGCTGGACTGCCGAAGCCGGATAACTGCCTGTAACGGGATGTCCCTTACGCGGTATCGTCCGGTGGTCTTGCCTGGTCCCCCGCTTCTGCCTCGGCCTTGCTGACGAACCAGTCTAATTTTTCCCTTAGCCGGACCACCTCGCCAATAATGGTGATCGTTGGCGCCTGCAGTTCGCTGGCAGCAACGCGCTCGGCGATGTTGGCAAGATTTCCTTCCACTACCCTCTGGTTATTCGTTGTGCCCTGCTGCACCACCGCGACCGGTGTGTCTCTGTCCTTGCCGCGTGCGATGAGCTGCTCACAGATCAGCTCAAGACTCACCAGCGCCATATAGAAAACCAGGGTCTGTTGTGGCGCGATCAGTTGCTCCCACTGCAGGTCCAACTCACCATCCTTCATATGCCCGGCGACAAACTGTACCGATTGGGCGTGGTCGCGATGGGTCAGTGGAATGCCGGCATAGGATGCACAACCCGAAGCGGCAGTGATACCGGGGACGATCTGGAAAGGTATGTGGGCTTCAGCGAGGCGAGCCAGTTCCTCCCCGCCGCGTCCGAAGATGAAGGGATCGCCGCCCTTGAGGCGCAATACCTTCTTGCCCGCCCTGGCATGCTTGATCAGCAGCTCGTTGATCTCTTCCTGGGGGACGGGATGGTTCTGGCGCTGCTTGCCCACATGGATTTTTTCCGCATCGGGTCGCAGTCTCGCCATGATCTCCTTCGAAACGAGTCGGTCGTAGAGAACGATGTCAGCCTTGTGCATGAGACGTAGCGCCTTCAAGGTGAGCAGGTCGGGATCGCCAGGACCGGCACCTACCAGGTAGACCTCGCCTCGCAGCGCTGATGAATCTTTCCCAGCCTGCTCCAGCATCTGCTGCAGCAGTTCGTGGGCCTTCTCATCCTGGCCACTGTAGACGAGTTCGGGTACTGCGCTATCGAACACCGATTCCCAGAAGCGCAGTCGCTTGTCGAAATCCGTGACCGTGGCTTTGGCCCGGTTACGGAAGCTGTCGAGGATGGCGGCCAGTTCCCCTGCCCGTGCCGGCAGGTGGGTTTCCACCAGCTCTTTTATCTTGCGGGACAACACGGGCGAAGAGCCGCTGCTGGAAATGGCGACTACCAGCGGCGAACGGTCAACGATCGCGGGTACAATGAAGGAACACAGAGCCGGCTGGTCGACGGCATTAACCGGAATCCCCTTCCCTGTTGCGGCTTCGCTGACCTGGCGATTGACAGATTCGTTATCGGTGGCGGCGATGGCGAGCACGGCGCCGTCGAGATGGCTGTCATGGAACTCCGCGCGAAGGTACTCGGTAGACTGGGGATCGCACGCTGACCTGAGCTGATCGGAAACAGAGGGTGCCACTACGCACAGCTTCGCACCTGCCCTGTTGAGTAGTGCTGCCTTGCGTGCCGCGACCTCCCCGCCTCCTACCAGCAAACACTTCCTGCCCTTGATGTTCAGGAAGATGGGCAGGAAGTCCATTAGCCGATGATCTCGAGGCCGTTCATATACGGTCGCAGTGCAGCGGGTACCCGAACCTGGCCAGACTCGGTCTGGTAGTTTTCGAGTATGGCTACCAGGGTACGGCCAACAGCGAGGCCGGAGCCATTAATGCTATGCAGCAGTTCGGGTTTACCGGTTTCCGGATTGCGCCAACGCGCCTGCATGCGGCGCGCCTGGAAGTCAGTAAAACTGCTGCAGGATGAAATTTCCCGATAACAGCCCTGTGAAGGCAACCATACTTCCAGGTCGTAGGTCTTGGCCGCAGAGAAGCCGAGATCACCACCGCAGAGGATCACCTTCTGGTATGGTAGTTCCAGTAACTGCAGAATCTTTTCAGCATGGGCGGTCAATTCTTCCAGTGCTTGCTCGGAGGTGTCCGGTGTCACAACCTGAACCAGTTCTACCTTCTCGAACTGGTGCTGTCGAATCATGCCCCGTGTATCCTTGCCGTAACTGCCTGCTTCAGAGCGAAAACAGGGAGTGTGGCAGGCGAACTTCAGAGGCAGTGAATCCTTGTCCAGAATTTCATCGCGAGCGAGATTGGTAACCGGAACCTCTGCTGTTGGGATCAGGAAATAGTTCTGTTCACCCTCGAGGCGAAACAGGTCTTCACCGAACTTCGGTAGTTGACCGGTACCCTGCAGGGAATCCTGATTCACGATATAGGGTACGTTTAGCTCGGTATAGCCATGCTCCTGGGTATGCGTGTCCAGCATTAACTGCACCAGCGCCCTGTGCATTCTCGCGACCATGCCCTGCATCACCACGAAGCGGGAGCCGGTGAGCTTGGTGGCAGCGGCGAAGTCCAGGCCGTTGGCCAGGGCCTCACCGATCTCCACATGGTCCTTCACCTCAAAATTGAATTCCGGGACTTCGCCCCAGCTGGCGACCAGCTTGTTGTCACTCTCTTCGGCGCCCTCGGGAACAGACTCGTCGGGCACATTGGGCACACCCAGCAGGTAGTCGTTGAGTTCACCTTGCAACATATTGAGCTGTTCTTTCTTTGCTTCGAGTTCCGACTTCATGGACTCCATTGAGGACAAGATGGCGGAGATGTCCTCACCGGCTGCCTTGGCCTTGCCGATTTCCTTCGAGCGTGAATTCCGCTCATTCTGCAGAGCCTCGGTCTCCAGTTGCAGCGCTTTGCGCTGGCTGTCGAGCGCGGCAATGCGGCTGACATCCAGCTCGAATTTCTTCTTCTTCAGAAGTTCCGCGAGCCGCTCTGGCTCACTGCGAATCCATTTGGGGTCTAACATTGTTTGATCCAGGTTGTCTGACTTGGTTTAAAGCAGGCCTCGCGCCAGCAGCATTCCGGCGAAGGCAGCGCCGAGACACAGCACCACGCTGCTCAGGACGTAGAAAAGTGCGGTATTGTAGAGGCCTTGCTGAAACAACAAAAGGGCATCCAGGGAGAATGTTGAGAAGGTGGTCAGACCTCCGAGGAAACCCACGGTGAGCAGCGGTCGATAAACGTCCAGGGCGGGCCGTTGGGTAAACAGGACAAACAGGATGCCGATCAGCAGGCTTCCCAGTACGTTTACGGTGAATATCCCCCAGGGAAAATTGGTGGTGTTGAATTTCTCGACATGCAGGCCCAGCCAGAAGCGCGATACTGCACCCAGCGCGCCTCCCAGGGCGATTGCCAGATAAGTGCCCATGGCTCAGGCGCCGCTGCTGTTGTCGATGACTTCGATGCCGCGGGGCACCTCGAACTCGAATTGTTCCATGGCCAGGTCCTTGTTGCGTTCCACCTTGGAGAATTGCCACACGGTCTGCTCGCCATTCTTGCTGGAGACGTGAATCGACTCGATCTCTGTGGCGAGGAAGCTGATGGTGATGCGGGCGTAGACACTATCTGTTGCCACGGGCAGCAACTGGAAACTGACGAAGCCGTCATCTTCAGACACGGCCTGAATCTCGTAATCTTCACCCAGAGCCTCGGTTCTGCCGCTGAGCAATTGTGCCGCCAATTCAGACTCATCGCTGTTGAAATCCTCGATGACCACCTGCTCGAGATCAGGCTGGTAATTCCACAGGGTCTTACCATTGGTCACGACCAGTTCCGGGAACGGGTCCAGGGTCTCCCAGTAGAAACCGTTGGGCCGCAGCAGGTGCATCTGGATCAGGCTCTCTTCTAGCACGCCACCATCGGACTCGATAATGAGTTGGGTCACCTCCGCGCTCAGTGAGCTGATGTCGCTGAGTAGCGCTTCCAGCCTGGCCGTGTCCTGTTCCTGGGCCCAGCTGGACGTTGCACCGGGCAGGACGGGCCCGAGCAAATAGACAATAGACAGGGTTGCGAAGGCAACAGAAGCACGTTGCATGGTAAGAGTCTCTGGAAAGAATCAGTCCCGAGGCGGTGGAGGTGCGATAACCTCGCGGGAACCGTTGCTGTTCATCTCCGATACTACCCCAGCGGCTTCCATGGATTCAATCATGCGCGCGGCCCGGTTGTAGCCGATGCGCAGCTTGCGCTGTACCGCGGAAATTGAGGCCTTGCGGGATTCTGTCACGAAGCGCACGGCTTCATCATACAGGGCATCGCTCTCCTCATCCCCGTCACCGTCGCCCATACCGCCACCCAGCATGTCACCATCATCGGAGCTGCGGGTGATGGCATCGATATAGACGGGCTCGCCGCGGCGCTTCCAGTCTGCCACGACCCGATGCACCTCCTCGTCACTGACGAAGGCGCCATGGACACGGGTAGGCACACCGCCACCGGGGGGCAGGAACAGCATGTCGCCATGCCCCAGTAATTGCTCCGCCCCACCCTCGCCGAGGATGGTGCGGGAGTCCACCTTGGACTGCACCATGAAGGACAGTCTGGTGGGTACGTTGGCCTTGATCAGACCGGTCAGTACGTCCACCGAAGGACGCTGGGTAGCGAGGATCAAATGGATGCCGGCGGCCCGGGCTTTCTGGGCGATGCGGGCGATGAGTTCCTCGACCTTCTTGCCCACCACCATCATCATGTCGGCCAGCTCGTCCACGATCACCACGATGCTGGGTAATGCCTCCAGTTCCGGTGCGGACTGTTCTTCTTCCAGCAGCATGGGATCCATCCGCCAGGTGGGGTCCAGAATAGGTTTGCCGGCCTTCTTGGCGTCCACAACCTTCTTGTTGTAACCCGCCAGATTGCGCACGCCCAGCGCCGACATCAGCTTGTAGCGTCTCTCCATCTCCGCCACACACCAACGCAGGCCGTTGGCGGCATCTTTCATATCGGTGATCACGGGGGTCAGCAGATGGGGAATACCGTCGTACACCGACAGCTCCAGCATCTTGGGATCGATCATGATGACCCGCACCTGTTCGGGGGTGGATTTGAACAGCAGGCTCAAAATCATGGCGTTAATGCCCACCGATTTACCGGAACCGGTGGTTCCCGCCACCAGCAGGTGGGGCATCTTCGCCAGATCCACGATCACGGGCTTGCCCACGATATCGTGCCCGAGGGCCATACTCAGGGAGGAGCCCGCACGGTCGAACTCGGTGGAAGAAAGCACCTGGCTGAGCTGGATGACTTCCCGGGTTTCGTTGGGAATTTCGATACCTATGACGGTTTTACCCGGTATGACTTCAACTACACGCACCGAGACGACAGCCAGTGAGCGGGCCAGGTCCTTGGCCAGGTTCGTGATGCGGCTGACCTTGATGCCCGGTGCGGGCTGCACCTCAAACCGGGTAATCACCGGACCGGGATTCACGGCGGTTACTTCGATCTCGATACCAAAATCCTTGAGCTTCAACTCCAGCAACTTGGACATGGCTTCCAGGGATTCCTTGGAGAAGCCGGATTCGTTGGTTTCCTGCCAGGCATCCAGCAGGCCAATGGCGGGCAGTTCCTTGACAGAGGCACTCTCGAACAGGCTGCCCTGCTTCTCTTTCTGCACCCGCGGGCTGGGAGCAGGCTTCTTCGGCGGCGGCGCGGTGATCGTGGGCGGCACCCGCTTGCGCTCTTTCTCGATATGAATGTCCAGTACTTTCTTGCGGGATTCCAGGCGCTCGCGGGTGGCCAACTCCTGCTTTCGCTCTTCAATCCATTTGCGGCTCTTGATCATCACCGTGCTGCCCAGGTTCAGGGTCAGGCTCCCTACCCGATCGATCACGTCCAACCAGGAAATCGTTGCCGTAATGGTGAGGCCAAACAAGAAGATAGCGAGGTAAAGCAATGTGCTTCCCAGGGTGGCGAGCATGGGTACGCTGATATCCACCACGATGGAGCCCAGAACGCCACCGGCGATATAGGGCGTCTGCTCCGAGACTTCGAAATGCAGGGTCGCCAGTGCACAGGCGGCGATCATCAGCTGGACAAAACCCATGGTCTTGATGCCAAACATCGGCCAGGAGAAATCGGCCTCCAGTTCCTCTTCCCGGAACGAGTTGTACACCTTGTAGGCCAACAGACCAGGAAAACCGTAGGCGAGATAGCCAAACAGGTGCAGGAGTATGTCTGCGATCCAGGCGCCATACACACCCACGGCGTTGCTCACCTCGCCGCCGTCGCCGGTGGTGGTGAAACCGGGGTCGGCCGGCGAATAACTGAACAGCGCGATGAGCAGGTACAGGGCCAGCAGGAAGTAGACGATCAGGGTGCCCTCGCGTACTACGCGCTGCACCATGGAATTCACTTCGGTGTTGGGAGCGTTTTTTGACACTGCTGCATTTTTCAATTTATTCAGAGACCTGCGCTTAGTTTATATGATCAGTTCTAGAAAAGTGAGGGCTGCTCCGCAAGTATGCGAGTCATCGGGAGGGATGCCTGAACCCGGTGCTTTCGCGGCCAGCGACTAAAACCGGCAAACGGGCGTCTGCCCAACCGTCGAACCTATCCTCTTGTTATCGGGCAGAACGCCCGAGTATTAAGGTATCTGTTACTGGCTTTGCCTCAGAATTGGCTGCCCACCAGGCGCCAGAAAGTGCTTAAATACACCCCCCGCCGGGTCTTTAAATACACCCGTGCCGGCTACACATACGAGTTAATCCATTTCTACACCATGGCCGCCCATCCCGGGCCTCCGGCCGTGGTATTGCAGCAAAGGTAAGGAATAGGCAATGTCAGACGTTCAACACCACAAACTCATCATCATGGGATCGGGTCCCGCGGGCTATACCGCTGCGGTCTATGCCGCCAGGGCCAATCTGGACCCGGTAGTGATTACGGGCATGGTGGCCGGGGGCCAACTCACCACCACCACGGATGTGGATAACTGGCCCGGCGATGTGGAAGGTCTGCAGGGGCCAGCTCTTATGGAGCGTATGAAAAGTCACGCAGAACGCTTTGATACCAATGTGGTTTTCGATCATATCAACAAGGTTGACCTGAGCCAGCGTCCGTTTCGCCTCACTGGCGATGCCGCCGAGTACAGCTGCGATGCCCTGATCATCGCGACCGGTGCCTCCGCCCAGTATCTGGGCCTGCCCTCAGAGGAAGCCTTCATGGGCAAGGGTGTTTCTGCCTGCGCCACCTGCGATGGCTTCTTCTACCGCAACAAGCCGGTTGCCGTTATCGGTGGTGGCAATACCGCCGTAGAGGAAGCGCTCTATCTCTCCAACATCTGCTCCCATGTGACCCTTGTACATCGCAGGGATTCACTGCGGGCCGAGAAGATCCTGCAGCAGAAGCTGTTCGACAAGGTGGAAGAAGGCAAGGTGTCCATTCAGTGGGACCACGTGCTGGATGAAGTGCTGGGGGACGAATCCGGCGTGACCGGCATCAGCATCAAGCACGCCCAGAGCGGCGAGAGCAGCAAGCTGGATGTGGATGGTGTGTTCATCGCCATCGGTCATGTGCCAAATTCGGAACTGTTCCAGGGGCAACTGGACATGAAGGGTGGCTACATCAAGATCCACAGCGGCCTCGATGGCAATGCGACTCAAACCAGCGTGCCCGGCGTATTCGCCGCAGGTGACATAGCAGACCAGGTCTACCGTCAGGCGGTCACCAGTGCCGGCTTTGGCTGCATGGCCGCCCTGGACGCCGAGAAGTTCCTCGACAGCTGATTGCTGCACGCACATGCCACTGCCCTGGCTGGACACTGAACAACCCTGGTTTCCGCCTCTCGACGAGGCGCTGGATGACCCGAATGGACTGTTGGCTGCCGGTGGCGACCTCAGTCCCGACTGGTTGCTGCAGGCTTATGCCCATGGTGTGTTCCCCTGGTATGAAGCGGGTCAACCCATCCTGTGGTGGTCACCGGATCCACGCCTGGTGTTGGTGCCGGAGCAGGTCAAGGTCTCTCGCTCCTTAAAGAAGTTTCTGAAGAAGCACCCCTACCGGATGAGTATGGATACAAATTTCTCTGCAGTTATCGAGAACTGCGGGAAGTCGCGTCCGGGGAGTACCGGTACCTGGATCACCGATGAGATGCGCTCTGCCTACCAGCTCCTGCACCAGTTGGGGCACGCCCACTCCGTGGAAGTCTGGGCCGATTCCGCGCTGGTGGGTGGACTGTATGGCGTGTCTCTGGGTAAGCTATTCTTCGGTGAATCCATGTTCAGCGTGGAGCCCAATACCTCCAAGCTGGCATTGGTAGCCCTGGCCCGGCACCTGGCACACTGGGGCTTCCGTCTCATTGACTGCCAGGTGGCCAGCAAGCATCTCCTGTCCCTGGGCGCGCAGACCATGGACCGGGACCAGTTCGCGAACTGGGTAGCTGCCTGCAGCGGCCTCGATGACAGTGATCACCAGTGGCAAATAGATCCGGCAATTCAACTTGTTGTAGATGAAATCGAATAACAAACTTATCAGCTCGGTACGACTCTTCCGCACCGCTCCCCATCCCTGCAGCTACAAGGTGAGGGAGCAGGCTGCCACGGTCTTCGTGGACCCGGATCTGGTCAGCGACAAGTCATTGAACAGCAGGCTCAGCGAACTGGGCTATCGCCGCAGCGGCGCTCACCTCTATCGGCCCGACTGTGACTTCTGTCAGGCCTGCATCTCCTGCCGCATACCGGTGGATGACTTCAGGCCTGCCCGTTCCCAGCGCCGGGTCATGCACAGGAACAAACAGCTTACGGTACGAGAAGAAATGGACCTAACCTACGAACCCGCCTACGATTTATACCGCCGATACATCGATACCCGGCACCATGACGGAGACATGTACCCCGCTAGCCTCGAGCAGTATGAGGCCTTCATCAAGACCAAGACCGTGGATACCCGCTTCTACCTGTTCTACGAGGGTGAGGAACTGGTGGCGGTGAGCGTGGTGGATCTGCTGGAGCAGGGGCTCTCAGCGGTGTATACCTTCTTCGATCCGGCACGCGAACGGCAATCCCTGGGACGTTTTGCGATCCTGTGGCAGGTTGAAAAATGCCGAGAGCTGGGCCTGCCCTACCTGTTTCTGGGTTACTGGATCAAGGATTGCGCGAAGATGCAGTACAAAAGCGATTTTCGGCCCCTGCAGATGCTGATCGAAGGCCGCTGGGTGCTGGTCAAGTGATCTCGCGCAAGTTTAATCGCTAGAGTTTTTGCCTCCTGCAGCAAAATCCGGCAAAATGCGCCCGCTTGAAACCAATCTGGAGTGCCGATGGCAAAAGAAGATCAAATCGAAATGGAAGGCGAAGTTGTAGATACCCTTCCTAACACCATGTTCCGGGTAAAACTGGAGAATGGCCATGTCGTGACTGCCCACATCTCGGGCAAGATGCGCAAGAACTACATCCGAATCCTTACCGGGGACCAGGTCCGCGTGGAACTGACCCCCTATGACCTGACCAAGGGTCGTATCACCTACCGCGCGCGCTAGCGCCTACCCCGTCGAGATGCCAAAGACCTGAATCAGGCTCCCTGGAGTAAGGGGCACTACCTTAGTGCCCGGTCTTGCTCAGGGCCTTGTCACCGGGTTTCTTCTTTGACTTTTCTGACTTGCTGTCGCCGTTGGCGCTCTTGATCTCGATTTCGATATCGTCACCGGCACTGATGTAGACATCGCCGCCGCCGTCAGACAGCTCACCGAACAGGATATCCTCAGCCAGTGACTTCTTCAGTTTTTCCTGGATGAGTCTGGCCATGGGGCGTGCCCCCATGGACTCGCTGTAGCCGTGTTCGACGAACCAGTCGACAGCGCTGTCGTCCACATGCAGCAGCACGTTCTTGTCATCCAGTTGTACCTGCAGATTGACCAGGAACTTGTCCACCACGGTTCGGATGGTTTCCGGCGCCAGGGCGCCGAACTGGATGATGGAATCGAGGCGATTTCGGAATTCGGGGGTGAATGACTTCTTGATGATCTCCATGCCGTCGGTGCTGTGATCCTGCTCGGTGAAACCAATGGAGGCCCGGGACATCTCCTGGGCACCGGCATTGGTGGTCATGATCAGGATGACATTACGGAAGTCAGCCTTGCGACCGTTGTTATCTGTCAGGGTTCCATGGTCCATCACCTGCAGCAACAGGTTGAATACATCGGGATGTGCCTTCTCGATCTCGTCGAGCAACACCACGGAGTGCGGATTCTTGGTGACGGCTTCGGTCAACAGGCCGCCCTGGTCGAACCCGACATAGCCGGGAGGCGCGCCGATGAGCCGGGAAACGGTATGCCGTTCCATGTACTCGGACATGTCGAAGCGGATCAGCTCGATGCCCATGATCTTGGCTAATTGGCGACTGACCTCGGTCTTGCCCACGCCTGTGGGTCCGGCGAACAGGAAGGAACCGATTGGCTTCTCTCCTTCGTTGAGCCCGGCGCGGGACAGTTTGATTGCGGTGGCCAGTGAGTCGATGGCCTCGTCCTGCCCGAACACAACCATCTTCAGGTTGGTCTCGAGACTCTTTAGCGCGTCGATGTCGGAACTGGACACGTGTTTGGGCGGGATCTTGGCGATGGATGCCACCACCCTCTCCATGTCGGTCACGCCGATCAGTTTCTTGCGCTTGCTGGCAGGCAGCAGGCGCTGGTAGGCGCCGGCCTCATCAATCACATCGATAGCCTTGTCCGGCATGTAGCGATCATTGATATAGCGGCCTGCCAATTCAGAGGCGGCCCTCAATGCCTTGTCGCTGTAACGCAGATCATGGTGATCCTCGAAGCGCGACTTCAGGCCCTTCAGTATCTGGTAGGTGGTATCGACATCGGGTTCGTCCACGTCGATCTTCTGGAAGCGACGGGACAGCGCCCTGTCCTTCTCAAAGATGCCGCGGTATTCCTGGTAGGTGGTTGAGCCAATGCAGCGCAAATCACCGGAGGTTAGCACCGGCTTCAAGAGATTCGATGCATCCATCACACCACCGGAGGCAGCTCCGGCACCGATTATGGTATGAATCTCGTCGATGAACAGCACCGCATGCTCGTTCTTCTTCAATTCACCCAGCAATGCCTTGAAGCGCTTCTCGAAATCACCACGGTACTTGGTGCCGGCCAGCAAGGCGCCGAGATCAAGAGAATAGATTTCCGCGTCCTTGAGCACCTCAGGCACCTCGCCCTCGACGATGAGTTTGGCAAGGCCCTCGGCAACCGCGGTTTTACCAACCCCGGATTCACCGACCAGCAATGGGTTGTTCTTGCGGCGTCGGGACAGTACCTGAACCACCCGGGTCACTTCATCGGTACGGCCGATCAAGGGATCGATGCGCCCGGCTTCGGCCTCGGCGTTAAGATTGGTGGCGAAACTGTCCAGGGGATTCGCCGAGCTTTCGCAGAGCGCTTCCTCTTCCTGTTGTTCGGAGGGTGACTCGTTGTTGCCGGCGTGGCCCGGAATCTTGGAGATGCCGTGGGTGATGTAATTCACTACATCGATACGGGCGACACCCTGTTGCTTGAGGAAGTAAACGGCCTGGCTTTCCTGCTCGCTGAAGATCGCTACCAGGACATTGGCGCCAGTTACCTCTCTTTTGCCAGAGGACTGTACATGAAACACGGCGCGTTGTAATACGCGCTGAAAGCCGAGAGTCGGTTGGGTTTCCCGGCCTGTTTCCGATTCGGGAATCAGGGGTGTGGTGGCATCGACGAAGTCAACGAGCTCACCCCGTAATCGGGAAAGATCACAATCGCAGGCGAGAAGAACATTTGAAGCAACCTCGTTGTCGAGTAATGCCAACAACAGGTGCTCGACTGTCATAAACTCATGACGCTTCTTGCGAGCACTTTTGAACGCATAATTTAATGTGGCTTCAAGATCTTTGCTTAACATAATGGCCTTTTACTTGTTCAAGTGGTTGTCAAGAATTGCTGGCAAGTTTTACCGGCTCTGCTGAAGTCCAAAGCCAGTCTCCTGCCATCTCTCATCTGTCGACTTCAACGGAGCAAAGCAAGGGTTGCTCGCATTCGCGAGAATAATCGTTAACCTGAGCTGCCTTCGTTTCTGCAACATCCTTACTGTATACGCCGCACACGCCCTTTCCCTCTGTGTGTACCTTCAACATGATCTGAGTTGCCTTCTCAACATTCATGTTGAAGAAGGAGCGCAACACGTCGACCACGAAATCCATTGGCGTGTAGTCGTCGTTGATCAGTATTACCTTATACAACGGCGGTTGCTTGAGTTTGGGTTTCTCAGCGGCTTCCACAAAACCGGTGTTGTGTCCGCCGTCATTTTCATCCTGTGAATTGTTCGGGCGTATGGGTAATTTACTCATCTCTAAGTCTAGTAGAACTTTCTTCTGCATACTTTATTACTACGGATGATCAGCTGAATTCATCAGGCCTGAATGAGGATTATTTTGCGTCACTTGCCGGGCCTTGAAAAGGGCTTTATGGCAGAGGCATGGACCCCTGCCGTGGCAGGCTATGCACCTATAGATAGGGCTATTTCGCGGGATTTCAAGCAGCTGTAGTCGACACAGGAAGTCGGCTGTGAAATCCTTGGTTTTGACATTTTGATGTCAAAGGTGTATAGGCTTTGTGGAGTGGCTAGGAGTCACTACAAAATAATTAAAAGAAATAATAACAAGCACGGAGTTACAGATGAGTACCGGGCAAGTTAAATGGTTCAATAATGCCAAAGGATTTGGGTTTATTTTGCCAGATGATGGCGGCGAAGACCTGTTCGCCCATTATTCCGCAATTGGCATGGAAGGTTACAAAACTCTGAAGGCCGGGCAGCTGGTGTCGTTCGATACCGTTGAAGGGCCCAAGGGACTGCACGCAGCCAATATCAAACCTGTCTCTGATTCATCTGCTGAATCCCCTGCGGGCAATTCAGCGAATGGCGCGGCAGAGACACCCCAGGAAGAGATCAGCATAGAAGCCGCCGCCGCCGAGTAAACCCGGCCGCGGCAGATGCTGACAATTCTTTCTAAACACACCCGCCAGTGTGCGAGTACACTACGCCCGAAATTCTTGAGATTTTGGTCATAAGTGTCCTATGGCGCAGGTAATTCTCTTCAACAAGCCCTTCGGTGTGCTGTCCCAGTTCACTAGTGAAGGCGGGCACGCCACCCTCGCCGACTACATCGACGCCGAGGGCTTCTACGCCGCTGGCCGGCTGGACAAGGATTCCGAGGGCTTACTGGTGCTTACTGATGACGGCAAGCTGCAGGAGCGCATCGCCAATCCCCGTTTCAGGCACACAAAGACCTATCTGGTACAGGTCGAAGGCGTGCCAGATGATAGCGCGATTCAGCAGTTGATCGACGGTGTGGAACTCAAGGATGGCCTGAGCTTACCCGCTGAAGTTAAAGTGATTAATGAGCCTAGGATCTGGCCCCGAAATCCTCCGGTGCGGTTTCGCAAGCATATCCCCACCAGCTGGCTGGAAATGACCATCCGGGAAGGTCGCAATCGGCAGGTTCGGCGTATGACCGCCGCGGTGGGTTTTCCCACCCTGAGGCTGGTGCGGGTGGCCGTGGGGGACTGGCAGATTGCCGACCTGGAGCCCGGGGACTGGGTACAGCTGGCTGTGCAGGACCTGTAATGTAAGGAAAGTCCCGCTATTTCTGCCAGCGGGCAATAGCCTCGGAGTCGCTGTCCCGGCTCGCCACCCACTCAGAGCCTGTCTTGCCACGCTGCTTCTTCCAGAACGGCGCCTTGCTCTTGAGGTAGTCCATCATGAATTGGGCCGCTTCGAAGGCCGCATGCCGATGGGAGCTGGCTGTGCCCACCAGCACGATCTGGTCGCCAGGTCTGAGTTCGCCGACCCGGTGAATAATACAGAGCGCCTGCAGCGGCCACCTATCCCGGGCTTGCCGGGCAATATCCTCCAGGCATTTTTCTGTCATGCCGGGATAATGTTCCAGAAACAGCCCGGTTACCGGATTACTGGCATCGGCATCCTGGTCGTAGATCTCCCGCACCAGTCCGGTGAAGGTGACGATGGCGCCGGGGTCACCCGCCTGTTGCCGGAGCGACTGGTAGACCTGGGCTAGGTCGAAATCCTGTTCCTGCACGAGAATCATGCTCAGCCACCGGTCATGGGTGGAAAGAAGGCCACCTCATCATCTTCAGAAAGTTTCCAGCTTCTATCCACTACTGTCTGATTTACCGCGACCAATAGTGTATTGCCGGACGTATCGAGTGCTTGCAGGGCCGGACGCTGCGCAGACAGGTGCGACACCAGCCCGGCCACGTCATCGACTCCCGAAGGTAATGCCAGGGTCTCTTCCGCGCGCCCCAGAGCTTCCCGGATGCTGGCAAAATAATGAATAGTGAGCATGGGCCTCAGACTGCCTCCATTCGCTGGTAGTGGCCGCTGCGGCCGCCCTGCTTCTCCAGCAGGTGAATGCCGCCGATGACCATGTTCTTGTCTACCGCCTTGCACATGTCGTAAATGGTCAGGGCCGCCGTGGAGACAGCGGTGAGCGCCTCCATCTCGACTCCGGTCTTGCCATCTACCTTGCAGGTAGCGGTGATGACTACCGCGCTGTTGTCCTCATCCAGTTCCAGTTCCACCCCTACCTTGTTCAGCATCAGGGGATGGCACAGGGGAATCAACTGGGAGGTTTGCTTGGCGGCCTGTATGCCGGCGATACGGGCCACGCTGAGCACGTCCCCTTTCTTGTGGCCGCCGCGTGCGATAAGAGCCAGGGTTTCCGGCGCCATGCTGATGGTGCCGCGCGCCACGGCGATGCGTTGGGTGATTGCCTTGTCACCCACATCCACCATGTGGGCGTTGCCTTCGGGGTCCAGGTGTGTGAGTTTGCTGCTCATAGAATCTGCTGTGTGTCAGTATCAGGATAGTTGCGGGATACGGCATTATCGCTCTTTACTGCAGTGAGCAGAAGCGCTCACAAGAAATCAATTTAGCAAGCAGGCTTAGCTCGTTGATCGGGTTATTGTTTGACCATAAAATTGACGCGTCGATGTCCGAACTCCCCCATATAACTGTTGCTACCGTGGTCCCCCGGGATGACCGCTTCCTGTTTGTTCGCGAACACAGCGATGGTGCCCTGGTGTATAACCAGCCTGCCGGCCATGTCGAGGCGGGTGAATCACTAATCGCTGCCGCCCACCGTGAGACCCTCGAGGAGACTGGATGGCTGGTGCAGGTTACGGCGCTGCTGGGGGTCTACGAGTATCGTTCACCTGCCAATGGAATCAGCTATATACGGCATTGTTTTATAGCGAATCCTGTAGAACAGAAACACCCCGGTCCGCTCGATGGGGATATCGCCGATACCCGCTGGTTAAGGATGGAGGAGCTGCTTGGCTTGAAAGATCAGCTGCGAAGCCCTATGGTCTGGCGCGCTCTCGAAGATTATCAGCGGGGCCTGGTCTTTCCCCTGGAGGTAATCCGTTGAGGCAGCCCGCCCTGTCGCAGGATGACGCTCACTACGCAGTACACCGGGGGCGCGCATTAGACGCAAAGGCTTATTGGAAAGGCGTGGGAAGTACACTAGCAATAAATCATGAATCAATCAGTTACATTGCAGTCTTCACTGAATTTTTCAGCTAAAGCCCCGGCTGACACCCGGGTCATCGTCGGCATGTCCGGGGGGGTGGACTCCTCTGTCTCGGCCTACCTGCTGCAACAGCAGGGCTATCAGGTCGAGGGACTATTCATGAAGAACTGGGAAGAGGACGATGGTACGGAGTATTGCACGGCGCTGGCGGATCTAGCCGATGCCCAGGCTGTGTGTGACAAGCTCGGTATACACCTGCACACCGCTAACTTCTCCGCCGAATACTGGGACAATGTGTTCGAGCATTTCCTCAAGGAGTATCGCGCCGGCAGAACGCCAAATCCAGACGTGCTCTGTAACAAGGAGATCAAGTTCAAGGCCTTCCTGGACTACGCCCTGGCGCTGGGGGCCGATCTCATCGCCACTGGTCACTACGTGCGCCGCTGCGACGAAGGCTGTCATACCTACCTGCAAAAGGGCCTGGATAACAACAAGGACCAGAGCTACTTCCTGTGTGAAGTGAGCGAGGACAACCTGCGCTACAGCCTGTTTCCCGTCGGCGAGTTGAACAAGGCCGAGGTGCGGCGCCTGGCCAGTGACCTGAACCTCGTCACCAAGGACAAGAAGGACAGCACAGGCATCTGTTTCATAGGTGAGCGCAAGTTCAAGGATTTCCTCGAGAATTACCTGCCGGCACAGCCCGGGGACATCGAGGCAATGGACGGCGCGACGGTGGGCCGCCATGCCGGCCTCATGTACTACACCCTGGGTCAGCGCCAGGGACTGGGTATAGGCGGTATTCCCGACCGTCCTGAGGCGCCCTGGTACGTGGTGGGCAAAGACCTCAAGCGTAACGTTTTAATTGTCTCTCAAGGCAATGAAAATAAAGATCTTTTCTCCAGTGAGCTCATCGCCCAGCCAGCCTCATGGGTGAATCAGGGCGGGCCCTCCCTGCCCCTGCGGTGCCAGGCCAAGATCCGTTATCGACAGGCCGACCAGGACTGTACCGTGAGCGCGCTGGAAGACGGCCGGCTCCTGGTGCGCTTCCAGCGGCCGCAACGGGCGGTGACCCCTGGTCAATACGTGGTGTTCTACCAGCAGGACCGTTGCCTCGGAGGGGCCATCATCGATGCCTACACTCGCTGAGTTCAGTCGCTGGGAGCAACAGAACCTGGCCCTGGCCGCAGTCACCCAGTGCGCCACACTGGTCAGGGACCTGGCCTGTGAAGGGGACGTGCCCCAGGCGCAACTGGCGGCCTGCATCAATCCCCTGATGGCCACGGCGCCGGATTCCATCGATGACATCTACCCCCATCCGGCCGACCTCGCCCGCGGGGTAGGCATCATGCAGGAAATGTTCGGGACCGAGCGCCTTCGTGAACATGGTGAGGTAGTCCGATATACACTAGGAATCATCTTGTTAAGAGGCAAACTTATGGCCGATGGCGAGATGCAGGACGCCATCCATAGGCGCCTGCAGTACCTCGATCCGATTCCCCGGGAAACGCTGACCGTGTCCGACTCCGATAACCCCGGGTTCTCGCACCAGGAGCGTATTTTCAAGCAGCTAGCCACCCTCTATCAGGATACAATAAGCACCCTGTCGTACCGTATTCAGGTACAGGGAAAGATTGCCCACCTGAAGAATGATTTCACCGCCAATCGCATTCGCGCGCTGTTGCTGGCGGGCATACGTTCCGCTGTCTTGTGGCACCAGCTGGGAGGGCGGCGCTGGCGCATGGTGGTGTATCGCAGACGCATACAGGAAACGGCGACCAATTTGCGGCGCAAACTGATAACGAGCGTTTAACCCGATAAGAAATTACGTCGTTAAATCAGACTCTTAGTAAATAATTCAAAGAAAGACTCTACAAGGAATACTCTATGACGGACTCTCTGAGCCCACTCCTGGCCATTTCGCCCCTGGATGGGCGCTATCGCAGCAAAGCCGAGGCCCTGGCCCCCTATTTCAGCGAATTCGGACTGATCCGTTGCCGGGTTATCGTCGAGATTCGCTGGCTGCAGGCCCTGGCAGCCTGTGAAGGCATCCCGGAGTTGGCTCCCCTGCGTCCCGCACAGACTGAGGCGCTGGAGTCTATCTATCGCGATTTCAGCCTGGAAGACGCCCAGAGAGTCAAAGACATAGAAAGCAAAACTAATCATGATGTCAAAGCAGTAGAGTATTTTATTAAAGAAAAACTTAAGGATTCTGTCGATCTGGCTGAGCACCTCGAATTCGTGCACTTTGCCTGCACCAGCGAAGACATCAACAACCTGGCCTACGGCCTGATGTTATTGGAAGGTCGCCGTGACGTGTTGCTGCCCGCGGCCGCCACGGTGATCGCCAGCATCGAGCAACTGGCCCGCAGCCACGCCACCCAACCCCTGCTGTCCCGAACCCATGGCCAGCCCGCATCCCCCACCACCGTGGGCAAGGAAATGGCCAATGTGGCCTACCGTCTGCGGCGCCAGTACCAGCAGATCGAGGCCACGCCACTGTTGGGCAAGATCAATGGCGCGGTGGGTAACTACAACGCCCACCTCAGCGCCTACCCCGATGTGGACTGGCCTGCCCTGGCGCAGCAGTTCGTCACCGGGCTGGGGTTGGCATGGAATCCCTATACTACCCAGATCGAACCCCATGACTACCTCGCAGAAATCTTCGACTGTTTTGCAAGGTTTAATACGGTACTTATTGATTTTTCGAGAGATATTTGGGCTTACATATCACTCAATTATTTTCGCCAGAAGACCGTTGCCGGGGAAGTGGGTTCCTCCACCATGCCCCACAAGGTCAACCCTATAGACTTCGAGAACGCCGAGGGCAACCTGGGTATGGCCAACGCCATCCTCGGACACCTTGCCGCCAAACTGCCTGTATCGCGCTGGCAGCGGGATCTCACAGATTCCACCGTTCTGCGCTCCATAGGCACCGGTCTCGGCCATAGCCATATTGCCTACCAGGCGCTGCTGAAGGGCATCGGCAAGCTGGAATTGAACGCCACCGCCATCGATGCCGACATCGATGCCTGCTGGGAGATCCTGGCCGAACCCGTGCAGACCGTAATGCGCCGCTACCGCATCGACCAGCCCTACGAGAAGCTCAAGGCTCTCACCCGGGGCAAGGGTATTACGCGGGAGGCGCTGCAGGCGTTCATCAGCGAGCTTGAGATACCGGATGCCGCCAAGGCCGAACTGCTGGCCCTGACCCCCCGCGACTACCTGGGTAATGCCATCCAGCAGGCACAGGCAATCTAAGCCCCATCGAGCCCGGAATTGACCGCGAAACCCTTCAACCCAGCCAGTTTCCTCGAGGAATATTGGCAACAAAAACCGTTGCTTATAAGAGGTTTCCTTGAAAATTTCTCGGACCCCCTGGATGGTGACGAACTGGGCGGCCTGGCCCTGTCCGAAGACGTGGAGAGCCGCCTGGTGCACAGCGAGAATGGCCGTTACCGCCTTAGCCACGGCCCGTTTGCCGAAGACACCCTCACCGCCCTGCCCGAACGGGACTGGACCTTACTTGTACAGAGCGTCGACCTCTGGGTGGAGGAAGTGGCGCGCCTCAAGGCCCATTTCGATTTCATTCCCAGTTGGCGCATCGACGACATCATGGTGTCCTTTGCCGCCCCTGGAGGCGGCGTGGGACCGCATTTCGACCGCTATGATGTGTTCCTGCTGCAAGGCGCGGGGTCGCGGCACTGGCGGCTGGGGCAGCGCTGCGACACGGAATCCAGAGTGGACAGCAGCACTGGCCTCAGCCTTCTGGAAGAATTCAAGCAAGAACAGGAATTTACCCTGCATAGCGGAGACGTACTCTACATTCCGCCCGGCTGGGCCCACTGGGGCATCGGCGGTGATCCGGGCCTGTGCTACTCGATCGGCTTTCGGGCTCCCTCGCATGAAGAGTTGCTGGAAGAGTTCAGTACCCTGCTGATGTCCCATTGCAACCCGGACCAGCGCTATGTCGACCACAAGCCAGTCATTCCCGGGCAGGCTGGCGAGATCGATGCCTCTGAGCTGCAGCGCCTGTGGCAGGCGCTGCAAGGCAAGCTGCAGTCCCGCCCGGTATTCCAGGAGGCCTTTGGCAATCTGGTCACCCGCCCGCGTTATCCGGCCCTGCACAGGGAATACGCCTGCCAGCTCACGGCAGCCGCCCTGCAGGACGCCCTGGCGGCGGGTGAGGCGCTGTGTCGCCATCCCGGTTCCCGCTTTGCCTTCCTGGCCTCCAGGAAGCCTGCGGCCGGCGAGGCGGCCCTGCCCCTGCGCCTGTTTGCGGACGGGGAGTGCTTCGAGCTGGCCGACGGGCAGATTGAATTAGTGCATGCGCTATGCAACGCAAGTGTCGGAAATACAGAGCGTATTTCCCTTCTCTCAATCACGCTGAGCGAGCGGGACAGCAGCCTGCTGCTGGCGCTGCTGGCCCAGGGCAGTCTGTTGCTGCAAGCGGCAGAAGACTCACAGTGACAGGTCGCGCTCGCTGGCCTTGATGAATTCCTGTTTCAGCTCTTCGTAGCTGTGCACGGCAGGAAACTGCGGGAACTCCTCGATTACATTGGTCGGCGCCTTGAACAGGATGCCGGCATCTGCCTCCCCCAGCATGGTGGTGTCATTGTAGGAATCCCCGGCCGCGATCACCCGGTAGTTCAGCCCATGGAAGGCAATCACGCACTGCCGCTTGGGATCCTTCTGGCGCAGCTTGTAATCCACGATAGCCCCGCTGTCATCGGCGATGAGGCGATGGCAGAACAGGGTCGGGAAATCCAGCTGCCGCATCAGGGGCTGGGAGAACTCGTAGAATGTGTCTGAGAGGATAATGAGCTGGAACCGCTCCTTGAGCCAGCATACGAAGTCGTAGGCGCCCTCGAGGGGGCTCATGGAGGCAATGACCTCCTGGATATCAGGCAGCCCCAGCTTGTTCTCCGACAGGATACGCAGCCGTTGCTTCATCAGCACATCGTAGTCGGGTATATCCCGGGTGGTTGCCCTGAGTTCTTCGATGCCGGTCTTCTCGGCGAATCCAATCCAAATTTCCGGGATCAGGACCCCTTCCAGGTCCAGGCAGGCGAGTTCCATAGGGCGTTACTACTCCAGGTCAGTGAGGTAAGAGGGCAAAGGGCATTTAGACAACCAAAATCTAGCAGAATCCTGGGCGCTGGGACAGCGTGAAGCGTGGCCTATTTTTTGTTCGAACGGCATATCTGGGTCTGCTGTGGCAATTTCGCCACTAGATTTAGGTGAAATAGCGGTTTAGACTGTCTAAATACTTAATATCATTAAGGTTTTTCCACGTGGAACATTGCCTGTGTCGCCGTGGAACATTGTCACAGCGGCAATGGCGGGCCCTGCAGCGGCTTTACGGTACGCGGGTTTTCCCCCACAATGTGCGCCCGCACTGGCGCGCAGGGTCATCGGCCCGCTCGCTGTAACACGGAATTACCGATACACCGGGACTACTGCTCCCCCGACGCAAGACGCTTATGAATTCCCGTCCGATCTCCAGCCAGACCATCGCGGCCCTCAACGAAGAATTCCAGGATAAATCCCCGAAGGAAATACTGCAGCGGGTGCAGGATGAACTGGAGTCCGTGGCACTCGCCTTCAGCGGTGCCGAGGACGTGTTGCTGGTGCACCTGGCCACCAGGCTGCCCCGCCCGCCGGCCTTCCTGACCCTGGACACCGGCCGCCTGCACCTGGAGACCCGGCAATTCATTGTGGATGTGGAGAAGCATTACCAGATCGCCATCGACGCCCTGCAACCCGACCCGAAAGAAGTAGATAAACTTATTAAAAATAAAGGTTCATATAGCTTTTATAAGGATGGTCACGAAGAGTGCTGCGGTATTCGCAAGGTAGCCCCGCTGCGCCGCAGGCTGACGCAGTTTGATGCCTGGATCACCGGCCAGCGCCGTGACCAGAGTCCCACCCGCAATGAGGTTGCGGTGATCGAGATCGACAGGACCTTTTCCACCCCCGATCACCCGCTGGTGAAGGTGAACCCCCTGGCGAACGTCTCATCGCAAGAAGTCTGGGAGACGATCCGCCTCCTGGAGATACCCTATAACCCGCTCCACGACCGGGGTTATGTGAGTATCGGCTGTGAACCCTGCACGAAGTCCATCGGCCCCCATCAGCACGAGCGTGAGGGACGCTGGTGGTGGGAAGAAGCCACCATCAAGGAATGCGGGTTGCACAAGGGCAATCTGGATATTCTGGCCAGGGATTAGCGTTCTGGCAGGAATGGGCTGGAGAGAATCTGGCCGCTGCGGCGGTGCAACAGCCAGCGAGCGGAAGGTCTAATGAGGCTGGTCCTAGTGAACCGGCAATTCGATATCCTTGAACAGGTCTTCCAGTTCTGCCCTGGAATGCCTGAAGCTGGTCTCTTCGACCAGGTCACGACTCAGGTGTGGTGCAAACATCTGAATAAAATCAAACATATAGCCCCGCAGGAAGCTGCCACGTCGGAAGCCGATCTTGGTGATGCTGGGCTCGAACAGGTGACTGGCATCCAGCGCCACCAGGTCATCATCCTGGACCGGATCATGGGCCATGGAGGCCACGATACCGACTCCCATGCCCATTCGAACGTAGGTCTTGATGACATCAGCATCCGCGGCGGTGAATACCACACGGGGCGACAGCCCCTTGGCGGTAAAGGCCTCATCCAACTTGGAACGTCCCGTGAAACCAAAGGTATAGGTCACGAGGGGATATCTCGATAAATCTTCGAGACGTAGCCTCGATATTTGAGCTAATTCATGATCTCTTGGAACCAGCACAGCCCGGTTCCAGCTGTAGCATGGCATCATTACCAGGTCGCTGAAAAGGTCCAGGGCCTCGGTGGCGATGGCGAAATCGGCGGTGCCGTCGGCGGCCAGTTCCGAGATCTGCATCGGCGTTCCCTGATGCATATGCAGGGCAACGTCCGGAAACTTGTCGATAAACTGCTTGATTACGGGGGGTAACACATAACGACACTGGGTATGGGTGGTGGCCACTGCCAGTGCGCCCTTCTTCTCATCACAGAATTCCTGGGCCACAGACTTGATGCTTTCCACCTTGCGCATGATTTCGCCGGCGGTTTTCAGGATCGATTCACCAGCCGGTGTGATGCGGGTCAGGTGCTTGCCACTGCGGGAGAATATCTCTACCCCCAGTTCATCTTCTAACAGTCTGATTTGCTTGCTGATTCCAGGTTGCGAGGTGTACAGGCTCTGTGCCGTTTGCGACACGTTTAAATCATGATGCGCAACTTCCCAGATGTAGCGCAACTGCTGCAGTTTCATAGCTCCTCCAAATTGAGCAAGCAAAGCTCTTTATCGTGTCGGTATAGCGAACATATGCTATTTAGTTATAAAAATATGCCAAAATATTCTTTTGAAGAATAGGCGGCGTACCCTATTTTTACCAGCGCTTTTTCCCTGAGCAGCGCCTCTTTAATCACCGTAGACCACAATGGAATTCTTGCTACATATTCTGGCTGGAGCCACAGTCGGCTGCGCCATAGGTCTCACGGGCGTTGGCGGGGGTTCCCTGATGACGCCATTATTGCTGCTGTTCGGTTATCCCGCGCCGGTGGCCATCGGTACCGACTTGCTGTACGCCGCCATCACCAAGGCGGGGGGCGCCCTGTCCCATAATCGCCGTGGCAATGTGGACTGGCGCATCGTCACCCTGCTCGCCGCCGGCAGCATGCCGGTGTCCATACTTCTGCACTTCTTCGTGATCGATAGCGGCTTCCAGGAGTCTTCCGGCTTCGAGGCGCTTCTCACCCGTAGTTTGGGTGCCATGTTAATAATCACAGCTAATATATTGATATTTAGAGATATACTAAGAAAGAAAGCGATCGAAGAGCGGCCGGAGCTGTTGATGCGTTCCGTGCACCGCAATCGCGCCCTGGTGACCTGGATCATGGGCCTGCTGTTGGGGGTTTGCGTGACCCTGTCATCCGTGGGAGCCGGTGCCTTTGGCGCTGCCATCCTGCTGGTGATTTACAGCCAGACCTCCGCGGTGAAGATCATCGGCACCGATATCGCCCATGCCGTACCTCTCACCTTCATTGCCGGCATGGGCTACCTGTTCGCGGGTTATGTCGACCTGATGTTGCTGGTAAGTCTGCTACTGGGGTCTCTGCCAGCCATCAGCCTGGGTTCACGCATCAGCAGCCAGGTGCCGGAGAAGCTATTGCAGCAGCTGCTGATACTGATACTGATGAGTCTGGGGATCGTTTATAGCCTTGGGCTTGAATTATAGGCGCTAACTAACTGATTTAATGTTAGTTATTTGCTACACCATGGGGCACATGGCCGGTGGCCACGTGATTGCGGGCAGATTCGCAGTGACCTTCCTGGTCATCGAAAAAGACATCGGCATCAAAGGCTTGCAAGAACTGACCCTTGTCCAGGCCGCCCAGGAACAGGGATTCATCGATGCGAATATTCCAGGCACGGAGGGTCCGCACTACCCGCTCATGGGCCGGTGCCGCCCGCGCCGTCACCAGGCAGGTGCGAATAGGCGCCTCTCCCGGCGGAAAGGCGCGCTGGATCTGCTGTAGTGCGCCGAGGAAGGGTTTGAAGGGGCCGCCGGCCAAGGGCTCGTTGGCAGCTTCACGCTCATTCTTCGTGAAAGCTTCCAGGCCTTTGGTTTTATAGATTTTTTCGGAATCATCGGAGAATAGCACCGCGTCTCCATCGAAGGCTATTTTGAGTATTTCCTTGGGGGCCGGCGGCTTGTTGGAGGGCAGAATAGTGGCTGCTGCGACTCCCAGTTCCAGGGCCTGCCGCACATCGGCGCCGTCGGTGGACAGGAACAGGTGGCTGTTGAAGGCGGAGATATAGCGGTAGGGACTATCGCCACTGCAGAACGCGGCGCGGGTGATATTGAGTCCATAGTGCTCGATGGAGTTGAAGATACGCAGACCAGTATCGGCGCTATTGCGCGACAGCAGGATGACCTGCACCGGGGATTCTTCAAGCAGATCATTGAGATGCAGCAGCTTCTGCACCAGCTCGAAAGCAACGCCCCTGGCCAGGGGCTCGTCTTCCCTCTCTATCTGGTAACGCTGGTAGGCATCCAGCCCCTCGCTCTCATAGACCCGGTGGCTCTCGGCCAGATCGAACAGGGCCCTGGAAGAGATGGCGATGACCAGGGGGTCGATAGATACTTGTACTTTTTTCATAGCATGCTTGGCTAGGCTGGTCCGTGTAATTCTGTCTGTCCCATGGGTGATGCACTCTCCGGATGCGGAGTGGTTGAGCGCCAGTTCCTGCGGCGGATAACACGCTGTTCGCCTTGCCGTACTGGTGGGTGAACAAGCGCAGCTTTTCAAGGTCTTGCATTAGTCTGTGAATCCAGCTTCTGCAAAAGCAGGCTCACCGTCAATTAACCGTCGCCAATGCGGCGATCGGGACGCAAAACTATGGCGCGCGCAACGATATCGTACTACACCTAATAGAGGGTAATGAAACTGTGCGCCTCCCGGTTCGCAGTATGACGGATACCCGCTACTGGCAACACTGCAGCCGCCACTGAGCAACTGCACAGGGATTGAATCGGGTCGGGTTTCAGGCCGACAAACCAAAGGAAGGATCAGCTCATGTCAGCACTCTTGCCGGACGACACTATTGAAGAGTCACAAATCATCTTCACGCCGGTGCCTGTCCTCGATCCCCCCTTGCCCGACGGTCAGGCCGCTGAACAGATTGAACCCCTTCCCGATCATGTCGAGTTCCTGAAAAACAAGCTCCGGGAACAGCAGCAAAGAAAGAAGCGAGTCGCGGCCAAAACTGCCGACGAGTGCACGCCGACAACTTCCACCAGAAACAGCCGCGCACAATTGTGGAAGAAGATGATGGCGCGTACCGAGTCCCTCAACGCCGACGCAGAGAAATTCAATACCCAGTCGGCTGTCCTGCTCTCCGCCCTGCAGAAGTTGCAGACCAGCATTGAAAGCTCACACCGGGAAAAAGAAGCCCTGGTGATTAATTTCAGAGACTTGAGTGAAGATTGTGAGACCCTGAAGGAAGATCTGAAAGGTGGTCTGCAGAATTTGCAGAATGAATCCAGTGCGGCGGCGAAGAACAATGAAACCTCCGCGGAACTGATTCAGCGTATCGAGTGCCTGCTGCAGGAGACCCAGGGAAACCATGCCGACAGCAAGGCCCAGGTCACAGAGACGCTGGCTATCCTGGAGAAGGCACAGCAACAGCAGGCTCTGTATTCCTCGTCGGCTGAGAGCTTTGCACAATTGCGTGACGAGGCTGAAGGATTCGTTATCGAGACCAAAAGCGCAGGCGAAGCGGCGCGGGAGCAAAACGATGCCCTGCAGGAGCTGATTAACCGCAACCAGGCGATAACGGATCGCCTGCAAAGCGTCTCCTCCAGTATGCAGGATACGCGGACGGAAATGCTTCAGGAGCGTGACACCCAGAAGGCCCTGAACGAGCAGGTCAGCAGCCGCATCAAGCAAACCGAAAAACTGAACCAGCACCAAACAACCCTGATTGAGCTGACGGAATCATGAGCCGACGAGCTGAAAGAAGAGCTGGAAAACTCCGTGCGCCAGAACAGGAAGCATCAGCTACGTCTGCAACAGACAGAAGAAAAACTCAGGGAAGCCATGCGCTTGCAGGAGAGTTACAAGGCAGATTATGAAAAATCCCAGGAACTATTGAAGCAGAACGAGGCCGTGTTGAACCGGGTCGCCACCGCATTGCAAGAGAGCGAGACTTACGGTGCCCAGTTCACCAGTTCGCTGGCGAAGTTTCATCAGGCCAATGAGCAGTCGCAACACATGGCCATGCGTACCCAGAGTACACTGGACAAGATCATCGCCCGTAACGAGTACCTCGAAAAAGAAAACCGGGCACTCTCCGAGCGCTTGTCGGGCTCCATGGGCCTGGCTGCGCCCGCGATGTCCATGAAACCCTCTTCATTCTCCGCTATCTCAGAGACTGCGAGGGCTTCGATTCCCCAGGAAGATGATGCCCTGCCGGACGATGGCCCCGGCTTCGTTGATCTGAATCTGGAGGCGAAGAGTGGCTTCTACAGGCTGATGATGGTGCTGGCGATCATACTGCCCCTGAGCTTCATCGCCCACTCGGTCATCTCTACCTTCGCCAACCCGGCGAGTGTTGCCCAGCAGCAACCGGTTCAGCCACAGTTCGATGCGTCTCCCGCTCCTGACTTCCCCTCCGCCTTCGCGCCGGTTGCGTCCACCAACCCCTGAGTCGCATCCGGGTTGGGGTGCTTTAATCCAAAGAGCAACAGAGGGCGGATTTCTCCCGCCGACTTGTTTCTCACAACATTTACTGAATAATGCACAGGCTTACGAAACGGAGCTCATGCATGGACATTCTTCCACCCGAAGACACATCGCCGACGGGCCTGATTCTCTCTGGCGGTGGCGCCAGGGCGGCCTACCAGGTTGGTGTGCTGAAGGCGATCGCCAGGTTACTGCCTGAGCGCAGTGCCAATCCGTTTCGGGTGATTTCCGGCACCTCGGCCGGTGCCCTCAATGCCGTGACCCTCGCCTCCCATGCCCGGCATTTCCGCTTCGCGGTGAAACGCCTCGAATTCGTCTGGAAGAACCTCAGCAGTGAACAGATCTACGACCCTCAATCCGGTGGATTGCTCGGGGGTGCCTCCAATGTCCTGCTGGCCATGCTGGGCAACAAGTCCAGTGACAAGCCGGTCGCGCTGTTCGACAACGCCCCGCTTGCTGCCCTGTTAAACCGGGTCTTGCACTTCAATCGCCTGCAACACAATATCGATGTGGGACTGCTCGACGCGATTGCCGTGACAGCTTCCGCCTACGGCTCTGGCGAGTCGGTTTCCTTTTACCAGGCTATTAAATGTATCGAGGAATGGACTGGGCCACACCGCCTCGGTCGCAGAACGACCCTGCAGTTGCCTCACCTGATGGCCTCATCGGCCATTCCCATCGTGTTCCCCTCGGTACAGATCGATGAACAGTATTATGGCGATGGCGCGGTGCGACAGCTGGCCCCCACCAGCACGGCCATCCACCTGGGTGCGCGCCGTTTACTGGCCATTGGGGTCAGTGGCAACCGCACCAAATCGCCCTTGGAAGACGGCCAGCAGGAACCGCCCAGCCTGATGCATATCATCGGTCACATGCTGAACAGTGCCTTTGTGGATACTCTGGAGAATGACCTGGAATTCCTGCGCCATATGAACGATGTTATTCCACATATCGGGCCACGCCAGAAGAAGAGGCTGTCGCGTCCGGTATACGAAGTAGAATTGCTGGAAATTTCCCCGTCCAGGGAATTGAATTTATTGGCTATGGAGTATCACGACGAACTGCCCCGTCCCCTCTCGCGCTATATAAAGAAGAGTGGATCAGGCACGATGTTGAGCCTGATCCTGTTTGAGAAGGGTTTCTGTAATGCCTTGCTGGAGCTGGGTTATGCAGATGCCATGGCCAAGGAAGATGAGATCAGGCGCTTCTTCCGCGACATTCCCCGCTAAACGCGCCTAGGCGCCCTGCTGCTTCGCCGGTTGGTAACAGGCGCCAGTTCCAGCCAGCCCGCAATAGCCGGCCGGATTCTTGGCCAGGTATTGCTGGTGATAATCTTCCGCATAAAAGAAATCATTCAGGGGTTTGATTTCAGTGGTGATTTCTCCGCGCCCAATGGCATTCAAGGCATCCTGGAAAGTGGACAGTGAGTCCCTCGCCTGGGTTTCCTGTTGCGCATTGCAGGCATAGATCGCGGAGCGATACTGGGTGCCGATGTCTGCGCCCTGGCGCATACCCTGGGTGGGGTCGTGGGCTTCCCAGAACGCCGCCAGCAATTGCTCGAAGCTGATCTGTGTCGGGTCGTAAAACACCAGTACGACCTCGGTGTGCCCGGTTTTGCCGCTGCATACATCTTCATAGCTGGGATTGCGGGTGAAACCGCCGGCGTAGCCGACCGCGGTGCTGTAGACGCCAGGCAGTTCCCAGAACAGCCGTTCTGCACCCCAGAAACAGCCCAATCCAAATACCGCCTTCTCGAGATGAGCCGGTACCGGCTCCACGATGGTATTGCCGTTGACGAAATGTCTGGGGTTGAAGCTGACGGACTGTTCGCGGTGCGGCAGCGCCCTGTCTTCTTCGGGGATTTTAAGTGGCTTCTTACCAAGATTAAATAACATTAAGTTTTGCCTTCGCTTTTTTAAAGCACCAGTGATGTCAAGTTGAACGGCTCAGGTGATTGCGGCATGATCGATCACGCCTGACCCGGAATTCAGAGAGGAAGACCTATTGTAATGGCCACACACTCAATTAAGAACCTGTACGCTACAGCGCCGATTGTAGTCTTCTCGATGCTGCTCCCCGGACTGATTTCAAGTGCGGCAGCGGCCGATCCAGCGGCGAGTCTATCCACGGTATCTTCCACAGCCGTTTCCTCCGCAAGTCTCGCTACAATTAAGGACCCGAGTTCCATGGAAAACCTTCAATTTGCCGCCAATGCCGAAATCGTTCCCTTCACTATCGCCATTGATGAGGCCGAACTCGACGACTTGCAGCGACGCCTCGCCCGCACCCGCTTGCCGGACCAATTGGGCGGCATCAGCTGGGAATACGGCACCGACCTGGACTATATGCGCGAGTTGCTCCGTTACTGGCAAGAGGATTTCGATTGGCGTGCACAGGAAGCGCAGTTAAACCAGTTTGATCATTTCAAGACTACTATCGAAGATCTGCAGCTGCATTTCATTCACCAGAAATCAGCTAATCCGGATGCGATTCCCTTGCTGATGGTGCACGGTTGGCCGGGCTCCATCAGTGAATTCGTAAAGATCATCGGTCCCCTGACCGAGCCTGGGCAGCATGGGGGTGACAGTACCGACAGCTTCCATGTGATCGCACCTTCCCTGCCGGGCTTTGGATTCTCCGGCATACCCAACGAGCCGGGTTACAGCCCGGAACGTATGGCGCTGATTCTTGCGGCCTTGATGGAGCGCCTGGGCTATGAGCGCTATGCCCTGGCGGGAGGCGATTGGGGAGCTATCATCAACAGGCATCTGGCGAATCACTACCCGCAACGGCTGATCGGCCTGCACTCCAATATGCTGCTGGCGAGCCCGCCCCAGGACGAGGCTCTGCTGGCAAATACGGATCCCGCGCAGGCCGCCCTGCAGGCGGCGCGTCGTGAGTACATGCAGAACGAGGTGGGCTACCAGCAGATACAGGGTACTAAACCTCAGACCCTGGGTTATAGCCTAAACGACTCACCGGCCGGGCTCGCCGCCTGGATCGTGGAGAAATTCCATGGCTGGGCCGACCTGCCTCAGGATGCCACCGGAAACCTGGACAACAATTTCAGTAAAGACGAATTGCTGACCAATATCGCCATCTACTGGTTTACCGGCACCATAACCTCGTCGACCCGCATCTATTATGAGAATCGCAATTCACCCAACATCAAACCCATGGGCTATATCGATGTACCAACCGGGGTCGCCCTGTTTCCGGCAGAGATCTACGTCTCTCCAAGAACCTGGGCCGAGGCCGCCTATGACCTTCGCCATTACACGGTGATGCCCCGGGGTGGCCACTTTGCCGCCCTGGAACAACCCCGGCTGTACCTGGAAGACCTGCGGCAATTTTACCGTTTACTGCGCTGATGCCCATGTCTACAGTAACGAACGACATGAAGCCGTAACGCCGACTGAAACCAAACAACAAAAACCGAAGAAACGAATCGATGACTGACACCAATATTGACCATTCCCCTGCCAGTGAAATGAACGGCGGCCTGGCCTGGATAGAACGTTCCGGCAACAAACTGCCCGATCCCGTCTTTATCTTTCTCTACTGTATCCTCGGAGTAGTGGCCATCAGTGCCATCGCCGCCCTGGCCGGTGTATCAGCGCCGCACCCGACCCAGGTGGATGCGGCCGGTAATCCGATTATGGTGAGCGCGGAAAGCCTGTTGTCGGCCAACAACATACAACGATTGTTAGTGGAAATGCCGGCGACCTTTGCCGGGTTCCATCCACTGGGCTACGTGCTGGTGGTTATGTTGGGAGCGGGTGTGGCAGAGCGTTCCGGCCTGTTCGCCTCCGCCATGAGTGGCGCCGTGTCCAAGGCGCCAAGACTGCTGCTAACCCCGGCAGTCGCGCTCATTGGCATGATGGGTAACCTGGCAGCGGATGCTGCCTACGTGGTGCTGATTCCGCTGGCGGGTGTAATCTTCGCCGCCGCCGGGCGCAATCCCATTGCCGGTATCGCGGCGGCCTTCGCCGGTGTCTCAGGAGGCTTTTCCGCCAACCTCCTGCCCGGCCAACTGGATGCCCTGCTGTTCGGTATCACCGAGGCGGCCGCAGAAACCATACTCCCCACCTGGGATGCCAATATCGCAGGCAACGCCTACTTCATCATCGTCATGACCTTCGTATTCCTGCCGGTAATCTGGTATGTCACCGACAAGATCATCGAGCCGCGACTGGCGCCGGTCCTGCCCGGTCAGATGGAGAGCAGCACCGCCGGCATGATCAAAGACCCCAATGCCCAACTGACCGAAGGTGAAGTGCGCGGTTTGAAACGCGCCGGGTATGCCACCCTGGCAATCGTCGGACTGTGGATATTTCTTTGTGTGGGACCTGGCACTCCTCTCATAAACGAGGACGCCAGTCCGGAAGCGCGGCTCAATCCCCTGTTCCAGTCCCTGGTGGCTGGTTTCTTCCTGCTCTTTCTGGCGGCGGGTTGGGCCTACGGCTCGGCTGCGGGTTCTATCTCCAATCACCGGGACGTGGTGAAGATGATGAGCGAGGCCATGAGTGATCTTGCCTACTATCTCGTGCTGGCATTCGCGGCAGCGCATTTTGTCGCCATGTTCAACTGGTCGAACCTCGGACTCATCTTTGCCATCAAGGGTGCGGCCGTGCTTGAAAGTTCGAGCCTTCCGGATTCCATCCTGCTCGCCTTCATCATTCTGTTTGGAGCCTTCATCAATCTGTTCATCGGCTCTGCCAGCGCCAAGTGGGCCTTGTTGGCGCCGGTGCTGGTACCGATGTTGATGTTGCTTGGCCTGAGCCCGGAGATGAGTACCGCGGCCTACCGTATTGGTGATGGCGCCACCAATATCATCACGCCACTCATGCCCTACTTCCCCCTGATACTTGTGTTCTGCCAGCGTTGGCAGAAGGAGTTCGGCCTGGGTAGCCTGGCCGCCACGATGCTGCCCTATTCCATCCTGCTATTGATAGCCGGCATCGTGATGACCATGCTGTGGGTAATTCTTGGCGTGCCACTGGGCCCCAATGCGCCGATGGAATTCAGCCTGTAGCAGTCATTGCATCATCCTGGCAGAGGCTGGACAGCCTCTGCCAGGATGACAGGTTGGATACGGGAACCGATGGGGAGTGTCAGGATCGGCAGGCTGTCTCGAGCAGCGATAGATCAGGCAGAATTTCTCGAGGCATTGATGTTACCGAACAGACTGCGCACGATCATCTTCTCATAGACCTCAAGTCTGGCTTTATCCTCTGTGCCGCCAGACATCTCCCTAACCTTCATCAGGGCGTATTGCTGTATCACCAGCAGGGGCAGGACAATCTCCATGCGCAGGCGCACGCTATTCTGGTTCGTGGAATGATCTTCCATCAATACTGTTTGACCTGATACCTTCAAGACCATGGAGCGACTGAGCTCGTACTCATCGTAGATCAGTTTCCAGAACTCACCGAATCTTGGATCGTCCCGCATATAGGCAGTTAGCTTGAAGATGGACTTGCTCATGCTCTGCATGCTGTTGGAGATGAGAGCCTCGAAGAATTTCGAATCGCGGTACAAGGCCTGGCAGTGTTGTAAACGCCCTTCCTCCTCCAGCTTCCTGAGCGCGGTTCCCAGACCATAGTAACCGGGGACATTCTGTTTCAGCTGCGCCCAGGCGCCGACGAAGGGAATGGCGCGCAGGTCTTCAAAGCGTAACTCGCTGTCGCCCCCCCGCTTGGCCGGTCGACTGCCGATATTGGACTGCGCGTAATAATGCAGCGTGCTCATCTCTTCCAGGTATGGCAGAAACAGTGGGTGTGCCTTGAAGTCGCAGTATTTCTCGTAGGCGATGTCCGCCAGTTGTTGCATGAGCTGACGCTGTGCGGTGGTGAACTCACGCTCCGGATGATCATAGAGGTTGCATTCGAGGCCGGCGGCTAACAGCTGTCTCAGGTTGTGAGCGGCCGCCACTTCGGTACCGTAGTAGGAACTGATGGTCTGGCCCTGGATGGTGAGGTGAATCTGGTTGCTCTCCACCTGCTTGCCCAGTGCTGCATAGAACTTGTAGGTGCTGCCTCCACCCCGGGCCGGAGGACCGCCGCGACCGTCGAAGAAGATCACCTCCACCTTGTTCTCACGGGAGATGGAGGTAATGGCCTCCTTGGCCTGGTAGATGGCCCAGTTGGCCATCAGATAGCCGCCGTCCTTGGTGCCATCGGAGAAGCCGAGCATTACGGTCTGCTGGTTGCGGCGTTTTCCGACGTGGTCACGGTAAGTCTCGATGCCGTAGAGCTCGGCCATGCTTGCCCGTGACTTGCCGAGGTCATCGATGGTCTCAAACAGGGGAACGATGTCGAGGGTCAGGTCGTGCCAGCCCGAGATACGCGCCAGCGCCATGACATTCAATACATCTTTGGCGCCGCGGCAGTTGGAAATGATGTAACGATGACAACCCGCCTCGCCGTTGCTGGCCTGAATCTCACGCATGAGCGCCAGAGACTCCAGGGTATCCCGCTCCACCGGGTCTGACAGTTCCTCCGGGGATGCCACGCCATTCACGCTTATCAGGCGCTGGCACTGCTGGGCGATATCCAGCTCATTGTAGTCAGCACCCAGCAGTTGCGGATGCAGCACATGCACGCTCTGCAGGGTACGTTCGATCACCCGCGAGTCCTGCCGAATATCCAGACTGGCAAAGTAGAAGCCGAACATGTCGACCTTCAACTGAAACGATTGCAGCTGGTCGAGGTAAAGCCCCTGGTAGTTCTGTTGCACGTCCTCGGCAATGCGCTGCAACCTGGCCTGGAATTCAGCCGCGCTGCTGAAACACTCATCCACCTCGCCGGTGAGTTCGGCATGCAGGCAATGCTCGAGTTCTTCCAATTTGCCGTAGACGCCCTTGAAGCTGAGACGTCGCTTCAGGCTGCGTAGCTCATTGCGATAACACTCGAGGATAATGAAGCGCAGTTTTGCTGCCACCTTGCGTGTCTCGACACAGGTCACGAAGGGATTGCCGTCGCGATCACCCCCGGGCCAGAAGCCGACACTGAGGAGCTGGTTGCCGCTGCCGGTCTCACGGTATTGGGCTAGCTGCTCGGCAATCTGCCCGAACACAGGGTAGAAGATATTCCCCAGGTACCAGGTGAGTTCCACCGCCTCCTCGTAAGGAGAAGGCTTCGTGTGCTTGAAGAAGGGTGTGTTGCCCAGTTGCTGCAGGATGTCGCGTACAGCATCCACGTCACTGGCCTGTATCGCTTCGGTGAGGTCGGTAATGATGGCCAGCACCTGCCCGGGGTAGAACTGGGTTGGGTGCGCGGTGAGTATGACCCGGGCACCAAACTTCTTCAGCAACTCACGCAATTTGTCTTCCAGTCCATCCACTCCGACACTCTCGGCAAGCTGGCGCAGGCGATTGGATTCCCGGGTGTAGTGAATCGCCTCATAGGCGGCATCTTCCAGGGCGTCGATCAGCACCACCTGGCGTTCGACGTACTGGATGACCTTGAACAGGAACTGGAACTGTTGTTCTTCACTGAATTTTGGTTTGTGGGCCTCGAAGAAACCGGTGATGATCTGCTGTGGGCTCTGGCCTTCATCAAGCCCCTTGTTGCAGGCTTCATCCAGTAGCGGCAGTAACAGGCCGGTCTGTTCGATGGCGTCCAGTGGCAGGGTCAGGAACAGGCTGTTGTAGAGTTGGTATTTCAACTCCACTTCTTTTTCGTAGATGTCTTTGTCGCGGGCAAATTCCATTTTCAGTGTGTTCTCTTCTGCTTTCTACTCTCTAGTATCTATTGTCAGCTTATTGCGTGCAGCTTCCTGCTCCCCTGGGTGAGGACTTTTCGGCAGGCGCCTCGGTTGTCTGGCCGCGGCTGCACAGGCCTGCTCGATCGGCACTAGAACCTGGCGCGTAGTATTACCGGCGGTTCCGGGCTGGTGAAGTTCGGTTGCACCACGAACACATCATCACCCACTACCGCGGCGGTGGTGGCCTGGCCTTCGAAGCTAGCGATACCAACAACCTGGGCACTGCGCCAGTTATCATCGGAGCGGAATTTCAGTACCCGGCTGTGGCTGTTGGACGTTACCACCAGGCTGCCGTCGGGGGCCCATACCAGGCCGTCGGCGCCAGCGGCAGAAAAATCCAGGTCGACGATTGACCAGTTGCCGGGGTTGTTAACCGGCACCTTCAGAATCTGCCCCGTACCCAACGCAGCTACCAGCAAATAGCCGGCTGGATGATATTCGATGCCGTTGAGGTTGAAGCCGGCATCCGGGCCCAGATCCAGCAGCACGCTGGGCTGATAGTAACGGTCTACCCGGTACACAATATTCATCGGCGAGTCGGTTACAAATGCCGTGCCGGCTGCGCTGATCGCCACATCGTTGGCAAAATGGCTGGAATTCGCGGGGCGATTCTCGATGGATGCCTTCAGGTCTACCATGGCCAGTTGCTCGCCGCTGCCGAGGTCGTAGACACCCAGCATGGCGTTGGTCACGTCGCCGCCGAAGTTTGCATTGGCCACCAGCAGGCGGTTGCCCGCATCGTCTACTTCGATGCCCACGGACGCCATCAAGGCTTCATCCTCGATGACTGGCACTAGGCTGCCGCTGTTCAGTACCTGATAGACGGTGCCGTCTACCATGGAGCCCACCAGCAGACGCCTGTTGCGGCTGTCATATTCGATGCCCTCTGGCACGAAGCCGCCGCGTTCGGCGACGATCAGGTCGGCGATGCCGCTGCTACTGCCACCGGTGGTGGTACAGGCGGCCAGTACAGAGATCAGTGCGCCACCCGCGACAATGCGCAGGCTGTGTGAGAGTGTATTCATGCTTGGGTTCCTTGATTCTTCTATTCCCTGGTGTTTGGTGATGTGGCAACAGCGATCGGGTTGTCGAACTGCCGCACTGACGATTTCACAGGCTGTTCACTGTTAAACGCCCTCATTGTACCTGCAGTTCATGACACAGTTCTTGTCAGAACTGTAATTCCGGGCCATCAGGCTGTAGTAATTGCTAACCATGGGTATTTCAGTCTTTAAAGCGCTGCGCGCCTCTGTTTTAATCGCGTCTGCATTTTTAAAGGACCGCGATACGCCACCATGACCATTTATACCCGCCTCACTCCACTCTTGCGCACCGGGCTCGCCCTGCTGCTGTTCATGCCTGCTGCCAGTCTTGCCGCCGAGGCCGATGTCGAACAGAGTGTCTGGTTCTGGAACCTGGTGATCGCCCTTATCGTGATGCTGGCGACCATGGCCAGTGCCGCGCTGCCCCTGGCCGCGCTGCGCCAGTGGCATGGGGGCTGGTTTATCACGGCGGCAGCCCCCATCGCGGTGCTGGTCATGTGGGGCGCCCTGATCTTCCTGTCGCGCCTGGATAATCCCAATAGCCACCGCCTGTGGCCCTTCGAGATATTCAGTTGGGCCATGATCAATATGATCTACATGGTGGCCCTGATGACCTATAAACGAAAGGTGGACCGGGCCCGCGAAGCGATCGAGGGACTCGGGGCGTTTCAGGGCGAAGTCGACGCCTCATCTTCGGACTCAGACCAGGCTTCATAGCCCCCGTCGAGGCTGTAGGTCTTGTGGAAACCCTGTTCCGCGAGATAGGCCGCCGCACTCTGGCTCATGTGGCCGTGGTAGCAGCAGACGATGACTGGCCGCTCCGGGTCGGCCTCCATGATGAATTCCTGGATATTGCTGTTGTGCAGGTGCATGGCACCCGGGATATGAGCCCGGGTATAGGACTCCTCGTCCCGGATATCCACCACCTGAACATCCCCCTCAACACCGTCAGCCGGGCTCAACATGTCCTGGGCTTCCGCCACTGAAATCCGCTTAAACATCCTCATTCACCTGGGTTTTGGGTAAGGCTGCAGACTAGCAAATTCGCGGCCTGTAGTCATGGCTGTCCAAGCATAATTAGACAGCCCAATTGGACACTTGACTTTGTTTAGGCTGTCTAATTATACTGCCCAGCCACACTGCACGCAGGGCTGGATGCGGCATGCTCAATAGCAAAGAACTCATTGAAATTACGGGCATTTCCCGGGCTACACTGAATAATTACGTGGCTCTGGGCATACTGCCCAACCCTGTGGTGAAGACCCCGGTGGATGGCGCAGGACGGGCCACCCGTTTGGGGTATTTCGACGACGCTGCCGTGGACTGTATAAGGCGCGTACAGGAGATGAAGAAACAGGGCTATTCAATGGCCCAGATCGCCGAAGAACTAGGCGGCAAAGCCTCCTCTGCCCCGACAGTGTCCAGCCCGGTCAGCACCGCTTCCTCGGAAGGTGAGCAGGGATCGCTCACCACTCTTTCTTTCGCGGCCTCCGTGGACAGTTTTCTCGGCCCCGCCTACATGGTGAACAACAACTTCGATCTCATCTGGTGGAACGACAGTGCCAGCGAGTCCTTCTTTGGACGCGATCGTGACCTGCCCGGCGACCTGGAATCCCGTAATTTGCTCAAGTTGCTGTTCTCGGCCCAGCCAGCCTCCGACGAGAGGCAGCTGGAAGATTTGCTGACTCCCCATATGGCGGCGGCGAAGAAACGCCTCTCCCAGCAATCCCTGATCAAGCTCTACTCCGCGATCAGTCCGTATGAGTTGTCTGTGCTCAAGGGCATTTATGACAACGTGGAGGCGATCGGCAAGGAAGCGATGATTCATTTTCCCGCCATGCTGCGTGGCCGCAGCGGGGAGGCGGAGGTGTTTGACCTGTACATCTGTTTCTACCGGGAAGGCATCCTGTTCACCTACAGCCCGGTGCAACTGGACGACAATTTCTTGCTGGATTTCCTCAGCAAGCGGAACCACGTCATCAACGAGTTGCTGCGTAAGCGCAAGCCCTACCTGACCAATGTGGCGGTGATGGTGGCCGATCTGCAGGATTCCACCCGAATCTGCTCCGAACTGCCCGCCGAGGAGTATTTCGAGCTCATCAACAACATCTGGCAGCAGAGCGAGCCCATCTTTCGCAAGTATTATGGCACCTACGGCAAGCACGCCGGGGACGGCATGGTGTACTACTTCTTCCCCCGGCCCGACTGTGACTACAAGCTCAACGCCGTGCGCTGTTCCCTGGAGCTGCAGAAGATGATGAAGCAGATTACCCAGCAGTGGCGGTCACGCAAAGGCTGGTTCAGCGATCTGCTGTTGAACATCGGGATTAACGAGGGCCAGGAATGGTTCGGCAGTTTTCATGCCGGGAACCACGTGGAGTTCACGGTGCTGGGCGAGACCATCAACCACGCCTCCCGGGTCAGTGACTTTGCCCGCAACGGTTCGGTATGGACGACCAAGTCCATGCTCAACCAGATTCCCTGCGACAAGCGCAAGAAGATAGCCTTTGGCATTTCGCGCAAGACCCAGCATGGCGACACGGTGTTCGTCTCAGACACTTACGCGAGCCTGGGCAGCCTGCTGGATGAAGAACACCGCAACAACAAGAAGTTTCGTGATGTGCACATGTTGCCTATCACAGAGATACGGGCTTTTCAGGATCCGGATAACTAATCCACAGTTGACGGCCGAAAGCTAACAGGCAACGGAAAGCAATCACGGGTCCGAGAGATCCCGAGGAAAAGACAATGGCATTCCCACCCCACACTATCGCCGCCCTGCTTGCTAGTTCACAGCAGGAAGACACTCGCCAGCAGGAAACACACGGTCGCTATTCCCGCGCTTATCAGCGCATACGGGAGTTGGGTGCGCACGTGCTCAATATGATCCGTAGCCGCCGCCATGGAGGACACTACAGTGGTGTCACTGATGGGGGACGCGTGATCGCCGAACACGGAACCGGACAAAACCGCTGCTAAAAACAGGGCTGGATCGAGTTGCAGGTTGAGCACGATCTGCATCGCCAATGGAATCATGATGGCGAAGGTGCCCCAGCTCGAGCCAATGGAAAAGGCAATAAAACTGCTCACCAGGAACAACAATGGCGGCAGCAAGGCCATGGGTATTGTTTCCTGCGCAATCTGTGCCACGTAGACACCAGTACCTAACAGACCTGCTACGTCTCCTAGCGCCAGTGCAAACAACAGAATCATGGCTACAGGTAAAAAGCCACCTGCCCCCTTTAAAAAGGTGTTCATCATCTCGTCAAGGCGCGCTCGCCTGGTGCCCAGCACCATGGCCCACAGCAGGGCCAGCGCAATCAATACCGCCCATAACACAGAAGTCGACCCGGAACCGGCGGTGATTTCGCCATCGCCCGTAATATAAAGACTAAGCGGCATGGACAGCACCATGGCGGCTATGGGTAACAACATGAAACGGGCCTTGTCGCTTTCTTTATCAGACTCTGTCTCCGCTTCGAGAACCGTTGGGTCTACCATAGGTGTCGAGTGAGGCCATAACAGCTCCCCGCCTTCCGTACGTTGCTGGGCTGCCTTCATGGGCCCAATGTGCACATTGCGCCAGATGACGAAGGCGGCGAAGGCGATCACGGCAATAGGATAGAAGTTGTAGGCTATGGAGCTGATAAAGACATCGATGGGATTCTCGATTCCGGAGGATGCGAGCAGGCCTATCACCACCGCTCCCCAGGCGTTCAGGGGTATTAGGATACAGATGGGGGCCGAGGTGGAGTCGATAATGTAGGCCAGTTTCTCTCGCGCGATGTGGTAGCGGTCGAACAGTGGGCGCGCTATAGAGCCGGCCACCAGCAGGGTGATATTGGATTCGATGAACACTACGACCCCGGTGAAATACGCCAGCCACTTGGCCTTGCCTGGACTGTCTACCCAACTCCTGGACTCCAACAGGTGTATGAAGCCCCTGACCCCGCCTACTCGCTCAATGGTGGCGATCAGGCCGCCGATGATGAGGGTGAATACCAGCACCCGGGTGTCTCCGGCGTCGCCGAAGACCGTGATTATGCCTTCGACGCCCAGGGCCAGGCCGGTGATAGGGTTGACCGACTCCAGGATGCAGAAGCCGATCCAGATGCCGATGCTCAGGGACAGGATTACCTGGCGGGTGACTATGGCGAGGATGATGGCGAATAGCGGGGGTATCACCGAGAGGATATTGGGTTCGTACATGAAATTTGGCTCTGGGGCGCGTGTTGCCTGGGTTTGGGTGAATTCTTGTTAGCGGGCCAAGTTATAGAAATTGCCTGGGGAAAGCAAAGCAGGTTCTTGATTGGGAAAGTACCGATGGTCCTGAGGGGCGGGAGTCAGGAATTTGGACACGCCGTGAACCCATCCCTGGGGGCTCGGAAGCGGCATGGCCGCCAAGGATGGCGGTCTGCAGGAAATGCAGGAGCGTTTTCCTGCCCTGTGCCGCTGACGGTCCCACTTTCTGACTCCGCCCCTCAGAACCTCCAGCCTTCAGTGAATCTTTCTGGCGGTGTCTTTTTCCAGTTTTGTTAGAGTTAAAAGCTGATCTATGGTAAATCTGTAGCTCTAATCCCCGGCGTCTTAGCCAATTCCTGGCCTCGCAGTCGGCGCCAATCCTTAATCCAGAATTCACCACAGAGTGAAATTGAAGGAGGATTGACAATGGACCGACGCAAATTCCTCAGCAATATGAGCGCCGCCACCGTGGCCTCGATCGCCGGAGCCGGTACCCTCTCCCAGAAAGCCGATGCACTCGAAGATGCCATGAGCGTCGAGTTGGACAAGAAGATCGCTACCCCGCCAGGCTTCTGTGCGGTGGGGCCCATGCCTGATGAGGAAGTGGTGGCGGATGCGCCCTGGTATCAGCATGAAGATCCGCGTATTCCCGAGATGCCGGAAGCGCCTACCCTGATCGATTTCTTCAAGCTGCGTTTTGCCCCGGCCAACCACGTGTTGCAGAGTGCTCGCCTGGCGAAGATCAACGGCATGGATGAGAAGGTTGTTCTGGCCTGCCTGCTTCACGATATCTGCGTGGGCAACCTGATTCGCACGGATCACGGCTACTGGTGTGCGCAGATGATCAAGCCTTATGTGGATGAGGAGATTGCCTGGGCTATCGAGGCGCACCAGGCGCTGCGCTTCTTTCCGGATGAGTCTGTGGGCTATGAGTATCCCGAGGCCTATATTCGTTTCTTTGGTGCCGACTACAAGCCCGAGCCTTATATCGTCAAGGCCTGGGAGGCAGCGAAGAATCACAAGTGGTATATGACTTCGCGACTCATCACCCTCAATGACCTGTATTCCTTCGAGGAAGGTGTGGTGGTGGATGTGGATGACTTTACCGACATCATTGGCCGACACTTCAGGCAGCCCAGGGAAGGACTCGGTTTCGATGGCAGTCCGGTCGCCCACATGTGGCGCAGCATGATCTGGCCCAATAACTTCCTCTAGCAGTTAGTGCCGGGTCGATTCTTTCGATGAGACCTGGCACCTATTGAAACCCGGGTGGTTGGGTGCCTGTCTCTTGCTTGCAGCCGTCACTGTTGCGCCCTCCCTTCCCGATAATTGCTGAGTTGCGTGGAGCACGCAGGCTATTGGCTTTGTCTGTTTGTGCCAGAGACGGTGGGAGAACGGGTAGAAGCTGACGCTGAGCACTTAGAACACTGGTAGCCTGGCAAGGATGATCGGGATCGGGGTCGCGACGCCATGAATTTCATGGGCGAATTGGCTGTAACCCCCGATTTCTCGGGCTTACGGGCGCATATGGTTGTAGAAAATTCACCCCGAAACGACTTTAAATTACTGCAGACAGCACCATAATTCAGGTATCACGTTCTGCAGGAGCAGTAGTAGATGAAACGCGTTCTCTTGTTTATCGCCACCAACCTGGCGGTATTGCTGGTACTGGGTATTGTCCTCAGTATCGTTATGCCCATCCTGGGGCTGGATCAATCATCCTACGGCGGGCTGTTGTTTGTCTGTGCCGTGTTCGGCATGGGCGGGTCCTTCATTTCCCTGTTGATGTCGAAGTGGATCGCCCGTAATGTGGTAGGTGCCTATGTCATCGAGAAACCACGCACCGACGAGGAGCGCTGGTTGCTGGCCACCGTGGCAAGGCTGTCCAAGGAGGCGGGTATCGGTACACCGGAGTGTGGCCTGTACGTGTCACCGGAGATCAACGCCTTCGCCACCGGTGCCAACCGAAACAATGCCTTCATCGGGGTGAGCACCGGGCTGGTTCAGCAGATGACTGCCGACGAGGCCGAGGCCGTGATCGGGCATGAGATCAGCCACATCGCCAATGGCGACATGGTCACCCTCACCCTGATTCAGGGAGTGCTCAACACCTTCGTGTATTTCTTCGCCCGCATCGTTGCCAATATCGTCAACCGGGGCAGCAACAACTACATGGTGTACTTCATCACCGTGATGGCCTTCCAGGCAATCTTCGGTGTATTGGCCAGCGTCATCGTCATGTGGTTCTCCCGTTACCGGGAATACCGGGCCGACGCCGGCGGTGCCGAGTTGGCGGGTCGCCAGAAGATGATTGCGGCTCTGAAGCGACTGCAGTCCAGTCATCAGGAGAGTGAATTACAGGGCCAGATGACAGCCTTCGGTATCAATGGCAAGAAGTCCATGGCGGAACTGTTCATGAGTCATCCGCCGCTGGAGAAACGCATCGCGGCGTTGCGGCAGGCGTAGCTGCCCAGCCAAGTCCTGTACACACCAACGTCGGCACATGCGTCTTCCAGATGCAGGCCGGCCAGCCTGGCCCCCGCTTGCGGGGCCAGGATCGGGGCGTGACTAGTGCCGACGTACCCGGGCGTCACCGACACCCACTTCCACTTCGACCACGAATTCGCCGTCGCCGTGGTACCAGGAGTCGGCACCCACGAAGCTGCGTTCGCTGTCGGATCCGTTATCAAAACTGCGCACGCTGGTGTCACCCACGCCGGCGTTGAGGTGGATCGATTCGAAGTCCACATTGTCCGCCACATTGAGTTGCATGGAGCCCACACCCAGCTCCAGGTTCAGGTCATTGGCGAAGTCCGTGAACTCCACTTCCCCTACCCCCAGGTCCATGGACACGGCCAGGTGCGCCGGCAGACGTACCACCCATTCCTGCTGGATGTCGTTGTCGTCAAGACGCAGCTTGAGCTGCTCGCCGTTGCGATCCACTTCCAGTTCCACGTTGTCGATATCCTTGCGACCGAAGATCCACCAGTCACGGTCGGCCTCGATGACCAGGTCCAGCTCGAGGACGTCGCCGTCATACACCTCGATGTCCATCTGGGCGATGGAGATCTCGAATTCAACGTGTACCAGGTCTTCTGCATCGATGCGCTGCTGTATGCGTTTGCTGCTGGCGGCGGCTGCCGTGTTGCTCAGGGTAAAACTGGTGACGATCAGGGCCAGAACCGGTAAGACTCTCATAGCCAGACTCCTTCGAATGGTAGAGGTGGAGAGTGAGTGGAGATGTGCTGTGTCAGACATTTGACGATGAATATGCCCCAATAGTTACAGCTCAATGGTCCCATTCTCTCCCCATTCCCGGATGGACGATCCAGTTAATGATCCGGTTCGAGACTCGTGAATGATTCGGCTGTCCAGCTCTCAATGCCGTTAAGTGGATTTTAGCTGACGCCGGCAACGCTCTGAGCAATACACGACGTTCTGCCAATCACGTTCCCACTTCTTGCGCCATGTGAAGGGGCGTTTGCATGTTGGGCAGGTTTTTTGTGGCAGGTTTGTTTTTTTGTGGGGCATGGAGGCAGAGTTGGTAGAGTTGTTCTTTATGCGCGCTAGCAAGAGATTCTCTCAAGCCAATTCGCTGTCTACGCGTCGAGAAAGGTGCTCATTAGCTGAGTGAGCTGGTGCCCAGGGCCGGAATCGAACCGGCACGGCATTTCTGCCGAGGGATTTTAAGTCCCTTG